>Ga0247825_10001761_pt1 | contig 14310 bp, 9 predicted proteins | sample 13C_Vanillin_Day_FD_194413 | JGI IMG/M metagenome (GOLD analysis project Ga0247825, IMG submission 194413) | Soil microbial communities from agricultural site in Penn Yan, New York, United States - 13C_Vanillin_Day48 | ecosystem: Environmental > Terrestrial > Soil > Agricultural land | place...
ATCGCCACCCTCATGTCCTCGTCCGCCATGGGTGGCAGCTCGACGAGGCTCTCGATGGGACGATCTCCCAGGAGCGCCCACACCTCGGCGATGGCGGCCTTCACCTCCTCGCCGGTGGGGTGGGCGGGCATGGGCATGCCGAACTTCTCCAGGCACTCGAGCAAGCAGTCCGCCGCGGACTGGATCTCACTGGCGGCGAGGTGGAGGGTGCTCATGAGGCGGTATGCCTCGGCCATGTCCGGGCGCGTGCGCGCCCGCGGCAACAGCCCCTCCATCACCTTGCGCGCTTCAGCGGTGTTGCCGGCCATCAGCTCGCAGTGGGCCTGGCCGAGCCGAAGCTTGAACATGAGCGCAGGGTCCGTCTCCCACGGGTCTCCGGGCAGCAGCACCTGAGCGGCGGTGAAGTAGCCCACGGCCGAGCGCCAGGCCGCAGAGGCCTTGGCCCGCCAGCCAGCCTCGGCGTTCAGCTTCGCCAGCTGGTAGCGCTCGTGGGCCTCCTCCATCAGCTCCACGCCCGCGTTGAGCTGACCCACCACGTCGAAGAGCCGCTCGCGCAGCGCCTCCGGCGAGAGGTTCGCCCACAACAGGCGCCCGATCCGCAGGCGCGTCGCCTTGCGCTCCGGCTCGGGGATGAGGGCATAGGCGGCCTGCTGGATGCGGTCGTGCTGGAAGCCATAGGAATCGGGGCTCTCCTGCACCACCACGCCCTCGCGGAGCACCCCCTCCAGCTCCTTCTCGACCTCGAGCGCCTTCAGGCCGCAGAACAGCGCCAGCTCCTGCGCGGAGAACGTGTTGCCCGCACACGCGGCTATGCGCAGCAGCTGCTGTGCCGATGCGGGAAGCTGCCGCAGCTTGCCCGCCATGAAGTCCACGACGTTGTCCGAGTACCCTCTTGCGCGGCCCGCTGCCTCATCCCAGCGCCAGCCCCCCTCGAGAGCGCGCGACACCACCCCGTCCTGGTACAGCGTGTGCAGCAGCTGCAGCATGAAGAAGGGGTTGCCGCCTGTCTTCTCCTGCAGCAAGCGTGAGAGGCCCCGCACCACCTCTGGGTGACTGCCCGGCAAGGCATCGGCCACGAGCTGCTGTGTCTGTTCCAGCGCCAGGGCGCTCAGATGGATGTCTCCTATCCGTCCGCCTGCCTTGCGTGTCTCCTCCAGCACCCGCATGAGCGGATGAGAAGGAGGAACCTCGTTGTCCCGGTAGGCGCCCACCCACAGCACCGGCAGCGTGCCGCCGTGCGTGGCCAGATAGCCCAACAGCTGGAGGCTGGCGAAGTCCACCCACTGCAGATCATCGAGGAACACCACCAGCGGGCGCCCGGGTGTCGCGAAGACATTGAGGAAGCGTAGGAAGACACGCTGGAAGCGGTTCTGCGACTCCTGCGGCGGGAGCTCAGGAACGGCCGGCTGCCGGCCCGTGATCCACTCCAGCTCGGGTACCACGGCCACCAGCACCTGCCCGTTGCCCTCGAAGGCTTCCAGCAGGCGCTTGCGCCAGGCGTCCACCTCCGCGTCGCTGCCCACCGACAGCTGCTGCACCAGCCCCTTGAAGGCTTGCGCCAGGGTGGCATAGGGCACGTCGCGCTGGAGCTGGTCGAACTTGCCGCTGAGGAAGAAGCCGCGCCGCTGAACGATGGGCCGGTGCAGCTCGTGCACCACTGACGACTTGCCGATGCCAGAGTAGCCGCGCACCAGGATCCACTCCGGACGGCCCTCACGCGCCACGCGCTCGAAGGCTTCCAGCAGGGCGTTGACCTCGCGCTCACGGCCATAGAGCCGCTGGGGGATCTGGAAGCGCACCGGGAAGTCCTGGCTGCCCAGGGTGAAGACCGCCGGCGCCTGCCGCCGGAGCTGCTCGCGGAGCCGCTCCAGATCGGCCTTGAGCCCCTCGGCGCTCTGGTAGCGCTCCTCGGGCACCTTGGCCATCAGCTTGAGCACGATCGCCGACAGCAGGGGCGGAATGGAAGGCTGCCGCTCGTGCGGAGGCACTGGCGCCTGGGCCAGGTGCGCGTGCACCCACTCCAGCGCGTCCTTTCCCTGGAACGGCAGCTGGCCCGTCAGCAATTGATAGAAGGTGATCCCCAGCGAGTAGAAGTCCGTGCGGTAGTCCAGTCCGCGATTCATCCGCCCCGACTGTTCCGGCGATCTGTAAGCCTCCGTGCCCTCCATGAGCGGCAGGGGCGCGGCCTGCACATGCTCCAGTTGCTGCAGGGTGGCGATGCCAAAGTCGATGAGCCAGGGCTCGCCCGCCGGAGAGAGGACGATGTTGGTGGGCTTGAGATCCTTGTGGGTGACGCCCCGCCGATGCACCTCCTCCAGGGTGGCCGCCAGGGAGCAGGCCAGCTCCAGGAAGCGGGACACCTCCATGGGCGCTCCCACCTGTGCCGAGAGATCCTCTCCGCCAACGTCCTCCAGCACCAGCACGGGCCGATCCGGGTGCACCTCGAAGGCATGGGCCCTGACCACCCCAGGCGCTCCCTCGAGGCGGCGCAAGAGGTTGTACTCGTGCTCGAGGCGCGCGTGCTCACGGGGCCCTGGGAGTGCGGAGCGCGGCGTCTTGAGCACCACCGGCAACCGTTCATCCCCGCGAAGGGCGCGGTACAGCACATGGGAGCCCCTGGCCTGAAGCGGCGCAAGGCGCGTGTACCCTGGAATCTCGATCATCGCCGGTGCCAAGCGTACCCAAGGAAACGGCCCGAGAGAGGAATCCTCTCCCGGGCCGGGTGCTCAACTTCTCAGGAGGCTCGCTGAAGCGGCTCAGTTGGCCGGGGCCGGAGCGGGCGCCGGAGCGGGCGCCGCAGGAGCCGGAGCCGCGGGCTGCGGAGCCGCCGGGGCCGGAGCCGCAGCAGCCGGGGCCGGGACTGCCGGAGCCGCCGCGGCCTCGGGGCCGGCCTGCTGCCGCTTGGCGGAGTTCAGCCGCGCCTTCATGGCACCCAGGTACTGGCTGGCGGGGTAGTTGGCGAGCGCGTCGCGGATGGTCGCCAGCGCCTTATCCAGCTGGTGGGTCTCCTGGTACGAGTGGGACAGCAGCACCATGGCGTAGTCGCGCGTCTTGGACTTCCTGTCGCCATCCACGAAGCGGGCCAGCAGCGGCGTCGCCTTGTCGTGCTGCCCGATGCTGTTGTACGCGGCGCCCAGGAAGAAGGCGGCGTCCAGCGCGTCAGCCTCGGTGGGGTTCATGGCCATGAAGCGCGACAGCTCGTCCGTGGCGGCCCTCATGTCATTGCGCCGGAAGGCGGCCTTGCCGCGCTCGAAGGCGGCGTCGCCGATCTCCTTGCGCAGCAGCGTGGCGCGATCGTTGAGCGCCTGGCGCTCCAGCACGGACAGCCGCGAGGTGTCCAGCTTCACCAGCGCGTCGATGCCCTTGAGCCGCTCATCCCCCGGCAGCGTGGTCATCAGCTTGTAGACGTCCGCCGCGGCGCGCTGCGCATTCAGGTTGGCGGACAGCTCCGCGCGCTGCTTCTCCAGCTGCGAGGTGAGATCGGCCACTGATTTCTCCAGCCGCTCGCGCTCGGCGCCCGCGGTGGAGGTGCGCGCGCTGGCGATCATGAGCGCGCCTCCCACGGCCAGCACGGCGAACAACGCGTAGGCCACACCCGAGGAGATCCACTGGCGCTTCTGGAAGTCCTCATGGCGCTTGCCGACGGCCTTCACCTCGGCGTGCAGGTTCTTCAGGAGGTTGTCGGTCTTGATGACGAGGTTGCGCGCCTCGATCACCTCCTTGCGGATCTCCGTCAACTCCTTCTCGACTTCGACAGGCTTGTTCTCAGCTGCCATGGACATCTTCCTGCTGGGCCCGGAAACAACATCGGCCGGCTCGCGCATCGTTGGTTTTCCCCTGGAGGTTCGACGACTGTCGGCACCGGGAACAGGGTCCGGGTGCCCGCCCATTCCATCCGCCGTCCAGGAGCAGCCGGCGGAGCGAGCACCCGCGCGCTAGAACGGAGCCCTCGAAGGGCCGGGCTCCGACGGGAACGTGTAGTTCACTCCCACGGAGAGCCAGCTACCGCCCGCGTTGAAAGTACCAAATTGCTCCCCTGGCTTGGCCACGGCCCCTCGTGCGAAGACGAGCCGGTACTCCAGGGAAATGCCCCACCGAGGGTTGAGGCGCATCGTAGCCCCCGCGCTCCCCGCCCAGGCCTGGGAGAGCTGCTCACGGACGGGCTGCCCCTTGAAGGTCGACGAGGCGAGCATGGGCCCGGTCAGCAGGCCCAGGTACGGAACTGTGCCCTCCGGCCCAAGGTTCAGCCAGCCCTGGAAGCGCACGCCCAGCAGCGCGCCGTAGTTGAGGATGGTCAGCTCAGGCTGGCCTGTGAGCTGCATCCGCTCGGCCGTGGCGAACAGATCGATGCCCACCTCCACGAGATCCGTCACGGAGTACGCGAAGGAGCCCACCGCGAGCGGCCCTCCGTGTGACTGTGGGGCGCGCTCCAGCTGCGGGCGCTGCGAGTAGTAGCCATTGTAGAAGGTGGAATTGGAGACGTACCGCCAGCCGCCTTGGATGGTGATGCGGCCCTCGCCCTCGAGCGATGGGGCACCGTCCTGGGCGAAGGCGGTGGATGCCGCGAGCGCGGCAAGCAGGGTGAGCAGGGGGCGCGGTCGCATCAGGGATGTAGCGCACCGTAGCAGCGGCCCCTGGGGCGTCAACTTTCCGGCCTGGGGGCGGCGCTCTCAGCGGGCGCGGCGCTCGAGCTCCAGCAGGGGCATCTCCAGCACCACGACGGTGCCGTGACGGCACGTGGGGTGGAAGTCCGCCTGGTCCAGCTCGCCCAGCAGGGCCCGGAGCTGCGCATCCGTGAGCTTGTCCGCCACGGACTGGGCGGCGTGACAGGCCATGACCCGGAGCGCCTCGGCCAGCCCCACGGCGTCCAGCGACGCGCCGGGTGGGGGTAGCGCGTGGGAGAGCGCCTCCAGCAGCGCCCGGGGATCGGCGCTCTCCAGGCCGGGCGGCACCGACTTGAGCGCGAAGCTCGTCCCGCCGAAGGGCTCCACATCCAGCCCCAGCCGAGCCAGCGCGTCACGCCCACCCATGAGCGCCTTGGCCACCGGCAGCGGCAGATCCACCGTGGTGCCGAAGAGCGAGGGCGCGGGCCCCCTGCCCTCCTCCATCAGCCGGTGAAAGTCCATCAGCCGCGCGCGCTCCAGCGCCGCGTGCCGATCCAGCACCACCAGTGTGCCGCCGGGCCCTTCGCATACCTGGAAGCGATCGCCGAGCACACCCATGGGCTTGAGCGCACCGAAGTAGCCGGGCGGAGGGGCCTCGTTGAGCTGCGGCAGGGCCTGGCCGAAGGCAGGAGCCCGGCCCATGGGCACGGGAGGTGGTGGTGTCCCCGGCCCTCTGGAGAAGACGCCCGGAGAGGGCGCATCCGCGGCCGTGGGCAGCGGCATGGGAGCGCCCCAGGCCGCTTCCTGTGCTCGGGTGAGGAAGCGCTCGACCGCCTGGGCATAGTGGGCAGCCTGGCGCTTCGGATCGGCCTCCTGAGGCGTGGCGGCCCCAAGCCACGGAGAGGCCCGGAGCGTTCGCACGATGGCCGCGAGCACCGCGTCGTAGACGCCCCGCGAGTCGGAGAAGCGCACCTCCAGCTTCTGGGGGTGCACGTTCACATCCACAGTGTGGGGATCCACCTCGAGGAAGAGGACCACCAGCGGCTGGCGCCCGGAGGGGAGGTACTCCTGATAGGCGCGCTGGATGGAGGAGATGAGGCCCCGGTCCCTCACGTAGCGATGGTTCACGAAGGTGTAGATGCCTCGCGCGGTGGGCAGGGTGTACTCGGGCGAGGCGATGTAGCCCGTGACGCTGACGCCCAGCCGCCGCTCCTCCACGGGGAACAGGTGGGGGTGCACGTCCGCCCCGAGCGCCGCGGCGATCCGCTCAGTGGGATCGGCCTCGCACGCCGGGCTGGTGAACAGGGGCATCCCCTCGTGCTCGACGAGGAAGGAGACGTCCGGGTGAGCCAGGGCAATCCGGATGACGGCCTCCTCCACGTGCTTCAGCTCCGTCTCGCCGCGGCGCATGAACTTGAGCCGCGCGGGCGTGTTGTAGAAGAGGTCCTCCACCGTCATCACCGTGCCGGGCCGCGGCGGCGCGTCCTCCACGTGCAGCGGCCCCCCACCCTCCACCGTCACCCGCGTGCCCACCTCGGCATCCGGCTCAGCGGTGTGCAGGCTGAAGCGCGACACCGCGGCGATGGCCGGCAGCGCCTCGCCCCGAAAGCCCTTGCTGATGAGGTTCTGCAGATCGTCCAATTCTCGAAGTTTGCTGGTGGCGTGCCGCTCCAGGCACAACACTGCGTCCTCTCGCCCCATCCCATGCCCATCATCCGAGATGACGATGCGCTCCAGCCCTCCCCCCTCCAGGGACACCTGCACCGTGCGCGCCCCGGCATCGATGGAGTTCTCCACCAGCTCCTTCACGACAGAGGCGGGACGCTCCACCACCTCGCCGGCGGCGATCTTGTTGATGAGGTCGTTACGAAGTCGGGCAATGCGGGCCATGAGCGCGGGTCAGCCTCTCAAGGTAGTGCACCCGACGCAACACCTGGGACGTTGGCCACTGTTTCCTGCGGGAAAGGCTGACTTTCCCTCGGTTCTTGGGTAACACGCCCTCTTCCGTATGGATGCGACCCATGCAGGCAAGAGGGGGCTGCGCGTCGCTGTCACGGGCGCCAGCGGGGACTTCGGCAGGCTGCTGCTGCCGCTGCTGGAGAAGGATCCAGCGGTGGCGAGCATCCTGGTGCTGGACGTGGCGCGCCCCGAGGGCGCCAAGGTGGAGTACCACCGGGTGGATCTCACCCGCCACGACGCCGAGAGCGAGCTGACCGAGGCGCTCACCGATCGCCCCGTAGACGCCTTCTACCACCTGGCCTTCCTGTTCGGCCGGGTGCGCAATGGCTCCGTGGCGCACGAGCTGGAGGTGATGGGCACCCTCAACGTGCTGGCCGCGGTGGGCCAGGCGCGCGTCCCCCGGCTCGTGGTGCCCTCGCTCACCGCCGTCTACGGGGCTCGCGGCCAGCACCCGGCCCTGCTGCGCGAGGAGGCCCCGCTGCTGGGCTGCCCCCACAGCCGCTTCGTCTCGGACAAGGTGCAGGTGGAGGGCCAGGTGCGCGTCTTCCGCGAGCGCCACCCGCACACACGCGTACTCGTGCTGCGCTTCGCACCCATCCTGGGTCCAACAGTGAACAATCCGGCCACGCGCATGCTCAAGCGCCCCGTGGTGCCCACGCTCATGGGGTTTGATCCGCTGTGGCAGGCCCTCCACGAGGAGGACGCCGCGCGGGCCCTGCACCGGGCGCTCACGGCGCACGAGGACGGAGAGTTCAACATCGTGGGCCAGGGTGTGCTGCCGCTCTCCGGACTGATTCGCCAGGCGGGTGGCCGGCCGCTCCCCCTGCCAGGGCCGCTCTTCCGAGCCGCGCTGCACGCGCTCGACACGGTGGGAGCGGCGGGATTGCCCATCGCGCTGCTCGACTACATCCATTACAGCTGGGTCGCCGACGGCGAGCGCGCGGAGTCATCGCTCGGTTTCATTCCCATCCACCACGCCCGGGACGCCGCTGCGGCGCTGAGGAGGAGCTGAGAGTCATGGCCACCAAGGGTGTGCTCGGGAACGATCCGTTCCAGCGCGGCGCCGCTCAGCGCCCTGCCGAGCCGAAGAAGGAGAAGAAGAAGGCCGCCCCTTCCAAGGCCTCAGGCAAGGGGGGCAAGTCCTCCGCGGCGCCCGCCGAGAAGACCACTCCGATGTCGGCCCTCTCCACAGCCAAGACAGTGCAGACCCGGCCGGTGGCCAAAAAGGCCCCCAAAGGCCGCAAGTCGAGGAGGGCGGCGGGCGTTACCGAAGAAGAGGCACACCGGCTGAGAGAGCCCGCCGCTCCCGAGACACCGCGCCGGCGCCCACCCGCGCGGGTGCCGGTGATCGATGGCTCCCCCGACGCCACCCAGCCCCAGACTCCGAAGGAGCAGGAAGTGGATCGGGTGCTGGCCACCGCCGCCGCCGTCGAGGCCGCCGAGGCCGCCGCTGAAGCCGCCGCCGAGGTCGCGGTGGAGACGCTGCTGGCGCTCCAGGCCCAGCAGTCGGGCCGCGCGGCAGCGCCTCCGGGCTCGCTGGACGAGACGTGGAACCGGGAGCTGGCCGCCGCCGTCGTGGCCGAGGCCGCGGAGGCCGCCGCCGAGGCTGTCCTGGACGCGGCGCTCTCGGCAGGGAGCTCGATCGCGGCCAAGGAGGCATCAGCCTTGATGGACGAGGAGCGGACGATCATCAGCGCCGCGTTCCAGGAGGATGAAGATCCCTCCAGCACCTTCTCCGCCGAGGTGACGGTCATCGACAAGGCCTACGCCGTGTCCGCCGAGGAGACAGAGGACGTCGATGCCGCCACCACCACGCTGGAGGCGGAGCAGGAGCTGCCGGACACGAGCCGCGACGAGTTTCCGCCCCAGCGCGGGATTCCCCTCTCCGAGGTACCGCCGCCGCCTTCGGTGGATCGGGAGCCTCCCCAGGAGCCCTTCCTCACCGACCAGGCTCAGGGCCAGCCGGAGGCATCCGCGGAGCGCGCTCCGGGGATGTTCTCGCTGGCGAAGGAGATCGCCGTCCAGGCGCTGGCGAGCGCGTCTGTGGGCAAGGCGCTGGGCACTGCGCAGGGGTTGCTGAGCGCGCTGGGAGCGGGCCTGGGCATCGGCGGCAGCACGGCGCTGGATGAGTACGGGCGAGACGCGGAGCTGGTGAGCGAGCTCCAGCCGCTGTTGGACTTCCTGTACGAGCGCTACTGGCGCGTCTCGGTGCAGGGGGCGGATCAGCTCCCCATGGGTGGGGCGATCCTGGTCGCCAACCACTCCGGGGCGCTGCCTTATGACGGGCTGGTGACCACGCTGGCGCTGGTGCGCGAGCGGCCGGATCTGCGCGAGCCGCGCTGGCTGGTGGAGGATCAGGTCTTCCACGCGCCGGTGCTGGGCACGCTGTTCAACCGCCTGGGAGCGGTGCGGGCCTGCCCGGAGAACGCGGTTCGGCTGCTGGACGAGCAGCGGCCGGTGTTGGTGTTCCCGGAGGGGTACCAGGGGATGAGCAAGCCGTTCGCCCAGCGCTACCAGCTCAAGCGCTTCGGGCGAGGCGGCTTCGTGAAGCTGGCGCTGCGCACGGGGGCGCCGATCATCCCGGTGGCCATCGTGGGCTCCGAGGAGACCTCGCCGCTGCTGGGGCGCATTCCCGCGGGCTTCCTGGGCGTGCCGTACGTGCCGCTGACGAGCCCCATGCCACTACCAGCGCGGTGGACGCTTCGCTTTGGCGAGCCCATCGGCCTGGACGGGCTGGGCCCGGACGCGGCGGAGGAGCTGGCCGAGGTCCAACGCCTCACCGAGCGCACGCGCGAGGCCATCATGGGCATGCTCCAGGCCCTGCTGCGCGAGCGCCGCTCAGTCTTCGCTGGCTGAGCAACGGTGGCGCCCAGGCGCCTCAGGACCTATGGTCGTTCCATTGTTGAGGACATTGAAGAGGTCGCTAGGAGGCACGGAGGATGCTTGAGTCGCTCGAGCTGCGGGACGTAGGGCCAGCGCCACTCATGCGTTTCGAGCTGGCGCCGCGGCTCAACCTGCTGACGGGCGACAACAGCCTGGGAAAATCCTTTGTGCTGGACTGCATCTGGTGGGTGCTGACCCAGCGATGGGCCAAGCAGATGGCCTTGCCCACGCGCCTCGGCCCCGAGGTCAAGCCTGAGGTCGTGGGCCGATGGCACGAGCCCGATAAGGAGGCAAAAAAGAGGCACTGGCTGTTCGATCGCAGCGCATGGCGCTGGAAGCTCTCGCTACCGCTGCCCAAGGAAGAACTGCGCCCTTATGAAGAAACCGCCTATGCCTGCGCACCAGCTCTCTATGTCCGGATGGACGGAGAGTTCTCGGTCTGGGATCCCCTTCGAAATATCCAAGACGTCATCGTAGGCAGCGCCACCAGCATCGAGAGGCCTGTTCCACTTGATCTCTCGGCCAGCCAGGTCTGGGACGGCCGGACCGTGCCCACTCATGCCCTGCTTCCTGACGGTTCACAGCGGTGGGCCTGCAACGGCTTGATCCGGGACTGGCAGACGTGGCGGTACCAGAAGAAGGAGGTCTTCGAGCAGTTCAGACGCGTGCTCGAGGGGCTGTCTCCTCACCCAGCGCGAGAGTCCCTCAAGCCTGGAGAGGCGGTACGCATCTCCCCCGAAGAGTCGCGCGACATCCCGGTGGTCGTCCTGCCCTACGGAGAGGTCCCCATCACCCTGGCATCCGCAGGGCTCAGGAGGGTGCTCTCCCTGGCATATCTCCTTGTATGGATGTGGCACGAGCACGTCGAAGCAGCCAAGCTCGCTGGCGTTGCGCCGGCCCGGGAGCTCATCGTTCTCGTCGACGAGATCGAGGCGCACCTGCATCCTCAGTGGCAGCGGGTCATCCTGCCGGCTCTCTTCGAGGTACTGCGCGGTCTGGAACCCTCTTGGGCGGTCCAGGTGGTCGCGACCACCCATGCTCCCCTGGTGCTAGCCTCAGCAGAGCCGCTCTTCGAGGAGCCGCGCGACGCGCTGTTTCACTTCGCTCCCCATGGGGGCACGGTCCAGGTCCATCGCCAGCCTCTAGTGCGGCAAGGGGATGTGGTCGGGTGGCTAACGTCAGAAGTCTTTGGCCTCGAGCAGGCGCGCTCCCGGGATGCCGAGCGTGCCATCGAGGCTGCTGAGGCGTTCATGCGGGGAGAGGTAGCGGCTTTGCCTGAGGGATTGACGACACGAGAAGCCATCCATGCCGAACTCCAACGCTTGTTGCCAGGACATGACCCGTTCTGGGCCCGGTGGATCGTGAGTACCCAGGGGTTCCCCTCGCCATGATCCCCGTCAAGCCCGTTCCTGAGCCTCCGGACTTCGGCCCGAGGGCTCGCCAGCCGGGGGCTCTCTGGCTTGCCAGCCACCCTGAGCCAGAGCGTCCGCGCGACTTCTGGTCACCCTTCAAACATGTGCTCCATCAAGGCTTTGGGGAGCGGTGCGGCTATGCGGCGATGCTCGATCTCGCCGGGGGTACGGTCGACCATTACATCAGCGTGGCTGCGCGCCGCGACCTCGCCTATGAGTGGTCAAATTACCGCTTCGCGTCTGCGCTCATGAACGGCATCAAGGGTGGCGCCGACGACTCCGTGCTCGACCCCTATGAAGTGGGTGAGGACTGGTTTGAGATTCTCCTGCCTTCCCTGCAGTTGGTGGCAACGGAGCGGGTTCCGCCTCACCTCCGGGAGAAGGCGGCCTTCACCCTGAAGCGCCTGCGCCTCGGACACGACGAGCGCCTCATCCGGTGGAGGCAGAGCTTGTACGATCAGTATCGCCGAGGTTTGCTACCGCTCGAGGGCCTACGTGAATATGCCCCGTTGATCGCCCGAGCGGTTGAGAAGACCTCGCAGCCTGGAGTGCGCCGGTAGCCAGCCTGAGCGGGGTAGGTCCGCAGCATCGGGAGCAGGCGCTGGAGGTGCGCTCCCCGGCGGCAACTGCCACAAACTGGTCTGACAACAGGACCACTTGGTGCAAAGCGCGCCCGCCCCCACCGCTCCTATGTGCCCGATGGATCGCTACTGTGGGTCCGACGTGGGCTTCCGCCTGCGAATGAGCGAGGGCACGTAACAACTCCCCTGCCACTCGTAGAAAGGCTCCTTGCACGGTGGCTTCACGGAGGGCACCTCGACCCAACACCCACCATGGATGGTGACCTCCGCAGGAGGGTAGCAGTGAGGCTCTCGCCGTTGATCATCGAGGGGAGTCTGCGGCACCGGCCGGCTCGCAGGCCCCAAGCCTGAAGTGTCCTTCGCGTTCGCAGTGGGGGCCTTCAGGCTCGTATCCCCCAGCCCCACCGGCTCCTGGCCCGGCGCAGGCGGTGCCACAGCCCCTCTGCCCTCCTGCCCCGGCCTCAACCCCCACCCGACTGCCACCGCGGAGAGGACGGCCCCGAACAGGGCACAGGCCGCGTAGGCGATCCAGGTCCGGCGGCGCGCCCGGGAGGAGCTTCGTACGACAGCAGCGCTCCTGCCTTCCCCTCCTCCCGCCTGGCCGCGCAAAGGCGCTGCGCTCTCCACCGCCGCTACCGGCTGCTGGCTCGGAAATAGCGGCCGGTCCGCATCGGCCCCCGCCTTGCGCACCGCCTCCTCCAGCGCTTCGGCCAGCTGCGCCGCCGAGGGCCGCGCCCCTCTCTCTCGCGTGAGCATGCGCAGGATGAGCTCACTCAGCTCAGGCGCCACCCTCGGGTTCATCTCCGCCGGAGGCCTCGGCCCCTTCCACTCCATGCGCCAGGGCCCCTGCTCCTCGGGCCTCACCTCCAGGGGAGGCAGGTACCACCCCGTCACCAGCCTGTACGCGCATACCCCCAGCGCGAACACGTCATCCGTGGGTTGCGCCGCGTACGTCTCCGTCGAGCCCCTCGGCCGCTGGAGGACGTACTCCAGCGCCTCGGGGCTGCGGTAGTCATCCGTCCCGGGCGGCAGTGCCCCCTTCGTCAACGGCGCTGCTCCCGCGTAGGTGCCCGCTCCAAAGTCCATGAGCACCGCCCGCGCACCATCCAGGCTCACTCGGATGTTTCCGCCTTTCACATCCCGGTGCACTCCGCCCGCCGCGTGCGTCGCCACGAGCGCTCCCGCCAACTGCCCCAGCACCCGCAGCACCTGGCTGCTGCTGGCGTTGCTCCACTCCGCCCACGCGTACAGCGCCAGTCCCTCCACCCACTCCATGACAATGAAAGGATGGGCTTCGCCTCTGGGCGGCTGCCACTCTCCATGGTCCAGCAAGCGCGGCACGCTGGGGTGGTCTACTCGCGACAACAGCACCACCTCTCGCTGGAAGCGCTCATCTCCCGGGTAGCAGGCCACCTTGAGCGCCACGTCCCCTGCCTGCTCATTCCCGGCCTTCACGGCCCAGAACACCAGGCCATAGGCACCTCCCCCGGCATAGGCCTTCACCTTCCACGGCCCCACCAATGTCCCGGGAGGCAGCATGAACGGCGCCAGCTTCTGCTCAGGCAGCTTCATCTCCCGCCAACTCCCGGCACACGCAAGAGGCCCTTCCGGGGTGCCTATCGTCACCCTACCTTACACGTGGGCCAGGCTGAACTCAGGTGCGATGTCCGTCCCATCACTCCTAACTCAGTTAGGAGTGGCGATCGGCCCAGTGTCCGCCGGGGAGACGGCGGATCGAGACTTCTGAAGCCTTCAGAATCACAGCTTCAGCGCCAGCACGAGATCGCGCTGCGGATCACTTCCGAGCAGGAAGCTCATCTCACCCACCTCGGCGAAGCCCCACCGCGCGTAGAAGGCTCGAGCCCGTACATTGTGCTCCCAGACGCCCAGCCACAGCACGTCATGCCCGCGCGCACGCGCTTCGTCCATGGAACGGCGCATCAGCGCAGCCCCCACCTTGGCTCCCAGGAAGGGCCGGTCCACATAGAGCCGCGAGAGGTTCACCGGCCGCTCCCCGGAAACGCCGCGCTCCCGAGGCCCGTCGCGCAGTAGGGCGAACCCGGCAGGAAGCTCCCCCACTTCCGCCAACAGGTACAGGTTGCGAGGATCCTCCAACTCCGCGATCTGGATCTCCAACCGGTAATGCGAGGCGATGAACGCCTCCATGTCCTCGGGGCGGTTGGCCGCGGCGAAGGAGTCCCGGAACGTGCGCGCGCCCAGCTCCGTCAGCGTCCCAGCATCCGCCCGGACCGCGGCCCGGATCCTCACTCCAACATCATCCACCACGCGCCCACCCGGTCCGCCGTCACGTGCACACGCGGTTGCGGCCGTTCGTCTTCGCCTCGTAGAGCTTCTCGTCCGCCGCACGCACCAGGTCCGAGGCCTCGCGGTGCGAGGGCTTGAGCGCGGCCACGCCCACGGACATCGTCACCGGGATCACGTGATTGTCGAACGTGAAGTGCTGCTTCGACACCACATGGCGCACCTTCTCCGCGAACAGCCGCGCACTCTTCAGATCGATCTCCGGCAGGATGACCGCGAACTCCTCGCCCCCATAACGCGCGAACACGTCCTCGCGCCGGATGCGCGTGCGCACCGCAGACGCTAGCTGCTTGAGCACGTAGTCCCCCGCCAGGTGCCCGTGCTGATCATTGATCTGCTTGAAGTGATCGATGTCCATCAGCACCAGTGACAGCACGCGATCGTAGCGCCGGCTGCGGGACAGCTCCCGATCAATCTGCTCGTCGAAGTAGCGGCGGTTGTGGATCTGCGTCAGCCCATCCATCGTCGTGAGCCGGTAGATCTCGTCGTGGTACGCCGCCTCGATGTTCCCGCCCGCGATGTACTTGAAGATCGTCCGCCCGATCTTCA
>Ga0247825_10001762_pt1 | contig 14308 bp, 13 predicted proteins | sample 13C_Vanillin_Day_FD_194413 | JGI IMG/M metagenome (GOLD analysis project Ga0247825, IMG submission 194413) | Soil microbial communities from agricultural site in Penn Yan, New York, United States - 13C_Vanillin_Day48 | ecosystem: Environmental > Terrestrial > Soil > Agricultural land | place...
CTACAGATACCACTTGCACCAGTTGCTTTCTGGTCCACCACCGCAACCGCCTCGCCGACCCGGCGCAGCTGATCTGCCGGGACTGCACCTAACCGAATACCGGAACCGCTGGGTGTCTCGGACGCCTCCAGGCTCCGCACAGCACTGGGGCACCCCACATCCCGACCTCTCGCGGCCGGGACCCGTCCCCGGGGCGGCGCGGTGTGTCCGTCACTCGTCCCGGTGCCGGCCGGGTGTGCGCGCGGCCCGATCGCGGTCCGGGGCCGGGGTGGGGTGGTGGAAACTCGGATCGATGGTCAGGTCGTCGGTGTCGGCAAAGACCAGCCGCCCGTCGTCGAGCGCGACCGCCCACCGATGCACCGGCGCCCACTCGTGCCCACCGCCGCCCGGGTCGGTCACCGCCGCATAATCCTCGACCACCTCACCGGTAAGGTCGGCCCCAGAGCTTCTGCGGACCAGCACCCGGACACCGACCGTCAACTCCGGACCATCGACTGGCCGGTTGCTGCTGTTTCGGGCCATGTTTGATGCACCTCTTCGCTCGGCCAGACCATTACCATCAGCGTCGACGCCGACGGAAACCTCACCGGCCCCGTCCCCGACAGCCGGGAAACGCCGCCCTCGCGGTGACCGCCGCCTGCGGGGTCTGGGCACTCACCGCCGGCGCCGTCCTGCCATGTGCAGCCCTCGCACACCGACTGTTCCACCGAAACTGGTTACGGCGCTGGGCACAGGAGTGGAAACAGTTCGACGGGCCCCTGAGATAGCTTCGAGCGACGTCGCGTACTCCATCCCCTGTCGGGCGGACCGCCCCCGCATTCCACGGGCGGTCAAGGCCGGGGACACCCACCGGCTGACGGTTGTGCCGACGCGATGGTCGAGCGCCGTTGCGTACAAGGCACATGGGACGAACTGTCATCTCAACCCCCGCATGGTGCGCAGATCAGTTCGGGACCCGCGGAGATCGTGCGAGACTGCTCAGCTCGTCGAGAACCTGATCGACGGCAGTGGTCGGACTACGGACGTCATCGCCCTTCAACGCCCGGAGACAGTCACGAATGAAAGCGAGCATCGCGAGTTCGCGCTCGAGGTCGGCTGCAGTCCGGTCGCTCACGACTCTCATCCTGCCCCGAGCTGGCGGCCATAAGAATTGTGCGCCGCCGTCGAGACTCCCGCTAGCCGCGCGGCCGCATACCGCACCGAAGGGGCATGTTCCCTCTCCGCTGGCAGACGGAGCATTCTTCTCCGGCATGTCGTCGGCGGTCGAATCACCGAGCGCCCACACCACAAGCGCCGCGGCGACGACGACCAGACACACCTGCACCGTATTCAAGTCTCGACCGGGAGCACCTATCTTCGGCGAAGCGTGGACCGCCGATCAAGGCCGTTGCCGCGCTCTCGGGATCGGTGACGATGCCGAGCGAGCGACCAAAATGGTTTTGGCGCAGAACATGATCGAACGCGCGCTCGACGCGAAGGTGCCGTTCGCGTAGCTCACCGCGGACGAGGCCGCCGGTCAGATGAAGTCCCTGCGAATCTGGCTCGAGGAACAAGAAGTGTCGTACGTGCCGGCCACCAGCCTGGGCGTGTACGACGAGTTTCTCAACACGCAATTTCAGCAGAGCGGAATCGGTTGTGACGCTGGGGAATCTGCTCTCGCCGATTTCAGCGTCAGGTTACTGTGTAGCGCCTTGACCGTGTCGTGGTCACTATCGAGGTAGCGACGTTGACGCATTCCCCAGTGCTCGGCTGGTGTTCCTCGGGTAGTGGAACCATTTGAACTGCTTTCGTTCTCGAACGGTAAGCCCACCCCACACACCGAACTGCTCATCCGCGTCCAGCGCGTAGTTCAAGCAGTCGTCGCGAACGACGCATCCATCACAGATTCGCTTCGCAGCGCCGGAAGGCTCGTTTAACGAGTCGCTTCCCTCTTCGGCCTCGAAGAACGTTCTAGGGTCGTAGTCACGACACCTCGCATGGACTTGCCACCCCGAAGAATCGACTTCAGTTCGCGGCACAGTCCCTGCACCTTCGTCGTATTCAGATGATCGAAGCATTCTTTCCGCTCAATTTGAAACCTTTTTGTGGTGGGCCCGCCTCCCGCGCCGCATACCTCACTGACCTGCTACCTCAGTGGGGTATGCGACTACACGAGCGCTCCTGATTAAGCGAACGCTGACGCGACCGCTTCCGAGAGCAAAGCGCCGTTGTGGGTGCTGAGTCCGTTCTTCAGCCCGGGATCGGCTTCGCATGCGGCCTCGTATCCGTTGTCTGCGAGTGAGACGACGTACGGCAGTGTGGCGTTCGTCAGAGCGTATGTCGATGTTCGCGGTACGGCACCTGGCATGTTGGCGACGCAGTAGAAAACCGATTCGTGAACGCGGTACGTGGGCTCGGCGTGCGTCGTCGGAACCGAGTCCTCGAAGCAGCCACCCTGATCGATCGCAATATCGACCAGCACCGAACCTGGCTTCATCCGCTCAACCAGGCTGTTGGAGACCAGCTTGGGGGCCCGCGCGCCCGGTACCAGGACTGCACCGATCACCATGTCGGCCGACAGAACTGCTTGTTCGAGTTCGAATGCATTCGACACGACCGTTTTCACGGTGCCCTGGTACTGGTCGTCGATTGCACGGAGTGCCCGGATGTTCAAATCCAGCACCGTGACGTCGGCGTGCATTCCGTGGGCGATAGCGATTGCATTCCTGCCCGAAACACCCGCACCGATCACCACGACGTTCGCGGGCCGAACGCCGGGGACACCGCCCATGAGCACACCGCGGCCGCCTCCGCTGGCCATCATGTGATAGGCCCCAGCCTGCGGTGCGAGACGCCCCGCGACCTCGCTCATCGGGGCCAGCAGTGGCAAAGAGCCGTCCGCAGCGGTGACGGTTTCGTACGCGATCGACGTCGTTCCCGACTCGAGGAGTGCATCGGTGCACGGCCTGGACGCGGCGAGGTGAAGGTAGGTGAACAAGACCTGATCCTTGCGCAGCCGCGAATACTCCTCAGCGATCGGCTCTTTGACCTTCAGCAGAAGATCAGCGGACGCCCACACCTCATCCGGATTGCTCAAAATCTGCGCGCCGGCGGCTTTGAAGTCGGCATCGGAGAAGGTCGAACCGACACCTGCCTGCGTCTCGATGGTCACATCGTGGCCGCGACCAACAAGTTCGTGCACGCCTGCGGGGGTGATCGCCACCCGGTACTCGTGGTTCTTGATTTCACGGGGTACACCGATCTTCACTGCTGCCTCCAAAAATGTGAGTGTGGAACTACTGGGTACTGCATGATTGGCTTAAAACTCATATGAAATTTCGATCGCTTCGGTTTCGGGGAGGCTTTGGCATGCCAGACGAAGCCCATCGTTGAGATCCTCGTCGTCCAGGACGTCATTTTTCAACATTTTGACGGATCCTTCGACGACTTGATACATGCACGAACTGCATTCACCTGCGCGGCATGAAAAAGGTGCGGCCAGTTTCTTATTCAACAAGAAATCCAGCAAAACTTGGTCGGCCGGCCAATCGTCATGATCGAACGAGACGTCGCCGATCTTTCCGGACACACGGAAGGATGGAACCGCCGACGGCGAAGTTGTCGAGGCCGAGCCTTCTTTGGCGGTCTCCGACAAGTCGTGCTCGGTGGTCACAGCTTCAATTTCGAACGGGTTTCCTTCGAGCGAGACAAAACGCTCGTGATGTTTACGCTCGCGGGGGAACCCCAATTGGTCCAATGCTGTAAGCGCCGCGGCCATGAAAGGGGCGGGACCGCACACGTAAGCGTCGTACGAGGAAAAGTGACGTACAACGTTCTTCAGCTGAGTGACGGTTGGTATCCCTTGGACTGATTCGAGCCAATGAATTGTCACAAATCTGTCAGGATGCTTGGCCGCGAGCTCACTCAATTCGCTGGCGAAAATGACCGATGCATCGTTTCGATTTGCGTAGAAGAGCACCACATCCCCGGTGCCGGTTGCCAGCGCAGATTTTGCGATCGACAACACTGGTGTGATGCCGCTACCTCCAGCGAAGAGCAACAGATTGGAGGACGCCTGACGGGTAGTGAACAGGCCTGACGGAGGCAGAGCTTTTAGTGTGTGCCCGACTTCGACGTTGTCGCACATCCAGTTCGAGCCGTAACCGTCTCGAACTCTCTTGACAGTGATCTTGAGTAGGTCCGTTTCATGAGGGGCGCTAGAGAGTGAGTAGCACCGCGCGGTCCCCCCTGCCTCGGAATCGGATGGCACCTCGATGGTCAGGAACTGCCCAGGCTTGTAAACAAGTGCCGAGGACGCCTCGAAGACGAACGACTTCGCATCGCTCGTCTCCTCGATTATGTCGACGACCCGCAGTTGGACCGACTCGGTCACATTAGATCCCATCTTCCGAGGTGTTCACCACCGCTATGGTTCCCGCAGACAGAACGTCGCCGCGTGGGCACTGCGTAACTGACGCCGGGTGTTAGAGACCCATCTGAACCGTCCCTTTGGTTCTGACCAGAGTTCCAGACTGGAGCGACGGCTCCGATACTCCTGCTGTCATGCATTGATCCAGCATGAATGGACACAGTGTCACGGTCGGAGAGTCCGGAGATAACTCCCGTTCGGTCTTCTGCCTGGACCGGGACTCGCGAAGACGCCGATCGCGGCAGAAAGCGGAGTATTGTCCCACGAATCTGGAAACTCCGCTGCAACATGTCCGGTACATGTCGGCAATATCCTGAGCGATGACCGACACTATGCCGGTTTTGAGACCTCAAGATCTGACAGCGTGGGGGTCAAGTGCATGCTTTGGGGGGGTGAAGAATGGCTTATCTCACAGCCGCAAAACCGCCTTAGGAGGCCCAATGACCACTCTCGATCACGGGACGTACTTCACCAGCCTTCCACGCGAGTACTACGTGTCCCCAGAACACTTCGCCACTGAGCTTGAGGAGGTCTGGGCTCGCCAGTGGGTGTACGTGGGTCATATTTCGCAGATCCCGAAGCGCGGGGACTACTTCACCTTCGAACTGGCGAACGAGAGCATCCTCCTGATTCGCGATGAAGGTGACACCGTGAATGCGGTTCACAACGTCTGCAGGCACCGCGCGCTCCGGTTGTGCGACCAGCCGACAGGTTCGGTCCGTAAGCGCCTGGTGTGCCCGTACCACTCGTGGAGCTATGCACTGGACGGCGAGTTGAAAACTGCAACCCGTCAGACCGACGGTGAGAACTTCAATTACTCGGATTTCGGACTGTACAAAATCCACGTCGACGTATGGAAAGGCTTCATCTTCATCTGCCTTGCCGACGAGGCACCGAAGCCGGTGGCTTCGATGATCGACGAGAAGAGCTCGGCGGATATGGACCTCATTGGGCCGACCCGCCTGAAGGTTGCACACGAAATCGTTTACGACGCTGAAGCGAACTGGAAGCTCCTCCTCGAGAACGGCGTCGAGTGCTACCACTGCCCCAGTGTGCACCCGGAGTTCTGCGTAGTGTTGAACGCTGAAGAGATGTCCGATTACTACGATCGTGACATGGTTCCAGAGGTCGTTCAGGGTCTGGTCATTCCGGTGAAAGCCGAACTCGACTCTCTGTCTATGGATGGCAGTTTCGTGTCGAAGAAGCTGCTCGGCGAGTTCGACAATGGTGTCGAAATACCCCGGGAGTTCGGGGCAGGATTCATGACTCAGCCGGGATATGCATGGGGTGGATTCCACCCAGACTATGGCATGGTCGCGACCACGATTCCGATCTCCGCCACGAGGACCAAGATGCTGTGCCAGTGGTTCGTGCACGAGGACGCGGTGGAAGGTGTCGACTACGACGTCGACGAATTGATCAAGATCTGGGACGTCACCAACGTTCAGGACTTGGCCATCCAGGAACGGCAGCAGCAAGGCCTCAGTTCCAGCAAATATACGCCGGGTCCGAACAGTTTCGACCAGGAGCCTGGAATCCGCGCATCATTGCGTCTTTACCTGGAAATGCTGGGAGAATTGGAAGAATCTGAGCGTTAAATCCAGCAGGACTCACTCGGTGTCGTCGTAAGGCTGCGCGAGGCGTCAGCTGGGTTCGTTGCGGCTTCCTGAATGGCAGCGGCTTGCAGTGTTTCCAGGGTATCTACCGCCTTGTGAGGCTGAATTCTATTCGTTGACAAGCCTCGAAATTGGCATTGTGCAAAATGAGGAAATATCTGTGCTGAAATTTTCAACCAACAAGTGGACTAACTTGGTGGTGTCGTACATGGCGCTGGTGGGTGGATTCATCGCCTACAACGGTTGGGCTCCAAGTCTCAACGACATCAAAGACGATCTGGCCTTGACCTTTTCGGAGGTCGGCAGTTTGTCTGCGGTGACGGGCCTCTCGGCGGGGATCATGATTCTGCTGGGAGGTCTTGCGGCGTCACGATGGGGAACCAAGAACGTTGTACTCGCGGGACTGGCGTGCGGGGTCGTCGGTCTCTTCCTGTTCTCGGTTGCTGGTGGTTACGCACTAGCCATCACCGGCCGTGCTATCAGTGGGTTCGCGGTCGGCTTGCTGTTCGTGGGCACGTACACCCTCGCGGCAGAGTGGTTCCAAAATGACAGGCAGACAAAACGCGCAACGGGCATCATGATGTCAGGCGACGGCGTCGGGGTGCTGCTGTCCATCTTCGTCTTGGCCTTCGTACTGAGCGCCTTCGGGTGGCGAAATGGCCTCGCCATCGAAGGAATCATTGTATTGGTCATGATTCCGATCGTTGTTCTCTTCACTCGGAACGTAGACAACCGAGCGAACGCAACTGAGCGTCGACAGACCGTCAGGCGGGCAGGCAAGCCCATCCTTGGCTCTTGGGCTGGTGTGAAGCATCGCAACGTGCTTATCGCGACCATCTACTGGTGTGGAGGGGTCGGCCTTCTCACCCTCATTACTGGATGGCTGCCAGCGATTTTGGTGGACGAGGCAGGCTGGTCGGAAAGCACAGCTGGATTCTTCTCCTCGATGTTCTCGGTGATCGGGATGACGGCTGCATTCTCCGCCGCCTTCTTGACGGGACGAGCGATCAACCACAAAACACTGATTCTGAGGTCTGGCCTGGTCATCGTTGGTGCGCTGGCTGTGCTCACACTCGGGCTCGCTATAGGAAACTACGTCGTAGTCGTGGTAACTGCCCCGATCGTTGGGCTGGGCCTGTACTTCGGTGAGCCTCTGGCACTCTCGATGGCGATCGATTCCGTAGACGATGAAAACGCAATCGGTCTGGTGAACGGTCTCGTGATCGGCGTTCCTTGGCTTACCGCGGGAACGCTCTTTCCATACACACTCGGATGGATTCGGGATTTGACCGGTAACTACACGGTGGGCTTCGCCTTAGCCACTGTTGTTATTATCGGCTTGTGTGTGATATCGGTTCTCTTTCTGAAGCCGGTTTCCGTCGAACCTCAGGATACGAGCACTCCGTTGCAGGAATCGGTGTAGGCCCCACTCCCCCGAACTGCCGTGGGTGCGCATAACCCGAGAAGATCGCGTGAGGTCGTTCTGTATCCATAGACTAAGCCCGTCACGCCGCTGACCTCGATTCGAGGCGGTATAACGCCACCCTCTGCATCAGATCTGAGGGTGGCGTTACGGGTTTGGTCGCGCACATTCTGGCATCTCGACTTCGGCTGGGGCGACGGCTCACAGAGACACATCTCGACGATTTCTGCACAACACAGCACGGTTTACACCGTCTTCTTGAACCCACCCAATACGGGGCAATCGGGGCGGCTGGAAGGCTTCCCCGCCGAAGCTCTGCAGCGCAGTTCGTCGGCCGGAGAGTGTGCATAGTGGTCGGACTGTCGCGCACACCGAACTGGACCAGCATCAAGAAACTGCGCGGTGGTCAGTTGGTCAAGTGGGGTCCGGCGAGTGAGAGGCCAGGTGAGTATGGTGCGGGCAGTGCCCGTGCACAGGCGTCGCGTCCGATGCCGACAACCACCTCGCGGTGAGTATTCGACCTCGAAGTTGGCGGCGGCATCGTTCGTTTGTCGTATCCGGGCTAACAACGATGGTCATTATCTCGCTGATCCGAAGGATCCTGAAGGCACCTGCAACGCACCCGGCTCGACCATGCGAAGACCGCGCGGTCGCTGACCCGCAGAGCTGGCAGAGAGGATAATTGAAGTATGGACTCAGCTAGCAACGGTGTCAGCCAGACAACACCAGCAGGTGGCGCGCTCACTGTTCATGCTGCACTTGATCTGCCGATTCTGCGTGGTGGCGCCCCCGAGGTCGTGGTGGGCGCAGAGGCCTTGGATCGCCCGATCAGGTGGGTGCACGTCGTCGAAGTAAGGGACATCGCATCGGTGCTTCGGGGCGGAGAGTTGCTACTGTCCGAAGGGCGAATGTTCGGCAGTGCGGTAGAAGATCGAAGGCTGATCGCTGAGCTCTCCGAACGCGGTGTAGCCGCACTGGTCATCGAGCTAGGGCCACGTCACCGCACACTGCCGAAGAATATTGTTGTCGCCTGCCGTGAACACGGGTTGACACTGATCGCCTTACATTTGCCTGTGGCGTTCATCGACATCACAGAAGCCATTCACAGTCAGATCGTGTCTTACAAGCTCACCCTTCTCGATAGCGCGCATCAGCTGCAGGATCGTCTGACACATCTCGCACTTGCCAACGGACGTATCCCGGAGATACTGGATATTCTTGCCGAGGCTGTGCAGAACCCGGTGATCTACGAGAGGCAACACGGGGGGTTCGTGTATCAAGCCCTGCACACCCTGACTGAGAGGGACGTATCCGCCGCCTGGGAAGCCCATACTCGCAGACTCAACTCCGCCCCAGCCGCTTTGGAGACTATGCTTGCTGTCGGTGAACGCTCGGCAGGGCGGCTCGTCGCGCTGGCGATGAATCGTGCGTTCACAGAAGCTGACGAGGTGGCGCTCGAGCGAACCGCGGGGATCATCAGCTTGGTTTTGATGCGGGACGAACACCAGGACAGCGTCGCTGCGCGCAATCAGAGGGGATTCCTCACGGCTTTGATGCATGGAGAAATGCCTCCGTATCGAGCCGAAGCAAGAGCTGCGACTCTGGGTTTCGTGGCTCCGGTTTTGTTGCCGCTGGCCATTCGTGCCGCAGCCCACCACCGTTCTCGGCCACTGAGTTTGGAAGATCGCCTATGGAAGCAAATCTGGGATGACGTCAACTCGGAGATGACGGGCCGTCGAATGAGCGCGATGATCGATCAGGCACCGTCGAATGACGTCAGTTTGGTCATGTTGGGCTTGGAGGATGTAGCTCAAAGGAAGACTGCGATCGACCGCTTCGCAAATGTCGTGCAGGAGGCCGCGGACCGCCACATCGGTGTACCCCACGGGGCAATCATTTGTGCCGGCTCGGCAGTGCACACGTGGCAAGCCGCTGGTGAGGGGCTCATTCTGAGTGTTGAGGCGATGGAAGGTGCCATGCAGAGCCAGCCAAGACCCTGGCACGATGCGGTCGATCTCGATCTCGACAGATTGTTGTGGAGCCTGCGGCAAAATCCGGACCTTGCGAGGTTTGCCCACCTTCGCCTCGATACTCTGCTCGACCACGATCGACAACGACGCAAAGAGCTGTTCAAAACGCTTCAGGTGCTTCTTCGTTTGAATGGTCGGAAGGCTGAAACGGCCCGGGCCCTGCACCTCGAACGTCAATCGCTGTACAGCCGTGTCGAACGGATCGAATCGCTGCTTGGGGTGGATCTTGACGATCCGGACACCCGACTCGGTCTTCATCTGGCTCTACGCATCATGCGTCAGTTGCCAGAAGTCACCGATGATATCTGGGACTGACGCTCGGGTCTTCGATGTCATTGTGATGACGCATCAGTTCAAGCTGTCGGCGACGAAAGCCACTGCCTGACATTCTGTCCATTGTTCTCGCGGGTCCCACCAGGAAATGTTGCCAGGTGATAGGCCGGGTGTTACTTGCGCGTAGACGAGTGCAAGGCCCCGGTCACAGAGAGAGGGCAGATGAACCATGGCGATCGCAACTATCAACCCTGCTACCGGCGAAACGGTCAAGTCGTTCGAGCCAATGCCCGAACGGGAGGTGCAGGAACGTATTCGAGTCGCTGATGCCCGCTGGAAGCAGTTCCGCACCGTCAGCTTCGAGCAACGAGCGGTCTGGATGCGCGCGGCTGCCGATCTTCTGGAAGCGGACATCGACGAAGTAGCTGCGTTGATGACCTTGGAGATGGGCAAAACACTCGCTTCTGCGCGAGGTGAGGCCGCCAAGTGTGTGAAAGGGCTCCGCTTCTACGCCGAGAACACCGAAGCCATGCTCGCAGATGAGGCTCTGCCTGGAGGAGCCGGCGTCGTGGGCGCCTCGCGCGCTTTCACCAGGTACGAGTCGTTGGGCGTGGTGCTCGCCGTCATGCCGTGGAACTATCCGTTCTGGCAGGTTCTGCGTTTCGCTGCACCAGCTTTGATGACCGGTAACGTCGGCTTGCTGAAGCACGCATCGAATGTTCCGCAGTGCGCGATGTACATCCAAGACCTTTTCGAACGCAGCGGCTTCCCCGAGGGTTGCTTTCAGACCCTCTTGATCTCTTCAGGCCAGGTCGAGGGTGTACTGAGAGATCCGCGAGTTGCGGCGGCGACGATCACCGGCAGTGAATGGGCAGGCCGATCCGTCGCGTCTATATGCGGAGACGAGATCAAGCCGTCCGTACTCGAGCTCGGGGGCAACGACCCGTTCATCGTGATGCCGTCGGCCGACTTGAAGTCGGCAGTAGCCACAGCCGTGACAGCCCGGACTCAGAATAACGGTCAGTCGTGCATCGCAGCGAAAAGGTTTTTGATTCACGATGCTGTTTACGACCAGTTCACGGCGCGTTTCGTTGAAGCAATGTCAGCTCTAACCGTTGGCGATCCGCTGGAGGGGACGACCGATGTTGGTCCGCTTGCCACCGCCGAGGGACGAGACGAAGTAAATGAGCTCGTCGACGACGCAATCGGAAAGGGCGCATCGATATTGTGCGGTGGTGGTCGTTTGGACTTGGACGGGTGGTTCTTCTCGCCAACGGTGATCGCAGACATCTCGTCCGACATGCGGGTCAACGAAGAAGAAGTTTTCGGTCCAGTGGCAATGTTGCACCGCGTCAAAGACATCGACGACGCCATTGCCGTTGCAAATGCGACGCCGTTCGGATTGGGCTCATCGGCGTGGACCAGTTCGGCCGCAGAACAGGACCGGTTCATCTCGGAGATTGCCGCTGGCCAAGTGTTCATCAACGGAATGACAACTTCGTACCCGGAGCTTGCGTTCGGAGGCACGAAGCGCTCCGGATACGGTCGTGAGCTCTCCTATCACGGGCTCCGCGAGTTCTGCAACGCCAAGACAGTATGGGTCAAGTAGTCGACCCGGCGATCTGTTTGGAGAGATTGGCGGGTAAGTGACTTCAAACCGAGCGGACATCGACAGGTGACCGCCCTGAGAGATAGGGCCTGAAATGCGATTGACAGGTAAGGCCGGAGTTATCACCGGCGCTACTAGTGGCCTAGGGCTCGCCACCTTGGAAGCAATGACCCGAGAGGGTGCGTCCATTGTTGCAGTCGGTCGTGATCCAGAGCGCGGAAGTCGCGCGGTGCAGGAAATCAACGACAACGGTGGGCGGGCGGTCTTCCATCAGGGCGACGTGACCGTCGAAGATGATGTGAGGGGCATGATCGATCGGTGCCGTTCGGAGTATGGACGCATCGACATCATGCACAACAATGCTGCTTATCTGGTCAGCGCTGCTATCCACGAAACCACCAACGACCAGTGGTCTGCGTCTCTTGCCGCCAACCTCACGTCGGTGTTCTGGGGGACCAAGTACGCAGTCCTGGCCATGCGCGAGCAGGGGCACGGGGGCTCTATCATCAACACCGCGTCAGTGGCCGGGTTCACAGCTACAGGTGACACTGCTGCTTATGTGGCAACCAAGTCGGGGGTCATCGGACTGACGCGTGACACCGCGATTGCGTATGCCGCAGAGGGAATTCGATGCAACGCGGTCTGTCCCGGCGATTTCGAATCCCCCATGCTTGAGCACTTCTTCGAGACTGCTACCAACCCGGCTGCAGCGCGCGATGCGATGGAAAGGCTGTACCCGACCCAGCGCATACTTTCGCCCGCCGATGTCGCGGCTGCGATCGTATTTGTCGTCTCGGACGAGGCTCGGGGAATGACAGGAACGTCCTTGATCGTCGACGACGGATTGACGGCCAAGACGTACTGATCGACAGGTTGTCGTCACTCGCTGCCATCGCGACCGGGTGACGACAACCTCTCGAATGAAGGGCTTCACGCACCCTTCGGCGGGTGCGCGACAGTTTATCGCTCGCTCGAACACACGGAACACACGGTGGCGACTGCGGCGGTAGTCGAACGCACCGCCGCGCTTGCACACTCGGCCTTAGTTGGAGGCCAGCACATCAGCTGACATCATGACCGATTGTCTTCTCCGTCTTGAGAGAAGGCTTCGAGGACATTGCGGGTGACAGTCGAGACATTGTTCTGGTAGTTGTTTTGCGACAGACATCCGCTCCATGTAATCGATCCGGTACTGAACACGGCGCCACCCTTCGGATACTCGACCAGGACCATGTCAGTCTTGACCAGAGGGCTCACCGACCCGGTCTGCCCCGAATCCGAGGTCAGTATCTCTTCGGAGCACGCTTGCGCGTCGTCCGAGAAGCCGGTCGCCGTGGCAAGAACTGTAGTAGTGGTCGGTGTGCCCAGCAGAACGTCGGCACGGTCGAACTCGTAACCGGCCGCTCCGTAAGACTGAATCAAATTCGGCATGTCCCCGATCAGGTCCTCGTCTGTGTCCCGGAAAACAAATCGACCCGCGTCGCTGTAGGACCCAGGTTGGCGAGCGTAGGGCCGGCCAGATCCTGATGTCTCTGCCGTGAACCCCACTCCGAGCCATGGCTGGGGGGCGATCCAGCGGTGGCGCCACAGTCCCCCGAGTTCGCCGGTCGAGCTCAGATGAGCTTCGCCGGGTTCGGGCTCCCAAGCCCGCGTCGACGGGCCGCGGCGACGGATCTCGACACTCGCTCCCGTCGCGGGATCAAGTTGTGTAACCCAATACATCCCGTTGCCGCCGAGATACATCATCCGCCCGCCGCTTTGCAGATAATCCTGTGTGGACCGGATCATGGCCATTGACCAGTACTCCGGATGTGTGCCGGTCAGCACAACGTTGCAGGGATCGAGAAGTGCCCTACCGTCGTGGTGCAAGTCTTCGTCCGTGATGACGTCGAAGTCGATACCTTGCTGATGCAACCAGTCCACGATGTACAAGTCGGCGTTCAAATTATGGGGAGAACCTTGGCCGTCGTCGAGCCAGGCCATGACACACTGCGGTCGCATATTTACGATCGGGCGGAGCCGAGAACTGTAGCAGACCCCCGATCCGTCACTATGCCTGTCGTAGAGGCTGAGCAGCCTGTTGTCGACGATGTACTTGTCCTGCTCCTGGACGGGGTGTCGACCTGGGCCATGGCTTCGCTCTGATTCACCAGCTGCTCGTTGGCATACGCAAGGTAGGAAAAAGCAGGAAGGAGGAGAACGACTTTAGCGGAGGGATCTCCTGTTGCCGAGCGAACAGTGAACGGTAAGTAGTCGTGGCTGGATCCGCTGAACACATGTGCCGCGTAGAAACCCGCTTTTCAGGTCGGCAGGTACTCTCCATGAGAAAGAAGGATCCCAGCCGGCGTCGAACAGGTCGTCGTCGTGAAAGTGGATTGCTCCATAGTGAGACGGTGCATGGAGCCACGCAGTCTCTGTGCCGTCGAAGTTTCGGCCTGTGGCACCACGCATCGGCATGTTGATCGCGTGTCCGTCGAATCCTGCGCCTGATGTCAGTGATAGACCATCCATCGATTCCGATCTCGAAGACCCATGCCGCCAGCGGACCTTTCGTGAATTCGCTTGAATCACGTTGCGCGCCTGGCAGATCGTGGGTCGCTGCTGTCGGGTAGATGCTGGGGGCCTCGATCTTGCCGTTGTAGAAGTCGCTAGCGTAGTCGCCATTCCGATCCGCACCGATGGAGATTCGCCCGCACCCTGCCACAGGGTCGTCACCGTTAGTGGGAATGGCGCTGCTTGCCGTGCGTACCGGCGACGGGTTCGTGGACTGTACGGCCTCTATGTAGTTGCAAATTCCCTGAATGGTGGTAGCTCGCAGTAAGGCGGTGCCGGTCCTCGTCTCGATTGAGCCGATGGAGACGGTAGCGCCGGCAGCCTCCGCGACAGCGTTGCCATTGTCGAGTCCCACCCATAGCCCACCCTCGCGTTCCCGGCGCCAGGAAAGGAGCG
>Ga0247825_10001763_pt1 | contig 14304 bp, 12 predicted proteins | sample 13C_Vanillin_Day_FD_194413 | JGI IMG/M metagenome (GOLD analysis project Ga0247825, IMG submission 194413) | Soil microbial communities from agricultural site in Penn Yan, New York, United States - 13C_Vanillin_Day48 | ecosystem: Environmental > Terrestrial > Soil > Agricultural land | place...
ACAAAGTACTACTAGTGTTCTGCACCGAAAGCGCACGGTGCAAAGGGATTTACAGAGACTGTTGGGTTTGGGTGGTTGGTGGCCAGAGTGTGAGCGGTGCGTAATCGCTCGACGCTCGCACCGACGTGCTGCATCAGCCAGCGGTCAGGCGACGGGTTCGTGGACCCGGTCTTCGCCTCGACGGTGGGTGTGTCGGCGCTCGGTCGTGTGGTGGTGGCGCTCGGTCGTGTGGTGGTGGCCGCGAGCAGCGCTATCCGCGCCACGGCCGATCCGGTCAGGCCGCGTCGAGTACCTCACGGAAGCTGCTGTGAGTGGTGTGCATGGTCCAAAGTTTGTCGGCGAGCACGTCGGGGTCGTGTGTCGGGTGTCCCGGTGTGATGGCCCCGGGGATGATGAGTTGGGCGACGTGAACACCAGAATCTGCCAATTCCGTATGCAACATCTGGGCGTAGGCGGATTCGCCGGCGAAGGCGATGGATGTTCCCGCGACGTTCGGATTGGGTCGGGTGGCGCTGGCGCCGTTGACGAACAGTACGGTGCCCCGGCCTTGTTTCCGCATGCTCGGCAACACGTGCCCAACCGCCGCGACCGGACCCAGAACGGAGAACTCGACCGCGGCGATCAGGTCATCCCGCGTGGTGTCGAGCACGGGACGGAGGAACTCGCGCTGCGGAATCGGGCTGTATTCGAGCACGTCGATCGGTCCGAGCTCGGAGGCGGCCCGGTCCAGAGCGGTGCCGAGGGCCTCGGCGTCACGGACGCTGGCGGCATAGCCGCGGGCGTTGATGCCCGCCTGCCGCAGGTCCGCGGCGAGGGCGTCGACATTGCTCTGGGTACGGGAGATCAGTGCGACGTTGAATCCCTGGGCGCCGAATTTTCGGGCGACGGCGGCTCCGAGTCCTTTGCCGGCGCCGATGATGACGATGGTGGACATTGACTGTGGTCCTTCCTGTCGGCGGGTGCGGCCCCAGAGGGGTAAGGGGCCGCACGCGCGCTTTGTGTGGATCAGAGTGTGAGCAGAACCTTGGTGGCGCGGCGCTCGTCCATTGCCTTGTAGCCTTCGGCGGCCTGCTCGATGGGGAGGGTGAGGTCGAAGACCTCGCCCGGGTTGATCTGGCCGCTGATGATGAGCTCGATCAGCTCCGGCAGGAACCGGCGTACCGGCGCGGGGCCGCCGTGCAGGTGCACACCGGAGAAGAACAACTCCATACCGGGGAGTTCGACCTCGTGTGCGACGCCCACGTAGCCGACGTGACCGCCGGGGCGTGCCGATCGGATGGCCTGCATCATCGATTCCTGGGTGCCGACGGCCTCGATGACCGAGTGCGCCCCGAGGCCGTCGGTGAGTTCCTTGATCTTGGCGACACCGTCGTCGCCGCGCTCGGTCACGATGTCGGTCGCGCCGAACGTGCGGGCCAGGGCCTGTCGATCTGTATGGCGGCTCATGGCGATGATGCGCTGCGCGCCGAGGTGCTTGGCGGCGAGCACGGCGAGCAGTCCCACCGCGCCGTCTCCGACGACCGCGACCGTCTTCCCGGGGCCGGCCTCGGCGGCGACGGCGGCGAACCATCCGGTGCCGAGGACGTCGGAGGCGGCAAGCAGGGATGGGATCTGCTCCGGGGTCGGCTGCGTCGGGGTGGCCACGAGGGTGCCGTCGGCCAGCGGAACACGCACATACTCTGCCTGGGTGCCGATGGAGCCCATGGGAACGGCGTGCACACAGCGACTCTGGTAGCCGGACTGGCAGATCTCACAAGTGTTGTCGGAGGCGAAGAACGACCCGATGACGAAGTCGCCGACCTTGACGTGCTTGACGTCGTCGCCGATCTGCTCGACGACGCCGACGTACTCGTGACCCATCGGCTGGGGCCACTCGGGCTTTTCGATACCGCGGTAGGGCCAGAGGTCGGAGCCGCAGATGCAGGCCGCGGTGACGCGGATGATCGCGTCGGTCGGTTCGGTGATGGTCGGGTTCTCGCGCTCTTCGACTCGGACGTCGCCGGGCGCGTGCATGATGACTGAACGCATGGATGTGCTCCTTCTGATTGGTTTAGCGAAGTTCCGCCAGCGGGCGGGCTGTGTCGGAGGAGGGAATCGGATTCGGGGTGCCCCGGTGGCGCATGAATGTGGCGTATGCGGCCACCGCCAGCGCCACCGATACAGCGGTGATCACACCCAGTGGCAGCAACATGGCGGCTCCTGCGATGCCGACGAATGGAGCGGAGATGCCGCCGAACGCAAAACGGGCCATGCCCAGCAGTGACGACGCGGTGCCGGCGATCTGCGGGTATCCGGCGAGAGCGAGGGTGGTGGTGGGCGGGGTGGTGACAGCGACACCGCTGACCATCACCACGAGCGAGATGATCACCGCGGCCAGTGGCAGCTCGAACAGCCCGGACGTGAGTAGGCCCAGTGCTCCGGATGCGCACATCGCCAGTCCGGTGAGAAGCGTGCCCTGCACGCTCCAGTGTTCGCTGGTGCGTCCCGCGAGAAACCCGAAGACCATGAACCCGGCGGAGTTCAGCCCGAACGCGAACGCATACTCCTGCGGCGTGAGGCCGTACATGCCCTGCAGTACATAAGTTGCCCCGCTCAGGTAAGCGAACAGAGCGGCGTATACGAAGCCCTGGACGAGCACCGCGCCGAGGAACACACGGTCGGATAGCAGAGTGCGGACGTCGTGGCCGATCTGGGCGAAGCCCCCGTCCGTGCGCAACTGACGAGGGAGGGTCTCACGGAACCCGAACACGATGGCGACGAGGATGAGCACACCGATCGCTGCCAGGAACAGAAACAGGCCACGCCAGTCGGTGATTCTCGCCAGTTGACCTCCCAACAGCGGACCCACGATGGCTGCGAAGCCACCGAGGACCGTGAGTCGACCGTAGAACCGCATTAGCGCGCCGCCGGAGTAGATGTCGCGGCCCGCGGCCTGAGCGATGACGATCCCGACGCCACCTGCCATCCCCTGCACGAGACGGGCGACGATCAGCAGCTCGACGCTCGGGCTTACCGCGCACAGCGCCGAGGTGAGGATGTACGCAGCCACCCCGACGTACAGCGGGACACGGCGCCCGAACCTGTCCGACAGCGGCCCGGCGATCAGCTGCCCCAGCGCGAGGCCTATCAGGCACGCCGTCACGGTCAGTTGGGCCATGGAGGTGGTCGCGTCGAGCTCGATCGTCAGCGCGGGCAGCACCGGTAGATACAGGTCCATCGAGATCGGGCCGAAGACCGTCAGCACGAGCAACAGGATCGGCAACACCCGGCCGATAGGCTGCTGCGGCGTAGTGAACGTCGTAGGTAACGAGGACGAAGAAATTGGCACACTGGCAGTCAACCCTCGCGTGCTGAGACCAGGAAGTCCCTGCGGAGAGGTGTACCGAGAGGGCACCCCTCCCACCCAGAACACGATCTATTCTTTCGAACATGGACAACCGAACCGAGGTCCGCGAGTTTCTCATGTCGCGCCGCGCCAAACTCACCCCCGAGGAGGTGGGACTCCCGGCCGGCCCGAACAGGCGAGTTCCGGGACTCCGCCGCGCCGAAGTCGCCACCCTCGCGGGTGTGAGCGTCGAGTACTACTCCAAGCTCGAACGCGGTGCAATCGCCGGCGCCTCCTCATCGGTGCTCGATGCAATCTCGCGTACGCTCCAACTCGACGACACCGAACGCGAGCACCTGCTCGACCTCGCGCGCGCCGCCGACGGCATCTCCACATCACGGCGTCCTCGACGCCGGGCGTCCAAGCAACCACCCGCACGTCCAAGCCTGCAATGGGCGCTCGACGCGATCACCGACGGCATCGCGTTCGTACGGAACCAACACCAGGACCTTCTCGCGACGAATGCACTCGGACGCGCCTTCTACGCGCCCCTCATCGGCGACGGCGGACTTACCCCCAACCTCGCCCGATTCCAATTCCTCGACCCCGCCTCCCGCGACTTCTACCCCGACTGGGACGCATTCGCCGAGATGTGCGTCTCAATCATGCGCGCCGAGGCCGGACGCGACCCGCATGACCGCGCAATGCAGGACCTCGTCGGTGAGCTCTCCACACGAAGCGACACCTTCCGCAGATTATGGGGCGCTCATGACGTCAGAACCCACGGCTCGGGATCCAAACGTTTCAACCACCCTCTCGTCGGCGAAATCAACCTCGCATACGAAGAACTCATCCTCACCGCTGAACCCGGACTCGTCCTCATGATCTACACCGCCGAACCGGGATCCCCCTCGGCGGAACGGCTCCGACTGCTCGCCTCCTGGACTGCCGACCACCACACCGCCATCCCCGAACACTGAACTGAGGACCGAGCCTTGCAAAGCTTGTCGGCGCGTCCGCCTGCGGGTCCAGTCGAGGGAGCGAGAAGTGATCGCCTCCTCGAACCGGGCGGACATCTGGGCGCGGCACGCTGTTTCATCCGCTCGTGAGGGATCGCTTCCTGGATACTTCACTGAATAGCTCTCCTCATCGTCGACGAAGTCGAACAGAGAACGTCGATGGCGGCGGAATTTCTTCTATCGGCTCGCCGACGACGAATCGCCCAATGAGCCTGCTCGTCGTTGACACCGCCTAGATTCAAACTCGATGTGATCGCAGTCGGTTGCGCATCGGAAGGTGCTGCCAGGCGAGGGCTTTTCTGCCACGGACGGATTGGCGACGGTGATTCGCACGCGAGTTGTCGGTGCCTGCCAGAGCTGGTCGACTAGCCAAGGAACAATTACGAGCGTTCCAGCGAACAATCAAGTGGCGCAACGGAGTCGAGTGCATTAATCAGCATTCTACGAAGCGACGCGGTGCGGGTACTCTGCCAGGCCAGTACGCCTACTCCCGGAAGGCAAGTTCTCATGAATCTTCGCACGGGGGCTCCGGCCTCCTGCACGCCGCACTCAGGCGGTACCGCTGAGCGATGAGCACGTGGAAGGCTCGCCGTCGTCTGCGGTGGTTGCGAGGCGGTGGCCGGGTGGAAATCCGTGACGACGTGCGACCGTGGCGATCACCAGGGCGGACACGGCGAGGACCAAGACGATCCAGGGGAACGAGGAGGCCCCGAGTCGTTCGAGGGCAACTCCGCCGAGCCCGCTGCCGCCGAAGATCGCCAGGTTGAAGCTGGTGATCAGCATCGAGGTCGCCAGATCACCGTCGCGACCGGCGGCGTCGGAAAGTGCGGTCTGCACCTGGGTGGCAGCTCCACCGAAGGTGAAACCCCACCCGACGATCGCGAGGAAGTACGGCACCAGCAGATGGCCAGTGAGCCCCAGAATCAGGCAACCGAGTGCGAATGTGGACAAGCTGCACAGCACCAGCATCCGTAGTCCTCGATCGACGAGCGCCCCGGTGAACCAGATGCCGGCCAACGCCGCAACGCCGAATGCCAGTAGGGTCACGTCTACCCGGACGTCGAGCCCTGTCGAGTCCACATAGGGCGCAATGTAGGTGTAGAGCACGTTGTGCGCGAGAATCCAGAGGAAGGTGGTGGACAGTACCGGGGCGACGCCGGGGATCAGCAGAACCTTGGTGAGCGGGGTTCCGGTGCGGGCGGACTGTCCTGACCGGTCGGGCACCGCCACGATGATCCACACGATGAGGAGCACCGTGAGCAGTGACATCCCCGCGAAGGCCCACCTCCAGCCGACAACGGATCCGCTGAACGTGCCCAACGGCACTCCGAGGGCGAGCGCGAGCGGAGTGCCGACCATCGCCACCGCCATCGCTCGTCCGGCCATGTGGCTGGGTACCAGGCGCCGGGCGTAGCCGGCAACCATCCCCCACACCAGAGCGGAGAACCCGCCGGCGACGACGCGCAGCAATCGCCACGACGTACACGTCGGTGGAGGCGGTGACCGTGTTGGCGACCAGGAATCCTGAGACTGCAAAGAGCAACAGAGGTTTTCGCCGGAGCCCACGGGTGAGAGCAGCGGCGGGAATCGCCACGGCGACCGTTCCCGCGGCATAGGCTGTGACCCACTGGCCAGCGGCGGCTTCACTCACACCGACTCCGGCCGCAATTTGCGGGAGCAAACCGGCCGGCATGGTCTCGGTCATGATGTTCACGAAAACCGCCAAGGCGAGCGCTAGCAGGGCCGCCCAGGGAAGTCGCTCGCCATGTTCCGACGTAGTTTGCCCGCTCCGCCGGCGGGGGTGCTTTCGCTGCACTGGGATCCTTTCCGTTGCTGCAAAGGTCGATGCCGTAGCCACCTCCGCCCCGCGGCGAACCGCTCGCCGACAACAACCCCCATGGCCTCGGCAGTACGGCCGCCCGGGAGTCTCGGACGGCCGTGGAAGACCTGCCTGCCAGCGTGCTGACGGCGTAGCGGCCGAGCGCGGGAGCACGCGGATCGCACCGGAAGGCTTACACGAAGCACACCGTGGAGTGCGGGCAGACCTCCCCCCAGGTAGTCCGCCAACCGTGGATGTGAGTGCAGCACTCGCTCCTCGTACCGTAGAAGGCGGGATCAGCTGCGGCTGCGATCGAAACACTCAGGGCTGACCAAACCTGCCCCGAGCGGCGTTCTTCGACGCAGACGTTGTCGATGCTTCTGTGGCTGTTGCAGATTCGATCGTTGCACGGCCGACCGGTGAGCCGTTCAGGACGGGCCGCGGCACTCCCTCGTGGATCGTGGGGCCGCGTCCGCCACAAGGGACGTGCCCGGAATAGTGCGGAAGGGTCGACGCGGAAGGGCTGCCGACGACACCCGACGCCACGACTGTCACCCGGCTCACCTGTGTGTAACGATCGTGCCGAAGTCGTGAGCCTTCGGGTCCGTTGGGGTGGTGACCGGCAGTGTGCGACCGCGCGCTTCTCGCGCCATCGCCGCCCCCTCGCCTATGGCGAACCCGACTGGGACTGCAAGGGCCATCGATACCACGGCGATACCGGCATCGATACCTAACCGCATCACACCAAAGCCACAGGCCACTCCTTCTCGGAGGTTCATCGGGAGTCCTCGCCCGTGAAGAGCACTGCAGATCGGGAATTTTGCGAAGTCGAACACTTTGTTAGGACATTTCTGTGGGGCGATTCTATTTTCAAACACTGGACCGCTATCTATGACGTCTACTTATGGCACAGAAATTTGGAAATGTCGATATTTCTTCTCGGATCGACGCTGCAACGATTGTAGCCTCGCTTCTCAAGGAATCGTTCACGCGCTGACGAAGCCTATTGGTGTGGTGCATGGTTAGCGTTCTCCAACCTATCGGCGGACACTGAATGGCTGCACTGCGTTGACGACTGCGCAAAGGATCCCCGGGGTATATCGGACGGGCGGTTGTGAATCGGACCAACACCGTCTCGTAGCGGCCGCCCGCTACGCCGGGACGCGGATGCGATGACGTCGGCGAGAATTGATATCGCAGTCTCGGCGGGAGTTGCTGCTCCGATGTCGAGCCCGAGCGGACTCGACATACGTTCGAGTTCGCTGTTGCTGGTACCTGCCTCCCGAAACCGTCTGATGCGATCACTATGTGTGCGGCGCGACCCCATGACACCGACGTAACCTACGGACGAAAGATGCAGCGCTACAGAGAGAACGGGTACATCGAATTTTGGGTCGTGGGTGAGAACGCACACCGCGGTTCTTCCGTCGATACGACCCGCACTGGCTTCGTCGGCCAGATAGCGATGGGGCCAGTCGACAACCACCTCGTGGGCATCCGGAAAGCGCTGGGGCGTGGTGAAGATCGCACGCGCGTCGCACACGGTGACCTGATATCCCGCTGCGGCGCCGAGACGGGTGAGCGCGGTCGCGAAGTCCGTCGCTCCGAGAACGAGCAGCCTCGGCGGGGAGATGAGTGCGTCGATGAACACCTGCATCTGGCCAGGTCGGTCGCACTCGGAGGCGTCGTAGGTGACCAGCCGCGCTCGTCCCGCAACCAGACAGGCACGCGCGTCGTCTGCTATCTGCTGATCCCATATCGCCGAACCGGTGGTGCCCGAAACCGCGTTGGACCAGACCAACACCCGCTGTCCTCGAACGGGCCGGGGACCAGTGACTACCGTTGCCACGGCCACGGGTCGGTGCTGTCGAACCGAGGTCGCGACCTCGTCGAGGTGGGGAAAGGTATCGCGGCCGATGCGGTCGATGAAGACTGTGATCTCGCCGCCGCACGTCAGGCCTACGGCGAGGGCGTCGTCATCGGAGACACCATAGCTGCGCAATACCGCACCCGAGCCCGCCAACACGTCGCGTCCGAGTTCGTAGACATCGCTTTCGACGCATCCGCCGGACAGGCTGCCGAAGACTGAGCCGTCGCGGTGCACCAGCATGGCTGCGCCAGGCTGCCGCGGCGCGGACCGGTACGTCGAGACGACGGTGGCAAGGGCAGTATCTTGCCCGGTCGACCAAGTTTCGAGCAGCTCTTCAATCACCTCACGCATCGAAGTCCTTCGACAACTCCTGTCCCGACAGTTCGCGACGCGTCACCGAGAGATGTCGGAAAAGTAGGTATCTCAGCCTGGTTGTGCATAGAGCCAGGCTAGGCGAGGAAGACGGCCGCTGGGGGACCCTGTCAGTACACCCTTCGGAAAACCCTTGCCCGGCAGTCCGATGTGCAAGCGCGTTGGCGCGTAGTGGATGACGCGTTCATTGGTGGTGTTGCGCTTGCGCGATTCCCGGCTTCCAACCGAGCGTGTTGTCCGGAGAAGACACCCGCTCACTGCCCCACGGTACGAGCCGACCTTCGGCAGGATGGAGGACTGGTCAGAGCTGTCTGGACGCTGCACGTTGTGCACACCGAGCTCGGGACATTCGCTGAGCGCATCGTGACGAAGGATGGTTCGTCGGGCAGTCCCAGGGGCGGTCTGTCGATGGGTGTACTGACAGGGTCTCCCTCACCGGCGATATGTCCGGTTGCATGGTTGTCGCCCGGCTTCGAGGCCGTTGCGATCTACATCGCACGCGTTCACTGAGGACGCAACGAGGGCACGACCATCGATCATCCGCCGAATTGAGAGAACCGTATGCCCACCAAATTTCCCGATTCGCCCGATCCTTCGACCGCAGGGCCTACGTCGGAGTTGTCCCGGCGCACGTTCATCGTGGCAGGCGGTGTGGTGGCGGGTGGCGTGGCTGTCGTGGCAGGCGGTGTCGCTGCCGGGCCTTCTCTCTTCAGTTCCGAAGCGGCTGCTGCCGCCGAGGCGCCCAGCAGTCCCGTCTCACTGGTCGTCAATGGCGAACGGCATGTCTTGACGGTCGACAACCGGACCTCGCTGCTGAATCTGCTGCGCGAGCAGCTGGCGCTGCCCGGAACCAAGAAGGGCTGCGACGCCGGCGCCTGCGGGGCGTGCACCGTTCTGGTTGACGGTCAGCGGGTCAATGCGTGCCTGACGTTAGCGGTGCGTCTCGAGGGTGCCGAGGTCACCACGATCGAAGGACTGGCAGCGGATGACGACGACGAATTGCACCCGCTGCAGCAGGCTTTCGTCGAGCAGGACGCATTCCAGTGCGGGTTCTGCACGCCTGGCCAGATCATGTCCGGCATCGGTTGCATGCAGGAAGGGCACACCGGATCTCAGGAGGAGATCCGCGAATGGATGAGCGGAAACATCTGCCGCTGCGGTTGTTACGTGAAGATCGTCAATGCGATCCAGCAAGCCGGGAACGGAAAGTGAGGCCCGATGTACCCGTTCACCTACACTAAAAGCGCCGACACCGCCGAGGCGATTGCCGCCGGACAGAGCGGGGGACGCTACATCGCCGGCGGAACCACCCTGGTCGATTTGATGCGCGAGACCGTCGAACGTCCCCACACATTGGTCGACATCAGCCCACTTCCGCTGCGAGAGATCACAACCACCGACGGTGGGAGTCTGCGTATCGGTGCGCTGGTGAGCATGGCCGGGGCCGCCGCCCACCCGCTGGTGCGCACCTCCTATCCCGTTATCGCGCAGGCGCTGGAGCTGAGCGCATCCGCACAGCTGCGCAACATGGCCACCATCGGTGGCAACATCATGCAGCGCACCCGGTGCACCTACTTCCGAGATACCGCGGCGGCCTGCAACAAGCGCGAGCCGGGATCGGGCTGTGCAGCACTGGCAGGATACAACCGCACCCACGCGATCCTCGGCACATCCGACGACTGCGTGGCCACCCATCCTTCGGATGTGGCCGTGGCCTTCGCGGCGCTGGAGGCAACTGTGCACCTGCTGGGACCGGAGGGGGACCGCAGCGTCGCCTTCGCAGACTTCCTGCTGCAACCGAGCAGCACCCCGGAACGCGAACAGGCCCTGCGGTCCGGTGAGTTGATCACCGCCATCGAGATCCCGGCCCATCCGCAACCGCTCCAGTCCGGGTATCTCAAGGTGCGCGACCGGCAGAGCTTTGAGTTCGCGCTGATATCCGCAGCGGTCGCGCTGCACGTCCGGGACGGTGTGATCCGCGTGGCCAAGGTGGCCGCGGGAGGTGTGGGCACCGTGCCGTGGAAATTGCCCGCCGTGGAGCAACGACTGGTCGGGCAACGACCCTCCGCGGCCCTGTGGACCGACGCTGCTCGGGTCGCCGCGGACGGGGCTCAGCCTCTGCAACACAACGGATTCAAGGCCGACTTACTCGAGCGCACCGTCGAACGCCAACTTCGCATCGTGGGAGAAGACATCAAGTGAGCCAGCAACCGCAGGCCGCCGTTGGGACCCCATTGTCCCGCGTGGACGGCCGCCTGAAAGTGACCGGACAGGCGCCATACGCCGCCGACCACCACATCGACGGGGTCGTCCACGCCGTCATCGTCGACAGTACCGTCGGCCGCGGACGCATCACCGGTATCGACACCCGGGACGCTCTGGCGCAGCCCGGCGTGCTGGCGGTGATCGGACACCACAACGCGCCTCGGCTCGCATACAACGACAACCCGGGGTCGAACAACCCCGACGGCGCGCGGCTGCGGGTTTTCCAGGATGACCGGGTTCTGTTCTTCGGGCAGCCGGTCGCTGTGGTGGTGGCCCAAACACTGGAGAACGCGCAGCACGCTGCGAGTCTGGTGCGCGTCTCCTATGCTGCCGAGCAGTCCTCGACTGAGTTGATGTCCGCTCCCGCGGACGAGCCGACGAGCTATGCGCGCGGGGACGCGGACGCGGCGCTGGGCTCTGCGGAGGTCCGGTTGGAGATGACCTACCGCACTGCCCGCAACCACCACAACCCGATCGAACCACACGCCACCATCGCCCGCTGGGACGGCGACCGGCTCACCCTGTGGGACAAGACCCAATGGGTGCGAGATGGCACCCAGAAGGAAATTGCCGCCGTGTTCGGCTTTCCACAGGACACGGTGCGCGTCATCTCCCCGTTCGTCGGCGGCGCATTCGGCAGCGGTTTGCGGGCCTGGCCACACGTCACCATCGCGGCCCTCGCCGCGCGCGAGGTGGGGCGCCCGGTCAAGCTCGTGCTCACTCGCAGGCAGCTGTACTTCGGAACCGGGTACCGGCCAGCCTACGAATACCAGTTGCGCCTGGGCAGCGATCGAAATGGACGCCTGACGGCCATGGTCCACGACATCCGGGCTGAAACATCAACCTATGAGAAGTTCACCGAATCCGTCATGGGGCAAGGGCAGATGCTGTACAGCACGCCCCACGTTCGGCAGGCGTACCAGACGGTGCCGCTCGATGTAAACGCGCCGATCTGGATGCGGGGCCCCGGACACGCCACCTCCGCATTCGCCATCGAGTCCGCAATGGACGAACTGGCACACGAGATCGGCGTCGACCCAATCGAACTGCGTCAACGCAACGAACCCGACGACGACCAGTCCACCGGGCTGCCGTTCTCCACCCGCCGGCTGCGCGAGTGCTACACCGTCGGGGCCCGCGAGTTCGGCTGGAACCGGCGCAACCCCGCACCAGGCGCAACCCGGGACGGCGACTGGCTGATCGGCACCGGAATGGCGACCGCCGTATACGACACCGTGCGACTTGCGGCACGGGCCCACGTCAGACTCGACGCGAACGGAACCGCCCTGGTCCAGTCCGCGACCAGCGACATGGGCCCGGGCACCTACACCTCCATGACCCAGGTCGCCGCCGACGCGTTAGGCCTGACCGTCAGCACTGTCGAATTTCAGCTCGGCGACTCCATCATGCCCCCGACTCCACCGCACGGCGGCTCCATGACCATGGCCAGCGTCGGGTCCGCCGTCCAGGACGGCTGTGACAAAGTACGGCAGCAGGCCATCACGATGGCTGTCAACGACGTCCGGTCACCATTGCACGGCGTCAATCCCGACGACATCATCGTCCGGCGTGGCCGACTGGAACTGTCTAACGACCCCACGCGCGCGGAAACCTATCAGCAGCTCCTTGTTCGCAACAATCGGCCCCACCTCGAAGTCATCGGAACCTATGCCCCGCCCGAGGAAGTCCGGTGGTCGATGTCCGCCTACGGCGCGGTGTTCGCCGAAGTCGCCGTCGACCGGAATCTCGGCCTGGTGCGGGTCAGGCGAATGCTCGGCGTGTACGACGCAGGCCGGATCATCAGCCCCAAGCTCGCCGACAGTCAGGCGATCGGCGGCATGGTCGGCGGAATCGGAACCGCCTTGCTCGAACACACGGTCACCGATCACCGCGACGGCAGGATCGCCAACGCCAACCTCGCCGACTACCTCGTCCCGGTCAACGCCGACGTCCCCGACCTGCAGGCGATCTACCTCGACGGCGAAGACCGCGAGGCCGACCCCATCGGCGTCAAAGGGTTGGGTGAGGTCGTGATGGTCGGAGTGGCGCCCGCCATCGCCAACGCAGTCTTTCACGCCACGGGGCGCCGCATCCGCGAACTCCCGATCACCGCCGAGGCCCTGCTCTAATGACGATTCAGAGAGTTGGTCCTGGTCGGTCTTCGCGGCCGATCTTGATGGTGGGGTGGTATGAGCACGTCAGGACATTGCCGATTCTGGCACGAGTATTGGATATCCCAGTCCTGACGGCTCAGCCGGTGTCAGTGCCAGCCGGTCTGTCGGCCGACCACCGCTGGGTTCACTTGGGGGATAACACACTCGGACAGACGATGCGCGTATCGCAGTCCGCGAAGTGACGGGATTGGGGCGAATGGTCGCATGGGCACTCGTAAGGACCTACGAGACTCCGCCCGCACCCGAAACGCCAGACTGACCGCCATCCGCTCACTGTTCTCCTATGCCGCCCTGCGGCATCCCGAACATGCAGCGCTCATTGCACAGGTCCTTGCGATCCCACCGAAACGGTTCGACAAAGCCATCGTCTGCTTCCTCGACGAACCCGAGGCCGCTGCGATGCTAGTCGCTGCTGACCGCGGCACCTGGGCCGGGCGGCGTGATCATGCGCTGATGACGTTGGCGATGCAGACCGGTCTGCGGGTCTCGGAACTGCTCGGACTCAACTGCGGCGACGTCGTCACCGGAACGAGCGGACACGTTCGGTGCGTAGGCAAGAGCCGCAAAGAACGGTCGGTGCCGATGACGGAATCAGTGCGCGCAGTCATGAACGTGTGGCTGATCGAACGAGCCGGACAACGCGACGATGCGGCGTTCTGCACTCGAACCGGCCGACGGTTGAGTGTCGATGCCGTCCAACGCAGAGTCACCATCTACGCCGCACAAGCTCGGCAGTCCTGTCCGTCGCTGGTCGGAAAACACCTCAGCCCCCACGTCTTCCGGCATATCTGCGCCATGACGCAGCCAGGTTGTGCCACAGGTTCCAGCGGTCGGGTCAGCCGCCAGCTCGGCGGCGTGAGGAGGGTGTGGCGGTTCGATCGGATGGCCACTTTGAACCAGGGCTCGGCCGAAACGGTCTGCAACAGGCGCTCGGATGGAGATATCGGCGCAGGTCCTCGCGTGTGCACGTCGTAGGCAAGAGCAGAGGTGGACGCGGAATCGTCACTGCCGGCAGAGAGCTCGTCGGTCAGGCTTCTTCCGAACAGGCCGACAAGCAACACGAGAATCCCGGCGAGCGCGATGAGCGACCATCGATGGCGATACACAGTTCTCGCTGACACGGTGAGTGGCCCCCGGGCATCCTCGCTGCCCTCCGTGTTGGTGGTGACGCGTTTTGTCCTACGCATTTCGACGGGAGCAACCTTCCTAGTCGCTTATTTTCGAGTTGGGATTTCTCCTTGAAATGGGCCGTTATCCGCTTTCAATATGACGTGTGCAATGCGCCTTTTCGTCGAGTGGTAGCTGGATCGGTGGGGAGTTCAGCGCTCCACGGGTACCTCTGTTCTCGTCTCGCGACGGCGGCAGACGAGGGCGAGCACGATGGTGGGAATCAGGGTGAGCGCGACGATGACGGTGCCCACCATCGCGGGACCGCTGAGGCCGAGCGGCGTGGCCAACGA
>Ga0247825_10001764_pt1 | contig 14297 bp, 15 predicted proteins | sample 13C_Vanillin_Day_FD_194413 | JGI IMG/M metagenome (GOLD analysis project Ga0247825, IMG submission 194413) | Soil microbial communities from agricultural site in Penn Yan, New York, United States - 13C_Vanillin_Day48 | ecosystem: Environmental > Terrestrial > Soil > Agricultural land | place...
CCCGGCAGCCGCGAAGACTCGTTGAAAGGCCCGCCGCGGCCGAGCTCGACCACCCACAGGTCGGCCGCCGTGTTCTCGATGAGCCAGACGCCGTCGAAGATGTTGCCGCGGTAGATGCCGTTCATCACCAGCACGATCGCGAGCAGCATGCCGACGCCCACGGCGGTGGCGAGGAACTTGCCGAGGTGCCGGCGGATATCCCTCAGCGCGAGGTCCATGCCGCCAGCCGGTCGCCGGCATCCAGGCCCTCGACGATGGCAAGCTTGCCGTCGCTTGCCACGACCTGCACCGGCTGGAATACCTTGCGCCCGTCACGCGCGAGCACCACGCCCCGCTGGCCGTCGCGGTGCACCAGCGCGGCCACCGGCACCGCCGGGCCGCGTTGCGTGCCTGTGAGGATACTCACCTGGGCTTCCTGGTCGATGGAGAAGCGCGCCGGGGGCGAATCGAACGCCACATTGACCTCGAGCTCGCGCGTGGCGGCGTCGGACTGCCGCGAGATGCGCGCGACGCGGCCTGCATGCTCCTCGCCGTTGCGCAAGCGGATGGTCGCCGGCATGCCTTCCTCGATCCTGCCGACCAGCGCCTCGTCGATGCGCGCCGCCACCCACAGCGTATCGGGATCGACCAGGCGGAAAAGGCTGCTCCCCGGGGCGACCGTGCTGCCCACCTCCACGGCGCGCTGGATCACCAGGCCGTCCATCGGCGCGCTGAGCCGGGTATGCGACCAGAGCGTGTCGGCGTAGCGCGCCTCCTCGGCGAGCGTGCGGCCCTCGGCGCGGCGCGCGGCGAGCAGCGCCGCGGCGTTGTCGACGCCCGCCTCGGCGGCCTGCAGCGCGAGCGTGGAGGCGTCGTGCGCGGATTCCGAGATGAAGCCGGCGCGCCTGAGCTCGGCGTCGCGGCCGTGCTTGCTGCGCGCGAGCGCCAGGTCGGCCTTCGCCTTCGCCACGCTCGCGGCGGCCGCGGCGACGTTGCTTTCGTTCGATCCGCGCGCCGCCGCGGCGGCGGCGCGCTTGGCCGCGAGGTCGCGGTCGTCGAGCACGGCGAGAAGCTGGCCGCGCTTGACGATGTCGCCGTGGTCGGCGTGGAGCGAAACCACCTGCGCGGCTACGCGAGCGCTTACCGTGACCGGCACGCGCGCCTGCACCGTGCCGGGCCCGGCGACGATGAGCGCCACCTCTCCCTGCGACACCGGGGCCGGCTCGGGCGCCGGGTCGGGGCGAGTAAGGCGCCAGACCGCGGCCGCGATCCCGAGGGCGAGCAGCGCCACGATGACCCAGCGCGACAGCGATTGCAGGTCCGGCCTTTGCATGGCCCGAGCATGCCGGGTCTTTGGTGTCGCGGCTTGACCGAGATCAAGCTGCCCGCCCGGCGCACACGTAAGGTGCAGCCATGAGCGATTCCCCCTCCGATTCCCCCTCCTTCAGCATCGAGCTCGAGCAGCAGGAAGGCTTCGAGTTCAAGGTGCGCTTCGACTGGCCCGACGTAGCGGAGCTGCTGCTCGACGAGCCCGAGCCGCTTGGCCGGCGGGCCGGACCGAACGCGGCGCGCCTGGTCGCCGCCGCGGTCGCCAACTGCCTGTCGGCCAGCATCGTGTTCTGCCTGCGCAGCAAGTTCAAGCAGAGTCCCGGGTCGGTGAAGGCGCGGGCCACGGGGCAGCTGGAGCGCAACGAGCGCGGCAGGTTCCGCATCGCGCGCATCGACGTCGACATCTCGCTTGCGGAGCGCTTCGGCGACATGCCGCACCAGGAGCGCTGCCTGGACCAGTTCGAGGATTTCTGCATCGTGACGCAAAGCATCCGCGCCGGCATCCCGGTGAACGTGCGGGTGCTGGACGTCGCGGGAAAGGAGGTGGCCGGTGCTGTCGCTTGAGGACTGCATCGCCCTGTGCGGGCTGTCGGAGGACGAGGTGCTGGCCATCGCGGAGCACGAGCACGTTCCGGAGGTGGTGGCGGCCGAGCTGGGCAACTACCTGGTGCAGACGCCGGAGGGGGAGATGCGCATCAAGTCGATCATCCGCGACGAAATGGTTCGTGCCCGGTTGCGTGGCGACCGCAAGCACGAGCTGGCGCTGATGCGGTTGCTGCGCGAGTTCGTGCTGCAGCATCCGCGCTGCGAGGAGCGCCATCGCGCACGGTTGGGAGTCGGCTGATGGATGTGCAATCGACCCAGGAGCGCATCGAGCAGGAGACCGTGCAGCTGCGCGCCGCCTTTCCGGCGATCCAGCACTGCCATACCGCGCTGGTCCAGTGGAAGGAGGACGATGCCGCGCGCTATTCGCTGCACCTCGACATCCGCTGGCCGCAGCACCAGACGCTCGTCAGCGGGCAGGCGCGCGACAGCGCGGAGGCGGCGATCGGCGCCGCGTTTCAGGCGGCGCGCGAGCGCCTGAACGCTGCGCCGGCGTCCCGCGCTAAACTATGAGCTGAACGAGGAGAGGCGCGCATGAACGCTTACCGCAAGATCCTTGTGGCCGTGGACGGCAGCGCGGCCGCGACGAAAGGCCTGCGCGAGGCGGTGCGCCTCGCCAAGTCCGAGGAGGCGGAGCTCATCATCTACCACGTCGTGGACGAGTTCTACGCCTTCGCCACGCCCGAAGCTGCCGTCGCCGCCATGGACATCGTGCCGACGCTGCGCGACGCCGGCAAGCGCGTGCTAGCCAAGGCCGCCGCCGTGGCGGACAAGCAAGGCGTCAAGGCGAAGACGGTGATGCGCGAAACCGTCGGCGGCTCCGCGGCGGATGCCATCGTGCGCGAGGCGAAGAAGCAGCGCGCCGACCTCATCGTTCTCGGCACCCATGGGCGGCGCGGGGTGCGCCGCCTGGTGCTCGGCAGCGACGCCGAGCAGGTGGTGCGCACCTCCCACGCGCCCGTGCTGCTGGTGAAAGGCGCAGGCGCCCGCTGACACCGGGCGAGTTCCTGTCGATCGCGGCCATGGCCGTGGTCGCGGTGCTGCTGTTTTTGCTGCTGTTCGAGCCGGGGCTGCCGTACCGGGTGAAGCCGCCGGTCGCCCCGCCCGAGTCGCCCGAGTTTTTCGACTACCTCAGCGCGATCGTCAACGCGCGGCCTTTCACGCTGCAGGAGATCGAGGTGCTCAATTCCGGCACCGCGACCTTCGCCGCGGAGCTCGCCGCCATGCGCGCCGCGAGCCGCAGCATCCACCTCGAAGCCTACCTGTTCCTGCGCGGCCGCGTCGCCGACGAAGTCCTGGGGGTGCTGGAGGAGCGCGCTCGCTCCGGCGTGCGCGTGCGGCTCATCATCGACCGCTACGGCAGCCTGCGCACGCCGGGCAGCTACTTCGCCGCGTTGCGCCGCGCCGGCGGCGAGGTGCACTGGTACCAGCCGATCGCCTGGTACACGCTGAAGCGCCTCAACAACCGCACGCACCGCAACCTGCTGATCGTCGACGGCGTGGTCGGCTTCGTCGGCGGCATCGGCGTGGCGGACTACTGGGTCGGTCCGCCGGGGCGCGGCCGCCCGTGGCGCGATACCATGGCGCGCGTCACCGGCGACCTGGTGAAAGGCCTGCAGACCTCGTTCGCCGAGAACTGGCTCGAGGCTTCGGGCGAGATCCTGCCGGCCCAGGACTTCGCGGCCTCGCCGGAGGTGATGCACGAAGGGCGCGGCTACGCACTGGTGGTGAACAGCTCGCCTTCCGAAGGTCGCTCGACGCGTGCCCGCATGCTGTTCCAGGTGCTGGTGGCTTCGGCACGCCGCTCGATCCTGATCTGCAACCCGTATTTCATCCCGGACCGCAGCATGTGCCGTGAGCTGGTGGGCGCGGCCCGGCGCGGGGTGGCGGTGAAGCTGCTCATGCCGGGCCCGTGGAACAACCATCCGCTGGTGCGCCTCGCCAGCCGTCGCCGCTACGGCATGCTGCTGGAAGCCGGCGTGGCGATCCACGAGTACCGGCCGGCCATGATGCACGCCAAGGTTATGGTGGTAGACGGCGCCTGGAGCGTGCTCGGCTCCACCAACTTCGACAACCGCTCCTTCGGCCTGAACGACGAGGTGAACGTCGCCGTGGTGCAGCGCGCGCTGGCGCAGCGCCTCGAAGCCGATTTCGCTGCGGACCTCGCGCAGAGCGCGCAGGTGACGATGGACGAGTGGCGGCGCCGCGCGCTCAGCGAGCGCGCCTTTGCCGCGCTCGCACGCGTGCTCGAGCGGCAGGCGTGATCGCGCGCCAGATCTCCGTCGCCGTCCCGGCATAGCGGAACAACCTGCGGTCGCGGGCGTCGATGGTGCCCGCGCGCACCAGGAAGTCGAAGTCGACGGCGCGCCGCCAGTAGCTTTCCCCCACCAGCACGATTGGCAGCGGCCGGATCTTGCGGCATTGCACCAGTGTCAGCGTCTCGAACAGCTCGTCCAGGGTGCCGTAGCCGCCCGGGAAGGCGACCATGGCCCGCGCGCGCAGCAGGAAATGCAGCTTCCGCAGCGCGAAGTAGCGAAAGCTGAAAGACAGGCCCGGGGTGAGGTAGCGGTTGGGCCGCTGCTCGTGCGGCAGCTGGATGTTGAGCCCGATGGACAGGCCGCCCACCTCGAAGGCGCCCCGGTTGGCGGCCTCCATGATGCCCGGCCCGCCGCCGGTCATGATGGCCGCGGCGCACGAGCGCCCCACCATGCGCCCGAATTCCCGTGCCATGGCGTAATACGGGCTGCGGCGCGACAGCCGCGTGCTGCCCATCACCAGCACGGCACGGCGCACGCCGTGCTGGCGCAGCTGCGTCTCGGCCTTCAGGTACTCGAGCTGCAGCCGCACCCCGCGCGAGTCCTCCAGGCTGAGGAAGTCCGGTACCTCCACGATCTTCGCCATGTCGCGATTCTTGTAGTGCGCACTATGACAGGAATTGATTAGGATCGAGCCTGCTCGTGCCGCCACCCCGATTGACGCCCTGAAAGGAGAGCCATCCATGTTCCGCATGTCGAGGATCGCACTGCTCGCGCTGGCGCTGGCCAGCCCGGTCGCTGCGCAAGAGATAGAGAACGAGCTTGTGCTCATCACGCCCGTGGCGAAGACGCTCACCGACCCGACGCTCGCGGAGTTCGTGAAGTACGCGAAGGAGCGCTGGAACATCGACGTGAAGGCGAACGCGCTGGCTGCCGGCACGCCGGTGGCCTACGGCCGCATCGTCGAATGGAAGGGTCGCCCGGAGGTCGACATCTTCTGGGGCGGCGAGAGCGCCCTGTTCGACAAGCTCGCGGAGCAGAAGCTGCTCGTGCCGCACAACCTGCCCAAGGAGGTGATGGACGCGATCCCCGCCTCCATCGGCAAGCCCAAGCCCATCTTCCTCAAGGATCCAAAGGGCTTCTGGACCGGCACGGTGCTCGAGCCCTACGGCCTGGTCTACCACCCGCGCCTGCTCAAGCGCCTCGGCGTGCCCGAGCCCAAGGACTGGGACGACCTGCTGCATCCCAAGCTCAAGGGCAACGTGGCACAGTGCGCGCCGAGCCGCTCGAGCTCCAGCCACGCCACCTACGAGGTGATCCTGCAGCGCGACGGCGATGACAAGGGCTGGGCCTGGCTCAAGCGCCTGGGCGGCAACACGGGCATGTTTACCGCGCGCAGCCGCGACGTGCCGTCGGTCGTGGCCAAGGGCGAGTTCGCCGCCGGCTTCGCCGTGCCGAGCTACATGGCCTTCGAGGACCGCCTCGCCGGCTTCGACATCAAGTTCGTAGCGCCCAAGACCGCCTGGATCACCCCCGAGCCGATCGCCATCCTCGCCGGCGCGCGCCATCCCAAGGCGGCCAAGGCGTTCATCGAGTTCCTGCTGTCCGAGCGCGGCCAGCGCGTGGCGATGGAGCGCGGCGTGTTCCCGATCACGCCCAAGTACCGGGTGCAGGGCGCTCCGGGTTCGCGCGCCGAGATGGCGGTGGAGTTCACCGGCGGCCTGCGCTCGTACTTCGACGTCGACGTGGTCAACATCTACGACGACGACCTCGCGCAAAAGCGCTACGAGGCGGTAAACCAGCGCTTCCGCAAGGACATCGAGTCCGTGTGGTCCGACCTGAAGCGTTAGCGCCGTGAGGATCGGCGTCACCGATCTCACCAAGCGCTTCGGCACCATCGTGGCGGTGGACCGCGCCACGTTCGACATCCGGGAGGGTGAGCTGTTCACGCTGCTGGGCCCTTCCGGCTGCGGCAAGACCACGCTGCTGCGCCTTATCGCCGGCTTCTACGCGGCCGACGCAGGCCGGTTGCGCTTCGACGAGCGCGTGGTGAACGACGTGCCGCCGCAGGAGCGCGGCATCGGCATGGTGTTCCAGAACTACGCGCTGTGGCCGCACATGACGGTGTTCGAGAACGTCGCCTACGGCCTCAGGCTGAGGAAGGTGCCGAAAGCCGAGATCGCGAAGCGCGTCGGCGCGGTGCTGCAGAAGGTGGACCTGGCGGGCCTGGAGGCGCGCTATCCCGGGCAGCTTTCCGGCGGGCAGCAGCAGCGCGTGGCGCTGGCGCGCGCGCTGGTGCTGAACCCCAAGATCCTGCTGCTGGACGAGCCGCTGTCCAACCTCGACGCGAAGATCCGTGTCACGGTACGCGCCGAGATCCGCAAGCTGCAGAAGGAGCTCGGCATCACCACGGTGTACGTGACGCACGACCAGGAGGAGGCGCTCGCGCTGTCCGACCGCATCGCCGTGTTCAACCGGGGGCGCGTGGTCCAGGTCGGGCCGCCGAAGGAGCTCTACGAGCGCCCGGCCAGCCGCTTCGTGGCGGACTTCATCGGCATCAACAACCTGATCGACGGCACGGTGCAGTCCGCCAACGGCGCCCTGCTGGTGAAGACCGCGGTGGGCGACATCAGGGCCGGCCCGGATCCGCGCTTCCGGCCGGGCGAGCGCTGCGTGTTGTCCGTGCGGCCCGAGCATGCCTCGATACAATCGAAGAACGATAATGAGCTGCAGGGCCGCATCGCGTTCGCCGCCTACATGGGCAGCACGCTGCGCTACGACGTCGACGTCGGCAACGGCGTGGTCGTCAAGGCCGACGTGCGCGATCCGTGGCATCACCAGCAGCTGCCGGCCGGCGCGCCCGTGTCGGTGGGGTTCGCCGCGGCGAGCACCGTGGCGATCCCGGCAGAATGAAGCTCACGGCAGGGCTCATCTGGGCGTTCCTGCTGGTCTTCGTGCTGTTTCCCCTGACGCGCATCTTCTACGACGCGTTCACGGACGAAGCCGGCCTGCTCACGCTGGCGAACTTCCGCGAGTTCTTCACCGACGGCTTCTACCTGCGCTCGTTCTGGCAATCGATGGTGCTCGCCACGGCGGCGGTGGTCACCACCTCGGTGATCGGCATCGCGGTGGCCTTCCTCATCGTGCGCTATGAATTCCCGTACCGCGGCATGTTCTCCTACCTCACCATGCTGCCGCTCATCCTGCCGCCGCTGGTCGGGGTGCTGGGGTTCGTGTTCATCCTCGGGCGCGCCGGCACGCTGAACATCCTGCTGCAGGACCATTTCGGCCTCGAGCAGCCGGTCAATTTCATGTACGGAATGCACGGCGTGCTGCTGGTGGAGACCGTGCATCTCTTCCCGATGATGACGCTCTCCATCCTCGACTCGCTCTCCAAGGTGGACCCGTCGCTCGAAGAGGCGGCGCAGGGCGCCGGCGCGCGCGGCTGGAAGCGCTTCTTCACCATCACGCTGCCGCTGATGACGCCGGGCTACATCTCGGGCGCGCTGCTGGTGTTCATCTGGACCTTCGCCGACTTCGTCACCCCGCTGGTGCTCGGGGTGCAGGACCTGCTCGCGCCGCAGGCCTACCTGAACATCATGCAGTTCGTCGACCGGCAGATCTTCCGCATGGGCATCGTGATCTCCGCGCTGCTGGTGGTGCTCGCCATCTTCTTCGTGCTGGCGGCGCGCCAGTACGTCGCCATCAAGGACTACAGCACGCTCACCTACTCGAGCGTGGAGCGGCAGCCCCTGGGGCCGGTGAAGCGCTGGCTGGCCGTGGGTTTCTTCAGCCTGCTGATGTTCGTCTGCCTCATCCCGCAGGCCGGCGTGGTGCTGGGGGCGGTCGGCCGCGGCTGGTCGCTGACGCCGCTCCCCGAGCACTACACCTGGGAGTTCTTCCAGCAGGTGAGCATCGAGACGCCGAAGTTTATCGTCAACTCGTTCCTGTTCTGCGGCCTGGCCGTGATCCTGTGCCTCGTCATCGGCGTGCCCATGGCCTGGATCATGTCGCGCACGCGCCTGCCTGGGCGGGGCGCGATGGACGCGCTCACCACCCTGATCCTCGCCATCCCCGGCACCGCCATCGGCATCGCCTACATCCGCGCCTTCAACTTCCCGCTGCCGCTCATCGACCTGCCGCTCACCGGCATGTGGATCATCCTGCCGCTGGTGCTCGCGGTGCGGCGCATCCCGTACACGGTGCGCGGCAGCTACGCGTCGCTGCTGCTGGTGCATCCGTCGATGGAGGAGGCAGCGGCCAACGTCGGTGCCGGCAAGCTGCGCACCTTCCGCGACATCACCGTGCCGCTGGTATGGAAGGGGATCCTGGTCGGGGGCCTCTTCTCCTTCCTCACCTCCATCCAGGAAGCCTCGGCCACCATCTTCCTCACCCTGGGCGGCTGGGAGATGATCCCGTTCGGCATCTTCACCTTCTACATCGCCGGCTCGCAAAGCCAGGCGGCCGCGCTCGGGGTGATCCTGATCGCGGTGTGCGCGCTCAGCCTGTATGTGGTGAACCGCGTGGCGGGCACCCGGGTGGGCGGGCTGTTCGGTTGAAGTTTGACCTTGCTCAACCGCCCGCGCCGCGGGCACGCTACCTTGAAACCTCCGAAAGGACAGGCTCATGGAACGCATCAGCCACGCGGGGCTGGACCTGAACGAGCAGGTGCGCGAGCATCCATGGAGCGCGATCGGCGTGGCCGCCGGCCTCGGCCTGGTGCTGGGGGATCTTCCTCGCGCGAAAGTGAGCTTGCGATGACCTACAAGACCATCCTCGTGCACCTGGACGAAACCCCGCGCCGCAAGGAGCGCCTGCAGCTCGCCTGCACGCTCGCGGCGCGCTTCGACGCCCACCTGGTGGGCCTGTTCGCCCTCGGGTCGGCGCGCATTCCGTCGTACGCGCTCGCCGAGGCGGGGCCGCTTGTGCTCGCGATCGAGGAGCGGCGCCGCGGCGAAGCCGCGGCAGCAGCCGAGAAGGAGTTCCGCGACGCCGAGCGGCGCGGCGGCGGCAAGTCGGAGTGGCGGGTCTCCAAGGAGGACGCGGCCGGCGCGGTACGCCTGAGCGCGCGCTATTCCGATCTGGTGGTGCTCGGCCAGCCGCAGCCCGGGGACGGGCTGGGCCGCGCCATCGCGGAAGACGTCATCCTCGCGTCCGGACGGCCGGTCCTGATGGTGCCCTATGCCGGCCACTTCCCGGACGCGGGCAAACGCGTCCTCGTTGCGTGGAACGCGAGCCCGGAGGCGGCGCGCGCGGTCACCGACGCGCTGCCGCTCCTGGCCCGGGCGCAGAACGTGGAGGTGGTCGTGTTCGAGGGCGGCGGCGACCACGGCGAGCCGCCCGGCGCCGACCTCGCGCTGTACCTTGCACGCCACGGTGTGAAGGCGACCGCAGCCCGGCAGAGCGCGCCCGGCGTAGACATCGGCTCGCAGATCCTGTCGCGCGCCGCGGACAACGATACGGACCTCATCGTGATGGGCGCCTACGGCCATTCGCGGATGCGGGAGCTCGCCCTGGGCGGCGCGACGCGCAGCATGCTCGATGCGATGACCGTGCCCGTGCTGATGGCGCACTAGTCGTCCAGCGGCCCCGGTCCCACCTGGGGCGTGGGCTGCTGCACAATGCACTGATGACTCTTCTGTCCGTTCCGGCCGAATCCGAGGCGCTGCGCGCGAGCGAAGAGCGCCTGCAGATGGCCTTGCGCGCCGGGCACAGCGGCGTGTGGGACTGGGACATGTCGCGCGACGTGGCCGACGTGTCGCCCTCGTATCGCGAGCTGTTCGGCCTGCCGCCTGGCGCGCCGGTGAACTACGAGGTGTGGCTGGCGCACGTGCATCCGGAGGACCGCGCGCGCTGCCGGGCCTATGGCGACAATTTCTTTGCCGGCCGCGAGACCGAGTGGCGCATCGCTTTCCGGATCGTCACGCCGCATCTTGGCGTGCGCTGGCATCAGGCAATCGGCCGTGTGTACCGGGACCCGGCGGGCAAGCCGCTGCGTTTCATCGGTGTCAGCACCGACGTCACGGAAGAGCAGCGCGCGCTCGCGGCGCTGCGCGAAAGCGAAGAGCGCTTTCGCGCCATGGCCGACGGCCTGCCGCTCATCGTCTGGGTGCACGACGCCAACGGCGCCCAGCAGTTCGTGAACCACACCTTTCTCGAGTACTTCGGCGTCGCCGAGGCCGAGTTGAAAGGCGAGCGCTGGCAGGTTCTCATGCATCCGGACGATGCGCCGACGTACACGCGGGAGTTCCTCGCCTGCATCCGCGAGCGGCGGCCGTTCCACGCCGAAGTGCGCGTGAAGAACGCGCAAGGCGAGTGGCGAACCATCGAATCCTGGGGGCGGCCGCGTTTCTCAGCCGCCGGCGAATTCCTCGGCATGGTAGGCACCAGCGCCGACGTGACCGAGCGGCGCCGCATGGAGCAAGCGCTGCGCGAAGCCGACCGGCGCAAGGACGAGTTCCTTGCCATGCTCGGCCACGAGCTGCGCAACCCGCTCGCCGCCATTGCCGCGGCCATGGAGGTATTCCGCCGCGTGCTGCCTGGCGATCCGGCCCTGCAGGAGGTGCGTGCCTCTACCGAGCGCCAGACGGCCCTCCTGCGGCGCCTGGTGGACGACCTGCTCGACAGCGCGCGCATTTCCACCGGCAAGATCGAGCTGCGGCGCAAGCCGGTCTCCATGCAGGACGTGGTGCGCGCCGCCGTGGATACCAGCAGACCCTATATCAGCGCGCACAACCATGAGCTCCTCGTCGAGCAGGCCGGCGAACCGCTGGTGGTCTGGGGCGACCCACTGCGCCTGGTGCAGGTGCTGTCGAACCTGCTCAATAACGCCGCACGCTATACGCCCGAGCGCGGGCGCATCCGCGTCGCGCTGCAGCGTGCCGAGGGCGAGGCGGTCGTGCGGGTGCGCGACAACGGCATCGGGATTGCGCCCGACATGTTGCAGGAAGTGTTCGGCTTGTTCGTGCAGGGTGAGCAGGCGTCTTCTCGTTCGGGGCGCGGCTTGGGCCTGGGCCTCACGCTGGTGAAGCGCCTGATGGAGCTGCACGGCGGCAGCGTTTCGGCGCGCAGCGAAGGCAGCGGCCACGGAAGCGAGTTCGTCGTGCGCCTGCCTCTTGCGTCCGGCGTCGCGCTTCCGGCGTCGCGCCCTTCCACCCGGCCGGCGGACAGCCGTGCCGCCGCGCGGCGCATCCTGCTCGTCGACGACAACGTGGACGGAATGACCGTGCTCTCGAGCCTGCTCACGCAGCTCGGACACGAAGTGCAGCAGGCGCACGACGGCCGCGCCGCTCTCGAAGCGGCGCCGCGCTTCCGGCCCGACGTGGTGATCCTCGACATCGGCCTCCCCGACATGGACGGACGCGAAGTGGCGCGGCGGCTTCGCTCCACCGAAGCCGGGCGCAGCGCGAAAATTGTTGCTGCGAGCGGTTATGTTCCCCGGGAAGGCGACGCGGCGCCGGACGACGTTTTCGACCGCTACTTCGTCAAGCCCCTGGATATCGCGGAACTGGAAGCGCTGCTGTAGCGCAGATTACAGCGCAGTTCGTCGGTACGGTAAATTTGCAATCCGCGCACTGTCGGTCCGCCTGGCGCAGCGCCCGCGGCTCACGGTAGCCGACGTATAGGAGGCAGACGATGGCCGGAACGCCCTGGAGCATCCGCGGCGAGTACATGGAAAGCTGCAACTGCGACTATCTGTGCCCGTGCATCTACACCAACCCGCAGGGCCGCGCCACGCATGAGCACTGCTACTCCCTGCAGGTATACCGCATCGACGAAGGTGGGTACGGCGCGCTGGCCCTGAACGGGCTCAAGTTCGCGTTCGTCATCCGCTCGGGGCGGGTGATGGCGGAAGGCAAATGGGTCTTTGCCTGCGTCGTCGATGACGCGGCCGACGAAGCGCAGCGCAAGGCGCTGGCTGCGATCGTGAGCGGGGAGGCGGGCGGTCGCCCCGCGGTGATCCGCACGAGCCTGGTGGAGGATTTCCGCGGCGTGCAGTTCCGGCCGATCGTCTTCGAGACCGAAGGCTTGCGCCGGCGCACCGAGATCCCGGGCGTGCTCGACTACGAGATCGAGGGCGTCGCCTCGCGCAACGGCAGCGGCGAGCCCTACTATATCGACAACGTCGCGCACTCCGCGAACCGGCGCCTCGCGCTGGCGCGCTCGAAGGAGACGCATCTGCACGCCTTCGGGCTGGACCTGGACATGGCGGGCGCCGGCAACAACGGGCACTACGCGCCGTTCAGCTGGTCGTCCTAGGGATGGAAGCGGCCGCGCTGCCGCGGCGCGAGCGCGCCGTTATCCTCGCCGCGCTCGCCGGCATCACGGCGCTTTCCTGGCTGTACCTCGCGAGCATGGCGGGTATGGTCATGAGTGCCGCGCTGATGTTCCTGATGTGGTGGGTGATGATGACCGGCATGATGCTGCCGAGCGCGCTGCCCATGACGCTCACCTTCGCCACCGTGAACCGGCGCCGCCGGGAGCTCGGCACGCCTTACGTGCCCACGGCGGTGTTCGTCGCCGGCTATATCCTCGCCTGGGGCGCGTTCAGCCTCGCCGCGACCGCCGCCCAGTGGGGGCTCGAGCGCGCGGCGCTGATGACGCCGATGATGCGCGTTTCGAGCCCGCTGCTCGGCGGGCTGCTGTTCGTGGCCGCCGGCCTCTACCAACTTACGCCGCTCAAGCATGCCTGCCTGCGTCGCTGCCGCTCACCACTTGCCTTCGTGCTCGAGCACTGGCACGAGGGCCCGGCGGGGGCGCTGCGCATGGGCGCGCAGCACGGCGCGTATTGCCTCGGCTGCTGCGCGCTGCTGATGGCGCTGCTTTTTGTCGGCGGCGTCATGAACCTGCTGTGGGCGGCGGCCATCGCCGCCTGGGTGCTTGCGGAGAAGTTGCTGCCCGGCGGGCAGGCGCTGGCGCGCGGCGCGGGCGTGCTGGCGATCGTGGCCGGCGCCTTAATGGTCGCGAGGGCGCTCGGCTAGACCGGCAGCCGCGCTGCTGCATCTGCGTAATTGGTCACGGTCGACCGCAAGTGCTTTCCCGCTGGTTCCGGGAGGCGCCTAAGATGTTGAAGACAACTAATAATTCACCCCACTACATGCGCACCCCCATTCTTGCTTTTCTCCTCGGCGGCTTCGCCGCCTGCGCCGCCGCCGCGCCGCTGAAAGTCAGCATCTCGGCCGAGCCGCGCGAAGAAATCAGCACCGCCACCTTCATGGAGCGCTATCGCACGCTCGCCACCTATGTCGGCTCGGCGACCGGCGCGGCGGTCACGGTGAGCTTCGGCCGCGACCTGACGCGCGAGCTGCAGCGCACGCGCTCGCGCGGCACCGACCTCATGATCGGGCCCGCGCACGTCATCGGCAGCGCGGTGCGCTACGGCTACGAGCCGGTCGCCCGCTATCCGGGCGAAGAGGTGGCGGTGTTCATCGCGAGCGCGGCGAGCGGCATGACGTCCCTCGAGCAGGCGAAGGGAGCGCGCCTCGCGCTGCCGCCGGCCGACTCGCTCGCCACTTACCTGGCGCGCGGCGAGATGAACGCCCGCGGCGTGCAGGCGAAGTCGCACTTCAAGGAAGTCCGCGAGTTCCGCTACCACGAGGCGGCGCTGCTCGCGCTGGAGTTCGGCCAGGCCGAGCTCGCGGTTGCCGACCGGCGTCTTGCCGAGGAATGGATCGCCAGGCACAAGGGCCGCATCCTCTTCGAGACGCGCGGCGCGCCGACCACCGGCGTCGCCGTCCTGAGCACGCTCGACCAGAAGACCAAGGACCGCATCCGCTCCGCCTTCCTCTCGCCGAACGCCCGCACTCTCGCCAGCGTCGAGCTCGCTCACCTCGACGTGCGCCAGATGCAGCCCATCACCGTCAAGGAGTACGAGTACGTCTCGACGCTGGGCTACTTCACCCCGCGCGTGCTGGAAGGCGCCACCATCGTGAGCGCCGACGAAGTCATCGCGCTGATGAGGAAGGGCGCGGTGCTCTACGACACGCGCTCGGAGGAGGAATACCGCGACAAGCACATCGCGGGCGCCAGGTGGCTGCCCTACGGCGAGAAGAGCGCCAAGGAAGTCGGCTTCGACGCCGCCAAGGACAGGTTCGACGTGGGGAAGGCCGGCGACAAGGCGAAGCCGGTGAT
>Ga0247825_10001765_pt1 | contig 14284 bp, 12 predicted proteins | sample 13C_Vanillin_Day_FD_194413 | JGI IMG/M metagenome (GOLD analysis project Ga0247825, IMG submission 194413) | Soil microbial communities from agricultural site in Penn Yan, New York, United States - 13C_Vanillin_Day48 | ecosystem: Environmental > Terrestrial > Soil > Agricultural land | place...
GCGATGGACGGTGCCGTTGCGCTGGGCGATCAGGCCCTTGTAGCGCTCGACCATCTGCGGGACCTGCTCGCTCTGGTCGGGATGGACAATGAAAACGATCTCGTAATGCCGCATGTTCTGGTTGGCTCCTTTTCCTGTGGGTTTGGCCGGTACACCATGCGAGTGACGCGACCAGGAAGGGGCCGAATTGTACAGCAAAACAACGGCTAAACGCCGGCGATGCCGAGCTCCTTCTTCACCGTCTCCAGCACCGGGCCGACCTTCTGCACCGCCTTGCGGATTTTCTCGGGGTCGGTTTCCAGGGTGCGCGCCCAATAGTCGAGCGCTTCGCGCTTCACTTCGATGATGGTGGGGTCGGGCGGGCGATAGCCGGATTCGGGAAGCATGCCGGTAAGACCGCGCGCCCTCCCCACAGTTCGGCGCCTAGCGCCCCAGCCATTCCGGGATCGCGACCTTGGTGAAGTGGTCCCACCCGGTGACGTGCTGTTCGAGCTGCTGCTGGGCGCGTTTGTTGCCGAGCTTCGCCGCGGTGCGCCACCAGACAACCGCCTGGTCGCGGTCCGGCGCGATGCCCTGTCCCGTCCACAGCATGTACGCGAGATCGGTCTGCGCATCCGCGACACCTCGCTTGGCGGCGCTTTCGAACCACCTGGCGGCGCGCGGCACATCCTTCGGCACCCCAAGCCCCGCATGGTGGATGCCGCCGATACAGTACATCGCCCAGCCGTCGCCCTGCTTCGCGGAGAGCTCGCACCAGCGCCGCGCGGCGACGTAGTCGCGCTTGAACCCGTACTTGCCGGACGCGTAGATCATCGCCAGCTCGCGCGATGCCCAGGTGTCTTCCGCCTCCGCGGCGATCACCAGATCGTTGATGCCCTTCTGAACTTCGCCCATGGTGAGATAGCTGCGCGCGCGATTTCCCCGCGTGCCGCTGCAGCACGCGCCCTCCGGGTCGAGCTCCAGGGCGCGATCGAAATCGGCGATCGCCTTCGCGTGGTCGCCGAGCTGCGCGTAGCTGTAGCCGCGCATCGCGTAGGCGCGCACGACCGGCTGCTGGGCGAGCGCGCGGTCGTAAAGCGCGATCGCCTCCGGATACTTCTTGGCGTTCACCAGCAGCGCCGCCGGCTCGAGCGCCACCCGCCACTTCGAATCCTCGATCATCAGGCGCAGCCGCTCGAGCTGCCCGGATTCCAGGCTGCCCTTCCAGCCGTCGAGCGCGGCCTGCATCTGTTCCAGGCTGCCGCCCCATTGCGGTTGCAGGCTCGCGAGGTAGGAGGCGCGCGCGGTATACACGCGGCGATCGACGGCGATCGCCCGGTCGAGAAAGCGCGCCGCCGGCACACCGCCGCCGGCCGACTGCGTGATCCAGATCATCGTGCCGTAGCCGAGGACCGGCTTGGCATCCAGCTGCAGCGAGGCCTCGAGATCGGCCATCGCCAGCTTGAACAGCGCGCGCATCTCGTCGAACTGGGCCTGGCTCGTCTTGCCGGCGTACTGCGAGCCGCGCGCCTGGTAGCCCAGGCGCGTGAGGTAGTAGCCGCGCGCGACGCGCGCCACGTAGGAGCGCGGCAGGACCGCCACCCATTTGTCATAGGCGCCGCGCAGATCCGCGTCCGTGGTGACGAGCGCAATGAACGCCTTGGACGCTTCCTCGTCATTGATCACGCCCGCGCGGTAAGCATCCTGATACGCGGAGAGCTGGCGATCGAGCTCGGCGAAGTTGCCGGCCGCCAGCAGCAGCTGCAGCTTTCCGGCTTCCGGCCGCGGCGGCCGTGGCGCCGAGCCTGGCGCGGGCGCGGCAGCGGACAGGGTGCCGCTGACCACCACGCGCGCGCTACGCAAGAGGTTGAAGGCGTCATCGATCACCGCCTGCTGGCCATCGTTCGTCAGGATGGTGAAGGCGAGGCGCGCCTCACCCACCGCCAGCAGTCCCTGCGCGAGATATTTGAACTCCCCGGGCTTGGCTTTGCGGTCGGTGGCTTTGAAGTAGTAGCCGCGAGCCTCGGGCCCGAGCAACTCATTGAGAACCAGCATCGGCTCGACCGCCTGCCGGCTCGCCGCCTCCGCCATCGAGGCCACGCCCGGACGCAGCTCCTCGAACGAAGCCTTGATTCCGCGCCCGAGCATCGGCGTGAGCAGCACTTCGAAGGCTGCGCCGCTCCCCGGGCGATAGGAGATCGTGACCGGTGTTTTCGCGTCGCGCTGGCCGACGCGTTCCTGCCACGCGCGCGGCACGCGTACCAGGAGTTCGCTCTCGCTGCCGAGCGCGTAGCGGCGCCCAGCTACATCAGTCTGCGCCTGCGCCGGCGGCACGAGCAGCAATCCGCAGAGCGCGATACCGCCGAGTGTCTTTTCCATTGTTCCCCCTCGCGCGACTATACCGCGCGCACCGCGGCTCAGCGTTCGCGTGCGGCCTCGTGGAACGCCTTGCGCACCGGCGACAGCAGGTATTCCATCACGGTGCGCTCGCCGAGGTGGATCTCTGCGAGCACCTGCATGCCCGGCGCCAGCGGGTAGCGCTCGCCGTCGGACTCGAGGGAGTCGCTCTTCAGGTCGACCAGCGCGCGGAACGCGAGCGGGCCGGCCGGACGCTCGCGCCCGGGGAGCCCGCCGGAACGCGTATTGGCATTGGGCGACTCGGTGGCGTCGGCGCTCACCTGCGCCACGAAGCCGTCGACCATGCCGTATTTCTGGAACTGGAACGCGGCCAGCTTGACGCGCACCGGCTGCTCGGCGCGCACGAAGCCGATGTCGTCGTTCGACACCCAGACCTCGGCGCGCAGCCGCTCGCCGGCCGGGACGATGGTCATCAGGATGGTGCCGGGCGCGGCCACGGTGCCCGCGGTATGGGTGGCGAGGTCCTTGACGGTGCCGGCCTGCGGCGCGCGCAGCTCGAGCAGCTCGTTCCGGTGCTTCTGCTTGGCGAGCTCTTCGCGCAGGCGCTCCACCTGCGGCGCCAGCTCGAAGCGCTCGGCCTGCAGCTGACGGCGGTAGTCGGCGCTGATCTGAGCCAGGCGCTTTTCCGACTGGCTGATGTTCGCGGCCGCCGACGCGATGATGAACTCCTGGGTCTTGAGATCCTGCTCCTTCTCGATCCGCTCGCGCTGCTTGTCCGTGTACATGAGCCGCCCGGCGAAGCCGTCGTTCGAGAGCTTCTCGAACGCGCGCTCCTGCTCGCGATAGTGCGGCAGCACCTGAAGCAGCTTTGCCCGCACCGCCTCGGCTGAAGCCGCGTCGTGCCGCGCCTTCTCCAGAACCGCCTGCTCCTGCGCGAGGGCATTGCGATACGCGTTCGTGTTCGCCGCATGCTGTGCTTCCGCCTGCGCGTAGGTCTCGGCCGGGTCGGCGGCTTCGCGGCGCATGGGCTTGTCGGCAAGCTGGGCGTCGACGCGGCGCAGCGCGATGCGCTTGTTGTGGAAGTCGGCGGCGAGCGCGCGGCCATCCGCGTCGGACACCACCGCGTCCATGCGCATCAGCACCTGCCCCTCCTTCACCGTCTCGCCTTCGCGCACCAGGATTTCCTTCACCACCCCCTGTTCCGCGGGCTGCACGATCTTGAGGTAGCCCGAAGGCACCAGCTTGCCTTCGGCCACCGCAACCACGTCGAGCGGCCCGAACGTGGCCCACAGCAGCGCCGCCACCAGCAGCGCGACGATGAGGCGCAGCACCCAGCCGGCGAGCGGCGCCGGCGGCTTTTCCTGGATGCGCAGGAGCGGCGGCGAAAAATCAGCGGGATCCGCTGCCAACAGCGCGCCGAAGCGCGGCGTCCTTTCTTCCCTTGCCATGTCGTGCCCCTAGCTCAGCTTCACGAATCCGTCCTGCAGCCGCCGTTCTTGCCGGTCCATTTGCACTTTCGTCATGGGTACTTCCATCACGACCGTTCCTCGTCGACCAGCCGCATCTGCACTGCCTTCTCGGCAGTCAGGCTGAAAAGCTCGTCGACCCCCAGCCCCTTCGGCAGCTGGTGCGCAATGAAGAGGATCGTCGCCGCACCTTTCAGCTTGTTCACCGTCTGCGCGAAACGCTCGGCGGTCGCGGCGTCAAGGCTGCTGGTGGCTTCGTCGAAGATGAGGACCCGGGGGCGCTTGAGGATCGCGCGCGCGATCGCGATGCGCTGTTTCTGGCCGCCGGAGAGGCCGACGCCGTGCTCGCCGATCTCGGTGTTGTAGCCCTTCGACAGCTTCTCGATCACTTCGTGGATCTCGGCGATCTTGCACGCCTTCACCACGTCATCGAAGCTCGAGTTCGGGTTGGCCGCGAGCAGGTTCTCGTAGATCGTGCCGGAGAAGAGCACCGTCTCCTGCGGCACCACGCCGAAGTACTGGCGCAGCTCGTTGGCCGAGAAGTGCCGCACGTCGCGGCCGTCGATGGTGATGCGGCCGTCCTCGGGCTGGTAGAAGCCGAGCAGCAGCTTGGCGAGCGTGCTCTTGCCCGAGCCCGAGGGCCCGGTGAGCACGGTGAGTTTGCCGGGCTTGAGCGCGAGGCTCAGGTTGCGGTAGAGGAACGGATGCTCGGGCGAGTAGCGGAAGGCGAGGTCGGCGATGCGGATCTCGGCCATGCCTTCGGGTGCGCGCGAGGGAACGAGGGTATGCGGCTCCGCCGGCGCATCCATGATGTCGCCGAGCCGCTTCACCGCGATGCTCGCCTGCTGGAACTCCTGCCACAGGCCGGCGAGGCGCAGCATCGGCTGCGAGGTGCGCGCGGCGAACATCTGGAACGCGACCAGCATGCCGATGGTGAAGCCGTCGTTGCGCATCACGAGCAGCGCGCCGACGCAGAGGATGGCGAGCGTCATGGTCTGCTCGAGCGCGCTCGCGATGACGTTGTAGGTGTTCGAGAGCTGGCGGGTGCTGAAGCCGGCGGCGAGGTAATCGGCCAGGTAGCCGTCATAGCGGCCTTCCAGCCGCGGCTCCATCTGCAGCGACTTCACCGTCTCTATGCCGGCCACGTACTCGGTGAGGAACGCCTGGTTGCGCGCGCCGAGGAGGAACTGCCGGTTGAGGCGCGCGCGCAGGAGCGGCGTCACCAGCACGCTGATCAGGCAGATCAGGAGCAGCATGGCGAGCGCGATCAGGGTGAGCTGCCAGCTGTAGAGGAACATCACCGCGAGGAACACGATGAGGAACGGGAAGTCGAGGATCAGGCTCACCGCCGCGCCGGCCATGAACTCGCGGATGGTCTCCACCGCGTGGACGCGGGCGACCAGCGTGCCGGTCGGGCGGTAGGAGAAGTAGGGCAGGGGCAGCCGCAGGAGCTGGCGCAGCACCTGGCTGCCGAGGACGGCGTCGACGCGGTTGCCGGTATGGAGCACCAGGTACTGCCGCAGCCAGCTCATGCCGGCGTTGAACAGCATGAACATGACGAGCGCGACGGCGATGACGGCGAGCGTGCTGGTGGTCTGGTGCACCACCACCTTGTCGATGATCACCTGGGTGCCGAGCGGCGTGGCGAGCCCCACGAGCTGGATGAAGAGCGACGCGAGCAGCACGTCGCGCCAGACGCGCTTGTGGCGCAGCAGCTCGGCGGCGAACCAGCGGAAGCCGAAGCGCGCGGTGGCGGGGGCCCCGTCGCCGGCAAGCGCGGCGCCCGCTTCCGGCTCATGCCGCAGAAGGAGGATCTGCGGTTCGAAGCGCTCGGCGCGCGCCGCCAGCTCCATGGTTTCCGCAGATTGCGAGCCGGCGGCGAAATACAGCAGGCGCGTGCCGTCGCTGCGCGCCAGGATCGCCGGCTTCGGAGCCTCGCCTTTGAGAAAACCGATGCAGGGGAACGCCGGCGCCGCGAGGCTGCCCTCTCCGACCTTGAATCCGAGGGAACGCAGCGCCTCGAAGAGCTGGCGCACGGAATGCGGCGCCGGGAAACGTTGCAGCAGCAGGCGCGGATCGAACGGAATGCGATTGAGCTGACACAAGCTGCCGGCCAGCCAGACGAAATCGCCCTGCGCGAGCTCTTGCTGCGACAAAAATCCCCCCGAAGCGAAGCTACCGCAACCCCGATCCGCGGAAATCCCCCGGCAGTTCTAGAACTGCCGTTCTAGACGGAAGCTCTAGGCGCGACTAAAGCCGTGCCGCATCGCAGCAATCACCGCCTCGGCGCGCGTGGACACGCCCAGCACCGTAAAAATGGCGTGCGCGTGCTGCTTGACGGTATTGGGCGCGATCGCGAGCTCGCTCGCGATGCGCTCGTTGTTGTAGCCCCTGAGGATGAGGCGCAGCACATCGCGCTGGCGCTCGGTGAGCTCCATGGTCTCGCCGCGCGGCGCGCGCGTCGGCGTGTTGACCGCAAGCTCCTCCAGCGCCTCCGGAGGCACGTAGACGCCCCCGGCCACGACCACCTTGAGCGCGGCGATCATCACCTCGGGCTTGGAAGTCTTGGGGATATAGCCGCTTGCCCCGGAATCGAGCGCGCCCAGGATCGACTCGCGGTCCACCGTGGCAGACAGGACGACCACCGGCAGCTCGGGAAACTCGAGGCGGAAGCGCGTCAGTGCGTCGATCCCCTCGCAGCCCGGCAGGCCGAGGTCGAGCATTACGAGGTCCGGCGGCACCGAGCCGGCGGCACGGACGAGCCCTGCTTCGAGGGTTCCTTCGGTGGCTACGGTCACTTCGCCGAGCGCCTTGCGCAGCACCGCCGGCATGATCTCTTGGATCAGGGGATGATCGTCGATCACCAGGGCGCGCATGGAAACCCCATGTTAGGGCCCCTCCGCGCGCAGGTCTAGAACTGCTGTACTACTTGCGGCGCCGCACGGATTCGAACAGGCACACGCCCGCCGAAACCGAGACGTTCAGGCTCTCCACTTCGCCGCGCATCGGGATTCGGACAAGAAGATCACAGCTTTCGCGCGTCAGCCGGCGCATGCCCTCGCCCTCCGCGCCAAGCACCCAGGCAATGGAATCAGGCAGATCGGTCTCATAGAGCGTCTTCTCCGCGCGCTCATCCGCGCCCACCACCCAGATGTTGCGCTCCTTGATGTCGGCCAGCGTGCGCGCGAGGTTGGTGACCATCAGATACGGCGTCGCCTCCGCCGCCCCGCTCGCGACCTTCGAGACTGCCGGGGTAATCCCCGCCGCGCGGTCCTTCGGCGCAATTACCGCATGCGCCCCCGCAGCATTTGCCACGCGCAGGCAAGCCCCGAGGTTGTGCGGGTCGGTGACGCCATCGAGGACCAGCAGCAGCGGCTTCTCCACCTGCTCGAGGATGTCGTCCAGGCTGTCGGCGAGATTCTTCATCTCCACCCGCGCCACCACGCCCTGGTGGCGGCCGCCGCCGTAGAAGCCATCCAGCCGCTTGGTCGGCACCAGATGCAGGCTCACGCCCGAGCGCTTCGCCACCGCCGCCAGATCCTTCGCGCGCGCATCGTTCCGCGTTTCGTCGAGGAAGACTTCGAGTACTGACTTCGGATCGGCACGCAGTCGCGACAGCACGGCGTGAAAGCCGAAGACGACGCGGGGTTCGCGGGTGGCTTGCCTGCTCATTAGGGAGCGGAATTATAGGTCGCTGCCGACCGCTAGGGCGCAGACCCGCCAATTGAGCAAGAACAGAACGAGAAACGCGAAATGTTCTCGACGGCTATTTCTTTTTTTGCCGCCCCGCTTCTTCTGGAACTCTTACGAAAAATAGTCGCCACGTCGGCGTAGCCATCAGCAAGGTTACGCCGGCACGAAATCGATCTTGCGGCTCTCGAGGTCGACGCGCACCAGCTTGACGGTCATGCGGTCGGCGAGGCGGAAGCGCTTGCCGGTGCGCTCGCCGAACAGCACGTGGCGCGCGGCGTCGAACTGGAAGTAGTCGCGGCCCAGCTCGGAGATGTGCACCAGGCCGTCGACGAAGTAGTTGTCGAGGGTGACGAACAGGCCGAAGGGGGTGACCCCGGTGATGCTGCCGGAGAAGGTGCCGCCGACGTGGTCGCGCATGTAGTAGCACTTGAGCCAGTTCTCCACGTCGCGGCTCGCGTCGTCCGCGCGCCGCTCGGTCTCGGAGCAGTGGCGGCCCAGGGCGTCCCAGTCCGCTTCGACGTAGGCCTTGTTTGCGAGAACTGACTTGATGGCGCGGTGCACCAGCAGGTCGGGATAGCGCCGGATTGGCGAGGTGAAGTGCACGTAGGCCTCGAACGCGAGGCCGAAATGGCCGACGTTGCTCGGGCTGTACACCGCCTGCTTCATCGAGCGCAGCAGGATGGTCTGCAGCAGGCCGAAGTCGGGGCGCTTGCGGATGCGCTCGATCAGGCGCGCGTAGTCCTGCGGCCGCGGCACTTCGCCGCCGGGCAGGTCGAGGCCGAGCTCGGCGAGGAACTGGCGCAGCGCGGCCACCTTGTCCGCCGCCGGCACGTCGTGCACGCGGTAGAGCACCGGCTGCTTGCGGTTGGCGAGGAAGTTTCCGGCGCACACGTTCGCCGCGAGCATGCACTCCTCGATGATGCGATGCGCGTCGTTGCGCGGCTCGGGCACGATCTTCTCGATCTTGCCGTGGCTGTCGAAGATCATGCGCGTCTCGACGGTGTCGAAGTCGATCGCGCCGCGCCGGTTGCGCTCGGCGTGCAGCGCGTGGAACAGGTCGTACAGCGTCTGCAGCTCCTGCGGCGCCTTGCCGCCCGAGAGCTTGGCCCAGACCTCGGTGTAGGTCAGGCGCGCGCGCGAGCGGAACGAAGCGGCGTAGAACTCGTAGCGCGCCACCTCGCCCTGCGGCGTGATCGCCATCTCGCACACCATGGCGAGGCGCTCGACGTTCGGGTTCAACGAGCAGAGCCCGTTCGACAGCTTCTCCGGCAGCATCGGGATCACGCGGCGCGGGAAGTAGACCGAGGTGCCGCGCTCGCGCGCGTCCTGGTCGAGCGCGTCGCCGGGGCGCACGTAATGGCTGACGTCGGCGATCGCGACCCAGAGGCGCCAGCCCTTGCCTTCCTTGCGTGCGTAGACCGCGTCGTCGAAGTCGCGCGCGGTTTCGCCGTCGATGGTGACGAAGTGAAGATCTCTCAGGTCCCTGCGCCCCCTGAAATCCTCTTCTCTCAGTTCTTCCGGAATCGCGCGCGCCTGCGCCATCGCCTTCTTCGAGAACTCGTGCGGCAGGTCGAACTTGCGCACCGCGATCTCGATCTCCATGCCCGGGTCGGCGTAGTGGCCGAGCACTTCGGCCACGCGCCCGATCGGCTGCGCGTGCTTGCTCGGCTGCGCCACCAGGTCGACGGTCACCACCTGGCCGGGCTTGGCCTTCCCGGCCTCGGCGGGCGGCACCAGGATGTCGTGCGCGATGCGCCGGTCCTCGGGCGCGAGCACCAGCACGCCGTGCTGGTTGTGCAGGCGGCCGACGATGCGCCGGTTCGCGCGCTCGAGCACTTCGACCACCTCGCCCATCGGACGGCCGCGCTGGTCATGACCGCCGACGCGCACCGAAGCGCGGTCGCGATGCATGAGCTGGCGCATCTCCGCCGGCGGCAGGAATATCGAGGCGCCGCCCTCGTCGGGCACCAGGAAGCCGTGGCCGTCGGGATGGCCCTCGACGCGCCCGGCGACCAGCGCGATGCGCTTCGCGACCAGCAGGCTGCCGGCGCGGTTCTGCACGATGTCGCCGGCGCGCTCGAGCGAGCTCAGCGCGCGGTGGAACTCCTTGCGCGCGTGGCGGGCGATGCGCATGCGCAGCGAGAGCTCGTCGGCGGTGAGCGGCGCGCGCGCGGCGTTCAGGGCCGCGAGGATGCGGCCCGCGTCGGGCGCCTGTTGGTCGCGGTCGGCTCGATTGCGCCGCCGCAGTGCGGTTCGTTTCTGCTTTTTCTTTGACACTCTAGAGGCCTGCTTCTAAAATCGCGCCTCCCCTGCCGAGGTGGCGGAATTGGTAGACGCACTAGGTTCAGGTCCTAGCGGTGGCAACACTGTGGGGGTTCGAGTCCCTTCCTCGGCACCAGCACCAGCCCAAACCGCAATTTTACCCTGCTGGAGGGGCGGACCCCTCAGGTTGCTTGGTTACTTCAGGTGCGCAGCGGCTCGATGCGGGCGAGGCCGGCGCGCGCCGCCGAGCGGCGCAGCATCTCGATGCTGTAGAGGCGGCTGTGGTAGAGCTCGAGCGCGCCGAGGATCTGCTGCTTGAGGAACTCCGCGCCCGACATCGACTCGCGCTGCCACTTGTCGTGCTCGCTGTGGGCGAGCATCTCGGCCGCGAAGTCCTCGACCAGGCGCAGCTTCTCGCGGCAGTAGCGGTCGTCGATCGCCTCGGCCGCGCGCCGGCAGAGGTCCAGCACGCGGCGCAGCGCGCGGAAGTCGCTCGCCGCGCCCGAATGCCGGTCGACGATCTGCCGCAGGGAGACGTGGTGGCTGCGCGCTTCGTCGAGATCGGAGTACATGCGCAGCATTCTGCGGGCGCGCCGCGCCGCGCGCTGTCGCGCGCGCACGGAATTGGCGTGCGCGGGATGCGACAGCGCGTCATTGCCCAATGACAGGAAATCCGGCAGGCCCCCGAATGGACCATCAGCGCATAACCGGCGTGTTGCGAGGCTGCGCCATAGTCCTGCCGCATATGAGAGCCATCCCAACCGGCGCATTGACCCTGTGCTTCACGGTATGGCTGCTGGGCGGCTGCAGCTCGCTGCTGCCGCGCTCGAAGGAGCACCAGCCCGGCACCCCCTGGACCACTTATCGCGAGGCGCAGGCGGCGTTCGACAAGATCGTCCCCGGCAAGACCACGATGGAAGACCTGGTCGAGCTGAGCCTCGACCCGGACAAGGTGCCGAACATCGCGATCCTGAACTACTCCGACGTGCTGCGGCGCTTCATGCTCAACCAGTCGGTGACCATGGCCGACCTCGACCACGGCGTGCAGCAATGCGTGGCGGCGAAGACCGTGTGCCGCGGCTTCGAGATCAACCAGCGCCTGGTATCGAAGCAGCGCAACGGCAACTTCTTCCTGGACGTGTTCGGCTTCCGCAAGGAGACGCACACCCAGGGCTTCCGCTTCAACGGCCTGGTGCTGCTGAAGGACGGCGTGGTGATCTACAAGCTGACCGGCGGCCAGCCGGTGATCCACGAGTCCGAGGAGGCTTCGAACCCGCTCGGCCCGGTGCAGTCGATCGGCAACAAGCTGCTCGGCGGCTGGCTGTAGTCGCCGCGCTTTTGCGGCTCTTCTAGCGCCCTACACGTCGTAGGGGTGGCGCATCACGATGGTTTCGTCGCGATCGGGCCCGGTGGAGATGATGTCGGCCGGCACCGCGCACAATTCCTCGATCCGGCGCAGATATTTGCGCGCCGCCTTGGGCAGCCCCTCGTAGGTCTTCACGCCCAGCGTGCTCTCCTGCCAGCCGGCGACCTCGTCGTACACCGGCACGCAGCGCTCGAGCTCCTCCGCGCCCACCGGCAGGATGTCGCTCAGGCGGCCGTCGATCTCGTAGCCGGTGCAGATCTTGAGCACCTCGGCGCCGTCCAGCACGTCGAGCTTGGTGATGCAAAGCCCGGAGACGCCGTTCAGCTGGATCGAGCGCTTGAGCGCCGCGGCGTCGAACCAGCCGGTGCGGCGCGGCCGCCCGGTGGTGGCGCCGAACTCCTGGCCGCGCTGGCGCAGGCGCTCGCCGACGTCGTCGGACAGCTCGGTCGGGAACGGCCCGCTGCCGACGCGCGTGCTGTAGGCCTTGGTGATGCCGAGCACGTAGTGCAGGTGCATGGGGCCGATGCCCGCGCCGGCCGCCGCCGCGCCGGCCACGCAGTTCGACGAGGTGACGTACGGATAGGTGCCGTGGTCGATATCGAGCAGCGACCCCTGCGCGCCTTCGAACAGCAGGTTCTTGCCGCCGCGGTTGGCGTCGTAGAGCGCGCGCGGCACGTCGGCGACCAGCGGCGCGAGGCGCGGCGCGAGCGCCAGGGTCTCGTCCAGGGTCTTCTTGAAGTCGACCGGCGCCCGCTGGTAGAACTTGCTGAGCACGAAGTTGTGGAACTCGAGCAGCTCCTGCAGCTTCTCGGCGAAGCGCACCGGCTTGAGCAGGTCCTGCAGGCGGATCGCGCGGCGCGCCACCTTGTCCTCGTACGCCGGGCCGATGCCGCGCCCGGTGGTGCCGATCTTCTGCTCGCCGCGCGCCGCCTCGCGCGCGAGGTCGAGCGCGCCGTGGTAGGGCAGGATGAGCGGGCAGGCCTCGGAGATGCGCAGGCGCGCCGCGACTTCCACGCCCGCGGCCTCGAGCTCGTCCATCTCCTGCACCAGCGCCTGCGGCGAGAGCACCACGCCGTTGCCGATGTAGCACTGCACGCTGCCGCGCAGGATGCCTGACGGGATCAGGTGCAGCACGGTCTTCTTGCCCGCGATCACCAGCGTGTGGCCGGCGTTGTGCCCGCCCTGGAAGCGCACCACGCCCTGCGCGCGGTCGGTGAGCCAGTCGACGATCTTGCCCTTGCCCTCGTCGCCCCACTGGGTGCCGATCACCACCACGTTGCGCGCGCTCATTTCATCATTCCCGCGAGACTCCGAAGATCAATGGAAAAGCCGGTGGCAGGCCTAGCGCGCCCAAAAGCTTTTCCGACCTCATCATATCGCCCGCCCCGCGCTACGGCACCAGTCACGCCGTCGCAGTAGGCATCGAACACCACGCCGGAATGGTAGTGGTAGCCGCGCAGCTCGGCGAGGTCGAAACTGGCGGGAAACTTGCAGGCCTTGGCGAGCTTGCGCAGCGTGGCGAGCGCGCTCGTCACCTCGGCGATGCGCGGCAGGCGCTTTTCGGCCTCGTCGAGGATCTCGGCGCCGCCGTAAAGGTTAGGGAGCAGGAGCAATGCCTCGCGTGTCTTGGCGGGGAGCTTCCGGGTGAGGGACCGCAGGGCAGGAACGTCTTTGCGCTGCAGAGCTTCGAATAACTCCGATTCCTGTTCGCGCCCGATCGCGCCCGCGATGGCGCGGAAGACCGCGACGTGTCCGATGTCGATGCGCGCGTTGCGCGCGCCGGCCAGCTTGAGCGCCTCGCACAAGAGCTCGAGCATCTCGACGTCGGCCGCCACGCCCGGCTCGCCGTACATTTCCGCGCCGAGCTGGATCGGCTCGCGCGTCGCGCCCGGCGCGGCCGGGCGCGTGTGCAGCACGCTGCCGCAGTAGCACAGGCGCGTCACGCCCTTGCGGTTGAGCAGGTGCGCGTCGATGCGCGCCACCTGCGGCGTGATGTCGGCGCGCACGCCCATCATGCGGCCGGAAAGCTGGTCCACCACCTTGAAGGTGCGCAGCTCGAGGTCGTGCCCGGTGCCGGTGAGCAGCGAGTCCATGTACTCGAGCAGCGGCGGCATCACCAGCTCATATTTTTTCTGGAAGAACAGATCCAGCAACGTTCGCCGAAGGCGCTCGATGCGCATCGCCTCCGCCGGCAGGATGTCCTCGATGTATTCGGGGAGCAGCCACTTCATCTCATTTTCCTAACCTCTCACCCAGAGCAGGATGAGCAGCCCGACGATCATCGACGACAGGCCGACGAAGCGGATCTGGCCGTCGCTCATCTGCGTGATCTTGCGGAAGGTGTCGCGCCACAGGTTGGGCGCGATGAACGGCAGCACGCCCTCGAAGATCAGCATCAGGGCGAGCGCCATGAGGAACGTGGTCGTCCCCATGGCTCTTATTTGCGCGGGCTCTGGGAGCGGCCTAGCGAGTCGCGGAAATAGCGCAGGAAGTCGGAGTTGGTCTCGAGCAGCATGAGATCGTTGCGTCCGCGGAACGTCGAGCGGTAGGCCTCCATGCTGCGGTAGAACGAGTAGAACTCGGGGTTCTGGTTGAACGCCGCGGCGTAGATCGCGGCCGACTTGGCGTCGCCCTCGCCGCGCACGCGCTGCGCGTCGCGATAGGCCTCGGCCAGCAGCACCTCGCGCTGGCGGTCGGCGTCGGCGCGGATCTTCTCGGCTTCGGCCGCGCCGGTGGAGCGCAGCTCGTTGGCGATGCGCTTGCGCTCCGCCTCCATGCGCCGGTAGACCGATTCGCTCACGTCCTGCGGCAGGTCGACGCGCTTCAGGCGCACGTCGATGATCTCGACGCCGATGCGCTTCAGGTCCTGGTCGACCTTGTCGCGCACCCGGTTCATCACCTGCTCGCGCTCGCCCGACACCACCTCGTGCACGGTGCGCGCGCCGAATTCATCGCGCAGCACGCCGGCCACGGTCTGCTTGATGCGCGTGGCCGCGCGCATCTCGTCGCCCTGCACGCTGACGTAGTACTGGCGCACGTCGGCGATGCGCCACTTGACGAACGAGTCGACCAGCACCGGCCGGTTGCCCTGGGTGAGGAAGCGCAGCGGCTCGGCGTCGTCGAAGGTGAGGATGCGCATGTCGAACAGGCGCACGTTCTG
>Ga0247825_10001766_pt1 | contig 14284 bp, 14 predicted proteins | sample 13C_Vanillin_Day_FD_194413 | JGI IMG/M metagenome (GOLD analysis project Ga0247825, IMG submission 194413) | Soil microbial communities from agricultural site in Penn Yan, New York, United States - 13C_Vanillin_Day48 | ecosystem: Environmental > Terrestrial > Soil > Agricultural land | place...
TGCGCGCGTTCGGCAGCAGGCGTCGGCGGACACAAGACCGTCGCTGGCGCCGCGGATAAACAAGGCCGGCGCCTTCACGCGATGCAGGCGGTGCTTGAGCTTGGTGCTGTGCATCCACGGCTCCCACACCAGCAGCGCCGTGGTCTCGCGATTGCGGAACATGATCGCCAGCTCGTCGTCCGGCATCTTGCCGGTGTCGGGCGCCTTGGAGGGATCATGATAGACAAGCTTGTTCACGTCCGCCTGCGGCATCGCAAAGATGTCGGGAATGTCGAGCTTGTCCGCAGAGCCGACCTTCACGCCGACGGGACCGACCATCACCAGCCTGCTCACGCGCTCCGGCACCTTGGTCGCCATCTCGGCGGCAATCCATCCGCCGATCGAGCAGCCGACGATATCGACCTTGTCGAGGCCGAGCGTGTCCATCAGCTCGAGATAGATGTGTGCGATGTCGTCGATGCTGTCGAGCCAGTCCGGCAGGCCGGACCGGCCAAAGCCGGGGTGAGAGGGCACGATCAAACAGCGCCGCGCTGAAAACAGCGGGACGAACTCTTGTTTTGCATTGACGCCCTGGCTCCCATGGAGCCAAAGCAGCGGAGCGCCCTCCCCGGCCTCGAACACTTCGAGGTCAATTCCTGCAATCCTGATTGTTGTTGTTTTCAAGCACGCTCACTCCCTGCGTATGGTTTGCCGCTTTCAGACGTTTGTCAATTTTCGGGCGCGGCTATAAGCTACGACGAAACATAACAATTTCAGTGGTGGGAGGAACGCATGCCGCGAATGCATTTCGGTCTGGTATTGGCAACATCAATTGCGTTGGCGTCCGGAGCCCAGGCCGCCGATATCCGCCTGCTGGCGAGCTGGGACAAGACCAACCCCGCGGTGGGCGTGCTGGCCGATCCCTTCGCAAAGGGCGTCGAAGCGGCGACCAAAGGCAATATCAAATTCATTGTCAGCGGGCCCGAGACCGTTCCGCCGTTCGAGCAGCTTCAGCCTGTCACGACCGGCGTATTCCAGATGCTGTTCACGCACGCGATCTATCACTACGGCACGACCGGTCTTGCGGTCGGCCTGGATGCAGTGCGCGGCGACCTCGAAGCGCGCCGGAAGTCCGGGATCACCGAAGCGCTGGACAAGCACTATCAGAAGCTTGGCCTCAAGGTGGTCGCCGTCGCGATCTCGGCAACCAAGGGCTATCACATGGTGCTGCGCGCGCCGGTCGGGCCCTCGGGCGATCTGCAAGGCCGCAAGATCCGCGGCACGCCGAGCTACCACACCGTCATCGGCATGCTGGGCGCGTCGCCGGTCGTGCTGCCGGGCGGCGAGGTCTATGCCGCATTGGAAAAGGGCGTGGTGGACGGTGCCGCATGGCCCGCGTCCGGCGTGCTCGGGATGCGATGGTACGAGGTCGCCAAACATATGCTGCGTCCGAGCTTCGGGCTCAGCCATTACCTGTTCCTGATGAACCTCAACGCCTGGAACCGGCTGACCGACGCAGAACGCAACATCCTCCTGGCGGAAGGCCGCAAGGCGGAGGAAACCTGGTTCAAGGAATACGATCGCATGGTCCAGGAGGAAGAGGTCGAACTGATCAAGCGCGGAATGCAGGTCACCGAGATGGGAGAGGCCCAGAAGACCAAGCTGCAGGCGGCCTGGGCGCAGGCGCAATGGGACCTGGCGGAGAAGAAAAGCGGCCAGGAGGCGAAGGACCTGCGCGAAATGCTGAAGCGTCAGGGGCTGACCGACTAGGCCGGTCAACCAGCAGCGAGGGTGCGGGCCGCCATGGCTCCATTCTGGCGGAAGCTCGCGGCCCTGCACGACGCGATCACGTCGGCGAGCTTCGCCGGCGCCGCAGCCGTTCTTGGCGCGATCGCGTTCTCGTTCTGCTACGAGGTGACGGCGCGCTACTTCTTCGCTGCGCCGACGAGTTGGGCCAACGCCTTCGTTTCCTATCTGCTGTGCGCTGCCATTTTTCTGGCGGTGCCCGAACTTACGAGGCGGCGCGCCCACGTTGCCATCAACCTCCTGCTCGAACGACTCTCGCCTAGACCGGCCATCGTCCTGAACCGCGTCATCCGTGCGGCCAGCGCCGCGGCCTGTCTGCTCGCCGCCTGGTTCACCGCCAACGCCACGCTTGATCAGTTCAATCTCGGCATCGACACGATCTCGACCTATCCGGTTCCGAAATGGCTAGTGTCGGCTTTCATCCCGTACGGGATGTTCAGCTCCGGCCTGTATTTCATCCGCGACCTCACGCGTGACGATGCGGGCGGCGGCACGGCGAGCCTGATGCCATGACGTGGTGGATCGCGCTCTCGGGCGGAATCGGACTGCTTCTCGGATTGCTGTTCCTCGGCATCCCGGTGTTCGTGGCGTTTCTCATCCTCAACGTCGCCGGCATTCTCGTGCTGACGGGACCGGCCGGCTTCGGTCTGTTCGCCAACAGCATCTACACCACGGCAACCACGACCGCGCTTGCAACCGTCCCGCTGTTCATCGTGATGGGAGAGATCCTGTTCCGCTCCGGCGCAATGGAGGCGGTGTTCGACTCGCTCGACCGGCTGGTGGGACGGGTTCGCGGGCGGCAGTACATTCTGTGCATCCTGCTGTCCGCAATCCTTGGCGCATTGTCGGGCGCCGCCATGGCTGTGGCGGGCCTGCTCGGACGCTCCCTGCTCCCGGAAATGCTGCGGCGCGGCTACAACACGCGCCTGTCCACCGGGACGATCCTCGCCGGCGCATGCCTGGATCCGATCATTCCGCCAAGCATCCTCGCCATCCTCATCGCAACGCTGGCGGAGATATCGACGGCCGGCCTGCTGATCGCGGGCATCATCCCCGGCCTGCTGCTGATGTGCCTGTTTCTCATCTACGTGATGGTCCGGGTGTGGCGCGATCCATCGCTCGCGCCCGACGTCGCATCCGACATGGACGATGCGAAGCCGAAGACCGGCGCAACCGCGGCCGTGCTCCGCATTTTTCCCTGCGCCTTCGTGTTCTTCATGGTCATGGGGCTGATCATGTTCGGGGTGGCAACCCCGACCGAAGCGGCCGCGACCGGCGTGTTTGGCGCAATCGTCGTCGCGCTCATCTACCGGAAATTTTCCGTGCAGATGATCGTGCAGTCGCTGACGACGGCCGCAACGGTATCGGCGCTGCTGCTCGTCATCATGTGCTGCGCGGTGATGTTCAGCCAGTTGCTGACATTCACCGGCGCGACGCGCGCGGTGGCGGAGGTGGTCGCGCACCTCGACATGCCGGCCGTCGTCATGCTGTTCGCGATGATGGCGCTGCCGTTCGTGCTGTTCATGGTCCTGGACCAGCTCGCGCTGATGCTGGTGCTGATCCCGATCTATCAGCCGCTGCTCAAATACTACGCCTTCGATCCGATATGGTTCTGGACGCTATTCCTGATCGTGGCGACCGTCGGCGGGCTGACGCCGCCATTCGGCTATGTGCTGTTCGCCCTCAAGAGCGCGGCGCCCGAGTTGCCGACGACCGAGATCTACCGCGCCTCCTGGCCGTTCGTCTGGCTGATCGTTCTCGGCCTGATCATCCTGGTCATCTTCCCCGGCCTGGTCACGTTCCTGCCGAATCTGACCCGGCCGCAATAACGACAGCCTGGCCCGATGCTGCGTTATCCGGCATCGCAGCAGCGGATTCATGGCGCGCCGCGCGAGCGCCGATCGTCATGCAGACCGCGAACACGACCAACGCCACGATCGTCAGCGGCCCGCTCCAGAGGCGAAGCGCATGGTCCTCGAGGAGACCGCCGGCGGCGCGCAGCAACACGGCCGCATGCAGCAGCCCGAGCGGCCCGTACATCGCCGGGAAATACAACACCCGCAGCCCGGTCACCGCCGGAAATATGATCAGGGCATGTCCGAACACCATCGAGAACACGAAGCCGATCGAGATCGCATGCAAGGACAGGTCGTATCCGAAGGCCGATCCGGATGGAGGAATGGCAATCAGCACTATGCCCGCGACACCCAGCCAGACAACGCCCATGATCATGCAGACCGCAAAGAACCGCGTCTGCCCGGTCTGGCGGACGGTGCGGAACGCGATGTCGTGCCGCACCAGCCACGCCGCGCAGGCGAACAGGCCGACACCGAACAGCGTGGCGCCGTTGTTGTCCGCAAGTCCGTTCCAGGCGCCTGCCACCAGCAGACCGACCGCGAACAGAACGAGCGCCTCGCTTCCGCGTTTCGGCGCGAGCACGCGGCCAAGTTCAACTCGCTCGCCGGCGATCGTCACGATCAGGAAGGTGAGCCACCAGCCCACAACGTCGGGCACGGCCGCACCGGCGGCCCAAAGGATGTCGCCGACCAGCAGGGCGAGTGCGCCGCACAGGAGCGTCCACGCGAACAATGCGGGCTGCCGCAAGACCACCAGGCATGAGGCAACGACAAGAATCGCAGCGCCGAGCACGAGGCACGATATTCCGACGGTTGGCGGCAGGCCGGCGATCAGCGCGAGGCTGCCTGCGGCCGAGAGCGCAGGCGCACCGTAGGACCATCCACGGCCGATCGCCACGGCACGCTCCAGGCTGATCAGGGTGCCGAACAGGCCGCAGATCATCAACGGTCCGTGCAGGCCGGCAAGCCCGCCGCCGTGCGGCAACGCCCAGCCAAGTCGCCACAGCCCGCCATAGAGTCCCGTCAACAGGCCGAAGGCGCCGCAGGCGAGCAGGATCACCCGGCCTCGAATGAGATACCGTCCACCGGCGGACACGCTTGCGGCGTCACACCGTGCGGCTGATGCGGACGCGCCAGACATCGGGACCTTGCTCCAGGTACTGCCAGGCGAACCTGCCGGCATATCTCGCATCGAACTGATACGAGAGCGGTCGCGGATCGTGATCGTTGATGATGAGCAGTCCATCGCCGCTGCTCAGTCGCTCGAACGTGCCGAAGATCAAACGATGGCGTTCGGGCGGTGGAATGACCCTGACATCGATGACAGCATCCGCCGTCGATACACGTGTTTGCGACATCTAGTGCCTCCTGCCGTTGCTGGAGAATATCTTCGGCCACGAGAGCAGCCGGCGCGGCCGCACGTCCGGTTGCGTCACCCATCCAAGCTGGCGGCGGCCGGCCTCGCTGATACGTACCGGGGACCAGGGCGGATCGCAGCAGACGTCGACGGTGACAGGGGCTTCGGGAAATTGACGGCGCAATGCCGAGCGAACCTCCGCTGCCAGCATCTCCGCCATCGGGCAGCTCGGGCTTGTCATCGTCATGCGCACGAAGATGCCGGCGCCTGCCCAGGCGGCGCCATAGACGAGACCCAGGTCCACGACGTTCACGCCGAGCTCAGGGTCGTCGACGCTGCTCAGCGCCGGGACGAAGTCGGCGTCGATCGCGACCGGCGGCCCGGCATTTGCCTGCCGGTTCGATGCCGGCCGGAATGGCGGAGGCGGCGAGCCTCGATCGGTGGTGGAAGTCATGGAGCCCCTTGATCGCGTTCGCGGGATGCAACCGGTGCAATGTACCGCTGCCGCGCGAAGCGCTCTTTGCGCTGCGACAAACTGGGCCACGGCGGCTAAACTAGACGGCGAGCGAGTGGCGGGCGCGAGACTGCGCCAGATGCGCATCGAACGCCGCGGCTATCAGGCGCAGATAAGGCCGTCCCGCCTCCGTGACCGAAATGTGCCGATCCTCGATGCGGACCAGGCCGTCGGACACGAAGGGCATCAGCTCGGCGAGCTCGGACGCAAACGACGGGCATCCCGATGCTTGCCCGGCATCGGCAAACTGTTCGAGGTTGCACGCCATGTTGCACATGATGTCGGAAATGATGCGGGAGCGAATGCGATCCTCATCGGAAAGCGCGATCCCGCGCACCGTCGCCAGTTCGCCCGCCATGATCGCGCGCGAATAGTTTGCAGTGGCCGGCGCATTCTGCACGAAGCCCTGCGGCATCTGGCCAATCGCGGAGGTGCCCAATCCCAGCAGCGCATCCCCCCGGTCGGTCGTATACCCTTGAAAATTGCGGCGCAGACGGCCGTCGCGCGACGCCACTGCGATGCTGTCATCCGGTGTGGCGTAGTGATCGAGGCCGATCGGAACATACCCAAGCTCTGTCAGGGCCTCGTGAGCCGCGCGGGCTTGCGCGATGCGCAGTGCGGAGCCCGGCAACGCCGCATCGTCGATCAGCTTCTGATGCGGCTTGAACCACGGCACATGGGCATATCCGAACACCGCGAACCGCTGCGGCCGCAAATCGTGCGCCAGCATGACGGATCGCCGGACATCCTCGGCGGATTGCCCCGGCAGCCCATACATCAGATCGATATTGATGTGCGTGAGACCGGCCTCGCGCAATGTTCCCACCGCCCGTTCAACGACTTCGAACGGCTGAATACGCCCGATCGCCTGCTGCACCTTCGGCGAAAACTCCTGCACTCCGAGGCTGACGCGGTTGACCCCGATATCAGTCAGCGCGCCGACCAGCTCCCGGTTCACAAACCTGGGATCGAGTTCGATGGCGTGCTCGTGCAGCGGCGTCAGATCGAACCGGGCGTCGAGCGCCCCGACAAGCGCCCGCAACCGGTCCGGGCCGAGAATCGACGGCGTCCCTCCGCCCCAATGCAAATGGGAAATCCCGCGGCAGCCGGTACGCGCCGCGACGAGCTCGATTTCGCGGCTCAATACGGCCGCATAAGCGTCGACCGGCGCTGCCTGACGCACCGCCTTGGTGTTGCATCCGCAATAGTGGCAAAGCTGCTGGCAAAAAGGGACGTGCAGATAGAACGAAAGCGCAGCCGATCCCGGCAGGCTCTCGAGCCACGCACCGTAAGTCTGGCCGTTGACCGCCGGACCGAAATGAGGCGCCGTGGGATAGGACGTGTATCGCGGCACGGCGCGCTCGGAAGCTGCGAGTTTCTGAATATACATGACGGCATTTCGCGAATTCCGGGCGCCAGCTGCATTGATTGAAATCAAAATCCCGGGCGGCAACGCGCCGGCGGCGCAATCGGCTGTCCACAATGGGCACCGAAGTTGATCCAGAACAACTTCATCGCGCTCCAGTCTGATTACTTGCCTCACGAAACCCAATCCAGGGAACCCGTCGCCGCCCGAAGGCGACGGAAGCCTTGAATGCCCTGGTCATCAACGAGGTGGCGCGCTGAACGCCGATCCTCAAGGCCGCGATCTTCGTCGGGCAGTGACGGCGAAGCACCCCGGACGCGCGATGCTTGGCGCGCCCGGCGGTCGGCGCAACGAAGAATTGTTTTTTAAACAGCACCCATACTGTGGCCGGGTAGCCCGGCCACGGCACGCCGTGACAAACTCTCCGCTCCCGCATCGGCCACGCTTTTGGAACAATGGGCAGTCCCCGGTTTCCGCGAGGCCAGAGAGAGTCAGTCGCGATGGACCGAAGCAAGGCCGCTCCCGGCGCCGAAGCCATCCTGCGTTTCTACGACGCGCGGGGACAGCGCAACGCCGTGGGCGCAGGTGCGCGGCCCGCAATGGTGGTGATCGATTTCAGCAACGCCTTCACGCGTGGGGTGGCGGATTTTCCCGGCGGCGGCTTTGCGGCAGAGATGGCGCAGACGCGCCGGTTGCTGGACGTGGCCCGCCAGCGCGGCCTGCCGGTATTCTACACCACCATCGCCTATGCCGACCCGGAACGCGACCCAGGATTGTGGGGCAGGAAAATTCCCTGGCTCGGCTGCTGCAGGATGGGGAGTCCGGCCGTCAGCATCGACGCGACGCTTGGTCCTCTTCCCGATGAGCCGGTTATCGTCAAAAAGTTCGCTTCGGCGTTCTTCGAAACCGATCTTGCGGCTCGCATGTCAGCGCTCAGCGTCGATACGATCGTACTGGCCGGCTGCACCACCAGCGTTTGCGTGCGCGCAACCGCGGTCGATGCGATGCAACACGGCTACCGGACGCTGATCGCGGCCGAAGCGGTCGGCGACTTCGACGCGGCGCTGCATGCCGTCCATCTGCGCGACCTCGAGGCGCGGTATGCCGACGTGATGCCGGTCGAGGACATCCTCGCCTATTTCCGGTCCATGCATGTCTGAGCCGGGGATCCGTCTGCACGACGTGTCGAAAAACTACGACGCGACGGGCCAATCGGTTCCAGCGCTCGCCGCGACGTCGCTCGAGGTTCGACAGGGCGAAATGCTGGTACTGATCGGGCCGTCCGGCTGCGGCAAGACCACGATGCTGCGCATGATCGGCGGCCTGATCCCGCCGAGCGCGGGCCGGATCGAGGTCGCAGGCCATCCGCTGTGGACCAGCAGCGGCCGCAACCAGGACGCGGTGCGCAAGCTCGGCATCGTGTTCCAGGATCCGAACCTGTTCCCGTGGCTCACCATCGAGGACAACGTGGCGCTGCCGCTGGAAATCCAGGGCGCGCCCCGCGCGGCGCGCATCGCGCGCGCGCGCGAACTGCTGGCGCTGGTCGGCATCGCAGGCTTCGAGAACCGGCGTCCGCGGGAGCTCTCCGGCGGCATGCGGCAGCGCGCGGCGATCGCGCGGGCGCTGGCCGGCAATCCGGAAATTCTGCTGCTCGACGAGCCGTTCGGCGCGCTCGACGCGATGACGCGCGAGCAGATGAACATCGAGTTGCAGCGGATCTGGATGGAGACACGGCAGACCGTCGTCCTGGTCACGCATTCGATCCACGAGGCGGTGTTTCTCGCCGACCGCATCGTTCTGCTGTCGCCGCGTCCAGGACGCATCGATCGCGTCATCGAGGTCAAGTCGCCGCGCCCGCGCGTGGCCGAGATCGAGGCCAACCCGGAATTCCAGTCGACCGTGCTCGGTTTGCGTCAGCGCCTGGGCGCCATCGCATGACAAACTGGAGCCGCAACCGGCTGCTGCCCTGGATCACGACGCCGCTGCTGGCGCTGGCCCTGTTGCTGAGCTGGCACTTCTACGTCCGGTCATCCGGCATCAGCGGCTTCATCCTGCCGTCGCCGGGCCAGGTCTGGGACTCCTACCTGGATGAACTGCGCAGCCCGGCCCTGTGGCGGCACACCGGGGCGACGCTCTACGAGACGATTGCCGGGTTTGCCTGGGCGACCGCCATCGGGCTCGGCCTCGGCGTGTTGATCGGCCGCTGGCGCTGGCTGGAGACGACGCTCAACCCGTTCATCGTGGCGACGCAGGTGATTCCGAAGGTGGCATTGGTGCCGCTGTTCGTCGTCTGGTTCGGCTTCGGTCCGGCGTCGAAGGTGCTGCTCGCCGCCACGCTCGCGTTCTTTCCCATTCTCTCCAACACCGTGCTGGGCGTGAAATCGGTCGATCTCGGCCATCGCGACGTGATGGTGGCGCTCAACGCGTCGCGCTGGAAGGTGTTTACCCGCCTCGAGCTGCCGAGCGCGCTCCCGTATCTGCTGACCGGCATGGAGGTCGGCGTCGTGTTTGCCATCATCGGCGCGGTGGTCGGCGAATTCCTCGGCGGCAACAGCGGGCTCGGCTACATGCTGATCGCCAAGATGAACGCCTTCGAAACCGCGGCGCTGTTCGCCGTCATCGTGCATTTGACCATCATCGGATTTGTGATTTATTGGCTCATGAGTTCCGCCCGGCGGCTGATGATCCCGTGGCACGAATCCGTTCTTGTCGACCGGGCGAACCCGTGACCATCCGCGGCGGATAGGAGAACTTCTATGGCAAGCCTTGTCGTCGACCGCAGAAGCTTTCTCGCCGGCGCGGCGGCCGCCGGAACGCTCTTGACCGGCACCGCCGCCGCCCAGGCCCGCGCCAAGGTCAAATACCTGACGCCGTTCGGCTACCTGATCGGCTTCGCCGAGACCATGTACGCCGACACCGGCGGCTTCTTCGCCAAGGAAGGCCTCGACGTCGAGATCGAAGGCGGCCGCGGCTCGGCGATGTCGGTCCAGCAGGTGATGGGCGGCAATGTGCTGCTGTCACGCACCGGCGGCACCGATCACATCAAGGCCTATGCCAAGGATCCGTCCATCGTCGCCATCGGCGACATTTTCCAGCGCAACATCTTCTACGTCATCAGCCACGCCGACAAGCCGATCCGCTCGGCGGCCGATCTCGCCGGCAAGACGATCGGCGTAGTGTCGCCGGGTGGCGCCACCGAGAACCTGCTCGACATGATGCTGACCTCCGTGGGGGTTCCCGCGGCGCAGACCCAGCGGCAGTCGGTGGGCAATGCGCCGTCCGCGTTCGAACTGGTGAAGCTCGGCCGCGTCGCGGGCTATATCGCCACCAGCGACACGCTGTTCCAGCTCACCAGCGACAAGCAGCCGGTGGTCGCCTGGTCGACCGACGACGCCGCGCCCTGCCCCGGACAGGTCTACATGACCTCGCGCGCCTCGCTCGACAAGAACGGCGAACAACTCGCGAAGTTCTTCCGCGCCGTGCATGCCAGCATCGGCGCCATGTTGCAGGCCGAGAACAATCTCGGACCGGTGGTCGACTCGATGCTCACCAAGTACGACGTGTTCGAGGCCAAGCGGCCGGACAAGGGCGTGCCGGTGCTGAAAAACAGCCTTGGCCATACGTTCCAGGCGCCGTATCGCGACAAGCTCGCCTCATCGCCGGCGCGCTGGGCCGCGGCCTACGAGCTGATGGTCAAGGCGAAGGTCGTGGCGCCGCTGGACAAGCGCGACTTCTTCGACGACCGCGTGCTGAAAGCCGCCTTCGGCTGAGCTCAAAGCTTCAATCCGTAGATCCGCAGCACGTTGTCGCGGAGAAATTTGCGCCGCACCTCCGGCTTGAAACCGTGATCGGCGATCTCCTTCATCGCGCGGCCGAAGTCGATCACCGGAAAATCGGTGCCGAAGATCACCTTGTCCTGGCCCCAGGAGTTGATGAAGCGCACGAAGCTCTTCGGCCAATAGCGAGGGCTGTGCGCGTCCGAGCCGATGAAGATATTGGGATGCTTCCACGCCATGGCGATCATCTCGTCATGCCACGGAATGCCGATGTGGATGCCGATCAGCTTCAGCTCGGGGAAGTCGCAGGCGACGCCGTCGAGCGTGATCGGCCGCGCCACGCTGCGCGTGCGGTGCTCGGGCGCGTAGATCATCGACTGGCCGACCTGGAGTTGATAGGGCACGCCAAGCTCCACGCATTTGGCGTAAAACGGATAGTATTTGGCATGGTCGGGTGCGAGGTCGAACCAGTGAGGATAGCAATGGGCGCCGATGAAGCCGTCGTCGCGGACCGCGCTCTCCAGTTCGCGCACGCCGCTCATGCCCATGAACGGATCGATGCCGATCAGGCCGTGGAAGCGGTCCGGATGCTTCGCCACCGCATCGGCGACCAGCTTGTACGGCAGGTGATAGCAGCCCGGCAGGCCGGGCCGGCCGGATTTGTGCGCGGGAAGGAAGCCGTGGCCGATGCCGGCCGCGTCCATGCGGTCGATCAGTTCGGTGAGCGACAGGCCGCGCATCAGCGCCGCGTCCATCCCCATCTTGCCGACGAAGAAGCCCGGTCCCCAGCCCGGCCGGCAGGCGAGCGCCTCCGGCGTCCAAAGATTGACCACGGCGTCTATGGCCTTGACATCGTCCATCAGGAGAATCCTCGCGCGGGGGCGGACTGCCGATGAATCTTGCCTCCATTCTGCTCCGTCACGCAACCGCGCGCCCCAACCATCCGGCCATCATCGAAGGCGAGGTCACGCTCGGCCACGCGGCGGCGGCGGGCCGGATCGCGCGCTACGCCGCGCACCTCGCCCGGCACGGCGTTGGCACCGGCGATCGGGTCGGCCTCGCGCTGCGCGACAGCTGCGATCATCTCCTGCTCCATTACGCGGTGGCATGGCTGGGCGCGACCATCGTCCCGGTCGACTATCGCTGGACGGTGCCGGAGAAGACGTCGGTGACGCGCGCCTTCGCCTGCCGCTGCACGGTGCTGGAGCCCGGCGATCCGGCCGCGGCGCAGATGGCCGGCGTGACGTTTGAGCCGGCGTGGCGCGACGGTGCGGCGATCGAGGCCGCACCGGTCGACGACGAAAACCTGCCGGTCATGCTGTCGCTGTCGTCCGGGACCACCGGGCGCCCGAGCGGGTCGCTGGTCTCGCATCGCGAGCTCTACGAACGGTGGATCGGGCAGTGGGTGGGCATCGGCTTCAACGGCATGGACCGCTATCTGCTCGCGACGCCGCTCTATTTCGGTGCCGGGCGGTCGTTCGGAATGAGCTTCCTCGCCGCCGGCGGAACCGTGATCTTCGGCCCGCAACCTGCAACGGCGGCCGGGATCATCGAAGCGGCTCGGGTCCACCGGATAACCGCGATGTTCCTGGTGCCGACGCAGATCCGGCGCCTGATCGACGAATGGCGCGGCGACGGGCTGGCGCTGCCCAGCGTTCGCCTGCTGGTCACCACCGGCTCTGCGGTCGCGCCGCACGAGCGCCGCCAGATCATCGAACGCCTGACAACCGGCTTCGTCGACTACTACGGGACCAGCGAGGCCGGCGGCATCTCCGTCCTGGCCGCGCACGAGCAGCTTGGCTTCTCCGACACGGTGGGCCGGCCGGCATTCCGGGTAGAAATCGAAATCGTGGATGAGGCCGGCACGATCGTGCCCGGGGGCGAGGTCGGCAGGCTGCGCTATCGCGGGCCGGGCGTGTCGCGGCTGCATGTCGACGCCGACGGTGGAACCTTCACCAGCCCCGACGGCTGGCATTTCCCGGGCGATCTCGCGCGCATTCTTCCGTCCGGCCACATCCAGCTTGCCGGGCGGGCCAAGGACCTGATCATCCGCGGCGGCGTCAACATCTATCCGGCCGAGATCGAATCTGTGCTCAGCACCCATCCGGCGGTGGCAGAGGCCTGCGTGTTCGGCAGGACGGATAGCAGTCTCGGCGAAACCATCGCGGCCGCTGTCGTGCTGCGGCCCGAAGCCAGCCTCGATGCCGCGGGCGTGCTGGCCCATCTCGGCGAGCGGCTCGCGCGCTACAAGCTGCCCGAACGCATTGCGTTCGTCGATGAACTGCCGCGCAACACCAGCGGCAAGGTCGTCCGGGCCACCCTGGTCAAGTTGCTCGACGACGCCGACCAGATCAAATCCTAGTTCGCCTTGACGCCCGAGCGGCGCACGACGTCGCTCCACACGTCGATCTCGCGCGCCACGAGTTGCGCAAGCTCCTCCGGCGACGAACCGACGCGTTCCGCTCCAAGCTCCTGAAAGCGTGCCACCACCTCCGGAGCCCGAAGCGCTTCGCGCGCCGAGGCGTTGAGACGATCGACCACGGCCCGGGGCGTGCCGGCCGGCGCGCTGAACCCCTGCCAGACCACCGCCTTGAACTCCGGATATCCCGCCTCCGCCATGGTCGGCAGATCGGGCGCAGCCGAGGACCGCTTCGGCGACGTCACCGCAAGCCCGCGCAACCGCCCCGCTGCCACATGGGGCAGCGCGACGGGACTGTTCGAGAACATCGCCTGCACGTGGCCTGCGATCACGTCGGTGACGGAAAAATTGTCGCCGCGATAGGCGACCTGCGCCACGTCGATGCCGGCCTGGATCTTCAGAAGCTCGACCACCAGATTGGTCAGTGTCGCCGCGCCGTTATGGGCGAAGTTCAGGCTGTTAGGCTTGGCTTTCGCCAGATCGACCAGTTCCTTCACGCTTTTGACCGGAACCTGCGGATTGACGACCAGCACAAACGGATTTTCCGACACATTGCAGATGTGAACGAAATCGCTTTCCGGCTTGAAGGTGAGATTGGTCAGCGTGGCGGCCATGACAGGAAATCCCGTCGAGACCCAGCCGAGCGTGTGGCCGTCCGGCGCGGCGCGCGCCACCTGACCGAACGCAAGCCCTCCCCCCGCGCCCGGCAGGTTCTGCACGATGATCGAGTGCGAAAGATTCTCGCTCATGTACTTGGTCAGCAGGCGGACCAGAATGTCGGCGCCGCCTCCCGCGGGAAACGGCACGACCATGGTGATCGGGCGCGATGCGTTGAACTGCGCCTGCGCGGTGGCCGGCAGAGCGATTGCTGCGGCTCCCGCCAACCGAACGAAGTCACGTCGTCTCATCTGAACCATCCCTCTCACTCATGCACTGACCACCACTGAAGCTTGTCACATCGCATCACAGCAAGTTTCATGCCGTCCGGATCGCCGCCCGTCTCACACCGCGCGCGACATCTTCATACGATAATGAAATTGCTCGGCCAGATGCCAGTTGTAGCTTGCGATCAAGGTTCCCTTCGGCGTGATGTAGCGGCGGAACGCGCAGGTCGTGACCGTATCGGCCTTGCACTTGAGATGACCGGCGATCTCCGGGTTCATGGGCATGCCGAAGATGTCCTGCCGGACTTCGAGAATTTCCTCGCCGGT
>Ga0247825_10001768_pt1 | contig 14281 bp, 10 predicted proteins | sample 13C_Vanillin_Day_FD_194413 | JGI IMG/M metagenome (GOLD analysis project Ga0247825, IMG submission 194413) | Soil microbial communities from agricultural site in Penn Yan, New York, United States - 13C_Vanillin_Day48 | ecosystem: Environmental > Terrestrial > Soil > Agricultural land | place...
CGCGACCATCCCCTCGAGCATCGCGACGAGGGCGGGACCATGGGATTCTCCGGCAGTTATCCAGCGCAGCACGCCCAATATCCTTCCATGTCGCCGCGCCCGGCAGTGACGGTGGTCCTCCCAACCGTGTGCCGGGCGTGGACTCGTTCACGCGATGTGCACGGCGAACAGCGCAACCAGTGTCGCGGCACACATGGCCGGGCCGTGCGGGAGCGGTTTCGGCGAACGCCGGGCGGCGAGGACGATGCAGCCCGCCAGCGCTGTCAGCGCCGGCGCGAGCCCGGCCGCGAGCACCCAGGCTTCTCCCCCGGCAAGCCCGGCGGCGGCGCCCACCCCGAGCGCGAGTTTCACGTCACCCGCACCGACCGCCCCGGGTGCGCCGAGGTACAGGGCGAGATACGCCGACGCCAACAGGAACCCGCCGATCACGGCTGTGGCCGCGGATCCGGTCGCGGCGCCGACGCCGACGATCGCGAGGAATCCGGGCAGGGTCAGCGGGTTCGGCAGCTTCCGTGCACACAGGTCGGTGGCGGCGAGACTGACACACCACCACCAGAACACGAGCGCACACGGCAGCACCCACAGTGCGGATGCGGTGGTACCGGCCCAGACCGTGGCGGGGACGCCGACCGCGCACACCGCCTCGCACCAGCCCGCCCGCACCGTGCCCACGAACAGACCGGCCGTCCGGCGGGCTGCCCAGCCCGCACCCGCACCTGCCACCACACTCGCCGCGATCAGCCACCACATGCCGAGCAGCATGCGTGACCGGATCACCGTGTGGATCGCCATGACCTGGCACGACAATCGACCTGTGGATAGCGGTCCGGCCTGTGGACAACTAGCCCAGAGCGGCCGCCATCGCCTCGCGCGGCGCCGGGCGACCGGTAAACTGCTCCACCTGCCCGAACGCCTGGTGCAGAAGCATCGAGAGACCGCCGACGACGGTGCCGCCCGCCGCCTCGACGGCCGCTGCCAGCGGGGTCGGCCACGGGTCGTAGATCGCGTCGAGCACGAACGGCGCCCGCCCGAGAATGTCCGCGTACTCGGTGATCGCGGCGGACGGAACGGTGCTGACGAGCGCGGCGGCCGCCGCGCACCGGGCACCGAGTTCCGGGCTGTCGAAGCCGAGCAACCGGACGTCGAGCCCCACCGATTCCGCGCACCCCAGTGCGCCTGCCGCGCGACCCGCGTCGCGTGCCACCACGGTCACCGATTTCACGCCCATGTCGGCGAGCGCCACGAGCGCGGGTCTGGCCGTTCCCCCGGCGCCGACGACGACCGCCTCGGCGCCCGCGATGGTTCCGACACCACCCGCGGTGAGCGCACCGCTGACCCCGTCGACATCGGTGCAGTCGGCACGCCAGCCACCCTCGATACGGACGAGGGTGTTCGCGGAGCCGATCACCACGGCCCGTTCGGTGCGCTCGGACGCGAATTCGAGTGCGGCGATCTTGCCCGGCATCGTGACGGACAGTCCGACCCATTCCGGGCCGAGCCCGGACACCAGGCCGGGCAGTCGCGCCCCGTCGCACTCGATCCGGTCGTACGTCCACCCGGTGAGACCGAGCGCCCGATACGCCGCGAGGTGCAGGTGCGGCGAGCGCGAATGCGCGATCGGGCTGCCCAGCACCGCAGCTTTGCGTGCGGTCACCACTTCATCGTCCACTGTTGAGAATCCCGTTGTTCAGAGCCTGGTCGATGTTGGCCAGGTGTTCGTCGTAGCTCTTCGTGAACAGTGTGGTGCCCTTCGAATCGACCGTCACGAAGTAGATCCAGTCGCCGGGCGCCGGTTGTTCGACCGCCTGCAACGCCCCGATGCTCGGCGAGGAGATCGGCGTCGCGGGCAGACCGGGGCTGGCGTACGTGTTCCAGGGTGTCACCTGTGCGCGGTCGGCGTCGGTGGTGGCCAGTTCGGTCGTGTCGAGCGCGTAGTTGACCGTCGAGTCGAACTGCAACGCCTGGTTGACGGCGAGCCGGTTGAGGATGACGCGAGCGACCTTCGAGAAGTCGTCCGGCATCGCTTCCCGTTCCACCAGGGACGCGGCGATCAGCATCTTGTACGGCGTGAGTCCGACCTGGTTGCCCGCGGTGAGGATGCCGGTCTTCTCGTAGCTCGCGGAACTCTCGGTGACCAGCCTCTGGAGTATGGCGGCGGGACCGGCGGTCGGGTCGAAATCCCAGCTGCCCGCGGCGATGAGCCCCTCGAGCTGGCGGTCCCGGTCCGGAACGCCGGCGACCGCGTCCTTCGCCCAGTCGGGTACCCCGAGCGCGGACAGGTCGCCCGCGCCGGCGGCGTTGAGATCGTCGTAACTGATGCACTGCTCCTGGCCGGCCTCACCGACGCAACTGGCCTCGGAGATCAGGGTGTAGATCCCCTTCTTCTTGGCCCCGGTCTGCACATCGGTGGTGTCGTGGAGTTGCCTGCCCTCGGAGATGATCATCTGCCCGACGCGGGAGCTGGGGTCGACCAGTTCCTGCACGGCGTCATCTGCCGGGATCTGGGTCGAGAGGCTGTAGAAGCCGGGTTGCACCGAGTTCATCGCGTTGCTCTGGACCGCGGCGTTGAAGAAGGCCGATCCGCTGGCGACGACGTCCCGCTCGGCCAGAGTGGAGGCGATCTCCTCGGCGGTGTCGCCTGGATGAACCTGCACGACCACCTCGGGACCACCGGGGCCCGCGTAGTCCGCGGGCGCGTCGGGACCGCCGAAGAACATCTTGCCGCCGACGAACACGATGCCGACCAGCACTATCAGGACCGTCGCGGCGGCGAGGGCGCCGAACAGCTTGCCCCTGCGTGCGCGTCCCGTGGCCTGTTTGCGCCGGCGGGCCTGCGTGCGGGCGTGGGCGCGCGTCGGCGGGATCTCCTCGGGGATCGCGGAGATTATCTGCGTCTCGGCCTCCGCGAACGCGACATCGGGCTCGTCGGGCGGTGTGTCGTAGCGGTCGTCGGCATAGGTGTGGGCCTCGTACTGCTCGTCGACGTGCACCGGCTCGTCGGCGTAGGCAGGCTCGTCGTACGCGTGCTCGTCGGCTGCCGGTGCCCGGTAGGCGCGGGCGTCGCCGTACGAACGGGGACCGTATCCGTCTTCGTAGACGGGCTCGGGGTCGAACGGCTGCTCGTACACCGGGTTCTCGTACGCGGGCTGCTCGTACACCGGCTCTGTGTAGTCGGCGTGGGGTTCGTCGATTTCACGGTCGTCGTACACCACCGCGTGGCGCCCCGTGGTGACGACGTCGTCGTCCTCGGGGGGCGGCGCGTAGTCGACGTGGTCGTCGTCCTCGTCGAGGTAGCGGTGCCGTCGGGGTTCGCGGGGGACGTACTCGAATTCGGGTCGCTCACCTGCGGGTCGCCGATGATTGCTCACTGGCCCCCCTCCGGTAGCTGCACGTCCCCACCTGAATCCCCTGCATTCACCGACCTGCTCCGCTCGTCCAACCATCCCTGCAAGATCGCCACCGCCGCAGCCTGGTCGATCACAGGACGCTGGCCCCTCGCACTGACACCGCTCTCGCGAAGCGCCCGTGCGGCAGTGACGGTCGTCAGACGTTCGTCCGCCATCCGCACCGGTATCGGGTCGACCTTCCTTCGCAATCGCTTCGCGAACACAGTAGCGATCGAGGCGGCCTTCCCCCGTTCACCCCGCAAGGTCTGCGGCAGACCGACGATAACCTCCACGGCCTCGTATTCCTCGACAATGTCGGCAATGCGCCGGATATCCGGCGCGTCGGGTCCCCGCTCCTTGGACCGGGGCACCGTCTCCACGGGGGTGGCGAGGATCCCGTCGGGGTCGCTCGACGCGACGCCGATCCTGACGCTGCCCACATCGATGCCGATGCGCCGACCACGCCCAGGGTCGTCGACTCCCGGTCGATCCGGACCCTGTTCCGCGTGATCCACTGCTACTGGCTCCCCACCTTGTCCGCCACTTGTCCCCGGACAGCGTCGAGGGCGGCCGCAATTCCGCTGGTGTCGGAGCCGGAACCCTGGGCCATGTCGGCCTTTCCGCCTCCGCGGCCGCCGATCTTCGGACCGAATCCCTTCACGAGGTCGCCGGCCGCCAGGCCGAGTTCCTGTGCCGCCTTGTTCACGGCCACCACGAACGGAACCTTGCCGTCGACGTCGCCGAGCAGCGCGACCACGGCGGGCTGGGTGCCGAACCGGCCGCGGATGTCGGTGACGAGACCACGCAGGTCGTTGCCGCCGACACCGGCCGGGGCGGCATCCGCGACCAGCAGCACCGGCCCGACCCTCTGCGCCTTGTCGACGAACGTGCCCGCCGCGGCGAGAACCGCCTGCGCGCGGGTCTGCTCGAGTTCCTTCTCCGCCACGCGGAGTCGCTCCACCAGCGCTTCGACGCGGGCAGGCACTTCTTCCGAGGGCACCTTCAGCGACGACGACAGACCGGCGAGGAGCGCGCGTTCCTTGGCCAGGTAGCGGTACGAATCGAGCCCGACGTACGCCTCGACGCGGCGCACACCGGAACCGACGGACTGCTCACCGAGCAGCGTGACGTTGCCGATCTGCGAGGAGCTGCCCACGTGAGTTCCACCACACAGCTCCATCGAGAAGGGCCCGCCGATTTCGACGACCCGCACCTCGTCGCCGTAGTTCTCGCCGAACAGCGCCATCGCGCCCATCGACTTCGCCTTGTCGAGATCGGTGACGAACGTGTTCACCGAGTAGTCGGCGGCCACCGCCTCGTTCGCGACGACCTCGATGTCCTGCTTCTGCGCTTCCGTCAGCGCGCCCTGCCAGGAGAAGTCGAAACGCAGGTAGCCCGGCTTGTTCAGCGAGCCGGCCTGAACCGCGTTGGGGCCGAGCACCTGTCGCAGCGCGGCGTGCACCATGTGGGTGCCGGAGTGACCCTGCGTGGCACCCTTGCGCCACGCGGCGTCGACCTGCGCGAGCACGACGTCGCCCTCGGTGAGCTGACCCTCCTGCACGGTCACCTTGTGGACCCACAGCTTCTTGGCGATCTTCTGGACGTCGTTGACCTTCACCCGCAGGCCCGGGCCGGTGAGGGTACCGAGGTCGGCGATCTGGCCACCCGCCTCCGCGTACAGGGGACTGCGGTCGAGGATGACCTCGACGTCCTGGCCCGCCGTCGCGACGGGGACCCGCTGCCCCTGCGAGATCAGCGCGAGAACATGTGCCTCGGAGACCAATTCGTGGAATCCGGTGAACTCGGTGGGTCCGCGGTCGAGGAGTTCCTTGTAGACGGTCAGGTCGGCGTGCGCGTGCTTACGGGCCTGGGCGTCGTCCTTCGCGCGCTGCCGCTGCTCCGCCATCAGCGTGCGGAACCCCTCCTCGTCGACGGTCAGGCCGGCCTCGGACGCCATCTCCAGGGTCAGGTCGATCGGGAAGCCGTACGTGTCGTGGAGCGCGAACGCCTGGTCGCCGCCGATCGTCGACTTGCCGGACGCCTTCACCGACTCGGCGGCGCCTTCGAACAGCTTCGAGCCGGACGTGAGGGTCTTGAGGAACGCGGTCTCCTCCCCCACCGCGACCGTCTCGATGCGGCCGAAGTCGGTGTCGAGGACCGGGTAGGACGGCGCCATCGTGTCGCGGACGACGGTGATGAACTCCCGCATGCTGGGCTTGTCGGCACCGAGTAGCTTCGCGGACCGGACGATGCGCCGCAGCAGGCGGCGCAGGACGTAGCCGCGCCCGTCGTTGCCGGGGTTCACGCCGTCGGCGATGAGCATCGCCGCGGTGCGCGCGTGGTCGGCGATGACCCGGAAACGCACGTCGTCGTCGTGGACGGCGCCGTACTTGCGGCCCGACAGTTCCTCGGCCTTCGCGATGACCGGACGCACGAGGTCGGTCTCGTACACGTTGTCGACGCCCTGGAGCAGGAACGCGACGCGCTCGACACCCATGCCGGTGTCGATGTTCTGCTTCGGCAGCGGGCCGAGGATCTCGAAGTTGTCCTTGCTGATGCCCAGGCCACGCTCGTTCTGCATGAACACGAGATTCCAGATCTCGATGTAGCGGTCCTCGTCGGCCTCCGGGCCGCCTTCCTTGCCGTACTCGGGGCCGCGGTCGTAGTAGATCTCCGAGCACGGGCCGCAGGGGCCGGGAATGCCCATGGACCAGTAGTTGTCGGCCATGCCGCGGCGCTGGATCCGCGATTCGGGAACGCCGACCTCGTCGCGCCAGATGTCGCGGGCCTCGTCGTCGTCGAGGTAGACCGTCACCCAGATGCGCTCGGGATCGAAGCCGTAACCCCCGTCGTCGACGCTCGAGGTCAGCAGCGCCCACGCATGCTTGATCGCGTCGCGCTTGAAGTAGTCGCCGAACGAGAAGTTGCCGGCCATCTGGAAGAACGTGTTGTGCCGTGTGGTGATGCCCACATTCTCGATGTCGAGGGTGCGCACACACTTCTGGACACTGGTCGCCCTCGGGTACGGCGGCGTCTGCTGGCCGAGGAAGAACGGCACGAACTGCACCATCCCGGCGTTGACGAACAGCAGGTTCGGATCGTCGAGAATCAGCGAGGCGCTGGGTACCTCGGTGTGGCCTGCCTTGACGAAATGGTCGAGGAAGCGCCGGCGAATCTCGTGGGTCTGCACGTCAGTGATCCTTATTGTCTGTCTCGAGGGCAACGATGGGTCGAACAAGCGGAGCGAACCACGCGTCCACCGCGCAGTTCGGCAACATTCAGCTTAACCGGCCACCCTGACGGTTCGTGCCGCGGACGATGGCGCGCAATTTGTCCACGCGCCCCGCGATGTCCCGCTCACCGCCGTGAGTGGTGGGCTGGTAGTAGTCGACACCGACCAGCTCGTCCGGCGGATACTGCTGCGCCAGTACCCCGTCGGGGTGATCGTGGGGATAGCGGTATCCGACGGCGTTGCCGAGTTTCGCCGCCCCCGCGTAGTGGCCGTCGCGCAGATGCGGCGGGACGAGCCCGGCGTTTCCGGCCGCGACATCCGCCATCGCGGCACCGAGCGCGGCGATGACGGCCCCCGACTTGGGCGCGGTCGCGAGGTGGATCGTGGCCTGGGCGAGGGCCAGGCGGGCCTCGGGCATACCGATCAGCTGTACTGCCTGCGCGGCGGCGGTCGCGGTCTGCAGCGCGGTGGGGTCGGCCATGCCGATGTCCTCGCTGGCATGGACCACCAGCCGCCGCGCGATGAAGCGGGGGTCCTCGCCCGCCGTGAGCATCCGGGCCAGGTAGTGCAGGGCGGCGTCGACGTCGGAACCACGGATCGACTTGATGAAGGCGCTGATCACGTCGTAGTGCTGATCGCCGTCGCGGTCGTAGCGGACGGCCGCCTTGTCGACGCTCGCCTCCACGGTCGCGAGGTCCAGCAGCACCGGACGGTCCGCGTCACCGGCCTGGTCGAGCGCAGCGCCCGCCGCCGCCTCGAGCGCGGTGAGCGCCCGGCGGGCGTCGCCGGCCGCGAGGCGCACCAGATGGTCCATCGCGTCACCCGCGATCTCGATCTCCCCGCCGAGACCCCGCTCGTCGGTGCGCGCCCGCTCCAGAAGGTTCTCGATGTCGTCCGCCGTCAGCGACTGCAGTTGCAGCACGAGTGAGCGGGACAGCAGCGGGGACACCACGGAGAACGAGGGATTCTCGGTGGTGGCGGCCACGAGGAGCACGATCCGGTTCTCCACCGCCGCCAGCAGGGCGTCCTGCTGGGTCTTGGAGAAGCGGTGCACCTCGTCGATGAACAGCACCGTCTGCTCGCCCGCGAGCAGGCGGCGGCGGGCCAGTTCGATGACGCCGCGCACTTCCTTCACCCCGGCGGACAACGCGGACAGTGCCTCGAAGCGGCGGCCGGTGGCCCCCGAGATCAGCGACGCCAGCGTGGTCTTGCCGGTGCCGGGCGGACCGTACAGGAGGACGGACGCGGCCCCCGACCCCTCCACGAGGCGCCGCAGCGGCGCGCCGGGGCCCAGGAGATGCTGCTGCCCGACCACCTCGCCGAGCGTGCGGGGACGCATCCGCACGGCCAGCGGTGCGTGGTGGTCGACCGACACGGGACCGGGAACCGATCGCGGGGCCGATGCCGCCTCGTCGGGCTGCGCCGTCTCGAACAGGCCTGCCGACTCGTCCTCGCCGACATCCGAACCGAAAAGATCGCTCACAAGTTCGACGCTACTGGAACCGCACCGTCCGACCCAGTCCGGCCGGACCGTGGGTCAGCCGACGGACAGTCCCCGGATCTTGTCGGCGATGACGCGGGCGTGGTGGGCGACCACCGTGTTCCCGGCGTGATCGGCCGAGCGGGCCAGCTTGTCCCAGCGCTGGGTCAGCGCCTCGGACCGCGGCACGGACAGGTGGTGTTCGCGGACGGCGGCGATGCGGGTGTGGTTCTCCGGTAGGAACAGGTAGGTGCTGAGCCACACCCAGATCAGCTGCGCCTCGACCATGCGGGCGGCGAGCACGTTGTCGTCGGCGAGCGCAGGCCACATCCCCACGACTTCCGCACGCCAGGCCTCGATCATCGCCTGCGTCCGGTCCTCGGACAGTTCGATGCTGCACAGGCAGCCGGGGAACGAGACCAGCGCGTACGCGATGTCGAGCATGGCGTCGCGGAAACCGCCCCACTCGTAGTCGAGGAACCGCACGCCCTCGTCGTTGACGATGATGTTGTCCGGGCACAGGTCGGAGGGGCTGAACGCCCGGAACCGGCCGCTCTCGAACAGCTTCGCGGCACGCGCCACCTGATCGGTCAGGTCCGGGGAGACATCGACGCGGAGGATCTCGGACAGCAGGCCGGGCACGGCGGGCACCGCGCGCTCCACCTGTTCGGCCACGGTGTCGTCGCAGTGCGCCACCTCGGCGCGGCGCAGCAGCGCGGTGAAGTCCTCCTCGCGGCCCACGGTGGCCGCGTGCATGCGGCCGAGCGCCTGGGCCATCGCCATCAGGGTGTTGGTGACGGTGTCGGAGTCGGAGTGCTCGAGCAGGGCGCTGATCGGGGTGGCGTCCCCGAGGTCGCTGAGCACGAGGAGCCGGGCGTCGAGGTCGGATGCGAGCAGTTCGGCTCCGGGGCGGCTGTCCGTCGCCAGCGCCGTGGCGAACTGGTACGAGACGGCCTCCCGGAGGAAGGCGCTGCGGCTGTCGCCGGTGAGATCGTCGGGATCGACGGCCCGCGCGCCGGACACCCCGGACTCCTCGCGGACCTGCTTGATCACCAACGTCCGTGGAAGGGAGAACGGATTCTCCGCCACGCGCACGCGGAGCACGATGGTGCGGCCACTACCGCCGAGATCCACGGGATCCACCAGTGTCACGGGTGCCCCTGTGCGACGGGTGAGCAGCTTCTCGGCTGCGGCAACTACCTCTGAAACGGGGTCTGCCAGTATTGCAGTCATCGCGGACCAACTTACCTGCTAGTGACACGGATCATCGAGTCCTCCACCGGAAGCCCGGATGAATTTCAGCATTTCGGCTGATCCGGCGCGAGCACTTCGATCGGCGCCACGTCAACCGACACCGCAATGGTGCTGTTTCGTGCCTCTGTGTATATGACACCGCGCAGCGGCGGCACGTCCGCGTAGTCCCGGCCCCACGCGACCACGGTATACCGCTCGTCGACCAGCTGGTCGTTGGTGGGGTCGAAGGCGAGCCACCGGTCCCCCGGCATCCACACGGCCGCCCAGGCGTGGGTCGCGTCGACGCCGATCATCCGTTCCTTGCCGGGCGGCGGTTGCGTCGCCAGATAGCCGGACACGTACCGGGCCGCCAGTCCGCGCGAGCGCAGGCAGGCGATGGCGAGCCGGGCGAAGTCCTGGCACACCCCCGACCGCTTCTCGAGCACCTCCGCGACGCGCGTGGAGATCGACGTCGACCCCGACTTGTACTGGAAGTCGCGATGGATGCGCGTGGTGAGATCGACCACCGCGTCGGCGAGGGGCCGTTCCGGCGGGAAACTCGGCGCCGCGTACTCGCGGACCGCGTCGCTGATCTCGGGGGGTTCGAGGTCGAGCACGAACTCCTGCGCCATCGCTCCCTCGGTTCCCACGGGGCGGGACAACTCCCACGGCGCGTTCGCGGGTGCGGCGGCGAGTCGGGTCTTGTCGGGTCCGTAGACCTCGATCTCGGATTCGGCCGCCACGACCAGTTCCTCGTGCGGCGTGCTCACCTGGAAGTACAGGTCCCGGTTGCCGTACACGTCGGACCCGGTGGAACGGTCTGCGGGCGCCGGCGAGATGTCGACGACGGAACTCACGCATCGCTGTTCCTCGGTGTCGCGGGGCAGGAGATAACCCCGGCCGTACGACGAGGACACCGGCCCCGAGTACGTGTACGTGGTGCGGTGGGTGATCTTGTATCGGCGCAGCACCGGCCGTTCCGCTGCCTCGTCCGCGCGGGGCGACACATCGGTCATGCGGGAACCCCGCCCTGCGCGGCGCTCCACGTGGTCCCGCTACCCCACAGCGGCTGGGTGCCGCCCGGCAGCGACAGCTGACCTTTCAGCATCACGTCGGACAGTTCGCTCAGCAGTGCGCGCATCGTGGTCGTCAGCTCACCCAGCTCCTTCCTGGACCCGTTCGCGTCGACCGATTCGAGTCGAGCAGGATCGACGCGTCGCACGGTGTTGACCATGTCCTCGACGAGCCGCTCCGCACGCGACGCACCCGAGGCGTCCGGCAGTGCAGCCAGATTCGCACGGAGCGCCTCGAGCTGGAACGCCAGCGACCGCGGGTTCTTCACGTCGAACAGCAGCAACTCGGCCACGGCGGCCGGGCGGATGCTCCGATTGCGGCGGCGGTAGACGACGGAACTCTCCGTGGCGACGAGGAGCGATTCGATCACCGCCCGCTCGGTCGCCGGGTCCGTCCTCCGTCGCAGCGTGGACTCCACCAGCGCGATCAGGGTGGATGCCCGCTCGATCCGTTTGCCGATGTCCATGACGTGCCAGCCGGTGTCCCGCACCAGCGATTCCGCGGCGACTCCGGACAGTGCGAGCATCCCGCCGAGTACGGCGGACTGCGCCTCGAACAGCAGGGAACCGTCGTCGGCCGTGTCGGCGGCGACCTGCCCGAGTGCGCGTTCGACGGAACTGAGGACGGCCCAGATGTCGTTCGACAGTTGCCCGCGCACGGCCCGCGCGGCCTGCTCGACGCCGCGGACCGCATGCGCGAGCGACCCGTCCCGGTCGGGGTCGACCGTCAGCGAACGGAACTCCGAGCGCACCCGCGGCTGGTCGGCGACCGGATCCGAGCCTGCCTCGGCACCGCGATCGGGCCCTTGCGGGCGGTTCCCGGCGTCGGCGACCCGCAGGACCGTGTCGAGCAGGATCGGGAGGCTTCCGCCGCCCGCGAGCCACGGTCGCAGACGGTAGTCGCGGTACTTCTCGCCGACGGCGATCATCAGGCGTGCCGCACCCTCGGCGCGCTCGGCGAACCGGCCCATCCAGAACAGTTCGGTCAGTGCGCGCGGCGACGTCATCAGGTCGGACGTCGTCGCCGCATACGTGGGCAGGGCTTCCCCGTCGCGGTCGGCGGCGTCCCCCGGATCGGTGGACGCGGTGCGCTGGGCCAGCCGGATCCAGACGTCCTTCGCGCCGGCGTGACGCCGGTCGCCGCGCTCGGCCCCGGGAACGAGGGACGTGCCGAGACCTCCGGCCATGGGGGTGAATCCGACCTGCTGCGCGACGTTGAACAGCCGCACCCCGACCGGTGCGAGGAAGACGTCCCCGGATCCGTCGGCCGCCGGCGCATACGAGGGGTCCGGGACGATCTGCCCGACCCACCGCTCGGGTTCGGCCCGCACCCGGTCCAGCAGGGTGTCCCGGTCGGCGGCACCGAGCTCGGCGGGCACGATCGGCGACCCCCCGTGCACCGCGCGCAGCACCATCGACGAGACGTTCGCGAGGATGTGCGACAGCTCCGACCGGTCGCCACCCCAGAAACTCGGCACCGACGGCAGGAGTAGGTCCTCGTCGAGGAGACGACGGCACAGGTCCGGGAGCAGCCGGGTGAGGGCCGGGTTCTCGAGGATTCCGCTGCCGAGAGGGTTGACGACGGTCACCGCTCCCCGTCGCAGCACCTCGACGAGCCCGACCACGCCCGACCGGGAGTCGGGGCGCAGGTCGAGGGGGTCGGCGAGGTCGGCGTCCACCCGCCGGACGATCACGTCGACGCGTTCCAGGTTGCCGAGCGAGCGCATCCACACGTGGCCGTCGCGGACCACCAGGTCGGCGCTCTCCACGAGCGGGAAGCCGAGGACGGTCGCGAGATACGCCTGATCGAATGCCGCCTCGGACCGAGTACGGGGGCTGAGGACCACGACCAGGGGGTCCTCGGTGCCCGCGGGGGCGGCGTCGATCGCCGCCAGCCGCATCGACTGGGCGAAGGAGGACAGCGGACGCGGGCCCACGCTCTCGTAGATGCCGGGCATCGCCCGGGCGACGACGCGGCGATCCGCCATCGCGTAGCCGGCGCCTGCCGGCGACTGCGTGTGGTCGCGCAGCGCGTGGAACGTGCCGTCGGCCCCGCGGCCGACGTCGAGTCCGTGCAGGAACAGTTGATGGCGGCCCGGCACCGTGATGCCGTGCGCCGCACGGAGGTACCCCGGGTGTCCGAACACCGTGCGGGCCGGCACGGCGCCGCTCCGGACGAGCGCCATCGGTCCGTACAGATCGGCGAGTACTGCGTCGAGGAGGCGGGAGCGCTGCACGAAGCCCGCCGCGAGCTGCTCCCATTCCTCGGCCGCCACGATCAGCGGGACCGCGTCGATCTCCCACCGCGGCGGCACGGTCGGGGCGTCCGATCCGTCGAGGGGGTTGTAGGTGATCCCGTGGTTGTCGACGAGAAGCCGGATGCGGGACTGCAGGCGGCGGACGGAGTCCGGCCCGCCTCCGGTGAAGTCCTGGGCCAGCTCCGCCCACGGGTCCCGGACGTCGCCGCCGTCGTCGAAGAGTTCGTCGTAGCCCGCGCCGTCGTGGGGCGACACGATCATCAGGCCCTCCGCCTCTGTGCCACGGACCGCTCTTTCCGCGCCTGCTCGAGGAGCCGGCGGGGATCGCCGCCGCTGCGCAATCGCAGTGCCAGAACCAGGACGCCTGCGATCACGATGCCCACCATGTTGACACCGAGTTGCAGCGCCGCCAGCGCCGCGACGCGCCATTCGCCCACGGTGACCGCGACGGCGGCGAATCCCGCCGCGGGGACGGTGGTGACCGAAATGAAGACGCCGACGAGTGCCGCCGACTTCGCGGACACGAGCGCGAGCATGCCGGCCGCGCCGGCGAGGAGCGCGACGATCAGTGAGAGCGGTCCGACCCGGTAGATGAAATCGACCTGGTCGAGGGACTCGATGCTCTCGAACTCCATCCAGCCGACCCGCTCCATCAGCAGCGTCGCGACCAGCGTCGCCGCCATCGCGAACGGGAAACCGAAGAGCAGGGCGATCAGCGACCGCCGGGCCAGACCGAGCTTGCGCCGCATCAGCGCGACGGCGAGCGCGGCGAGCGGACCGAACTCCGGTCCCACCACCATGGCCCCGACGACGGTGATCGGCGAGTCGGTCACCACACCCACCGCGGCCAGCAGGCAGGCGATGGTGAGGAACGCGAGGAAGGTGCCGTTGAGTGTCGACTCCTCGCGCGTCCGGCTGACCAGTTCCTCCCACACGACGCTGTCCGCGGGATCACCCGGGGCCGCCTTCTCCGCGTCGTGTGCGGATTTCGACAGCACCGTTTCGACGGGCTCCACCGTGATCGCACCGGTGCGGTCGATTCCCAGGGCCTCGAGCGCGTCGATCACGTCGTTCGCGGCCTCGCGGGCCACGTCGGTCTGGATCGCGTCACCGGCGGGGTCGATCGCGGCGGCGCGCAGCACCACCACGTGGGTGGCGCCGGGTTCCGCCGCGAGCACACCGAGGACGTCCTCGGTGCGCTCGGCCGGACAGATCACTCGCAGGTGCAACATCGTGTCCCCCGGCTGTTCCGCGTCGTCCGGTCAATCGAGTCCTGCCGGCAGATCGCGCCGGCGGGCCCGCCTACTTGGCTGCGGGTGCGTCGGGCTCGGCCGCCGCGGCATCGCCCTTCGGCTCCGGCTTGGCGTCCACCCCGGACTCCTTGCGCTGCTGCGCGGTGATCGGAGCCGGAGCATTGGTCAGGGGATCGACGCCGCCGCCCGACTTCGGGAACGCGATGACCTCGCGGATCGAATCGACACCGGCCAGCAGGGCGGTGATGCGGTCCCAGCCGAACGCGATGCCGCCGTGCGGCGGGGCGCCGAACGCGAACGCGTCGAGCAGGAAGCCGAACTTCTCCTCGGCCTCCTCGTGGGAGATGCCCATCACCTTGAACACTC
>Ga0247825_10001769_pt1 | contig 14281 bp, 13 predicted proteins | sample 13C_Vanillin_Day_FD_194413 | JGI IMG/M metagenome (GOLD analysis project Ga0247825, IMG submission 194413) | Soil microbial communities from agricultural site in Penn Yan, New York, United States - 13C_Vanillin_Day48 | ecosystem: Environmental > Terrestrial > Soil > Agricultural land | place...
ATGGCGCGGTCGGCGCAGCCGCAGGCCTTCGCCTGAAGCCGCCGCGCCCGCTCAATCGAACCGGTTGCTTGCCGGGAAGCCCCGCGGCGCCATCCGTCCGGCGCTCGCCCGCGTCCCGGTCCAGTCGCCGAGCTCGGTGACCGTGCGGGTCCGGCCCGCCGGATCCTTCCACGACAGGCCGTCGGCCAGGTCGAAGGTCAGCGCGTCGACCAGCGCCCCGTCCCTGTCCTTGTAGCGCTGCAGCCGCACGCCCTTGCCGCGGCCCATCTCCGGCAACTCCGCGCGCGGGAAGACCAGCAGCTTGCGGTTGTTGCCGACCACCGCGACGTGGTCGCCGGCCACCGGGCGGCAGACCACCGCGCGCGTCCCCTCCCGCAGGTTCAGGATCTGCCGCCCGGCGCGGGTCTGCGCCACCGCCTCGTCCTCCGGCAGCAGGAAGCCGTCGCCCGCGTCGGAGGCGACGATCAGCAGGCGCCCCGGCACGTGCACGCGCAGCGCCACCGCCCGCGCCTCGTTCGGCAGGTCGAGCATCAGCCGCACCGGCTCGCCCATGCCGCGCCCGCCGGGCAGCGTCGAGCACGCCAGCGTGTACATCCGCCCGTTCGAGGCGAAGAGCAGCAGCTTGTCGGTGGTCATGGCGTGGATGAAGAACCGCGGCCCGTCGCCGTCCTTGAACTTCAGCTCGGCGTCGGGTGCGAGATGCCCCTTCATCGCCCGGAGCCAGCCCATCTCCGAGCAGACGACGGTGACCGGCTCCCGGTCGGCCATCGTCTCGAAATCCACCTCCGCGACCTCGGGCGCGTCCTCGAACGTCGTCCGCCGCGCGCCCCCGGGCGCCTCCTTGCCGAACGCCTTGCGGGCCGCGCGCAGTTCGTCGGCGATCCGGCCCCACTGCGCCTCCTCGCTGGCGAGGAGCGCGTCGAGCCCTGCCCGCTCCGCGGTCAGCGCGTCGCGCTCGGCGCGGATCTCCATCTCCTCGAGCCGGCGGAGGTTGCGCAGCCGCATGTTGAGGATCGCCTCGGCCTGCACGTCGGTCAGGGAGAACTCGGCGACCATCACCGCCTTCGGCTCGTCCTCGTGCCGGATGATCTCGATGACCCGGTCGAGGTTCAGGTAGGCGACGAGCAACCCCCCGAGCACCTCGAGCCGCGCATCGATCCTGTCGAGCCGGAACCGCGAGCGGCGCAGCAGCACAGCGCGCCGGTGGTCGAGGAAGGCGCGCAGCACCTGCTTCAGCGTCGAGACCTCCGGCGTCCGGCCGTCGATCAGCACGTTCATGTTCATCGCGAACCGCGTCTCGAGGTCGCTCGCCCGGAACAGCGTCTCCATCATCGCGTTCGGATCGACGGTCCGCGCCCGCGGCTCCAGCACGATCCGCACGTCCTCGGCGCTCTCGTCGCGCACGTCGGCGAGCAGCGGCACCTTCTTGGCGTTGACGAGCTCCGCCAGCCGCTCGATCAGCCTGCCCTTCTGCACCTGGTAGGGGATCTCGGTGACGACGACCTGCCAGGTCCCGCGCCCGAGATCCTCGACCGCCCAGCGCGCCCGCACCCGGAACGAGCCGCGCCCGGTCCGATAGGCCTCCTTGATCGCGCCGCGTGTCTCGACGCAGACGCCACCGGTCGGAAAGTCCGGCCCCTGCACGAAGTCGAGCAGCTTCTCGTCGGTCGCGCCCGGGTGCTTCACCAGATGCAGGCAGGCGTTGCAGAGCTCGTCCAGGTTGTGCGGCGGGATGTTGGTCGCCATCCCGACCGCGATCCCGGACGAGCCGTTGGCGAGCAGGTTCGGGAAGGCCGCCGGCAGCACCACCGGCTCCCGCTCCGAGCCGTCGTAGTTGTCGCGGAAGTCGACCGCGTCCTCGGCGAGCCCCTCCATCAGCGCCGCCGCCGCCGCCGTCAGCCGCGCCTCGGTGTAGCGCTGCGCCGCCGGGTTGTCGCCGTCGATGTTGCCGAAGTTGCCCTGCCCGTCGACCAGCGGGTAGCGCACCGCGAAGTCCTGCGCCAGCCGCGCCAGCGCGTCGTAGATCGCCTGGTCGCCGTGCGGGTGGTAGTTGCCCATCACCTCGCCGACGATCTTCGCGCACTTTCGGAACGCCCCGTTGGGGTCGAGCCTGAGCCCCCGCATCGCGTAGAGGATGCGCCGGTGAACCGGCTTCAGCCCGTCGCGCGCGTCCGGCAGCGCCCGGTGCATGATCGTAGAAAGCGCATATGTCAGGTAGCGCTCGCCCAGCGCCCGATCGAGCGGCTCGCTCACTTCGGACGGGATGTCGCGTTCTCGGATGTCGTCGGCCATAGATGTTGATACCGCGCCGCGATTCGCCCGTCCAGCGACCTGTTGCCGGCGGACCGGTCAAGGAGGGCAGCGGCGGCGCGGGCGGGCGCTCCGGGCGCTGCCCGGCCGCCCACGCGCCCCACGCCGTCGCCAGCAGGCCGCAGAGCGTGGCCGGGTCAGACGGTGAACGTCGTTCCGATGGTGCCGACGGCGCTGTAAGCTGTTGGTACCGCCTGCCCGGCTCGAACGGGCGACCCCCAGATCCACAATCTGGTGCTCTAACCGGCTGAGCTAAGGCGGCACTCGCGGCGGAGTACCCCTGCGCCCCCCCGATTGCAAGTCCCCCTTGCGGCGCTTCCGGCGGCCGCGCACTATCGGGTGGGCAGCCGGGGGCCGGAATGGGGATCAACCGCGAGAGCGACGTCGCCGCGAGCCTGCAGATCGGGCCGACCTCGCTCGGCATGGTCCGCGTCTACATCGCGACCGATGCCATCGAGCTGCCGCTCGACTTCGAGCCCGGGGAGGCCGAGGAGATCGCCGACGAGCTGCGCGCCGCGGCGGAGAAGGCCCGGGCCTCGGCCCGGAGCGGCAAGCGGCGCTGATGCCCGACGACGCGGCTGCGGAGCGGCTGATCCACGACCGCGAGGCCGGGCTGCAGCGGCTCGTGGCGATCATGGCGCGGCTGCGCGATCCGGATGGCGGATGCCCCTGGGACCTGGAGCAGACCTTCGACAGCATCGCGCCCTACACGATCGAGGAGGCCTACGAGGTCGCGGACGCGATCGCCCGGCGGTCGATGCCCGAGCTCCGGGACGAGCTCGGGGACCTACTGCTGCAGGTGGTCTACCACGCGCGGATGGCCGAGGAGTCCGGGGCCTTCCGGATTGGCGACGTGATCCGCGGGGTGTCGGACAAGATGCTGCGCCGGCATCCGCACGTGTTCGGCGACGAGAGCCGGGACAAGAGCGCCGACGAGCAGACGCGCGACTGGGAACGGATGAAGGCGGACGAGCGGGCGGCCCGGCCCGGGACCTCCGGGGCGCTGGCCGGAGTCGCGACGGGCCTTCCGGCGCTGACCCGGGCGGTGAAGCTGCAGGACCGCGCGGCGCGGGTCGGCTTCGACTGGCCGGACGCCGGCGCGGTGCTGGACAAGATCGTCGAGGAAGCGAATGAGCTCGCCGAGGCGCGGGCGGCGCGGGACCCGGCCGGGCTGGCCGAGGAGTACGGCGACCTGATGTTCGTGATGGCGAACCTCGCGCGCCACCTGAGGATCGATCCGGAAGCGGCGCTGCGGGGCGCGAACGCCAAGTTCACCCGCCGGTTCGCCGCGATCGAGGCGGCGCTGGCCGCGGAGGGGCGGACGCCGTCCGACTCGACGCTCGCCGAGATGGATGCGCTCTGGGACGCTGCGAAGCGCGCGGAGAAGTAGCGCGTGCCCCGTCGCGTCGGCACGGTATCACCGATGCCGCATCGCTGGCCAGGATCGGCCCGAGGGGCGGCAGCGGCAGGGCAGCAGACGGGGTGAAGCGGCCACCCGCCCCGGGAGGCCGCGGGCGGCTGTCCTCCGCGCGGCCGGACGCCGGGCGCGGCCCAGCGACGTCGGAGGACCGGGAGCGCGTCGTGTAGAGCGTGATCCAGGGGGTGCTGGTGGTGAGGCACTCGGAATCGCGCAGGCATCGGGCCGCATCGCCCGGCGGATTGATCGGCAAGGGGCTTTGACGTAAACGGGCGCCCGGAGCGGACGCAGGGGGCGGGAGCGTGCAGGACAAGAGCGTCGCCATCCTCGGCGCGAGCGGCTACACCGGCGCCGAACTGGTGCGGCTGATCGCCACGCATCCGGCGATGCGCATCGCCGCGCTGACCGCCGACCGCAAGGCCGGGCAGGCGATGGGCGCGGTCTTCCCGCACCTCCGGCACCTGGACCTGCCGTCCTTGACCACGATCGACGCGGTGGACTTCGCCACCGTCGACCTAGTGTTCTGCGCCCTGCCCCACGCCACCAGCCAGGCGGTGATCGCCGGCCTGCCGCGCGGGCCGAAGGTGGTCGACCTCTCGGCCGACTTCCGGCTGCGCGACCCGGCGGTCTACGAACGGTGGTACGGCCACCCGCACCAGGCGCTGTCGCTGCAGGCCGAGGCGGTCTACGGGCTGACCGAGTTCTATCGCGAGGAGATCCGCGCCGCCCGGCTGGTCGCCGGAACCGGCTGCAACGCGGCGACCGGCATGTACGGGCTGATCCCGCTGCTCAGCGCCGGCGTCATCGACCCCGACGACATCATCATCGACCTCGCGACCGGCGTCTCCGGCGCCGGCCGGTCGGCCAGGGAGGGCTCGCTGCACGCCGAGGTGTCGGAGGGCTACCACGCCTACAACGTCGCCAGGCACCGGCACCTCGCCGAGTTCGACCAGGAGTTCTCCCGGGCGGCCGGGCGGCCGGTCGAGGTGACCTTCGTGCCGCACCTGCTGCCGCAGAACCGCGGCATCCTCGCGACGATCTACGTCCGCGGCGACGGCGAGGCGGTCCACGCCGCGCTCGCCGCGGCCTACGAGGACGAGCCGTTCCTGGTGGTGCTGCCCTACGGCGAGGCGCCGGCGACCCGGCATGTCCGGGGGTCGAACTTCGTGCACGTCGGCGTCATCCCCGACCGCCGGCCCGGGCGGGTCATGGTGTTCTCGGCGCTCGACAACCTGACCAAGGGCTCGTCGGGGCAGGCGATCCAGAACGCCAACCTGATGCTCGGGCTCGACGAGACCGCCGGCCTGATGCTTGCGCCGCTGTTTCCGTGAGGCGGCTGAAGCGGTTCTTCAAGGTCCTCTGGGTGGCCATCGACCGCTTCACCCGCAACGACGGGTCGGCGATCGCTGGCTACATCGCCTTCTCCGGACTGCTGTCGATTTTCCCGTTCCTGATCTTCGCGGCGACGCTGACCGGCATCATGCTCGGCAACGCCCGGTCGGAGGAGATCATCGAGTCGCTGTTCCAGATCGCGCCGACGCACATCGCGCAGACCATCGAGCCGGTGGTGGTCGAGGTGCTGAACAAGCAGAGCGGCGAGGTGCTGACGCTCTCGGCGCTGTTCGCCATCTGGGTGGCGTCGAGCGCCTTCGACGGCTTCCGCATCGCCTTCGACCGCGCCTACGCGGTGCCCGACCCGCGCGGCTTCGTGGAGAACCGGGCGATGGCGATCGCGCTGGTCTTCCTCGGCGCGGCGGTCGCGGCGCTGCTCGGGGTCACCATCGTCTTCGCGCCGCTGATCCTGCGGTTCGCGTCCTTCCTGCTGCAGGCGCCGATCCCGCGCGTGGCCAACTACTTCACCTCCGCCCTCGGGGTCGCGGTGTTCATCGGCTTCCTGCTCGTCATGCACCGCGTGCTGCCGGGGCGCCGGCTCAAGGGGTTCCGGCTCTGGCCGGGGGTCCTCGCCACCACCGTGCTCTGGGTGGCGATGGCGTTCGGCTTCTCGATCTACCTGAGCTACACCCCGACCTACACCGTGACCTACGGGACGCTGGCCGGCGTGATCATCACCCTGATGTTCTTTTACTTCAGCGGCGCCACCATCATATACGGAGCCGAGGTCAACGCCGCGCTGAACCGCATCGGCGTCGAGCGCTGAAGGAGGCACGATGGCCGTCGGGCTCAGGAAGAGGCGCCGGATCCAGCTCGCGGCCGCGGGCGCGCTGCTGCTCGGCCTCGCGACCGCGCTGGTCGGCTACGCGATGCGCGACGGCATCGAGTTCTTCCGCAGCCCGAGCCAACTCGCCGAGCACCCGGCACGCGACGGCGAGCGCTTCCGGCTCGGCGGCCTGGTCGAGGAGGGATCGGTGGTGCGCGAGGGCGGAACGGTGCGCTTCGCCGTCACCGACGGCGGCGCGACCGTCCCCGTGCGCTTCTCCGGGATCCTTCCCGACCTGTTCCGCGAGGGCCAGGGGGTGATCGCCACCGGCTCGCTCGAGTCCGGGGTGTTCGCCGCCTCCGAGGTGCTGGCGCGGCACGACGAGAGCTACATGCCGAAGGAGGTCGCCGACGCGCTGAAGGAGCAGGGGCTGTTCCGCTACGGCGGTGGGGTCGATTCCGACCCCGGGAGCTGAGCCGCGCCCGTACCCGCACCGTGCGAGCTCCTCGTCGGCGCGTCGGCCTAAACACAATTCTAATCGAATTGGTGCAAGCCTCTCCGCTTTCCTGACAAATCGCTGGAGTAAGCTCATGCACTCGGTCGAGAGCATAGCGGCGGAGATCGTGCGCCGCGAAGGCGGCTACGTGAACGATCCCGACGATCCCGGTGGCGCCACCAACCACGGCGTCACCATTGGCACGATGAAGGGCCTCGGACTGGACCTGACCGGCGACGGCAAGGTCGATGCGACCGACGTACGGTCGCTGACACCGGCGAAGGCTGCCGAGATCTACGTGCGGCACTATTTCAACGGGCCCAGGCTCAACCTGCTCCCGGCGCCGCTGCAGCCGAGCGTGTTCGACATGCAGGTCAACGCCGGCTCGAACGCTGTGCGGATCCTGCAGCGGCTGATGGCGGCGTTCGGGCTGCCGCTGAAGGACGACGGCGTCATCGGCCCGATCACCGCGCGGACGGTCACGCGGGCGATGCAGCTGGCGCCCGAGCACCTGATCGACGCCTACGGGATCGCCCGGCGCAACTACTACTACAAGCTCGCCGACGGGCGGCCGACCAGCCGCAAGTACGCGCGGCGGCTGGACGGCGGCAAGGGCGGCTGGATCGTCCGGGCCGAGGAGTTCGTCTCGGAGAAGTTCCGGCTGACGGACGCGGAGCATCGGGCGAGGACGGCGGCATGGGCGTGATGGGAAAGATCCTCGGGGCCGGCAGGGCGGCGCGCGGCCTCGGCGAGGCGGTCGGCGGGGTCGCCGAGGTGTTCGTCGGCAACCGTGCGGCGCGCGACGCGATGGCGGGGCAGCTGGCGACCACGGCCGTCGAGCAGTTCGGCGCCGAGTTCGCCCGCGCCGGAGCCAGCCGGTTCGACGGCTTCGTCAACGGCCTGAACCGGCTGCCGCGGCCGCTGCTCGCGCTCTCGACCCTCGGCCTCTTCGGCTACGCCATGGCCGAGCCGAACGGCTTCGGCACGCGGATGCAGAGCCTGGCGCTGGTGCCCGACCCGCTCTGGTGGCTGCTGGGGGCGATCGTCTCCTTCTACTTCGGCGCCCGCGAGCTGCACCACCAACGGACGCGCTCCGCCCTGACGCTCGCAACCTCGCTCGTCGCCCCCGCCGAGGCTCCCCGGCCCGTGGCGACGCTGGCGGCGGCGGTGATCCCGGCGGCGATCGACCCCGACCACAACGCGGCGGTCGAGGAGTGGCGGCGGCTGCGCGGCTGAACCGGCTTGCCGGCTGGACCCCAGCCGGCAACTACCCGGCCGCCAGCCACAGCCCGCCTGCGGAGCACGGCCCCGGCGCGATCTTCCGCGGCGCAGCGACGCACACGCCTTGCTCACGCCGTTGCAAATTGCGCCCTCGGCGCATTCGGCCCATAGTCACGGCCCGGCATCGGGAGGGGGCATGGTCGTCGAACTCGGACACGTGGCGCTGATCGTCGCCTTCCTGGTGGCGGTGCTGCAGATGGTCGTGCCGATGGTCGGCGCGCACCGCGGCTGGGCCGACTGGATGCGGGTGGCCACGCCGGCCGCCGTCGTGCAGTTCGCGCTGACGCTGGCGGCGTTCCTCGCGCTGATGTGGGCCTTCGTCGTCTCCGACTTCTCGGTCCGGCTCGTGGCGCTGAACTCGCATTCGGCGAAGCCGCTGATCTACAAGATCGCCGGCACCTGGGGCAATCACGAGGGATCGATGATGCTCTGGATGCTGATCCTGACGCTGTTCGGCGCCATGGTCGCGCTGGCGGGGGGCAACCTGCCGCCCGGGCTGAAGGCGCGGGTGCTGGGCGTCCAGGCCGGCATCGCGGTGGCGTTCTTCGGCTTCATCATCCTGACCTCGAACCCGTTCGCGCGGCTGACGGACGCGCCGCTCGACGGCAACGACCTCAATCCGCTGCTGCAGGACCCGGGCCTCGCCTTCCACCCGCCGTTCCTCTACCTCGGCTACGTCGGCCTCTCGATGGCCTACTCCTTCGCGATCGCCGCGCTGATCGAGGGCCGCGTCGACGCGGCCTGGGCGCGCTGGGTGCGGCCGTGGACGCTGCTCGCCTGGGTGTTCCTGACGATCGGCATCGCCTTCGGCTCGATCTGGGCCTACTACGAGCTCGGCTGGGGCGGCTGGTGGTTCTGGGACCCGGTCGAGAACGTCAGCTTCATGCCCTGGCTGGTGTCCTGCGCGCTGCTGCACTCGGCGATCGTCGTCGAGAAGCGCGACACGCTGAAGAGCTGGACGATCCTGCTCGCCATCCTCGCCTTCTCGTTCAGCCTGATCGGAGCGTTCGTCGTGCGCTCGGGGATCCTCACCTCGGTGCACTCGTTCGCCAGCGACCCCGGTCGTGGCATGTTCCTGCTGCTGATCCTCGGGGCGTTCATCGGCGGCTCGCTGACCCTTTACGCCTGGCGCGCCCCGACGCTGCGCTCGACGACGGCCTTCGCGATCGTCAGCCGCGAGAGCGGGCTGGTGCTGAACAACCTGCTGCTGGTGGTGGCCGCTGCGGTGGTCTTCGTCGGGACGATGTGGCCGCTGGTCGTCGAGGTCGCCACCGGGCGCAAGGTCTCGGTCGGGCCGCCGTTCTTCAACCTCGCCTTCTCGCCGTTCATGATGGCGATCGCCGTCGTGCTGCCGGTGGCCGCGGTGCTGCCGTGGAAGCGCGGCCGGCTCGGCCGGGCGTTCCGGCAGATGCGCGGGGCGCTGGCGCTGGCGCTGGCCTGCGCCGCGCTCGCCTGGGTGGCGGAGACCGGGGGGTCGATGACCGTGCCGGTCGGCGCGGCGTTGGCGGCCTGGCTGGTGTTCGGGGCGCTGTCCGAGCTCGCCGGCCGCATCCGGCTCGGCGAGGTCGGCCTGCCCGAGTCGCTGCGCCGGCTCGGCAGCCTGCCGCGGGCCGACTGGGGCAAGGCGCTGGCGCACGCCGGGCTCGGGGTGACGATCCTCGGGGTGGCGGCGATGAGCGCCTGGGCCGCCGAGGATATCCGGGCGGTGCGCGAGGGCGAGAGCTTCGCCGTCGGGCCCTACACGCTGCGGCTCGACTCGGTCGCCTCGACCCGCGGGCCGAACTACACGGCCGAGACCGCGGCGGTGACGGTGACCCGCGGCGGACGCAGCGTAGCGATACTGCATCCGGAGAAGCGGATGTACCCGGTGCAGGGCATGGCGACCACCGAGGCGGCGATCGACCGCGGCTTCGCGCGCGACCTCTACGTGGCGCTCGGCGACCCGCAGCCGGATGGGGGGCACGCGCTCCGCACCTACGTCAAGCCGTTTGCCAACTGGATCTGGGGCGGCGCGATGATGATGGCGCTCGGCGGGATCGCCAGCCTGACCGACCGGCGCTACCGCGTCGGCGCGCCGGTGCGCCGCGCGGCAGTGCCGGTCGCGGCGGAATGATCCGGGCGGCCCTGCTGGCGCTGCTGCTCGCCTCCCCCGCCCTCGCGGTGCAGCCCGACGAGATCCTGCCCGACGCCGGCCAGGAGGCACGGGCCCGGGCGATCACCAGGGAGCTGCGCTGCGTCGTCTGCCAGGCCGAGTCGATCGACGATTCGCACGCCGACATCGCCCGCGACCTGCGGCTGCTGGTCCGCCAGCGCATCGTCGCCGGCGACAGCGACCAGCAGGTCATCGACTACGTGGTGGCGCGCTACGGCGAGTTCGTGCTGTTCCGCCCGCCGTTCAATGCCCGGAACGCGCCGCTCTGGCTGGCGGGCCCCGCGCTGCTCCTGGTCGGCGGCGGCATCGCCTTCGCCTTCATCCGTCGCCGTGGACAGGCCCCGGAGCCGCCGCGCCCGCCGCTCTCGCCCGAGGAGGAATCCCGGCTGCGCGACCTGACCGGCGAGTAAGCTTCCCGCCGCCCGATGCCGCGGCTATGGTCGCGTCGGGGAGAAGCCATGCCGCACGGAACCCGCCAGGACGCGCTCGCCGACCGCATCGTGCGGGCGCCGCGGCCGCACGACGCGGCGCAGCTCCCGGCGATCGCCGCCCGGTTCGGCGGCCAGCCCGAGTCGGTGCGGGCCCTGCTCGAAGGGGCCGCCGGCTGCTCGACCTTCCTCGCCGGGCTGATCGGGCGCGAGGCCGACTGGCTGGAGGCGGCCTTCGAGGCGGCGCCGGAGACGGCGATGGCCGACATCCTCGCCGGGATGCCGGCCGACGGCAGCACGGCGCTCGCCGACAGCCTGCGCGTCGCCCGGCGCCGGACGGCGCTGCTGGTCGCCCTCGCCGACCTCGGCGGGGCCTGGGAGCTCGAACAGGTCACCGCGGCGCTGACCGCGCTCGCCGACCGGGCGGTGCAGCTCGGCCTGGCCGCGCTGGTCGCCGAGGAGATCGCCCGCGGCAAGCTGCCCGAGGTCACGGCGGACGCCGCCGCCGAGGCCGCCGGGATGTTCGTGCTCGCCATGGGAAAGATGGGCGCCGGCGAGCTCAACTACTCGTCCGACATCGACCTGATCGTGCTGTTCGACGAGAGCCGCCACGATCCCGACGACTACGGGGAGCTGCGCCGCGGCTTCATCCGGGTCACCCAGAAGCTCGTCAGGCTGCTCAGCGAGGTCACCGCCGAGGGCTACGTCTTCCGCACCGACCTGCGCCTGCGCCCCGACCCGTCGGTGACCCCGGTCTGCATCGCCACCGAGCCGGCCGAGCACTACTACGAGAGCCTCGGCCGCACCTGGGAGCGCGCCGCCTACATCAAGGCCCGCGCCTGCGCCGGGGCGGTCGCCGCCGGCGAGGCCTTCCTCGGCCGGCTCAGGCCGTTCGTCTGGCGCCGCCACCTCGACTTTTGGGCGATCCAGGACGCCCAGGACATGCGGCTGCGCATCCGCGCCCACAAGGGGCTCGCCGGGCCGATCGCCGTGCCCGGCCACGACCTCAAGCTCGGTGCCGGCGGCATCCGCGAGATCGAGTTCTTCACCCAGACCCGCCAGCTGATCGTCGGCGGCCGCGACGAGGCGCTGCGCCAGCGCGCCACCCTGCCGGCGCTCGCCGCGCTCGCCCACAAGGGCTGGGTCGACCACGAGGTCGCCGACCGGCTGGCCGACGCCTACGTGGCGCACCGCACACTCGAGCACCGGCTGCAGATGCTCGAGGACGCGCAGACCCAGCGGCTGCCCGAAGGGACGGCCGGCCTGGCGCGCCTCGCCGACTTCTGCGGCGCGGCGAGCGTCGAGGGCTTCGCGGAGGAGCTGCGCGAGCGGCTGGAGGCGGTGAGCGCGCTGACCGAGCCGTTCTTCGCCCACGAGCGGCGCGCGGTCGATGCGCCGGCCCCGGAGGCGGTGTTCGCCGATCCCGGGGCCGCGCGCGAGCGGATGGCGGCCTGGAAGCGGCTGCCGGCGTTCCGCAGCGAGCGGGCCCGGGCGATCTTCCACCGGCTGGAGCCCGAGCTGATGCGCCGCATCGCCGAGGCGGCGAGCCCCGACGCGGCGCTCGCCTCGCTCGACGCCTTCCTGTCGCGGCTGCCGGCGGGGGTGCAGATCTTCGCGCTGATGGAGGCGAACCCGCCGCTGCTCGACCTGCTCGTCGACGTCTGCGCCATCGCGCCCGGGCTCGCCCGCTACCTCGGCGCCAACGCCGGAGTGCTCGACGCCGTGATCAGCCAGGACTTCTACCGGCCGCTGCCCGGCGCCAGCGAGCTCAGGGCCGAGATCGCCGGCCGGCTGGCGCGGATCGCCGACTACGAGACGGCGCTCAACGCGGCGCGGATCTGGATGCGCGAGCGCCACTTCCGCATCGGGGTGCACCTGCTGCGCGGGCTTGCCGAGCCCGAGGCGGCGGCGGTCGCCTATTCGGGCGTGGCCGACGCGGTGATCGCCGCGCTCTGGCCGATCGTCACCACCGAGTTCGCGACGCGGCACGGACCGCCGCCGGGCAAGGGGGCGGTGGTCGTCGCCTTCGGCAAGCTCGGCAGCCGCGAGATGACGGCGACGTCGGACCTCGACCTGATCGTCATCTACGACGCCGAGGGGGCGGAGGCGTCGGAAGGCAAGCGGCCGCTGGCGGTCTCGGCCTACTTCGCCCGCCTGACCCAGGCGCTGATCGCGGCGCTGACCGCGCCGATGGCCGAGGGCATCCTCTACCGGGTCGACATGCGGCTCAGGCCGTCGGGACAGCAGGGGCCGCTGGCGACCTCGCTCGCCAGCTTCCGCCGCTACCAGGCCGAGGACGCCTGGACCTGGGAGCACATGGCGCTGACCCGGGCGCGGGTGATCGCGGGGCCAGTGACCCTGGTGGCCGACGTCACCGCGGCGATGGCGGAGGTGCTGGCGCGGCCGCACGACGCCGCCCGGGTGCGAGCCGACGCCGCCGACATGCGCCGGCGGCTCGCCGAGGCCCACGAGGCGGCGGCGGCGAACCCTTGGGAGGTCAAGCTCGGGCCCGGGCGGATGATGGACATCGAGCTGGTCGCCCAGACCGGGGCGCTGCTCCACGGGCTCGCCGGCCAGCGGCGGCCGCGGCAGATGCTCCAGCACCTCGGGCGCCTCGGCTGGCTCGGCCGGCCCGAGGCGGCGGCGCTGACCGCGGCCCTCGAACGGCTGGCGGCGCTGCAGCAGATCGGCCGGCTGGCCAGCGACCGCACCATCGACCCGGCGGAGGGCGGCGAGGGCCTGGTGCGGCTGGTGCTCGCGGCGACCGACGAGCCCGATCTCGACAGCCTGCGCCGGCGGCTCGCCGAGGACGCGACGCAGGCGGCGGCGACGATCGCCGACCGGCTGGCGCGGCCATGACCGTCCCGATCGTCTTCCATCCCGACTACCAGGCGCCGCTGCGGCCCCGGCATCCGTTCCCGATGTCGAAGTACTACTACCTGCGCCGGGCGCTGGTGGCGCGCGGCCTGCTGCCGGAGGCGGGCGGCACCCTGTCGCCGGCGCCACTGCCCCCTTGCCGGGCGGCGGCGGTGCACGCGCTCGCCTACGTCGAGCGGGTGGCGAACGTGGCGCTGACCCCCGAGGAGGTGCGGCGCATCGGGCTGCCGAACAGCGCGGCGGTGGCGCGGCGCGCCTTCCTGTCGGCGGCGGGCACCCTGCTGGCGGCGCGGCTGGCGCTCGCGCACGGGCTGGCGGCGAACATGGCGGGCGGGTCGCACCATGCCGGGCCCGAGGGCGGCGCGGGCTACTGCGTCCTGAACGACGTGGCGATCGCGGCGCAGGCGCTGGTCGGGGAGGGCCGGGTCGCGCGGGTGCTGGTCATCGATTGCGACGTGCATCAGGGCGACGGCACGGCGCGCATCTTCGCGGGCCGCAGCGAGATCCTGACGCTGTCGCTGCACGCCGCCCGGAACTACCCGGCGCGCAAGGCGGCCTCGGACCTCGACTACCCGCTGCCCGACCGGCTCGGGGACAGCGCCTATCTCGAGGTGCTCGCGGCGGCGCTGGCGGCGACCGAGGGCTTCGCGCCGGAACTCGCCTTCTACAATGCCGGGGTCGACCCGCACGCCGGCGACCGGCTCGGGCGGCTGGCGCTCAGCGACGCGGGGCTGCGGGCGCGCGACCGGCTGGTGCTGGGCTGGGCGCGGGCCCGCGGGCTGCCGGTGGCGGCGGTGCTCGGCGGCGGCTACGACGACGATCCCGACCGTCTGGCGGCGCGGCACGCGATCCTGTTCGAGGAGGCGGCGCGGGCCGTCGCGGCGGCATGAGGGGCGATCTCGCCACCGACCCGCGCGGCCTCATGCGCGAGGCTTACCGGATGCGGCTGACCCCCGGCGAGTGCCGCTCGATCTTTCTCGACTGGGTGCTCGGCCTGCCCGAGGGCGACGGCCGGGCCGAGATCGCGGCGGTCCTCGCGCGCTACGGGCCGGCGCAGCCCGACCACCCGATGACCGCCGTGCTGCGCCAAGGCCTCGACGCCCCGCCCCGCCCGCGCCGTCGCGGGCGTCCGGCCTAGCCCGCATTTCTCACCATGGGTAGG
>Ga0247825_10001770_pt1 | contig 14275 bp, 13 predicted proteins | sample 13C_Vanillin_Day_FD_194413 | JGI IMG/M metagenome (GOLD analysis project Ga0247825, IMG submission 194413) | Soil microbial communities from agricultural site in Penn Yan, New York, United States - 13C_Vanillin_Day48 | ecosystem: Environmental > Terrestrial > Soil > Agricultural land | place...
ACCTTTCGTCGCACAAGGGACAGGAGACGGCGATACGGGCGCTCCGGCTCCTCGTCGATCGCGGCCATTCACCGCTGCTGTGGCTCGCCGGCGAGCAGCGCGACGGCGGGCGTGAATATCTCGATCGTCTGTCCGCGCTCTCCGCCGGACTGGGGCTCCAGCGGCATTGCACGTTTCTCGGCTTCAGGGACGACATGCCACTCCTCATCAGGGCGGCCGACTACCTGGTGCTGCCATCGACGCAAGAGGGACTGCCGCTGTCAATTCTCGAGGCCCAGGCTTCGGGAACCGTCGTTCTCGCGGCCCCGACCGCCGGCATTCCTGAAGTCGTCGACGATGGCCGGACTGGATTCCTCATCGCGGCGTCTGATGCCAGCGGATATGCGGGCCAGATTGCGCGGCTAATGGCCAACCCAGACGTGCGTGCCGAGATCACCGCCGCGGCCCTGACGCAGGTCCGCTCGCGCTTCAGCTTTGCTCGATACGGGGAACAGATCGTCGAGCAGTACGATCGACTTCTGCCTGCACGCCAATAGGTCTGCTCGTCGGCTGCGCCGGCGATCAGCGCCGTCGCGCGCGGATGAAGCCGCAATCGAATCCGACGAACGCCCGGTAGTCCTCGATCTGAAATCCGAGGTTTGCCGGCGGACCCGCACGCGAATACCCCCGGCCGTCGTGTCCGTGCCGCCAGCCGATCTGATTGCAGAGACGATCCACCGCTACGGACATGCGATAGGGCAGACGCCGTTCGACAGCAGTGCGCGAAGCCCCCGCGCCAGCGAATGCCCCTCGGGCGGAGGTAGCGGTGGACGCTACCAGGCGTCATTGACGTTCCACCTTGGCATCCGTATCGCATCTCAACAGGACGATCTCGAAAAACAGGCGGATTTCAATGGCGCGCGGAAGTCAGCGACGCTGTCGAAACTGCCCGACTGCGTCAAAATTGCACTCCGCTGCCGGAATCGTCTGAGGCAGCGGAATCGTCGGGCGGAGCTCGCGAAACCTACTTACACTAATGCTTTGTCTGCTTACGATAGGGTGTGCCCGGCAGGGCGCATTTGTGGGCATTGCTCGAGCTTCTGCACTGGATCTCGCGGATCGCGCGTGTGGCATACGTGATGCGAATTGATTGTCCGACGCGGACTGTCCAGAGGGGTCTCAATGGCTAAAGGGATGAATCGTAGGCGGTTTTTGGCGCAGATGGCGGGTGCTGGTTTGGCGGCACCGCTGGTGGTTTCCGATCGTGTGGCGGCGCAGACAGGTCCTCCGCCTCCAAGCAACGTACGGCTCGTGTCCTCACCGCCACCGTCTTCTCCGCCGCCCTCGGGATCGGGAACAGCGAACCGCCAGCTGCTTGGCGGCTGGCGACTGGCGATGCAGGGTGAGCCTCAAGGCGCTATCGCCATCGACTTCAATTCCATGAGGCTGTGGATCTCCGGTGCAGGCGGTGGCGTGCAGCAGTTCAACCTCCCTGCGATGAACTCGGGCGATCCAAATGGGTGGCCGCGTCTCTCACCTGGGCCGTCGATTGCGCGCTGGTGGCCGGGAACTCTTTCGGGAGCACAGGGCGTCTATCCAAACGGACTCGTCTTCTGGCAGAACAAGCTCTGGGTCGCCGTGCGTGGGTTCTACACGGTCGAACCTTCCGCGACGATGCCGATGACCATCTATGCTCAGGACGGGCAGACGATTGCCACCAACCTTCCGCAGCAGAAGTTCTCTGGCTTCGTAAAGCGGGGCCCCGGATTGGATCCGTTGCTTGGTGCTGGTGGGTACGAATCAGGGCAGGGTTCACAGTCCGGTCCGTCGCTTGCCACGTTGAGCGGCCAGCGGCTCATCGAGTATCAGTGGCCTGGGATGCCAGGCTCGAATCTTGAGTACTGGAATCAGCGCGCACCACGCGACACCAACTACTACCCGTCCGATCACGGCGACACGACGCGCACGGATTACTGGGTCGCGTGGAATCCGCGCACCGTCAACGGGCAACTGCAAGGGCGTTGGGCCTCGGACTATGTGTTCGGCGGTGGGCTCGCGCTGTCGGACGGCATCACCTACTGGCCGTGGCAAGGGACCGGCCCGCTGGATTACGTCAATCAGAATCCAACCTTCGCCTTCGACGGCAAGACCCAGACGAGTCAGTACCGCTACGATGCGAATACGTACCAATTCATCTCCTTCGCCAAGCTTCAGGACACTGGCCGGTTTCCGGTGAAGGGTCAGGAACTGGGGCCGGATGGAAAGGTCTATCTCTCCGTCATTAATCCGTGGTGGGACAGCGGTCAGAACATGACTGACGTCGCGATTAAGGTGTACGGATAGTCCACGGCGATATCCGTGGGTCTGCTGCGCGTCATCGAAGAGCGCGTAGGGAAGGAACTGGGGCTGGTGCCGGCGATTATGCCGATGTCAGCTCCAGACTTTCAGTACTACCGCGACCGCCCGGTAGCAAAGACCTCAACTAGAACAGCTCCTCGATCGCTTCCGCGGCCTGTCGTCCGACACCACTCCAGTCGTACACGTGCTCGGCTAGCCGCTTAGCCTCGTGCGCCAGCGCGAGCCCGGCGGCCGGACGTTCCAGCAGGCCGGCGATCGCGGTTCCGAATTCCGTGCGCGGCGCGATCACGAGGTGCTTGCCGTGTTCGGCCGCGATCCCTTCGGCGCCGATCGGCGTGCTGACGACGGGTAGACCCGCGGCGAACGCTTCCAGAATCTTCAGTCGCGTTCCGCCGCCCGCTTCGAGCGGAACGGCCAGCACATTGGCGCCCTCGAGGGACGGCCTTACGTCGGCGACCGCGCCAACGAGTTCGACGCCTGGCAGTTGGCGTAGTGCCTCGACGGCCGGCGATCGGCCTCGGCCCACGATCCGCAAGACGGCCGTCGGGAAATGGCGCCGCACTTCGGGTAGCGCTGTAGTCGCCAGAAACTGCACCGCTGAGGCATTCGGCGCCCACGACAGGCTGCCCAGGAATAGCACGACTGGGTGCGCGGCCGTTTCACGGCCGACCGGCAGCTGCGCGTACTCGCGCGTGTCGACGCCGTTGGGGACCACCACGACACGCCGTGCGCCGATCGATCGAAAGTGACGGGCCTCCAGGTCAGAGACCGTCATCAGCAGGTCGGCGCGGCCCGCCGCCCGCCGCTCGATCGCGTCCAGCAGCCGCGCTTCTCGCTGCAGGTAGCGCGCCGCGATCCCCGATGAGTGCTCGGCAGCCGTCCGCTCGGCCAGCAGCGAGTAAACGTTGTGTAGATCGGCAACAACTGTCGCCGAACCGGCCAGCTCGACGAAGCGCATCGAGTCGAGGTGGTCGAGATACAGGACGTCAGGTGGTTGTTGCTGGATCTCGTGGCGGATGGCATCCCATATCGCCCGGCGATCATGCCGTCTGTAGAACACGTACGGCTCCGCCACCGCCGCCGCCTTCAACGCCCGGAGCGCCTCGCGCCACGGTCTGCGATCACCCACCACCGCCGGCGTCACGTCGATGCCGGCGGCGGTGACGCCAGCCACCGCCGAATCGTCGGCTTGGGAGAGACCGGCAACGAGCCGCACGCGCATCCGCGAGGCCAGCTCGCGCAGCAGGTGGAATGTCCGCAGGTGGCCGCCTGAGTCGAGCGGCCATGGGAGTTCACTCGTGACTGCGAGCAGCGACCTGCGCTTCAGCGCAACCTCGCTTCCACGATCTCGACGAGGGAATTGTCGCCATCCAGAATCGTCGCTTCGCGAATCATGTCGCCCGCGGTTTTCGCGCAACACAGTCCACGCCGAACGTCAGGAGGTCACGAATGCCAGGAATTTTCGTGGCGATCGAAAGACCGCGCACCGGCACGGCGTGGAACCGCTCCAGTTCGAATCCCGCCGCGTGAGCCGCGGTGCGGAAATCCACGAATCGTTTCCGGTTCAACCCCGTATCTTCCCAGCACCGGGCGGTGACGTCCGTGCCGGTATGTTCACGACGCAGTTCCATGATCGGAGCGAGCCCGAACGTCAGATGCGCGTATGGCACCTGACAGGCCCATTGCAGGTGGTAGCCGAACGGAGAATAAAAGAGCGGACCGAATGCGGTTCGTAAAGTACCGCCGGGGCGAAGCACCCTGAAGATCTCCGAGTACGCGAGGTGCAAATCCATTACGTGCTCGAACGTGTCCGTCGAGAAGACGGCGTCGACGCTCGACTCGGGCAGGGGGAGCCGCCCATCCGAACTCGAAACGAAACGGCAGTTGGTCTGTCCGTGGGCGGCCAAAGCGAGATTCGCCTGTTCAACCGCGCCCGATTCAACGTCGTAGCCGACGACCGTTCTGACACGTTCCGCCAGCCAGAGCGTTTCTCCGCCCCACCCGCAGCCGAAATCGAGAACGTCGATATCGTGAGTCTCGCATTCCGCCAGATACCGGCCCATCGTCCCTGCAGCCTTCCGCATTTCGTGAGCAGTTTGCTCAGCCGTCGACAAGTGCGTTCGGACTTCCGTGCGGAAGAGGCCATTGAGGCGCCGCAGGACCGCGACACGAGCGGAGAATAAGGGGCCGGCCACTCAGTGCCCTGGCTGCGTTGAAATGCTGACGCTGGTCATCGAAGCCAGCATCCGGCGGAGGCGCTGAGGGGTCAGCAGGACGGCACCCGCGGCAATCACGCCGCGCGCATTGCGGGTGTGCCATGCGAGACGAACGAGCGCGCGAGCCGTCGTCCTCTTCCCGCATCGTGTCTCGTTGCTGTAGATCAGACGAACGAGCGTATTCTGCCGGAGATCGATCGTTCCAACGTAGCTCGTCATGTCAGCCCGGGTGCGTGCCGCCTGCAGGACCGTCGCCATATCGATCACCGACTCGAGTTGTTTTTCCGGCGCAGGCCCGGAGGCGCTGGTGTCATGCCGGCGCCACTGCGTGAGTACATCGCCGGAGAACACAAAGGGTCCGCGTGTCGCCAGTCGCAGGTACAGGTCGTAATCGCTGGCGATAGGAAACGCGGGATTCGACAGCCCGGCGTCGATGTACGCGGTGCGACGGACGACGACCTGTGAGGTCGTCGAAATGAAGTTGTCGAGAATCAGGTGCTCGACGCAGTTCACCACCGCAACGGGACCGTTCTTCCAGGTGGTGAGCCGCGCCGCGATTTCACCGCCACTGATGACCTCACCCTTTGGTGAGATCCGCTCGAGGTCGTGCACGAGCAACGAAGGTTCGCCGGACCCGGCGAGCAGTTCCGCGCTGCGCCGCAGCTTGTCTCGGTGCCATAAGTCGTCGCCATCCATCAAGGCGACGTAGTCTGCGGAGCACGCGAGCACTGCGGCATTCCGCGACCCGGCAACGCCGGTGTTGCGCTGCCGGATGACGCGGACACGATCGCGAAAGCGGTCGAGGACCGCCGGTGTGTCGTCAGTCGAACCATCGTCGACGACGACGACTTCCTTCGGGGGCAGTGACTGATTGAGGACCGATTCCAGCGTCTGACCGATCCAGTTCGCCTGGTTGTAGGTGGTGACCGCCACGGCGATGTCAGCCATGATGAATGTCCCCCTTGCGGGCGGCCTTCCACACGAATTGAAAGGCGAACATTCCAGGCCAGCGCCGGGCGAGAGTCCGAAGCAGCTTCTGGCGCTGCCACCAGAGATCCGGGTTGGTGACCTTCCTGTAGCACGACAGGCCGATTGTGTATCGCCGATCAATGACGTGAAGCCCGGCCCCGGCGATCAGCCGTTCCACCGAGGCTTCAGTAAACAGCCGCACGTGGGTATCGTCCAGCAAGCCGGTCTTCGTGTAGTCAAAGTTCCCGCGCAGGAGCTGGAAGCGGACCGACCAGTGCGCCACGTTCGGGATCGACACGACGACGTGACCGCCGGGCCGCAGGTAGGCGAGGGCGTTGCGCAGGAACGTCTCTGGGGAGGTGACGTGTTCCAGTACGTCGGCAAACGTCACACAGTCGAAGCTGCCAATCTCGGAGGGGCGAAGCGCATCTTCGAGGGTTCCCACTCGGACATCGACCCCACGCGCGCGCGCGATCGCCGCGGCCTGTTCGTCGACTTCGACGGCGACGACTTCTGAACCACGCGCCATGAGCTCCTCGCTCATGTAGCCTGTTGCGCACCCGATTTCCAGCACTCGCGGCGCGCCGGCCACGTGCTGTAGTACGAGTGCATGAGACTCGTCCGGATTGAGTCCCAGTTCCGTGTACTTCAGCTCAGTCGTCGAACTCATGGCCGGTGCGGATACGTCCGGAACGCTCATGACACAGCCGGCTCGAGGGGAGCCGCGAACGAGTCAACCAGCTCGATGGCGTCCGTCTTCAGATACAGATAGGCGTTTCCGCTTCCCTGGTGGGTGGACGACTCGTCGATGCTGAAGACCTGCACGGTAAACGGGCCGCACACGCTGTCCTGGCGCGCGAGGTCGAAGATGTTGATCTGCAGCTGGTACACTCCGCGCGCGAGATGTGCCGCGATGGCGAAACGCATCCGGACGCGCTGCCCTGCGGCGATCTCGAATGGGGGAGCGCCGGTCAGATGCGTAGTGGAGACGTAGCAGTAGACGCTGCGCACGTTGTCCCACACGGCCACGCCCATGATGGCCTCCCGTACTGACACGGGCGACAACAGCTCGGCCGTCACACTGATGGTCGACCCAGGCCTGACGGTCAGCAGGTCGCCTTCCGATGCGGGGCGGAATCTGATTCCGTCAACGACCACACTTTCAACGATCGGCGCTGATTCGTCGGCGCGACTGGGCCCGTGACAATAGCGGCCGATCGCCTCGCCCGGTGTTCCCGCGATCTGCGCCGTGCCCTTGTCCAGGTACAACCCGTGCGAGCAGAGCTGCGCGACCGCCTGCAGGTTGTGTGAGACAAAGACGATCGCCACGCCGTTGCGGCGGAACTCGGTCATGCGAATGCGGCACTTCTCCTGGAACGCCGCATCGCCGACCGCCAGGACCTCGTCGATGATCAAGACGTCCGGATCGAGATGAGCCGCGATGGAAAACCCGAGACGGGCGTTCATGCCCGACGAGTACCGCTTCACGGGCGTGTCGAGGAAGCTCTCGATGCCGGAGAAATCGACGATCGCGTCGAGCTTGCGCGTGATCTCGGGGCGCTTCATCCCCATGATCGCGCCCTGCAGGAAGATGTTCTCGCGGCCCGTGAGATCCGGGTGAAACCCCGCCGCGACCTCGATGAGTGCGCCGATGCGCCCCTTAACACTGCAGGTTCCGCGTGTTGGCTTGAGGATGCGTGTGAGCAGCTTGAGGGTCGTCGACTTGCCCGCACCATTCGGCCCGACAATACCCAGGGCTTCGCCGGGTGCGACGTCGAAGGAGACATCCTTGAGTGCCCAGAAATCGTGGTCATCGGACTCGGGCGGCTTCCGGCCGACCATTCGGCGGGCCAGCGACGGCACGAGGTCGCGGAGGCTGTTGTGCCGTTCGCCCTTCTTGAACCGCTTCCAGACGTGATCGAAGGAAACGACTGGCTTCACCGGCCCGGTCCCCCGGTCCGCACGCCGCCGGCGAGCTGCTCGTTCAGCTGCGACAGATGCGTGAGCACCTGCCGGAACGGACCCAGCTGCCGATCGCGTTCGGACAGCAGCGGATCCGCCACCGGCCACGTGATGGCAAGGTCCGCATCGTCCCAGACGATGCCAAGTTCGTCGGCGGGGTCATAGAGCTCGGTGCACTTGTACTGAACCTGCGCGCGGTCGCTGACCACACAGAAGCCGTGTGCGCAGCCGGGCGGCACATACAGCTGCTTGAAGTTCACGGAGGAGAGCGTCTCCGCCACCCATTGCCCACATGTGGGGGACGAGGGGCGGACGTCCACCGCGACGTCCCAGATTTCGCCCTCGATGACGCGAATGAGCTTGCCCTGCGGCTTTCGGACCTGCAGATGCAGCCCGCGAAGCGTGCGACCGATTGACGAGGAATGGTTGTCCTGCACGAATAGCTCGGGAATGCCGGCCGCGCCGTACTTGGCCGCGTGGAACGTCTCCAGAAAAAATCCGCGCGCGTCTCGATGAACGTCCGGTTCCACCACGATCACACCCGGAATGCGGGTCTCAACGAACCGCATGACCCGCTTCCTGTTCGGCCACGTGGAGCAGATACGTCCCGTACGAGCTCGATCCCATCGCACGTGCCAGCGTGAGCAGTTGATCGACGCCGATGTATCCCATCCGATACGCGATTTCCTCGACGCAGGCCACCATCAGGCCCTGGCGCTCTTCGATGGCCTGCACATAGCTCGAGGCCTGCATCAGCGCGGCATGCGTCCCGGTGTCCAGCCACGCCGTGCCCCTCGCGAGACGTTCGACGTGGAGTTCGCCGCGCTGGAGATAGGTCCGGTTGACATCCGTGATCTCGAACTCCCCGCGGGCAGAGGGCTTCAGCGCCGCGGCGATGTCCACCACCTGGTTGTCGTAGAAATACAGACCTGTGACCGCCCAGGGAGATCGCGGCGCCAGCGGTTTTTCCTCGAGTGACTCGGCACGGCCATCGGGCCCGAACTCGACGACACCGTAGCGTTCCGGATCCCGCACCTGATAGGCGAACACCGTTGCCCCATGCGGGCGTTCCGAGGCTCGCCGCAAATCATCCGAAAAATGGGCGCCGTAGAAGATGTTGTCGCCGAGCGCCAGCGCGACCCGGTCGCTCCCGACGAAGTTCCGCCCGATGACGAACGCTTGCGCCAATCCTTCGGGCTTCGGTTGCGCGGCGTACGAAATCGATAAGCCAACCGCTGAACCGTCGCCGAGAAGCCGCTGGAACCCCTCCTGCTCGTGCGGCGTGGTGATGACCAGCACGTCGCGGATGCCGGCCAGCATCAGCGTGGACAGCGGGTAATACACCATCGGCTTGTTGTAGACGGGGATGAGCTGCTTGCTGATGCCCCTGGTCACGGGGTGCAGCCTGGTGCCCGATCCGCCAGCGAGGATGATGCCTTTCAGGGTATTGGCCATTGTTCGTGACTACCGTGCCGCCGCGGTGCCGAGCCCCAGGCGCTGGCGATCGTAGCCCACGCTCTTCTCCTGCAGGTTGTCGCGGTGCTCGACATACCAGGCGACGGTGTCCTGCAGCCCGTCGCGGAAGCTCCTCGCCGGAGTCCACCCGAGCTCACGCCGCATCTTCGACGCATCGACGGCATACCGGCGATCGTGTCCCGGCCGGTCAGCGACGAAATGTTTCAGGTTGCGGTACTCGCGCACGCCTTCCCGTGCGAGCGCCGCGTTCGACGCTGCCGGCGCAATCTGCTGCAGCGCGTCACAGATCATGTCCACGATGGTGATGTTCGTCTGCTCGTTGTCGGCACCTACGTTGTAGTGCTCGCCGAGGCGTCCCTGCTGCATCACCTGCCGCAGCGCCGCGCAGTGGTCCTCCACGTGGAGCCAGTCCCGCACGTTGCCGCCGTCGCCGTAGATTGGAAGTTGCCGACCGTCCAGCGCGTTCAGCGTGGTCAGCGGGATCAGCTTTTCCGGATGCTGAAACGGCCCGTAATTGTTGGAGCAGTTCGTAATGATTATCGGCAGGCCATACGTGTGAAAGTAGGCGCGAACGAGGTGGTCGGCGCCGGCCTTGCTGGCCGCGTACGGGGAATTGGGAGCATACGCGGTGTCTTCGCGGAACTGCCCGTCCGGCCCCAGTGAGCCGTACACCTCGTCGGTCGACACGTGCAGGAACCGGAACCGCGATCTGCGGCTCACTTCGAGTCCGGAGACGTACGCGCGGGCGGCCTCGAGCAGGACGAACGTTCCGCGGATGTTCGTGTCGATGAACGCGGCCGGTCCGTCGATCGAGCGATCCACATGCGTCTCAGCGGCGAGATTGAACACGCCGATCGGCTGATGGGCCCGGAACACGTCCGACACCGCCGAGGCATTGCCAATGTCGTCGACGATGAGCGTGACGCGCGGGTGCGTGCGCAGCTCGCTGACAGAGAGCGGGTTTGCCGCATATGTCAGCTTGTCGAGCACAACGACGTGGTGATCGGTGTGCGCGAGCATGTGCCGAACGAGGTTCGAGCCGATGAATCCCGCGCCGCCTGTGATGAGAAGGGTTTCAGCCACGATCAGATGTTCTCAGCGAATGCGAACTCGGCCCGGTGGAACACGAGCCACGCCACCGCCAGCAGGACGACTGCAAGCGCTCCGGATATCGCGAACTCCAGCCCCGGAGTCTGCCCGAACAGCAGCACTGAACGATACGCATCGACGATCGGTGTCATCGGGTTCAAACGCATGATCGTGCCCAGCTTGCCCGTCACTCCGTCCAGCGGAAACAGTACCGAGGTGACGAACATCCACACGGTCAGCACCACTTCGAACAGGTACTTCACGTCTCGAAAGAACAGGTTGCTCATCGCCAGCATCAGCGCGATTGCCAGCGTGAAGACGATGTGCACGAGCATGACCAGTGGAAGGAACAGCAGCGCGGAGGTGGGAACGATGCCGTAGTAGATCATCAGCGCCACGAGCACGACCGCGGAAATGAGGAAGTCAACGAACGACACCAGCGTCGCGGTCAGCGGGAAGATCTCGCGCGGGAAGTACACCTTGCTCACGAGATTCGGGTTGCTCGTCAGCGAGTTCACGCTGAAGCGCAGCGAGGACGCAAAGAAGTTCCAGGTGCAGAGACCGCAATAGGCAAAAATCGGGTAGGGCACTCCGGTGTCGAGGGGCGCAACGCGGGTGAAGATCACCGAAAAGACCGCGGTATTCACGAGGGGCATGAAAATCGCCCAGCCGAAGCCCATGGCGGTCTGTTTGTAGCGGAGGAGCAGATCCCGCTTCACCATCTGGACGAGCAGTTCGCGGTAATGGATCTGTTCCGCGACCATCTCGCGAAAATCAGCGACAAGTTGTGTCATGTGGTCGGGTGCGCCCTGAGCCTGTTCGTCCCCAAACGTAGCAAACTGTCCTCCATCGGCCTGCTCGAGCCTGGCAGGCCGTAACCAGCTAATCTTAAACGGTTTGTCGGCCGCAGCGGGCTCCGCGCACATGCCCGGTTCTTGGAAATCCAGTCACAACCAGATTTATCCCCTGAGCGTTTCGGACTGTGCCGCGGCAGCCCCCTTGAGGATGTCGAGAAACGGCGCCAGCTGCACGTCCCAGTCAAGGTCCTGCACACTCTGGCGTATCTCCGTTCGCCGTGCCTCGGAAGCCGGGTGAAGCAGGCACGCCACGATCGCCTCGGCGAAGCCGCGGGCATCTTCACGACAGAGACATGCGTTCCGGGCGGCCACCGGAAGGCCATCGAGAACGGCCGGCGTCACGATGCAAGGCGCGCCGGCAGCCAGTGCCTCGAGCACCTTGGTCTGCGTGCCGCGTGACAGCCAGAGTGGCGCAACCGCCGCTGCGGAGCGCCAGACGTGCGGCCGGACGTCCGCAACGGCGCCGGTGACCTCGATAGACCCGTCAACGGCCAGTGCTCGAACGCGGGCCGATGGGTGCATGCCAACCAGCTTCAAGCGGGCGTTCGGAACCTGACGCCTGACCGAGGGCCAGACCTCCGATGCCAGCCACATCGCTCCCTCTTCGTTCGGCGCGTAGTTGAAAACTGCGCAGAACACAATCTCGGGCGCCCTGTCGATGCGTGCAGGCGGGCTCCAGGCGTTGACATCGACCCCCACTGGGACAGTCAGCGCCGAGTGGTCGAGAACGCGCTCGGCGAGCATTCGCTCTCGTTCGCTGACGACAGCGGTCGCCAGCGCCCGCTCCATGGCTCGGCGTTCGAAAGCCCGCAGTGTCCGCGCCTCGCGCCGGTAGATCCACTTCATTGGTGGACCTGTCCGTCCGGCAAGGTCTGACCATTTCTCGGAGTCGACATCCACCATGTCGAGCACGCACGGCACGCGGCTCAGTGGCTCCGTGAAAACCGCCGGAGCCACTCCGGTACAGAACGAAAGGACCACATCAGGTGGCGCTGCTGCGACGGATTCATGAATGGCGGTATTGAACGCCGGACTCGCCAGCAGCACGTGAGTGAGTGGTCGATCGCCTGGTAAGGCCAGCAGGGCAGCGACGTGATTTCTGAACTTCGTCACCTTCGCCGCCCGGGCCGACGCGACGAGCGCCGCGACCTCGCCAAGGTGCCGATGTTCCTCATCGTCATGTACCAGCGAGACGACGTGGACTTCGTGATGGCGTGCCAGGAGGCGCAGCAGGTGATAGGAGCGGATGCGGTCACCGCGGTTCGGCGCGTACGGCAGCCTGTGTGTGAGGAACAGGATCCGCACGTTCGCTACGAAGCCACCGTGTGTAGCTTAGCGCGATTGGGTTGGCGTCAGCCTGAGGATCGACGTGGTGAATCCCGCGGCAGACGGCGTCTGGACGGCCAGGTAGAGATCGCCGGCGAGGCCGGCCGCGACGCTGTGAATCAACCCGGTCCCAATTGTGAGCTGCGATGTCGTCCCAAGCGAACCATCTGCCGCCACTATCGCCCGGCCCATGTTGTCCTCGCCCGACGCAGCGAACAGGTACTCGTTTCCGTTGGCGCCAGCCGATGTGGCGAGCGAGACGGCTGGTATCAGCAGGGCAGAAGTGCGTTCACCCAGGCTCGAGACCGAGGGTCGGCCGGCATCATCCACCCCGGCAAGCCACAGCCGTTGCGTCAGGCCGTCAAACACGATGGCCGTCGGGGTCGCATATCCCGTTGCGAAAGTGGGTGAGCCCGATTGCTCGCCTGGCACTGTGCCATCGACGTTGAAACGCAACAGCATGCCCGAATGCGCCGTTTGCTGGCCGCCGGCGGCCGCCGGGACCGCTACGTACACATGGCCGTCTGAGGTCACGGTGAAATCCCCGGTGCCAACGCAGGAAGGCATCGGAATGTTGACGAGCGCGTCGCCTTCTCCGGCCAGGTTCTCCGCTACGCGATAGCGGACCACTCGAAGCTCACAGCTCCCACCGGCTCCTGCCCCGATCTCACTGACGTACAAGAAACCCGTCAGATGAAACATCGGATCCAGGGCGATTTGGCCAAGGCGTACGCCGGCACCGGCTGCCACGACAGCCTGTGCCTGGAGAACATCCGAGGAGATGACACCAACCCACTGGCCATCCTCGATGAAGAACAGGCGGCCGTCCCTGCTCGCTGAAAGGGAGGTGACGACGGTGTTCACGCGCGTCAGCGTTTGTATCGACAGACAGTCCGTGGAAGGAGTCCAGCACACTGTCGTCATTCGCGGCGCCGCCAGGCCGCGGCTGAATACGCGCCGGGATTCGTCGACGGCCGACGGCTCGGCACCCGAAGGTAGTGTGACCGCGTTGCTCCAGAGGTATCCGTAGAACGAGCGAGGGTCGTTGAGCGCTGGAGGCGACGATCCGATCGGCGGACGCGCAGTGGCGGATATTGCCGGAGACAGGGGGCCCACTCGCGGGCCCGCCGCATATGACGCGACCGCGAAGTAATACTGCCGCGAATCCTGCGCGACGTACACGAAGTAGGTCCGGGGGCCGACGTCGAACGTTTCGGTGTAGGCGCCGGGTGATGTTCCTACGGATACGCGGTAGCCGATGATGGAGGGATCGGAGCTACGGTCCCATTCGATCGCGATTAGGCCGGCGACGGCACTGTCGGCAAGTGCGAGGCTGAAGAGGGCGGCGATCAGGGCGACGCACAGACTGCGGGAGCCTGTGCGTCGATCCTGACCGTGGTCGGCTATCTGCTGGTGAAGAACCTCGGTGCCACCTTGACGTAGAGGACCTTCGTGGACACGTTCCCGGCCTCGTCCCAGGCGGTGACCGTGATGGCGTTCTGGCCTTTCACCAGTGGCACGGCTGCCAGCCATGTCTGAGTACCGGTCGCCATTCCCGTGCGTCCGCGATCGGTCTTCCATTTGACTCCCTTGGTCCCGACGTTATCGATTGCGGTTCCGCCGATGTTGACGAACGCCTGTTCGGTCGTGTACTTGCCCGACGTCGTCGGAAGAGTGATTGTCAGAACCGGAGCCGCCGTATCCCGCCGCTCCGTTTCGCCGCCGGTCGAACCTGACGGCGTTTCTCCAGTCCCCTCAGACGGCGGAGTCGTTTCTCCTGAGCCAGACGTTGGTGGCTCCGTCGATCCCGAGCCTTCCGTCGATCCCGAGCCTTCCGTCGATCCCGAGCCCGATCCTGATCCCGAGCCTTCCGTCGACGAAGCCGAAGCGATGTTCCAGGTGAACGTCTTCGCAGCAGCCAGCGAACCGTCGCTGACGGTGGCGGTGACGGCATAGCTGCCCACCGTCGTGGGCGTTCCTGTAATCATGCCTGTCGCAGTGGCCAGCTGCAGCCCCGGCGGCAGGTTGCTCGCACCGTACGTG
>Ga0247825_10001771_pt1 | contig 14272 bp, 12 predicted proteins | sample 13C_Vanillin_Day_FD_194413 | JGI IMG/M metagenome (GOLD analysis project Ga0247825, IMG submission 194413) | Soil microbial communities from agricultural site in Penn Yan, New York, United States - 13C_Vanillin_Day48 | ecosystem: Environmental > Terrestrial > Soil > Agricultural land | place...
CCGCTTTCGCGTTCAGCGTGTCAAAAATGGTCTCCACCAGGAACAGGTCCACCCCGCCTTCTGCGAGCGCGCGCGCTTGTTCGAGATACGCCGCCACCAGCTCGTCGAATGTGACGTTGCGCGCGCCCGGATCGTTGACGTCGGGTGAGATTGAGGCAGTTTTCGGCGTGGGGCCAAACGCGCCTGCAACGAGGCGCGGCGATTCGGGCGTGGAGAATTTCGCGCACGCCTCTTTCGCCAGCCGCGCGGCAGCAAGGTTCATTTCAGCGGCCAGCGACTCCATGTGGTAGTCAGCCTGGGCAATGCGCGTCGCGCCGAAGGTATTGGTCTCGATGATGTCGGCGCCGGCCGCGAGGTACTGCTCGTGGATTTCCCGGATCACTTGCGGCCGGGTCAGCACCAGCAGCTCGTTATTGCCTTTCACGTCGTGATCGAATTCGGCGAAGCGCGCGCCGCGATACTCCGCCTCGCCGAGCTTGTAGCGCTGGATCATGGTGCCCATCGCGCCGTCGAGGATAAGGATGCGTTTGGCGAACAAGGCTGTGAGCTGCGCCGCGGCGGCCGGCTGTGCGATGGTGTCAGGCATGCAATGGTGGGGAGTTTACGAAAGTCCCTGATGTAAAAGGAGGAATTGTACCGCCAAACTGGCGGTCCGCAGCGGCTGCGACTATAATTCGGCTCCCGCTAATGCGAGTGGAAACCGGAAATGAAGCATCTTGAACCGAAGCAGGCGAACGAGTTCCTTCAGAAGAACCCGAACGCGGTCTTCATCGATTGCCGGAGCGAGATGGAGTATCTGTTCGTCGGGCACCCCACCGGCGCGATCCTGGTGCCGTGGAACGACGGCCCGAACTGGGAGGTCAATCCCGACTTCGTCGCCCACGTGAAGAAGGCGGCGAGCGTGGACCGCCCCATCGTGCTGATCTGCCGCAGCGGCAACCGCTCGCTCGACGCCGGCCGCGCGCTCGAAGACGCCGGCTTCACGCAGATCCACAATGTGTTGCACGGCTTCGAAGGCGATCTCGACGCGACGCACCACCGCAACGCAAAAAACGGCTGGCGCTTTGACGGACTGCCCTGGGAGCAGTGCTGAATCCCGGGAATCGAGATTAGGGAACCGGGATTCGAAAATCAGCTTCTCCCCGATCCCGGATCTCCGTTCCCCGATCCCGAGCGCGTAGCGCCCTGGCCGCCGCGACCATGTTCCGCAACGCGGTCTCGGTCTCGGCCCAGCCGCGCGTCTTCAGGCCGCAGTCGGGATTGACCCACAGCCGCTCGTCCGGGATCACCGCCCGCGCCTTCGCCAGCAGCGCGAGCACCTCCTCCGCATCCGGCACGCGTGGAGAATGGATGTCGTAAATACCCGGGCCGATGGCGTTCGGGTAGCGAAAGCGCGTAAAGCCGTCGAGCAGGTCCATGCCGGAGCGCGAGGCCTCGATCGTGATCACGTCGGCGTCAAGCGCGGCAATCGCGGGCAGGATGTCGCCGAACTCCGAATAGCACATATGAGTGTGGATCTGCGTGCCGTCGGCGACGCCGTTCGCCGCGACGCGGAACGCATGCGTCGCCCATTCGAGGTAAGCGTCCCAGTCCGCCCGCTTCAACGGGAGGCCTTCGCGCAACGCGGGCTCGTCGATCTGGATCACGCGGATGCCGGCGCGCTCCAGATCGGCAACCTCGGCGCGGATCGCGAGAGCGATCTGCAGCGCCACTTCCGCGCGCGGCCGGTCGTCGCGCACGAACGACCATTGCAACATGGTGACCGGCCCGGTCAGCATGCCTTTCATCGGCCTTACCGTCAGGCTCTGCGCGTAGCGCGTCCATTCCACGGTCATCGCGCGTGGACGTGAGACGTCGCCGTAGATGATCGGAGGCTTCACGCAGCGCGAGCCGTAGCTCTGCACCCAGCCGTGCGTGGTGAACGCGTAGCCTTCGAGCTGCTCTCCGAAGTACTGCACCATGTCGTTGCGCTCGGCCTCGCCGTGCACCAGCACGTCGATGCCCAGCGCTTCCTGGCGCGCGACCGCGTCGCGAATCTCGGCGCGGATGCGCTCGCGGTACCCGGCCTCGTCGAGCTTTCCGCCGGCGAATTCGCTGCGCGCCCGCCGTACCGTCGCGGTCTGGGGGAAAGATCCGATGGTCGTGGTCGGGAAAGGCGGCAAGCGCAGCGCTTCCTGCTGCGCCGCGTAGCGCCGCGCGAACGGCGTCGCGCGGAGGCCGGTCCCGGCGTTGATCGCGCGCACCGCCTGCTCGACCGCGGGGTTGCGCACGCGCTGCGAGAGAGCGCGACTCGAGCGCGCGCCGTTCGCCGCGGCGATCTCGTAGACAACGGCCTTGCGGCCTTCGACCAGAGCGCGCTTCAGCAACGTGACTTCATCCAGCTTCTGCCTTGCGAAAGCGAGCCAGCCTTTTACCTCGGAGTCCAGCCCCTCCTCCAGCGCGACGTCAATCGGGCTGTGCAGCAGGGAGCACGAAGGCGCGATCCAGAGCCGGTCGCCGAGCTGCGCGTGCGCGGATTGCAGTGCCGCGAGGGCGCGCTCGAGATCGCAGCGCCAGACGTTGCGGCCGTCCACGACTCCAAGGGAAAGCACCTTGTCGTCGGGATAGCCCGGGAGAAACGCTTCGAGCTGCTCGGGAGCGCGCACAAGGTCGAGATGCAATCCGCCGACCGGCAGGCGCTTCACCCGGTCAGCCAGGTGTGCGACGCCGCCGAAATAGGTGGCGAGCAGGAGCTTCGACCCCATTGTCGTCAGCGTTCCGTAGGTAGTTTCAAGCTGCGCGGCCCAGTGTTCCGGCAGATCCAGCACCAGGGCCGGCTCGTCCACCTGCACCCACTCAACGCCGAGGTTCGCAAGTTCTCCAAGGAGCTCGCGATAGGAAGCCGTCAGGCCCGGCAGCAGGGTCAGCCGGTCGAAGCCGGCCTCCTTCTCCTTGCCAAGCCAGAGATACGTCAGCGGCCCGACCAGCACGGGCTTGACTGGAATCCCTAGTGCCTGCGCCTCGTGCACTTCGTCCAGCAGCCACGAAGCATCAAGCTGAAAACGCGTGCGGAAATCGAATTCCGGAACGAGGTAGTGGTAGTTGGTGTCGAACCACTTAGTCATCTCCAGGGCTGGCTGACTGTCTGTCCCGCGCGCCATCGCAAAGTAGGTCGCGAGGTCCGCACGGCTCTTTCCGAAGCGTCCCGGCACGACTCCGAAGAGCGCGCTCGTGGTGAGGACCTGGTCGTACCAGGAGAAATCTCCCGCCGGCACCAAGTCGAGGCCGGCCGCGCGCTGGGCGCGCCAGTTCTCCGCGCGCAGCTTCGCCCCGCGGGAACGCAGCTCCGCCTCGCCGATCTCGCCGCGCCAGTACGCTTCCAGCGCGAACTTCAGCTCACGGCGCGCGCCGATGCGCGGGTAGCCCAGGTTGTGCGCGATCATTTCCGTCTCCCAGCCTGTTTTCGGGAAGGTGCATTTTCGGCCGGGCTCGTCTATAAATCAAACTCATATTTTTTGACTTAAACATGAATAGTATTCATACTAGGACATGCTGGAGATCCGTCACCTGCGCACGCTGGTCGCCCTCGCCGAGGCCGGCAACCTCTCGGTCGCCGCAAAGCGGGTGCACCTCACCCAGTCGGCGCTCTCGCACCAGCTGAAGACGCTGGAAGACCGCTACCGCACCACGCTGTTTCAGCGCAAGAGCAACCCGCTGCGGCTCTCGCCGGCGGGTCAGCGCCTGCTCGAGCTCGCGCGGGAAACGCTCGCTGCGGTGGACAACGCCGAGCGCGATCTCCTGCGCATGAAAGGCGATGCCGGCGGGGAGCTCCGGGTCGTGCTCGAGTGCCACACCTGCTTCGACTGGCTGATGCCGGTGATGGACGATTTCCGCCGGCGCTGGCCCGAGATCGAGGTGGATCTCGTGGCGGGCTTTCACGCCGATCCGCACAAGCTGCTGCGGGATGGCAAGGCGGACCTCGTGATCGGCTCGCCGGCCGCCCGAGGCCGCAACTGGAAGGTGCTGCCGCTTTTTCAGTTCGAGATCCTGGCGGTGCTTCCGCTCGGACACCGCCTGCGCTCCCGGCGCTACGTGGACGCCGCGGATCTGGCGGGCGAAACCCTGATTACCTACCCCGTGCCCGAGGAGCGCATCGATTTCATCCGTGAAGTCCTGCGCCCGGCCGGCGTCAAGCTCGCCCGCCGCACGGCGGAGCTGACCGTCGCCATCCTCCAGCTCGTCGCGAGCCGGCGCGGAATCGCCGCACTGCCCAATTGGGGATTGAAGAACTACGTGGATCACGACTACGTGATCGCCAAGCGCATCGGCCCGAAAGGCCTCTGGAGCGACCTGCATGCGACCGCCTCGAGCAAGCTGGCGGCCAGGCCCTACCTCGCCGAGTTCGTCTCCATCATCAGGACCCGCTGCGCGGCGGAGTTGGACGGGATCAAGCTGCTTTGATATCGCCGACGCGCGCAATAACGCGCCGATAGCCCATCCAGCACAGGCAGCCCAGCGTCACGAACGCCGCTTGCCCGAGCGCGAGCGTGAAGCCGCTGCCGGAAACGAACGGCGAAACGATTCCCGTCGCGAAGGCGGTGCATAGGCTCTGCGTGAAGCCCTGCAGCGAGGATGCAGTGCCACGCAACCGTGGAAACAGATCGAGAATCAGGAGCTGGAGGCTCGGGCCCGCGAGCGCCATGCCCACGGAGTAGAGAAAGACCGGGACCACGGTCCACGGCAGCGCCGCCGGCTGGAACGCGTGGTAGCCGATGTTGAATGCCGCCGCGCAGAACATGGCCGCGTACCCGGCCGCCACCGTACGCGGACGGGCGAGCCGCCCCGCCGCGCGGCCGGAAAGAAACGCCCCGACCATGACGCCCGCGATGGACGGCACAAACAGCAAGGGGAACTGGTTCTCGTTGAGATCGAGCAGGCCGTAGATGATGACCGGCGCCGAAGCAATGTACAGGAACATGCCACCAAAGTTGAACGCGAGAGCCGCGCACAGCAGCGCCAGCCGGGAATCGGATGCCGTCTGCCGGTAGTTGCGGAACAACGGCACTACCGCGAACGGCTGGCGCGCTTCTCGCGGGTGCGTCTCGGGCACCCGCCACCAGCACAGCGCGAGCTGCAGCAACCCGTAGAGCGACAGGAACACGAACACCGAGCGCCAGCCGAAGGCACCGTGCAGCCAGCCGCCAATGACCGGAGCGACGGCCGGCGCGATGCCGAAGATCATGATGATGAGCGAGAGCAGCCGCTGCGCCTCGTGGTCGTTGAAACTGTCGCGGATGATGGCGCGGCCGACTACCCAGCCCACCCCGGCGGAGAATCCCTGCGCGCTGCGAAAAAGCAGCATCTGCCCGTAGCTCTCCGCGAACGCGCAGCCGATCGACGCAAAAACGTAGATCGCGAGGCTCACCAGGATCACCGGCCTCCGCCCGAACGAATCGGACAGCGCGCCGTGAAACAGCGTCATCACCGCGAAGGTGATGATGTAGATCGACAGGGTCTGCTGCAGCTCGAACGTGCTGATCGCGAATTCGCGCTGAATCGCGGGAAACGCCGGCAGGTAGGTGTCGACCGAGAACGGGCCCAGCATCGCCAGCCCGGCGAGCGTGAAGGCGAGCGCCGGCGCCGAAACGTTTACTTTCTGCAACGTGGCATCCCCGGGTAAACCGGGATTCTAGCCGCGACCCCGCCGGCTCTCGATGCGGATCACTGCGCCTTGATGCCAGCGGTCCGCACCAGCCGCCCCCACTTGTCCATTTCAGACAGCAGATAGGCCGAGAACTGCGCCGGCGTGTCGCCAATGGGCTCCAGTCCGGCGGCGGTCATTCGCCCGGCGATAACCGGCTCCTTGAGCACCGCCGCGATCTCCCGGTGCAGCCGCTCGATGACGGCGCGCGGCGTGCCGGCCGGCGCGACAACGCCGTTCCAGTTGTTGGCCTCGTAACCGGGCACGCCGGACTCGGCGATCGTCGGCATCTCGGGAAACAGCGGCGAGCGCGTCCGGGTGCCTATGCCCAGACCGCGCAGGCGCCCGGCGCGAATATGCGGCTGGGCCGTAGTGAGGTTGGCCATCATCAGCGAAAGACGACCCGCCACCAGGTCGACCACCGCAGGCGCGCCGCCCTTGTACGGAACGTGGGAAACGTCCACGCCAGCCATGTTCTCGAACAACGCCATCGCAAGGTGACCGGCCCCGCCGATGCCGCTGGATCCGTAGTTATACTTTCCGGGCGCGGCTTTCAGCAGCGTGATCAGTTCGCGCGTCGATCCGGCGGCAACGGACGGGTGCACGACCAGCAAGTTGCTGGAGCGCGCAACGTTCGTCACCGCGACGAAATCCCGCTTCAGATCGTAAGGCACTTTCGCATAGAGCGTGGGATTGACCGCGGTCGGCGGGGTCGCCATCAGCAGCGTGTAGCCGTCCGGCGCGGAGCGGGCGACGATCTCGGTCCCGATGAGAGTCCCGGCGCCCGTGCGGTTGTCCAGCACGATCTGCTGACCCAGGCGTTCCGACAGGCGCGGCGCGATCACGCGCCCCACGGTGTCGGTCGAGCCGCCCGCCGAGTACGGCACGACCAGTCGCAACGGCCGCTCGGGATAACCGGCCGCAGATGCCGTGGCGCAAAGCGCGCCGCCCATGAGGAGCGCCAGCGCGCGGGATGATTGCTTCAGTCGCTTCATCGTCAGCTCCATGTCCTTCACCGGGCAAAGCAACGCTTGGCGCAAGCGCCGCGTGGTAATTGGCCGCCCCGGCCGTGGAATATACAATATCTCGCATCGAGAAAGATCCAAGCGTGGGAATGACCGCGGTAGAGAAGGTACTGGCGAAGAAGAGCGGCAAGGCCGCTCTGCGCGCGGGCGCGGTCGCGAATCCCGATCCCGACTTCATCATGATCCACGACGGCGTGGTGATGGGGACGAAGCGCGAGCTCGATTCGCTTGGCATCGACCGCCTCGCGGCGCCGGACAAGGTGATCATGGTGACCGACCACGACGTCATCTACGGCAGCGCGCGCGCCGCCGAGCGCGGCGCCTTCAACCGCGCGGCGGCGAAACAGTGGGGCGTGAAGCAGTTCCATGACGTCGGTCGCGGCGGCCACGGCCACATCTTCCCGATGGAAACGGGTCTGCTGCTTCCCGGCATGTTCTATTTCGACAACGACCGTCACGCCACCAACGCCGGCGCCATCGGCGCCTTTGGCTTTCGCATGGGCGGCGAGATCAGTCGCGTGCTGGCCACCGGGACCAACTGGGTGATCGTGCCGAAGACGGTGCGCCTGACGCTGCGGGGCCGGTTGAAACCCGGCGTCCATGCGCGCGACGTCGGTTTCCATATCTCCTCGCTCTTCGGGCGCGGCGCGCTGGACGCCGATCTCGACTATCGCGTGCTCGAGTACGCCGGCGACCTCGACCAGTTCGATCTCGCGAGCCGCACGGCACTGTGCTCGAGCCCGACCGAGATGGGAGCCTACGGCGTATTCGTGCCGCCCTCGGAGGCCATCCTCGCTCGCGCCCGCTCCGTCGCGCAGCGCCCGTTTGCCGCCGTCTATTCCGATGCGGACGCCGTCTTCGAGGCCAATCTCGGCGTCGACATCGGCGCGCTTGAGCCGCAGATTGCGCTCCCCGGCGGCGTGCAGAAGGCCGTGGACCTCGCGCAGGTCGCGGGCAAGCGGGTGGATCACGCTTTCATCGGCTCCTGCGGCTCCGGCATGTACGAAGATCTCCAGCAGGCGGCCGCGGTGCTGCGCGGCCGTCGCATCGCGGACCATGTGCGGTTGTTCGTCGCGCCGGGCTCCGAGGCATCGGTAAAGCGCATGGCGCGCGAGGGCCTGCTGCAGGTGTTCATTGACGCCGGCGCGGTCATGCTGCCGGCCGGCTGCGGGCCGTGCAACGACGCGGTGGTCGGGCCGGTGCATGCCGGCGAGGTTTCCATTTCCACGGCTGCCAACAACAACTCCGGCCGCTTCGGGGCGAAGGACGCGCAACTCTATCTCGGAAACCCCTCCACCGTCGCCACTTCCGCGGTGGCCGGCCGGATCACCGATCCGCGGGAATTCCTCGACCGCGAGGCGGCGCCCGCATGAACGATTTCGGCTGGAAGCTGAAGGGCCGCTGCTACCGGCTCGGTCACGACGTGCCGCACGCCGGCGGGGTCGTGCCGAACTGGGTGATCGTCGGCCGCCACTTCGACCCGAAGGATGTCGTACCCCAGTTATTCGCGGAAACGGACCCGGGCTTCCACGAGCGCTGCCGCCCCGGCGACATCATCGTCGCGGGCCGCAATTTCGGAATGGGGCCGAAGATGAACGGGTATATCGCCATGCAGGCGCTGGGTCTGGGCCTCGTGTGCGAGTCGATGCCGTTCCTCGCCTACCGCGCCGCGATCGGCTGCGGCGTGCGCACGCTGACCGACTGCATCAACGCCACTGAGCTGTGCGAGACCGGCGACGAGATCGAGGTGGATTTCCGCAACGGCTTTTTCGTGAACCACACCCGCGACATCCGCCGCGAGTATCCGCCGGTGCCCGACGCGCTGCAGGAGATCATCGCGCTCGGTGGCAATGCCGGTTGGCTCAGGCAGTGGTGGCGAGACCGCCAGGCCGCGGGCTAACGCCGGGGTCAGGGCCGCAAGCGGTCGAACCGGCGATACTGGATGGCCTCCGCGACGTGGGCGGCGGTGAGGCGTTCCGCGCCGGCGAGATCGGCGATGGTGCGCGCTATCTTCAGGACGCGGTGGTAGCCGCGCGCCGACAGGCCGAGGCGCGAAATCGCCTGCTTGAGCAGTGTCGAGCCACGCGCGTCCGGTGCGCAATGCCGGTCGATGTCGCGCGCGGCGAGCATGGCGTTGGACTTGCCCTGCCGGGCAAGCTGGCAAGCGCGCGCCGCGACCACCCGCGCCCGCACCGCGGCCGAAGGTTCTCCCTTCGCTCCGCCGGACAGATCCTCCTGCGCGACGTCGGGAACCTCGATCTGGAGATCGATGCGATCGAGCAGCGGCCCCGAGATTTTGCCGCGATAGCGCGCCACTCGCTCCGGCGTGCAGCGACAGCGGCCGTTGGGGTGCCCCAGGTAGCCGCAAGGGCAGGGGTTCATCGCTGCCACCAACTGGAACTCGGCAGGAAACTCGGCCTGGCGCGCGGCGCGCGCGACGCTGACGCGCCCCGATTCCAGCGGCTCGCGCAGCACCTCCAGCACTTTGCGGTCGAATTCCGGCAACTCGTCCAGGAACAGCACGCCGTGCAGCGCCATCGAGATCTCGCCCGGGCGTGGATGGCTGCCGCCCCCCACCAGCGCCACGGCGGAAGCGGTGTGATGCGGCGCGCGGTACGGGCGCTTGCCCCAGTTGGCGAGATCGAACCCGCCGCTGCCGAGCGACTGCATGCCCGCCGCGGCCAGCGCTTCTTCCCGCGTCATCGGCGGCAAAATCCCGGGCAGCCGCTCCGCGAGCATGGATTTGCCGGTCCCCGGCGGCCCCGTCATGACCAGGCTGTGGCCGCCCGCCGCCGCGATCTCGAGCGCGCGCTTCGCTTGCAGTTGCCCTTTGACGTCCTGCAGATCGGGATGGCGGAAACCGTTCAGCCGCGCTTCGCCAACGAGCCGCGCGAGCGGTGCGCGCCCCGTAAGATGGGCGCAGACGTCGAGCAGCGAGCGCGCCGGATAGACGGTCGCCTCCTCCACCAGCGCGGCTTCGCGCGCACTCGCCTCCGGTAGCACGAACGCCCGCTTCTCCCGGACCGCGGACAGCGCCATCGCCAGCGCGCCCCGGATCGGTCGCAGCTCGCCGGTCAGTGCAAGTTCCCCCGCGAATTCGCACCCGGCTAGCCGGGTCGTGGGCAGCTGCTCCGAAGCCGCGAGTATGCCCAGCGCGATCGGCAGGTCGAAGCGGCCCGATTCCTTGGGCAAGTCCGCCGGCGCGAGGTTGACGGTGATGCGCCGAGCGGGAAAATCAAAGCGCGCGTTCTGCAGCGCAGCGCGCACGCGGTCCTTGGCTTCCTTCACCTCGGCTTCGGGCAGGCCGACGATGGTGAAGCTCGGCAAGCCATTGGCGAGGTGCGCCTCCACCGTCACGGGCGGCGCATCCATCCCCGCCAGTGCGCGGCTGTAGACCACTGCGAGCGACATCGCCTGCCCTCCTCCGGGCTCCGGGTGATGACGCCATTAACGGATGAGGGCCGCGTCAGGACTACGCGGATCGAAAGTTAAGAACGTGATAGGTGATAAGTGATAGGTGATAGGGGGTTAATAATGCCCGCAGCGCGGGAGCCCTATCACTTATCACCCATCACTTATCACGCTTCTCGAGTTCTGCGAGCTTGGCTTCCAGCTCCGCCAGCTTCGCGCGCGTGCGCGCGAGCACCTCGCGCTGCACGTCGAATTCCTCGCGCGTCACCAGGTCGAGCCGACTGAACGCCGACTGCAGCAGCACGCGCAGGTTCTTTTCGAGGTCCGCCGCGGGACTGCGGGCGAGCACCTCTTTCATCTTGCGATCAATTTCCTCGAATAAGCGGGCGTCTGCCATGGTGGTGTGGGCCTTTTGTTTTACGTCGCCATTTTCCTATACCTGCTCCGCCTCTGCGGTAGACCGCGCCGCACAGACTTGGTGCGAAGCGCTCATTTGATGCACCGTTTTTGTGCCTGCGAGTTAGTCCCAACTTTGGCTTGTTTATTAACTATTTGTTTTTTAATAGAAATATGACTGGCATGATCCATGCTGAAAGGGCCTGTGCACATATTGCGTTTTCGTTAACGATAGAAAGGGGTCACTACCATGTTCAAGAAAACTTTACTGGCAGGAGCGGTCGCGGCGGCATTCCTGCCCCTCTCCGCTACAGCCGCCGATGCTCCGGCATCGCCACACACTATCACCGGCAACATGGGCTTCTACAGCCAGTATGTCTTCCGGGGCGTGAAACAGACCGACGGCGATCCTGCGCTGCAGGGCGGCCTGGATTACGGCCACAGCAGCGGCTTCTACCTCGGCACGTGGGCATCCAACGTCAGCGTGCTGCGCGATATGGGCGCCTACAGCGGCGGCGGCAGCCTGGAATGGGATTTCTACGGCGGCTTCAAGGGAACGTTCGGCAAGAGTGACTTCGGCTACGACGTTGGCCTGCTTTACTACTACTACCCGGGCACCGTTGCGCCGGGCCTCGTCAAGGCCGACACGCTCGAGCTCTATGGCGCCGTTTCCTGGAAGTGGCTGAGCGCCAAGTACTCCTACAGCCTCGACAACAAGACGTTCGGCGTGCCCAACAGCGACGGTACCTGGTACCTGGACTTCAGCGCCAACTTCCCGGTGAACGACAAGTTCTCGATCCAGGCGCACTACGGCATCCAGGAGTTCAACGGCGGCACGCCGGCGGGCGTTTCGAACGACTCCTTCGCGTCCTACAAGGACTGGAAGATCGGCGCGACCTACACGCTGCCCAAGGACTTCACCATCGGGGCGTTCTACACCGACACGGATATGAGCACGACCCAGAAGGCGTTCTACACCACGCCGGCCGGCCGCTTCTTGGGTAAAGACACGTTCACCGTCTTCATTTCCAAGACCTTCTAACGAAGCACCTCGGGGTCGGCCGAAGGCCGGCCCCATTTTCACGGGGAAACCGAATGAAACTCGTCACTGCAATCATCAAGCCGTTCAAGCTTGACGAGGTGCGGGAAGCGCTGTCCGCCATCGGCGTGACCGGCATCACCGTCACCGAGGTCAAGGGATTCGGGCGGCAGAAGGGACACACCGAGCTCTACCGCGGCGCCGAATACGTGGTCGACTTCCTGCCCAAGGTCAAGGTCGAAGCCGCGATCAAGAGCGAGATGCTCGAGCAGGTCATCGAAGCCATCGAGAAGTCCGCCAATACCGGCAAGATCGGCGACGGCAAGGTTTTCGTCTTCGATCTCGAGCAGGTCATCCGCATCCGCACCGGCGAGACCGGCGCTGAAGCGCTATAGGAACAGGGAGAAAGCAATGACAAGCGTATTCAGAAAACTGGTCGCAATGCTCGCCATGTTCGGCGTGCTGGGCCTGAACGCGGTGCCGCTGGCGGCGCTCGCCCAGGACAAGCCGGTCGAGGCGCCCATGGCCAAGGCCGATGACAAGAAAGCCGCTGCACCGGCCGCCAAGGAAGAGAAGAAGGAGGAGGCGAAGGCGCCTCCGCCGACGCCCAACAAGGGCGACGTCGCGTGGCTGCTGACCTGCACCGCGCTGGTCATCATGATGAGCATCCCCGCCCTGGCTCTGTTCTACGGCGGGATGGTCCGCGCCAAGAACATGCTCTCGGTGCTGATGCAGGTGTTCGTCACCTTCTCGCTGATCACGGTACTGTGGTGCATCTACGGCTACAGTCTGGCGTTCACCGAGGGGAACGCATTCATCGGCGGTTTCGACCGGCTGTTCCTCGGCGGGACCTTCGACTCCGCCAAGGGCGAGTTCGCGATGGCCGCGACCTTTAGCAAGGGTGTCGTGATTCCCGAGCTGACGTTCGTCGCGTTCCAGGCAACCTTCGCTGCAATCACCTGCTGCCTGATCGTCGGCGCCTTCGCCGAGCGCGTGAAGTTCTCAGCAGTGCTGATCTTCATGGTGCTGTGGTTCACCTTCGCCTACACGCCGATCGCGCACATGGTCTGGTTCTGGATGGGGCCCGACGCTTACACCAGCGCCAAGCTCGTGGATGAGCTGAACGGCAAGGCCGGCATGTTGTGGCAATGGGGCGCGCTCGACTTCGCGGGCGGTACCGTGGTGCACATCAACGCCGGCATCGCGGGCCTGGTGGGCGCCTATCTGGTGGGCAAGCGCATCGGCTACGGCAAGGAAGCCATGACGCCGCACAATCTGCCGATGACCATGATCGGCGCCGCCCTGCTGTGGGTAGGCTGGTTCGGCTTCAACGCGGGTTCCGCGCTCGAAGCCGGCACGTCCGCCACGCTCGCCTTCATCAACACGTTCCTCGCCACCGCTTGCGCGGTCCTGGCCTGGACGTTTGGCGAGTGGCTGTTCAAGGGCAAGCCGTCGATGCTGGGCGCCGCTTCGGGCGCCGTCGCCGGCCTGGTCGCAATCACCCCCGCCGCCGGCAACGTCGGCATTGCCGGAGCGTTCGTAATCGGCACGGTCGCGGGCTTCGTATGCCTGTGGGCGGTAAACCAGCTGAAGCGCCTGCTGGGTGCGGACGACTCGCTCGACGTATTCGGCGTGCACGCCGTCGGCGGCATCCTTGGCGCGCTGCTGACCGGTGTGTTCAACGCGCCGGATCTGGGCGGACCGGGGTTCGTCAACAACTGGTTCGAGATGAAGCCGGGCTTCGGCAGCATCGCTGACCAGGTCTGGATCCAGGCCAAGGCCGTCGGTGTCACGGTGGTCTGGAGCGCCGTCGTCGCGCTGATTTCCTACAAGATTGCCGACCTCATCGTGGGGCTGCGCGTGACCGAGGAAGAAGAGCGCGAGGGTCTCGACGTGAACTCGCACGGGGAGACGGCCTACCATACGTAAGATTCTCTGACAGGGAGACCGAAGCAGCGCGGGCGCCTACGGGCGCCCGCTTTTTTTAAATGCGAGGTTCGCGCCCGAGTACGTTGTTTTTGCGCGACAAAAACGCGCGGGAAAGCGGCCATCCGCCTTCCGCTACAATAAGAGCCCCTTGGGCAGCGCAACGTGCACGTGTTGCGCGATGTCACAAGGGCTTCAGTGCGAGGAGGATAACAATGACCGTGCCGCGATTGATCACCGCGCTCGCCGGGCCGTTGCCCGATCTCGAGCGCCAACTGATCGCGTCCCAAGCCGGGATCGAGCACTGGCTGCGCAGCCAATGGCAAGACCATGCCGCGCCGTTCTATTGCTCGGTGGATCTCCGCACCAGTGGCTTCAAGATCGCACCGGTAGACACCAACCTCTTCCCCGGCGGGTTCAACAACCTCAACCCGGATTTCCGCCCGCTGTGCGTGCAGGCGGCGATGACTGCGATCGAGAAGGCCTGTCCCGACGCGCGAGGGATGGTGCTGATTCCCGAGAACCACACGCGCAACCAGCACTACCTGCAGAACGTCGTGGTACTCCAGACCATTCTGCGTCAGGCCGGCATCAACGTGCGCATCGGCACGCTGCTGCGCGACATTACCCACCCGACCGAGATCACGCTGGAGAACGGCGCAAAGCTCAAGCTCGAGCCGCTCGAGCGCCGCGGCAACCGACTCACGGTGGGTGGGTTCGATCCCTGCGTGATCGTGCTGAACAACGATCTTTCCGCGGGCACGCCCGACATCCTGAAGGATCTGGAGCAGGCGT
>Ga0247825_10001772_pt1 | contig 14267 bp, 11 predicted proteins | sample 13C_Vanillin_Day_FD_194413 | JGI IMG/M metagenome (GOLD analysis project Ga0247825, IMG submission 194413) | Soil microbial communities from agricultural site in Penn Yan, New York, United States - 13C_Vanillin_Day48 | ecosystem: Environmental > Terrestrial > Soil > Agricultural land | place...
GACGCGCGGTCGAAGCTCGTCGTGTACTGGATGTAGACGAGGGGCGTGAGCGTGTCATAGCGCAGCATGGACACGGCGCCGAACTCGCTCACGGTGTAGAGGGCGATGAGGAGCGCGCCCGCGGAAATCGCCGGTCGCAGCAGGGGCAGGTTGACGCGGAAGAAGGTCTCGAACGCCGGCTTGCCGAGGCTGCGCGACGCCTCCTCCATCGCGGGGTTCGTGCGATTGAGGCCGGCGCGTGTGCTGAGGAACACGTACGGGTAGCTGAGCACGCTGAGGACAAACCACGCACCCCAGAAGCCGTAAATCGAAGGCAGACGCTCGACCCCCAGGGGTTCGAGCAGGTCCTGTAGCAGGCCTCGAGGCGAGAGGGCGCTGACCATGATGAAGCCACCCACGAACGACGGTACGGCGAGCGGCAGCGCCAGCACGATCGTCCAGACATGGCGCAGGGGCAGGTCCGTTCGCCCCGTGAGCCATGCCAGAGGTACGCCGAGGATGATCGACGTTACGGTCACGGCGACCGTGAGTTGGATGGTGCGAGTGAGGGCGTCGATGGTGCTGTCGCGCGTGAGCGACTGCCACAGGGTGCCGCTCTCAGTCGCGCGCAGCACGAGATAGACCGGTGGCAGCAGCACGAGGCCGGTGACGAACAGGGCAAGCGTGAGCAGCGGCCACGGCATGCGTCCGAGCCGGTGGCGAGCCTGGGTCAGCGCGAGTGCCATGGCTACGGCAGGATGCCGGTCTCCCTCATCAGGTTCAACGACCCCTGCAGGTCCGTGAGGTCGCTCAGGTCGATCTCCGGCGGTTCGATCTCAGAGAGCGGCTGCAGGCCCTCGTCCACGTCGACACCTTGAATCAGGGGGTACTCCTTGGTTTTTTCTGTGAAGTACTGCTGGGCCTTGGGCTCCAGCATGTACTCGATGAAGCGCTCGGCGGAGGCGCGGTTCTTCGCCGTGTCCAGGATCGCCATGGCTGCGACGATAAACAGGCCACCGACATCGCCGTCTGAGAAGTAGAAGTTCCGCGCCTTATAGCCCTCCCCGCGCTCGTCCAGGAGGCGGAAGAGGTAGTAGTGGTTTAGGAAAGCGACATCGATCTCGCCGCTCTCGACGGCAGCGAGGGCGGAGAGGTTGTTCACGAACAGGGTGGGATTGTTGTCCTTGAGCTGGAGCAGCCACTGCCGCGCGAAGTCGTTTCCGCGGATGAGACGGAGGGCCGTCACGAACTCCGGAAAGCCGTCGCTGCGGGGCACGACGCCGACGCGGTTCTTCCACTCCGGTTTCGCGTAATCCAGGACGGATTTCGGCAGCGTCGCCGGGTTTATCGCGTCGGTGTTGTAGACCATGACGCGCTGACGGCCGGAAATGCCCACCCACAGACCCTCCGGCGACCGGAAGGCGGGATTGACCTTGGCGAGGATGTTCTGGGGTAGCGTGCTGAGGCGATTCTCAGCCTTCAGCGCACCGAAGGCGCCGACGTCCTGCCCGTAGTAGACGTCAGCCCGGCTGTTATCGCCCTCCTCGAGGATGCCCAGAGCGAGGTCGGTACCGTCGCCGTATTTGACCTGGATCTTGATACCCGTGTCCTTCGAGAACTGTTCCAGGATGGGATGCACCAGCGCCTGCGACCGCCCGGCGTAAATCGTCAGTGTGTCCCCGTCGCCGCCCCCGCCGCAGGCGCTGGTGCCCAGGGCCAGGGTGCCGGCAGCGCCGAGTCCCAGCGCCAGGAATCGTCTGCGGTTCATGGGTTCTCCAGTCAGAAGACGCATCATTGCGGCGGGCTCGTCACGGCCAGGCCCTCAGGAATTCCAAGGGCGGCGATCACGGCCGGCTCGTTCATCGCGGCATACACGCCGGTGCGGAGCGATGCGGGGAAGGCAGCGTCCGGCGAGGCGCTGTACGCCGCCTGCACCGTCTGAGCCGCCGTGGGCGAACCGGAGGCAACGAGGGCGCGAATGGCCTGGAAGAAGGTGCCGCCTTCGACGAGGTGCACCTGGCGCGCCTGTGGGGTCTGGTCGTTCACCAGCTCGGTCGTGTAACGCAGGGTGCCCAGGTAGAAGATTGTGTTGAGGTAGCCACTGATCTGGGCGTGCGCCGCATCGAACGCTGCAGCGTCGCCCTTGCGAGCCGCGTCGAGGGCTTTGGTGAACTCCGTCTCCAGGGGGACGGCGATCTTGTTCTGGAGGCCAAAGTTGCTCTCGCGGCCGAGAGCCGTGCCGATGAGCCCGACGCTATAGCCGCCGGCGTTGTCCTGCGGTCCGAGAATCGCCGCCCACGCCTCGTCGACAGCGTGGGGAGCGCCGGTAGCGTCGTCGCGGTTGCCCTGGGCGATGCGAGCCTTCGCGGCCTCGAGTTCCTGGAGCGCCTTGCCGTACATGAGCATGAGGATGCCCTTGTCGACGAGGTCGCGGCGGGCATCGTCGGAGAGGTCGGCGCCTCGGCCTGTGCCGGTGAGGCCGCCCCGAACGATGTCGTTGATGAAGTCAGCGCTGCCGTAAACCGCTGCTCCGTTGGGGAACATAGCGTAGACATCGGTGTTGGCGACCGATGCGAGGGAGCGGACTGAGCCATCCGCGCGCTTCTGGTTCTTGCCTTGCTCGTAGATCGCCGACGCGGCTGGCCAATCGACCGGTAGACCCTGTGTGGCGGGCTGCATGATCGTGCGGATGTCGCGCAGGTCGGCGCCCATGGCGAAGTAGATGTCGACATTCCCGACGGTCTGGTAGGTCGCCGAGCCGGGAATGCGCGTCGGGATGATGCCGGGACCGTCGACGCCGCTGACGGAGACGCTGCCCGAGCCGCCGCCTTCGCCATCGACGATGATGTCAACCTCCGGGCGGTCTTCGCCGCTGCAGGCGGCCATTATTGCCGCCGTAATGAAGACCATCAGCCCATACCGGCCCACCTCAAAGATGCTGCGTCTATGCACCAGGCTCCCTCTCCTCGTATTCGCCATCAGCCGGCCAGCATTTCGCGCGCCATGCCCAGGGGCACGCGCCAGAGGTACTGCAGGCTGACGAAGGATCGTCCGCGCTGGCGGCGCTGATACGAAACCGGCATCTCGGTCATCCGCATGCCCTTGCGCAACAGGTCCATGGTCAGCACCTGCGCGTAGTTGTAGTCATGCACGATTTCTGCGACGGCAATCGCCCGCGCCGAGAAGGCCCGATATCCCGTCTGCCCGTCCGAGATCCATCGCCCGCAAACCAGCGACAGCAGCGCGCTGAAGCCTGCATTCGCCACGCGCCGTGCCACCGCCATGCCTTCGTGAGTGCCCTTGAACCGCGAGCCGAGGACGTAATCCGCCTCGTCGCGCTCGATGGGATCGAGCAGGCGCTGCGCCTCGACAGGGTCGTATTCGCCGTCTGCATCGAGGTACACAGCGGCGCGAGCGTTGAGGACACGAGCCCCTCGGAGTCCGGTCCGCAGCGCGGCGCCGAGGCCGCGATTCGTCTCGTGGGCCACGACGACCGCGCCATGCACTCGCGCGAGGTCGGCAGTTTCATCGGTAGAGCCATCATCAACGACCACGACTCGATGGGGACTCGGCGCAGTCGCCGCGATGCGTGTGAGCACGGCGGGCAGGTTGTCTGCCTCGTTGTGCGCCGGGATGACGTAGACGATGGGCCGCTCCTCGTCAGCTGATGAGTCGGACAGCAGAGGTGAACCAACGTTGTCTGCAGGTGGCTCGATGCCGAGGTAATGCGTGATCGTCGGTGCGATGTCGATGATGAACCGAGGCTCATCGATTGCGACTCCGGGTTCGACGCCTGCGCCCCAGAGGATGCAGGGGATGTGAATCTCTGGCGGGCTCATGTGCCCGTGGCCGCCGATGCCGATGCCCTGGCCGTGGTCGGCCGTGATCACGACGGTCGCGCCTTCGAGGTAGCCGCTTTCGTCGCACCAGGTTAGGAAGGCGTCGATTTTCTGGTCCGTGACCGTAATCTTGTGCAGGTACTCCGGGTAGTAGCTACCGCGTGCATGTCCCGTCTGGTCGACGCTGAGCAGTTGGAGCACCAACAAGTCGGGGTCTTCGTCCATCATCACCTGCTTTGCGCGCGCGATGAGGCCGTCGTCGATGTCGTCGTTGTCCATCACTGCCGTGACGGTGCGCACGTCATCGCTGAAGGCGTCGATCAGGTGGGCGATACCGACGAGCTTGCCGTCGAGGCCCTCGCGTCGCATCGCGGCGAACATGCTGTCGCACTTGACGCCGAGGCTGGGGACGAAGTTGCTGCGCATGCCGTGCACCGCAGGCGATGCACCGGTGAGCATCGAGCTGAAGCAGGTAACCGTGCGGGCCGGGTAGACGGTGGCAACATTGGTGAACTCGGTGCCTTCCGCGCGCAGACGGTCGATGCACGGCGTGCTCGCCTCGCGCAGGCGGTCAGCGCGACAGCCATCGATCGCGATAACGATGAAGCGCTTTGAAGTGCGGCCGTAGGGGACGCGCATCGGCGCCGGGGACTGCGGCAGCGCGGGCACCCAGCGGAAGAACCACTGGTGCACGAGCAGGGCTGCGATGCCCATAACCAGCGCGAACGCCTGCATGCCCAGGACGGGGCCGGCGCTCATGTTCTCGGTCAAGTACGTGGCGCCGAGGACGAGGATGAGGAGCTTCGGCACCTGCTCCTGGAAGTTGCCGCTCGTGGGGTCCGGGTTCTCGATCACGAGCTTCCAGAAGCGCAGGAAGTTCGTCCACGGCGTGCCGATGCGCAGGTGATAGTAAACGGTACCCCACATGAACACGGTAAAGATCAGGTACAGCGCAAGGACCAAGGCGACGGCGATCGGGTCGACGAACTGGAAGGTAGCGAAGAACGCGGCAAGCAGGATCCATAGCGCGCCGCGTAGCTTCAGGGGGAAGTCGAAACGAAAGAGCATGAGCGCAAGCGGCATCATCAATAGAAGTGCGGCGCCAAACCGCGGCCAGTACGCCGATTCCGTAATGTGGGGCAGGGCGAGCAAACCGAGGACGATGAGCGAGAACACCGGCGTAAACGGCTTGCCCTCGTTGAACACGTTCCAGGTGCGCGCCACCACGATCTCGAGCCTCGATGCGCTCTTCGGGCGGTCACTCTCACCCCGCAGGACTGAGACCGCCTCGTTAACCGCGAACGGCGCCGCGAAGGTGAACGAGTAGGCGAACTTGAATCCGTGCGTGACGATCGCCAGCGTGAGTGCCTCGTCCGCGCCGAGGCCGCCCAGCGTGAGCACAGAGGTCATGCTCGTCTCATAGATGCCGATGCCGCCGGGCGTGAGATGGATGACCTGAAAGAGGATCGTGAACGCCGTCGCGCCGATCGCGGTCGCGATCGAGATGTTGCTCCCAAGGATGCTCGCCGTCCCATAGAGGACGCACGCCTCCAACAGCCAGCTCACGGCCACCACCGGCAGCGCCCGCGCCACCTTCGACGCGTCGATCTCCCGCAGCGCGGCCTGGACGGCGCCAAGCTTGCGCGCGAATGCCGCGGGCACAAACGCCGGCACGCTATGTCGCAAGGAGGCAAGCAGGAACGTCGCCACGAAAATGGCGGTCGCCACGACGGCAACCGGCAGCGCGAGGCCGAAGGAGAGGACGCCCACCGGAAGTGCCACCAGGGCAATGAGGGAAAGCGCAGCGAAGTCTGCGAGGCGGGCGACCACCGTCGTGGTCGTGCCCTCGGCCGCGGGGACGCCGTGTCGCGTGGCGAGGTACGGTCGGGCGATCTCGCCGGCCTTGAAGGGCAGTAGGTGGTTAAGGAGAAGGCTGGCCTGGAGGATGGAGAAGAGCCCGCCCGCGCGCTGCGGTGTCGTGAGGAGCGTCCGCCAGGCGACCGCGCGCAGCCAGAATGCCAGCGTATAGCCCACCGCCATCCCCAATACGATGCCGGGACTGCCGAGCATCGCGTCCCACGCGGCGCCCAACTGCCCGATGTCGAGCCGGAGGAGCACGTAAGTCGTGAGGGCAAGGACGATGGCCAGACCGGCAACCGCCTGCCAGGCGTGGAAGCGCCGAGCCGGTGGCGAGATAGCAAGAGCGCCGGAAGTGAGTACCATGCGGCCTGGTAAGACCTGCCTTAGGGAGAGAGTTAGTGTGTACTAAGGAGCACAACTTCAGAGTATGCGGGGGGTGAGTCTGGGTCAAGGTTTAGGGCTATCGCTTCGTCGGCTATGATTTAAGGGTCAGAGGAACGGAGGACCACTTCGAATGCTCAAGACCGACTGCAGCCACTTTCCCGAGTTCGTGAAGACCGAAGTCGAGCCCAAGGCGCAGCTGTGCCAGGTGTGCGGCATCAAGGGCCCGCTGCGCATGTGCACCACCTGCGGCTTCGTCGGCTGCTGCGAGTCCATGAACTCGCACGACACCGAGCACTGGAAGGAAACCGGCCACCCGATCATCGCCCGCATGCCCCTGGGCGAGGCGTCCTGGATCTGGTGCTACGAGGACAACGACTACCTGAAGGACTCCTAGGAGTCAGGTAGTTACGCCGCAACCGTAGCCGAGATGTTCCTCATCTCAGCGTTTGGGTTTGCCGTCGCCCCTTCTCCATTGAGTCCCTCGGGAACAGAACAGCAGCCGAGATGGGCCACATCTCGGCTACTGTTGAATGAGTCTGGGCGCCTGTTCCCTGCTCGCGACGCCTACGCGTCTTCCGCGAGGCGCAGGCCCATGAACTGCCAGCGCAAGTTGGGCTGGAAGAAGTTGCGGTACGTGCTGCGGATATGGTTCTGAGGTGTCGCGCAGGAACCGCCGCGTAGCACCATCTGACTCGACATAAACTTGCCGTTGTACTCGCCAACCGCGCCCGGCAGGGGCTCGAAGCCGGGGTAGGGCAGGTAGGCGCTGCCGGTCCACTCCCACACATCGCCGTAGAACTGCATCGACGCATCGGCGATGCGGGTGCCCGGCGCATCCGCAGATGCGGGCGCGGCTGGTGCCGGGTGGTAGCGCTCTGAATCCACGAAGTTGCCCTCGTGCGCGACGCCGTTGACGGCGTGTTCCCACTCCGGCTCCGTCGGCAGGCGCTTGCCGGCCCAGCGCGCGAAGGCGTCGGCCTCGTAATGCGAGACGTGCACCACCGGCTCGTTGGGGTCCACCTTTCGCATGCCCGCGAGGGTGAAGTTCCGCCATTCGCCGTCGCGCTCCTCCCAATACATCGGCGCTTCCCACGACTGTTCGTTCAACGTATACCAGCCGTCCGACAGCCAGAGCTCTGGCCGCTTGTAGCCGCCGTCGTCGATGAAGTCGAGGTACTCGGCGTTGGTGACCAGACGGTTGGCGATGCGGTAGTCGTCGAGGTAGACGTTGTGGCGCGGCAGCTCGTTGTCGAAGTGGAACCCTTCGCCCGCGAAGCCGATCTGATGCACGCCGCCCGCGAACTCCAGCCAGCCGAGGCTGTCCGGCGCCTGCGTAACAACTTCAGGGCGTTCGCGGTACACCGGCTCCAGGGGGTTACACCAGAGGATGTGCTTGATGTCCGTGACCAGCAGCTCCTGGTGCTGCTGCTCGTGGTTGATCCCGAGCGTAACGATCTCGCCGAGGTCTTGGAGCTTCTCCTCGTTGGCACGCTGCAGCAGCTCGACCGTGCGGTCCGTCACGTGGGAGCGGAAGTCGTAGATCTCTCTGACGGTGGGCCGGGAGAGGATGCCACGCTTCACCCGGGGGTGATATTTGCCGGCCAGGTTGTAGTAGGAGTTGAAGAGGTAGTGGTACATCGGGTGGAAGCGCTCGTAACCGGCCTGGTTGGGGTCAAGCACGAAGTTTTCGAAGAACCAGCTCGTGTGCGCGAGGTGCCACTTCGGCGGCGAAACGTCGGAAATCGACTGGACCACGTAGTCCTCGGTCTCCAGCGGCTCGCACAGCTTCTCCGTCTGAGCGCGCATCGTCACGAAGGCGTCGATCAGGCCGCGACGGTCGTAGCCTTCCGAGGTGGCGGGCCGGCTGATGGTTTCATTGCTCATGACGGTTGGCTCCTACAAAGAGGGCGGGCGCACCAGAAATCGTTCAGTCATAAACATTGTATCGAATCACGCCTTATACCGCCGGTTCTTCCCGCGGCTATGAGGTGATCGCTAACGTCACGCTCGTCGCGCCGCGTTCTCGGCAAGGCTCAGGCGGACGATGGTCTCGATCAGGGGCAGAGGCAACGGTTCCTTATGCGGGAAGCGGGCTGTGCTCTTCGCAGCTTTGTAGGGCTCGATTGCCGCGTCGAACTCCGGGTTGCCCTCGGGCAGAGGATACAGGCTGATGTAGTCCTTCCAACCGCCGAAGTAGACCAGGTAGCTGTTGTTCAGCTTGAAGGTGGGTATGCCGTAGCTGATGGTCTCCTTCGCATCGGGCGCCATCTCCTGAACCTTCATGCGAATCAGTTGCAGGCGGCCACGCACCTCGTCAGGGAAGGGCGCCATGTAATCATCAATCGTCTTGGTTTTTGGTGCGGCCTTTGTCTTTGGCTTGGGCTTTGCTGCCCCCTTCGTGGATTTGGCTGACTTTGCTTTCGTCGTCGACCGGGCCTTCGTGGCCGGCTTCTCTTGAGCTTTGCTCTTGGTGGCCTTCTCTGCCATTTTCCGTTCCTCCTGGCCCTACCCCTTCGCGCAGGACAACGACAGCCCAAACATGTCGCCCGGGGCCGCGTGCCACTCCTGCAGCTGCAGGCCCGCGGCCTCGAGCATTTCCGACACCCGTTCTCGCGTGAACTTGTGCGAGCACTCCGTCCAGATCGTCTCGGTGGGCGACACGTCCACCTCGAGGTCGATCTTCTTCAGCGTGACGTGCTGGCGCGTGTGCGGCCGCAGGTGCATCTCGATGCGCGCCTCTTCGTGGTTGAAGAAGGCCTCGTGGTCGAAGGCTTCGGGGTCGAAGTCGCCGTCGAGCCCGTTGTTGATCACGCGAAGCATGTTCTTGTTGAACGCCGCCGTGACGCCCTGCGAGTCGTCATAAGCCGGCTCGATGATGCTCGGGTCCTTGACGAGGTCGGTGCCGAGGAGGAGGTAGTCCTCCGGACCGAGCAGCGTGCGGATGTCGCGCAGCAGCTCGATGCGCTGGGCGGCGAACATGTTGCCGATGGTGCTGCCGAGGAACAGGACGAGGCGCCGTCCGTTCGCCTCGGGAATCTTGTCGAGGTGGCGCTGGAAGTCACCCACGACGCCATGGAGGTCGAGGCTGGGGTAGCGGCGTTCAAGCACTTCGCCGGCTTCGAGGATGATCGACTCGCTGACGTCGAAGGGGATGTAGCTGCGAAGGGTGTCTTCTCTGACGGCCGCGTCCAGTAGGGCGCGCGTCTTGGTGGAGGATCCGGAGCCCAGCTCGACGATTTCGGCAGGACGCATCCAACGCATAACGTCAGGGGCGATGGCGTCGAGGAGCTTCCCTTCTTCGCGCATGGGGTAGTACTCCGGGACTTCGGTGATGCGCTCGAACAACTCTGAACCTTCGTCATCGTAGAAGTACTTCGGAGGGAGCATCTTGGGCGTAGAGGTGAGGCCCCGGCGGACGTCTTCGGCCATGGTGTCGAAGAAGCCCTGATCGCGCAGGTAGTTATCGATACGAATCGAAGCCACGAGGCCTCCTTGCTGAGCAACCATGAGCGGTCCGGCAAGACCGTCCGTATAGGGTAGCGCTTAAGGTATGACAGAATCGCGTACGTGGGCCTTGAGGGCGCAAACATTCCTGCTACCATCTGTCAGGAGTTCGTCGGGAGCTCCGATTCAGATCAGCTTGCGAGGGAGTTCGCAATGAACGGCATTGAAACGACGCGAGAGACGCTCGACCTGGTGCACCAGTACCTCGAGGCGGCGATCGGCGACTGTGACAACGAGACGCTGACGAAGATGCTGCCCGGCGCCACGGTGGGGCCGATAGCGCACATCTACCTCCACGCCATCTCGGCCGAGGACTGGGCAGTACAGGAGCTTATACAGAACAAACCCAAGCTGATCAACGTCGAGAAGTGGCACGAAAGGCTGGGCATACCTGACCCTGCGACGGGCGAGGAGCCCGACTGGGCCAAAGCGCAGATTTCACTGTCCGCATTCCAAGACTACGCGAAAGCAGTCTACGCGGCGACAGACGCCTGGCTGGCGACGGCGACGGACGCTGACCTCGACAAGGAGATCCCCTGGGGTCCGAACCAGACGCACAACGCCGCGTGGATCCTGGCGGACGTGGTGCATTCGCATCTAGGGGTGCACGCCGGTGAGATCGCCGCCCTCAAGGGCGTGATGGGCCTGCAGGGCCTGCCCTGGTAGGTCAGGGGCGGCGTGATTCTCTTACTGGGTGTTGTCGCTCTTATCCTGGCTTGGGCTATACCACAGGAACATCAACTGCGGTGGGACAACCTGAAGGAACACCGAGCGCTGGTCCTTGCGACGATATTTATCTCGTCTGTCCTGTTGGTATTTCTAGTCCCCCGGACGCTCCATACAGAATTCTTCACCGGGCTCGTGCTGATCGCTATCCTTGGCCAGTTGCTATGGCTCGCTTATAGCGTTCGAAGCAAGCAAATCAGGTAGTCAGGCATGTGTCTCTTGCGAATTGACAACCCGTTGCCGATCGGCGGAATCTACTTGTAATCGCCGAAGGTAGCTACAGGAGATCGATCATGCTTAGCGCTGAAGACAACGACATCCTCTGTCGCGTGGGGCCGGGTACGCCGATGGGCAACGTAATGCGCGAGTACTGGATTCCGGCCGCGCGCTCGGACGAGCTGGCTGCGCCGGATTGCCCACCTCTGCGTGTGAAGCTGCTGGGCGAGGAGCTGATCGGGTACCGGACCACATCGGGCGCTGTGGGGCTGATGCAGAATTCGTGCCCGCACCGGGGTGCCTCGATGTTCTTTGGACGCAACGAGGAAGAGGGGCTGCGCTGCGTGTATCACGGCTGGAAGTTCGACGTGACGGGCGCGTGCGTCGACATGCCGTCGGAGCCGGCGGAATCGAACTTCAAGAACAAGGTGCATGCTCGCGCCTACCCGACGCACGAGCGCAACGGCGTGATCTGGACGTACATGGGTCCGCGCGAGGTACCGCCGCCGCTGCCGGAGATCGAGCACAACATCGCGAACAGCGAGATCGCCAAGATCACGATGGTGATGCGGCCGTGTAACTACATGCAGGGCTGGGAAGGCGAGATGGACACGGCCCACGCCGCCTTCCTGCACTACGGCTCGGCGAAGTCTGAGGACTACGAGCCGGGCAGCTTCAACTACTACCAGTTCCGCGTGCGCTCGCCGAAGTTCACGGTGATCGACACGCCTATCGGGACGTCCTACGGGGCTTACCGGCCGGCGGAAGAGGACACTTACTACTGGCGGACGGCGCACATGATGTTCCCGTTCTACGCCGTGATCCCGGCGGGCTGGCTGGGCATGTACGTGCCGATGGACGACGACCACACGATGCACTGGGAGATCCTGATTCGCCCGCAGGTCGGTGCCGACCAGCAGGGTCGCGGACCGCGCAGCTTTGGCGTGGAAGGCGGAACCGCCGGCGCGACCACCTGGCTGCCCAACGGCACCGGCTGGTACGACCGCTTCAACATCGACCAGGAGATGGCGAACGACTACAAGATCGACCGCGAGGCCCAGCGCACGAACAAGAGCTACACAGGCATCGAGGGCATCCGCCAGCAGGACATGGCTGTGACCGAGAGCATGGGCACGATCTACGACCGCACCCACGAACACCTCGGCACGACGGACGCCCTGATCATTCGCACGCGGCGCAAGCTCATCAAGGTCGCGAAGGACTTCCGCGACCACGGCATCCTGCCGCCCGGTGTCGACGACCCGACCCTGTATCACATGCGCTCCGGCGAGTTCATCCTGCCGCGCTCGGCGGATTTCTGGACCGCGCTGCAGGAGCCCCGTGAGTCGTTCCTGAAGCCGTCGCCGGCGCCGAAGTTTGAGGGCGCGAACGCATAGCACCGGTTTCGTAAGAACGATGTGGGGGCGCAGCATGCTGCGCCCCACATCGTTTGATACGTACCGTTAACGCGTGATGTCCGCAAATGCGCCCTACCATGGATATGTAGGAGCGTAGATGGGAGGCTTCATGCAGAATTTCGATCTGGTCCTTATCGGCACCGGCGCCGGCGAAAAAGTTGCCTGGGAAGCGTTGAAGGCCGGCATGAAGGTCGCGATCATTGACGAGGGACCTTTCGGTGGTACCTGCGTCAACCGCGGCTGCATCCCCTCAAAGATGCTCATCCGCAGCGCCGACGTGCACGAGCTGGTCAATCGCGCCCACCTCTGGGGTGTCAACGCTCAGGTCGAGAGCATCGATTGGCAGAAAATAGTCTCGGAGGTCGCGGAGACGGTGGATGGCTACTCGGCGGGTGATCTCCGCCGAGCGCAGGAAACGGAAAACGAGACGGCGTTTACCTCTCGCGCACGCTTCACCGGCGAGAAGACTCTGGATGTGGGTGGGGAGGAGCTCCACGGCGACATCATCGTCATCGCCGCCGGCAGCCGTCCCTTCATCCCCGACATCGAGGGCCTCACCGGCACGCCCTTCGTGACCACCGACGAGGCTCTGCGCCTGCCGGAGCAGCCCCGGCGCCTCGTCATCCTTGGCGGCGGCTTCATCGCCGCGGAGATGGCGCACTTCTTCGGCAACCTGGGCACCGAGGTGACGATCGTCAATCGCAGCGACAGGCTGCTGGGCAACGAGGACGAGGAAGTATCTAAGGGCTTCACGAAGGTCTACCAGCGCAAGTTCAACACGCTGTTGAACACCGAGGCGCGCAAGGTGCAGTTCGAATCGGGCGAGTTTCGCATCGATGTCGAGGGCGCGGCCGGATCCCAACGGCTTGTGGCCGACGCACTACTGGTCGCAACGGGCCGCGTCCCCAATAGCGACACGCTGAACCTCGAAGCTACGGGCGTGAAGACCGACAAGAAGGGCTTTATCGTTGCGGACGAATACCTGGAGACGGACGCGAATGGTGTCTGGACGCTCGGCGATATCGCCGGGCGGTACATGCTGCGCCATTCGGCAAACTATGAGGCTGGATTCGTCGGCCACAACGTCACACATCCCAATGACCGCAAGAAGGTCGAGTACCTCGGCATGCCTCACGCCATCTTCGCGTCGCCGCAAGTCGCGGGTGTAGGCATGACGGAGGCGCAGGCGCGCGCGACCGGACGGGACGTCAGGGTCGGCAAAGGGACGTACCAGGACGTGACGTACGGCATTTCGCTCAAGGACGAGGACGGCTTCGCCAAGGTGGTTGCGGACGGCCAGACCGGCGAGATCCTCGGTTGCCATGTCATGGGTACTGACGCATCGATCCTGATCCAGGAGGCGGTGAACGCCATTCGCGCAAAGAACACGTACCAGCAGGTGGCGGACTCGATTTACGTGCATCCGGCGCTGACAGAGGTGATGTCGACTGCGTTCCGGCGCGTCAGGTGACGATTCTTGACGGGCGCGATATTCTCAGAGCGATCCGAATCCAGGGCGAATGGGCAGGAGATGTCATGACAGCAGAAGTGATCCGGGGCAGCAGGGCCGGCGTGACGGTACGGCAGCCGGAGCCGCCGCAGCCCGGCGAGTTGACCCAGACGCCGCGCGAGATCGAGGGCCCGTACTACCGCCTCGGCGCGCCCGAGCGCTCCAACCTCCTCGAGCCCGGCGACAAGCCCGAGCTGGTGCTTACAGGCCGCGTCCTCAACGAGCGCGGCACGCCGGTTCCAGGCGCCATCGTTGCCCTGTGGTCGTCCGACGCCGTGGGCAACTACGACATGATCGGCTATAAGTACCACGGCTACCAGACGACAGACGCCGAGGGCCGCTACGAGTTCACGACGATCATCCCCGGCTGCTACGAACCCCGCAACGCCAAACACCTGCACGTCAAGGTGCAGGGCAACAGCCAACCGATCACCACCCAGCTCTACATCGAGGGTGAGCCCGGCAACGAGGACGACGACTTCTACGACTCCCGCCTGCTGGTCGCCACGACCACCGACGCCAACGGCACGAAGCACGGCAGCTACGACTTCGTGATCAAGCAGGTGACGGAGAAGGAAAACGTGACGCCGGAGAGCCTCGCCGCGCGGGTTTAGACAGGCCGCAAGCCGCGGCCAAGAAGAAACACGTAGCTGCAGACCTTCAGGTCTGCCTCTCGATCGCGCTTCGCGGCGCAGCAGACCTCAAGGTCTGCAGCTAGTCTTGAAGCTCTATGCACTCACTATGCCCCATGCACTACCTCGCCCCCGGTTTGACCTTGTGATGCATCGCGCAACATACTGCCCGTATGGTCGCGAAACTGAAGAAGCAACT
>Ga0247825_10001773_pt1 | contig 14265 bp, 11 predicted proteins | sample 13C_Vanillin_Day_FD_194413 | JGI IMG/M metagenome (GOLD analysis project Ga0247825, IMG submission 194413) | Soil microbial communities from agricultural site in Penn Yan, New York, United States - 13C_Vanillin_Day48 | ecosystem: Environmental > Terrestrial > Soil > Agricultural land | place...
GATCATGCCCAAGTTCGTCTGAACTCGTCCTACTCATCTCCTCTAAAACCACGGGAGCAGGAGTTCGGTCATAGGGCCCAACCTATGGCCGAACCCCTACCACCCGGGTTGCCCGACTACTTACTAGACCAGGGGCCCGATGAAAACGCCCAAGATCTCTGTAGCGCTTCCCTGCTATGGCGAAGGCGAGCGAGCGCCGACCGCGTCGTGGCTATTTGCGGCGATCGACGCCGCAGAGATGGCAGGCTTCGATCGGGTGGTGGTTTCAGACCACCTGGTCTTCGGAAGCGACATGGGCGGGTACTCCGACCCCCTGAGCGGTGGTCGGGAGGGTGGCCGCCAGCCAACGGGCCCTGACGGGCTCTGGCTTGAGCCGCTGACGGTGCTTGCAATGGCCGCTGCAAGAACAACACGGGTACGGCTCGCCACGACAATCTTGCTGGCAGCCCTCCGCCGGCCTGCGGTCCTGGCCAAGACCGCCGCGACCATCGACTACCTGTCGGGCGGACGCTTGGATCTGGGCGTCGGGGTGGGCTGGCAGCGAGCCGAGTACGAGGCCTGCGGTCTCGACTTCGGTAGCCGGGGTCAAGCGCTTGACCGATCTCTGGAGATCTGTCAGCTCTTGTGGGAGCAGGACGTGATGAGTTTCGAGAGCGATGGCCTGGCCTTCGAGAGCGTCCATATGATGCCCAAGCCGATTCAGAAGCCTTTGCCCGTGTGGGTCAGCGGCACTCTCAATCCCGCCGTCGTGAGACGCCTGTCGCGCTTTGGCGCGGCGTGGGTGCCGTGGGGAGAGGATGCGCAGAACCTGAAGGCGTCGATTCCCACGATGCGCAACCACATGGAAGAAGCCGGGAGAGATGCCTCTTCCCTCGGTGTTGTCTCCCGGGTCCAGGTGGTGCGATCGAACGACGGAGGAACCGATGCGCTCGCAACGGCTCAGAACGCTGTACGCCTGGTAGAACTCGGCGTAACCGATGTCGTGGTCGCGCCGCCGGGCCTGGACGACCCTGTGATCCAAGGTCGCGCGGTGGGCAACGAGGAGACCGCGGTCGCGATGAAGGAGCTCGTTGAGGCTTTCTGGCGAATCTGCTCTGGTTGAGGCGCGGAGGAGTGGTGAATCCAGGCGGTTTGCGAGTTCGCTGGCAAGTCCGCTGTCTCATCGGCAACCGTCAAATATTGCAGAGCACAGTTTCAGTGATGTATTGATTACGTCACTTCTTGGGTAATAGCGATCCATGATTCGCCTGCCTCCGCAGCAGTGGTGGCGAACGAGTAATCGACTACCTCAATCAGATCAACCATGACAGACCCGACCGGCAAGGAATTCTCATCAGCATGACCAACCATGCGCGTCCGAACAAGACTCTTATTCTTCCGAGCCTCCTGCAAGCGCGAGCCAATTCCGCGGAGTCGGCCTCGCGTATTTTTGCACGTGAGGTAGATGGCGCGGAAATCAGTTATCGCGAGACCTACATCCAGGCACGGATCCTTGCGAGGAGCATGCAGGAACTCGGCGTCAAGCCCGGCGCGAGGGTAGCCGCCATCCTGCCCAGCTCCTGCGACGCAGTGGTGACGATGTGTGCCGCCGCAGTGCTCGGCGCGATCTACGTTCCGCTGAACACGGCCTACGTCGGCGACCTCCTGGGGCACGCGCTGCGAGTGACGGAGCCGGATGTTGTCATCGTCGACGAGAGTTACGCCAAGAACCTAGCCGGCATCCAACTCGGGGAACTCTCGCCGCACCTTGTTATCCGTGGGGCAGTTGGTGCTCTCCGGGCGGATGAGTCGCCGGGTTGGCGAAGTGTCCAATCCTTGGCGGATCTCCGAGATGGCGAGGATGATCCGGGATTCGTCCCGGTGACGGCGGACTGGGCGGATGTCGGTCTGCTGCTGTTCACGTCTGGCACCACTGGCGCCTCCAAAGCGGTCATCGTGTCTTGGTTGCACTTCTTCTTAAGTTCGAGCCGGTGCTGGTCGATCGACGAGCTGGACTCTGACGCGAACATGTATTCGCCGTGGCCGATGAATCACATCTCTGGCGCCGGCTCGATCTACGCGATGGCGATCGTAGGCGGGTCGTTGACGTTGAGAGACGGATGGTCCACGAGCCGATTCATGGCAGATATCTTGGAGTACCGTTGCGGAGTCACCACCCTCATCGGGGAAACTGTCGGTTATGTCAGTAAGATGGTGCCGCCCAACGGTGCTGCAGACTTTCCGCTCTCGAAGTTGAACACAGCGCCAATCTCGCCCGTGACGGAGAAGATCCGCGAGACTTTCGGCGTCGAGGTCTGCACCAACTACAACTCCACGGAGCAGTCTGCGGCAATTGGAAGTCTCGGCTACGACCCGTTGCCCATGGGGAGTTGTGGACTGCTGCGCGAGGGCGCGGCTGTACGGCTGGTGGATACAGAGGGCAACGATGTCCCTCGTGGCGAGCCCGGCGAGCTCTTAGTTCGTACCTATGACCCAGCGGCAATGAGCACCGGGTACTGGGGTATGCCCGACGCAACCTCCTCGGCGTGGGAGGGAGGCTTCTATCACACAGGCGACCTGCTTCGTCAAGACGAAGATGGGTACTTCTACTACCTGGGCCGGCTAAAGGACCGTATCCGAGTCCGTGGCGAGAACGTCAGCGCAGATGAGCTGGAGGGCATCTTGACGCGTTCTCCTCTCATCGAGCGCTGCGCGGCGGTAGGTGTACCTGACCAGTTCAGCGACGATGAGCTCATCTTGTTCGCGATTCCTGCTACAGAAGAAGTCCTCGCAGAGCAGATCAAAGCCTATTGTGCCGCCAATTTGCCGAAGTTCATGATTCCATCTCGCATCATTCTCGTCAGTGCTCTGCCCGAGACACCCACGGGCAAGGTTCAGCGCGCAGTTCTCAGAAAGAGTCTAGAAAGCTGAGTGCGCTGCGGTCGCACTGCGCCGGTTCACGTAGCCACTCGATGGCGCTGCGCTGCTCGAGCACGTGGACCTCGCAGCGCGGGTGATGATCGACCTGGCCGCCCGTGCCGAGGAGCGGGAGGAGGAGATCGGTCGTCATCTCGCCGCCAACGGCGAGGTCGACGAGGTCGTCACCGCGTTGGAGCAGCAGTACGACGCGTCGCCCGGGCTGAGGAGAGCGGGTCCAGCCTGCTCGCCGAGGACCAGCCGCTTCCGAGGGGCGAGCAGATCAGCCAGCAGTTCGAACAGTTCCTGGCCGGCTTGGAACGGCCCGACGACCCCGGAGGTGGCGCATGACCGCGCTGGACGACAGCGAGGCCACGACCGAGACCGGGGGGAACGATGCGACGCGGCGGCTGGTCTCGCTGCTCGACCTGGAGCCGCTCGACACCGATCTCTTTCGCGGGAAGCAGCCCGACACGGTCCGCCAGCGCGTGTACGGCGGACAGGTCGCAGCGCAATCCCTGATCGCTGGCACCCGTACAGTCCGTTCGGAGTTCCACGTGCACTCGCTGCACTCCTACTTTCTGCTGCCCGGGGACTACAACGTCCCGATCATCTACGACGTCGAGCGGATCCGGGACGGCAGGTCGTTTGCCACCCGCCGCGTGCTCGCACGCCAGCACGGCCGCCCGATCTACTATCAGTCGCTGAACTTTCAGGTGAAGGAGGAAGGCTTAGAGCATCAGGAGCCCATGCCCGACGTCAAGGGGCCTGACGAGGGTCGCGACCTAGTCGGGGTAATGCGGGAGCAGGGCTTCGAAGATGGGATCGGCAAGGAGTTGGCCGCTCTCGATATGCGCTGGCTGGGCAGCTCGCGCTACGGCCTCGACCCTGATCCGCTGCACCCATCGAAGGCGCAGGTCTGGATGCGGATCGACGGCCGGCTCTCCGACGACCCGGTCGAGCACCTCGCTGTCTTCACCTACGCCAGCGACGTCTTGCTGCTCGGCGCCGCGCTGGCCGCCCACGACGTCGACCCGGCCGCCGTGCAGATGGCGACGCTCGACCACACGATCTGGTTCCACCGGCCGTTCCGCGCCGACGAGTGGTGGCTTTACGATCAGTGGTCGCCGTCGGCCGGAGGTGCTCGCGGGCTCTCGCTGGGCCGGGTGTTCACGCAGGACGGCACCTTGGTCGCTACTACCGCGCAGGAAGGTCTGATCCGGCCTCGGACGCGGTGAGCGGCCGGCGCTCAGAGCGTCGTCGTATGCCCCAGCAGGTGCGGGGCACCCGACTTCGGGTCGACGAGCGCAAAGTCCCACCCGCCGGCGCCGGCCACTGCGCCGAACTGCGCTTTGCCCGGGAGGAAGATCGGCTTCTTGAATCCCACCTCCACCCGGGGCCGGTCGGGCAGCCGGTCCAGCGCCGCGACGCACCGTGCCCTGCTCCACGTGCCGGGCGCGATGTGGCGCCGGGAGCCGAGGGCCTTCGCCGTCAGCGGGTAGAGGTGGATCGGGTCGCGGTCGCCGGACACCGTGGCGTACCCACGAGTGTTGTTTTTCAGGGATGCTCCACACGGACCCTTCGGTGAGGGAAGGAGCGACCGGGGTCGCCGTTCTCCTTGTCGCCGCCCTCGCCGACGCGGAGGTAGGTCGAGAGCGACTCCCACATGACCTCGTCTCCGACGGCGCCCACCACGTCATGTCCGCGCTCCACCCCTGGTGATGGCGCAGGTTGTCGGCCTTCAGCGACATCGAGACCGTCTCGCAGGTCGACACCGGGCGGTACTGGATGATGGTGTTCTCGAGATGGACCGAGCCGATCGCGGGGAAGGGGAACGACGCATCGGCCATCAGCGCCGACTGCAGGGGGAATACCAGCAGGTGCAGGTAGGGAAGGGGGACGTCCTTCGTCGAGAATCCGAGACCGCTGCATAGCGCTTGACCTCAACCCGGGCGACCGGGACGTTCTGCGTCGCAGCTCGATCTCGGGAGAGCCGTGCCGGTTATTGATACCCCGCAGTTGGTTGACTCTGAGGAGCACCGGAAGCGCGGCGTCCCCATGATGCCGAGACCGCCGCCGCCTCCACGTGGCGCACGTTGCCCGGCTCCCGACCCATATCAGGCACCCATCATCAGCCGGACACAGTCCCAAACCACGTTGCCGTGAATGGGTTTGAGCGCGGTCGATCAGGATGTGGCGCAGGGGTCATTTCCTAGGGGGAAGCCTCCTCGTTCCGCTACACCGCAATGGCCTACCAACCGGCCATCCGGTAGCCTAGACTGCGGGAGTCCTCGATTTTCAGGGGCCAGGAGCGGGCCATCGAGTCGACGCTTGCCAAAACGCTTAGGTGACAGCAGATCCCGTGCCCGAAGTAGCCATCGTCTCCACCGCCCGATCGCCGATCGGTCGAGCCGCCAAGGTGCACGAAAAACGTGCGCGCTGCCGAGCGCGCCCGAGAAGGAGAAAAACTTCGTGACGAGCAACTCTGAATTGAGGTTCGACGGAGATGTAGCGATCGTCTCCGGTGCTGGGCGAGGCCTCGGCCGCGCCTACGCGATGCACCTAGCTAGTCGTGGCGCGCAAGTCGTGGTCAACGACATCGACCAGGAAGCGGCCCAAGCCGTGTGCGATGAGATCACGGCGGCCGGCGGCCAGGCACATGCTGATTCGCATCCGATCGGTGACGCGGAAGGATCTCGCGCCATCGTAAAGACCGCACTCGACGCTTTCGGCAAGGTCACCATCCTCGTGAACAACGCGGGCATCATCTCGTACGCATCTTTCGCGGAGCTCACCGACGACCAGTGGGACTCAATGAAGACAGTGAACCTCGACGGCACCTACTACCTGTGCAAGGCGGTGTGGCCCATCTTCCAGGAACAGAAGTACGGCCGGATCGTGAACACCACCTCGAATGGCGGTTACGCCGGTTACCCGACCCTCGCGCACTACGGGACGGTCAAGGCCGCCATCCTCGGCCTCACCAAAGTCCTCGCGCACGAAGGTGCCGAGCACGGGATCACCGTCAACGCCATCGCGCCGATGGCGGTCACGCGGATGAACGCAGAGCAGGTCTACGGTAATGCCGAGCCGCAGGAGGAGACGTGGCAGCAGGACATCGCTGACGGCAAGGTTCCGATGGGCCCGGCCTCAGTTGTGGCGCCGGCCGTGACCTGGCTGTCGCACCGCGACACGGACGTCACCGGGGAAGTGTTCAGCGTCTCCTCCGGCAAAGTGGGACGGGTCGCCATCGTGGTGGGGGACGGCTTCTTCGACCCCGACCTCGAGCCCGAGGCCCTTCGCGACCACGAGCAGCGTGTGCGCTCCATCGAGTCCTATTTTGAGCCGATCCAGACGGCCGACGAGGTGATGCTCATTCCAGCTCTGTTCCAGCGGTGACTCTAGCCTCAATACCGTTTACTTAGAATGACACGGCTGTTATTCTCGAGCCCGTGCCACGTGTGGGATGGGTGAAGCCGAGCAGTGATCAGCGGTTGTCCGATCACATTTCGTTGGGGGTGTTGACCCGGGTTTTTCCACCCGAGGTGATCGACGAGGTCGTGACCGAGTGCGGCCGGGTCGAACGCCGGAATCGGCTGCTGCCGGCGCGGGTGGTGGTCTACTACGTGCTCGCACTCGCGTTGTTCTCGACCTGCTCGTACGAGGAGGTGATGCGCAAGCTGGTGGCCGGACTCGAGTGGGCCTCGGGCTGGTCGCATCGGTGGACGATCCCGACGAAGGCGGCCCTGTTCCAGGCCCGCAAACGGTTGGGGTCCGAGCCGCTGCGCATGCTGTACGAGCGGGTCGCGGCGCCGCTGGCCGATCCACGGGTCCCGGGCGGTTTCTACCGGTCGTGGCACCTGATGAGCATGGACGGGTTGACCCTGGACGTGCCGGATTGCGCGGCGAACGTCGAGTATTTCGGCCGGCCTCCGTCCTCGCGCGGCGGTGGTCGGGGTGGGGCGTTCCCGCAGGTGCGGGTGCTGGGACTGGCCGAGTGCGGCTCGCACGCGATCGTCGACGCCGCGCTGGGACCGTACACGCAGGGCGAGCAGACCCTGGCCGAATCGATCGTGCGGTCGCTGCGGCCGGGGATGCTGCTGCTCGCCGACCGCGGATTCTTCAGCTACCGACTGTGGAAACTGTGCGCCGACACCGGTGTGGACCTGTTGTGGCGGATGAAGTCCAATGCCGTTCTTCCCGTCGAAAAACGCTATCCGGATGGATCTTTCGCGTCCCATGTGTACCCGGGAACGAAGGCGCGACGCAACCGCACCGACGGCATCGCCGTCCGGGTGATCGAGTACACCCTCGACGTGATGGGTGAGGACGGCGAACCCTCGGGCGAGCAGGCGACGTACCGGATGCTGACCACGATCACCGACCCCGAGGCCGCGCCCGCCGCCGAGTTGGCGGGGCTGTATGTGCAGCGGTGGGAGATCGAGACCGCGTTCGACGAACTCAAGACACACCAGCGCGGGCCGGGGGTGGTGCTGCGGTCGAAAACCCCCGACGGGGTGATCCAGGAGGTCTACGGCCATCTCTGCGTGCACTACGCCATCCGCTCCCTGATGCACACGGCGGCAACCGAATCCGGACATGACTCCGACCGGTTGTCGTTCACCCGCAGCCTCCGGGCCGCTCGCCGCACCACCGCGAGCCACCCGGGTTTTTCCCCCTCGAACCCAGAATGATGCGCACCACCGCGTCACCACGGAGATCCTTCACGAACGCCTACCTCCCCGACGTCCCCGCGCCAACCCCCGCGTGGTCAAACGCAAGATGTCCGTCTTCCACGTCAAACACCCGCATCACCGGAACGCGCCCCGAATAGACCGCAGACCGCTCGTCCACTCGGGCGACTCCGTACGGCTCCATAAGTAAACGGTATTGACTCTAGCCTCGATCTTTCGTCGGGCTGACGTGCTGTCCTGGTCGGGTTCGGATTGGTTGTTTCGGTCGTGTGTCTGGCGCTCGGGCGCGAGCGACCTGCCGACGCGGTCGGGTGGGCGCCGGGTTTCACGGTCCGGAGTGATTGGCCCTTTCATCTGGTCGGGCGGGCCGCTGCTGGTCAGGTCGGTATCGCCGCGAGCCGGGTGAGGACGGCTTCGATCAGACCCTTCCACGGTGCGTGCGCGGAGAGGCGTAGGTGGGTTCGTCTGGCGTGGCGGGCGACGCGGCCGCCGATCGAGAACAGTCGCAGCCGTATACGTTTCGGTTCCTATCGACGTGCGGCGTGGTCGGGCAGGGCGATCATCTGCATCCACGCTGTCAGCTCGACGGCGAGGGCCGCAACCGCGAGCCAGATCTTATTCTCCGCGAGGCTGTGCAGCGGCAGGTTCGTCAGGCCGGTGTCCTTGGCTGTGCGGATGCGATCCTTGCAGCGGGCGCGGCGCCGGTGCCGCAACTCCGAAGCGGCTGGTTCACCGCGAGCGCCGTTGGCGGGTGAACGCGGTCAACCGCAGCCGTCGACGTCGGTGAACCCCAGCGGACTGCGATCGGTCACCTATACCCCCGGTACGGTCCCAGCTGCGCACCCGGGTGCGGGCGTTCCTTCCTGACGATTACCCGCATCCCGGCCGGCCAGCCGGACAGGTCGAGCGGGTGGCCGTCGGCGTTGTAGGCGGGTGTCCACGCGTGGGCGGGGATGTAGTCGAGGCGGGTGACCATCTGGTCGGTGAGTCCGAACCCGACCGAGTACGACAGCTTCTGGCGCTCGAGGTAGTCGATGAATGCGTGGGTGCCGCCTGCACCGTCAGTGCGGATCAGGACCCTGCGGCCGACGCGGCCGACGCGGCCGTCTTGGCAGTGAAGGGCAACTGCCGCAGGCATTCCCGTGCGAGTTCGATGTGATCGGCGGCAGTGTTCGGGTCGGCGTTGCCCGGGCGCAGCATGAAGGCCAGGGGTTCCCCGGTCCCGTCGGGTTCGTGGTCGACGAACCCGCATAGCGGATGGAAGCCGAAACCACCTTTGTAGGTCGGGGCGGCTTCCTCCTTCTCCGAGTGCGCGGTGATCAGGGTGGGTCAAGGTCGATGATCAACGGGTTCTCGGCGTCGATCTCGTGGTCGGGCGCAGCGGCACCGGCGTGAGACCAGGCGAGGGCGCGGGCCGACGCTCGTGCGGTGTTGATCGCGGACAACGCCCTTCGGAACATCGGTGGCAAGCGTGGTGATCAGCCGGGAAACGGTCGGGTCCGATGCCACCGTGCCGAAGACTGCGGGTTCCTCGCGCAAAACAGCGATGTCGGCGAGGCAGTCCCCGCCGACCGCGGCCCACACAGCGAGGTCGAGCAGGATCTTGCCCGGATCGTGGGTGGCCAGAGGCGTGCGCCACGGTGCCAGCGCCTCGACAACGCGGCGGTCAGGCCAGTCTTCTCGGCGGTCCGCAGCAGCGTGACCGCTCCACCCTGCGACACGACCCCCTTCCCGTGGTGTCGACGGATAGGGACCAGTAGACTTCGTGACCAGAAAGGTGCTCCTCGGACTCGCACGAACATGACCCTCAGCAAGTCATATTCTTGCAGCTCAGATCACCTTTCTTCCTGAGCGACACAGACCCACTTCCAGTTCAGCGTGAAGCGCGAGGCTAGGGGTCGTACACGGGCCGTGGTGCTGGAGCCACTACGGCGGGGCGGATAGCATACTGCCGCCCCCGCCACCGCGCGCTACTTGGTGACAGTCCGTCTGCTCGACTCGGCTTGGGGCCAAATAGCGCCAAGCTCCCTCGAAGGCGGGCCCTTTAACGCGAAGCAGATGGGCACCGTCCGCACGGCCCGTGGACGCTTCGCGGCCTCGTGGCCGAAGCTCGGGGACGTGCCGTTCCAGGCTACGCTCGCGCAGGTCAGCCCCGACTCTTCTTATTGCCATTGCCCTCGCCACCGGGGTGGAACCTCGGCAAGGCGACTCTGCGGTGGCACGAAGCACTTCGCTGGCGATTCAGCCGGCAGCGTGCACCCTCGCCACGACTGACGTGACCAATTGCAACGTCCACCATCCGTCGATCGGCCGAAGGAATGAGGTACGTGCCGCGATCTGCGCCGACGCCGGCCCGCGAGTGGGCCCGAGGAGATTAGGAGGGGGTCATTGTGCGTCGTCGAGCCCTCGCGCGGCGAGTGCCTCGGCCAGCTCGTCGGCCCTCCTGACGCGCCTAGGACTCGGCAGCGTGAGACTCGTTGATCAGGGGGGCTGCACCGCTGTTCCAGCGTCCCGGAAGCCGCGTCCGGAGGTCGTCGCCGGGACTGGGGCGGCGGGTTCTTACTGTCGTTGCAACACAAGTCTATTGAAATCTGGGTCTTCCCAGCTCACGGGTTATGTTACCGCAGTCGGCATCGCGAGCTCCAGCGCAGTGCGTCGCCGGTGAGCGGTGGCCCGTCGCTCGACATTGAATACCGTTGCGGGAGTTGCGCACTCCGGGTTCTTCCGTGGGCGAGTGTTGAGCTGACGTGTTACCGACCGCACATGAGCGTGACTGTGCACCGACAGATCGGTGCCCTTCGGGAAATACTGTCGAGTGAGCCCGTTGAAATTCTCGTTCGCACCCGCTGCCACGGACTGGAACGTTCGGCGAAGTAGATCTTCAGATCGAGGCCGCGGAGATTTCTCGGTGGCAAATACATCTCCGTTTCCTGATCCCACGTTAACATTCTGCGCATTCGTTTTGATAGGCCCGCAAAGGCTTTGATGACAGCATTTTTCACCGATTCGGCGGTGTGATCGACGGCGAGATTGATGATGATTCCGTACTGGGTTTTCCGTTCCCGCAGGGTCATCATCGCCGATCGACAGCGCAACCCCAGGATGAGATCCCTTCTTTACGTTGTAGCGGTGGGCGATATCAGGGCGGGACCGGGTGTGCCGTCGGGTCCACGATCACCGTGAGGTACTGCTTGTCGCGGCGAGTCCCGCCACACCGTGCTCGGTGACCCCGACCAGGGGCGACGGCCGCGAAACCGTCTCGGGTAGCCGATCAACATCCGAGCCCTCTACTTGGTCAGACGACGCGAGCGGTGGTTGTCGATCACCGTTTCAGGGGTTCTTTGAGAGTGCATCGAGGCCCATCTCGAGAAGAGGATGGACGCTCTCGCCAATCCGTTCGAAGCCTGCCCCGACCGTTTGGCCCGCGAGGTGGCGGTAGTGGATGCCCTCAGCGATCGCGGCGAGCTTGAAAGCCGCGAGGCCCAGGTAAAAGCCGAAGCCAGAGAGGTCTCGCTCACTTTCGCGTGAGTACCGCTCAATCACCTCACGCTCGTCGAGGAACCCGGGCGCTGTGGACACGTCGCTCACTTCGCCGACGCCGCTCCCGGCTCCTAGGCGAGAGTAGACCAGCAGCAGCGCTAGGTCGGTCAGCGGGTCACCCAAGGTGGCCATTTCCCAGTCAAGGACCGCGGTCACTTGGTCAGCTCCATCGACCAGCACGTTGTCGAGCCGGTAATCTCCGTGCACGACCCCTGTGGAGGATTCGACGGGAACGCTCCGCGACAGCAGCCGGTAAAGCTGATCAGCGGCTGGAAGCTCGCGAGAATGCGAAGCGTCAAGCTGCTTTTTCCATCGGCCAACCTGGCGGATAAGGAAGCCATCTGGCCGGCCGAAGTCGCCCAAGCCGACAGAGTTGGGGTCTACCGAATGTAGTGCCGCAAGCGTGTCGATGAAACGTTCCGAGATCACGCGGGTGCGTTGTGCGCCCAGAGGGACCAACTCGGCACGCCGACGGTAGGGCGTACCGTGGCACCGCTGCATGACATAGAAGTCCGTGCCCAACACTACCGGGTCGGTACAGAACGCATAGGTGCGGGGGACAGGCACGCTGGTGTGCCTCAGTGCCGACATGACGCGGTACTCGCGGGCCATATCGTGCGCTGTTGCAAGAACATGCCCGAGCGGCGGCCGCCGAACGATCCATTCGTGTGCGCCGTCGGTCACGATGTAGGTCAGGTTGGACTTGCCACCCGCCAACATCCTGCACTCCAATCGGGTGCCGGCATCCGGGATCTCGGACGCGAACCAAGCGCTGAGGGCGTCGACGTCGATTCCGGGCGGGACGTCAACCCCTGACATCGCGACTCCACGACGTGAGGACGTGCACAAGACTGACTGGCTGCGGGCTGGTCCGGGACCAGCTCCGTGCTTCGGACACGTTGCGGGGGCGACACGGTCTTGGGCGTTGCGAACCGCCCCAATAGTAGAGCTCACTTGAACACATGCGGACAGAATACCTGGCTTGACAGTGCCGACCGGGCGTCCGGTACTGTGAGTCAGCACACAGCACGGTACGGTGCAGGGACGGCGCGATCAGCGGGGCGGGTTACCACCTGCCCTGTGACTGGTCGCGCCAGTATTTTCACCTCAGCGGCTGTGGAAATGCGAAGTGCGCGAGTGCGCACCAGCACTGTGTCTTCCACCAGTTGAGTACAGAACAGAAAGGTAACGCTATGCGCGAAATACGCCGAGTCATCACTGGAGTCAACGAGGCGGGCCAGTCGGTTTTCGTCAGGGACGACGTCGTCGAGGCAATTTCTCCGCCACTCCTCGGTGGAAACTCGATCTTCACGCTGTACGGAAGCGATGAGCATCCAACTGTGCCCAACGACGGGTCGTTTCCAGACGATCTTCGCTACTTCCCCACCGCTCAGGGGTTCAGGATGGGAATTTTCACTCACCCACCCAAGTCTGAGCAGACTACCTACGAAGACTTCGACGCTGCGTTCGCTGAGACGGAGCGAATGAGCCCAGGCCTGACGAACATCGTCACCGACGAGCACGCGATGCACGCAACTCCGACGATCGACCTGGAGTACGTCATTGCGGGCGAATTCACTTTGACTCTCGACTCTGGAGAAACGAAGGTCCTCAAAGCCGGTGACACGATCGTGCACTGCGGAGAGAACCATAAATGGAGTAACGAAGGGACCGAGCGCGCAGTCATGCTGGTTGTGTTCATTGGCGCTGACTCGGACCCCAGCCGTTTCCACCCGAACGGCTAGGGTCGCGGGTCCGACCACGCCCGCCCGTCAGCTGGTCGCCTCGAGGCATTGCGGACCCCGGTTCGGTAGAGGTGACCGTGACGATACCCAGTGGACCTTCGGGTCGCCCGGCGCTGGGGTCGCCGATTCCCCTGTCGTCCTCGGTGAAGCCGGGCGCGGTCAGGGGGCTCGGCGAGGCGGCTGTGACCCGAACGGAAGACGGCGGCCCGTAGAGCCCTCGTGTGGCCCGGAGCGGACCAGCTCCCGCAACGCCTACGGCCCCCGCGCCTTCGAAGCGCACGATCTACGCAGGGCGGTCAGCTGATCGGTGCGCTTCCCGTGTGTAGGCGGTACTTGCGGACCGACCGTACGTCCGGTACCCTCGCGAAGAGGCGGACAGACTTCGGACCGCGGGTGCGCGGGCCTGCGAGCGCCCTTCGAAGCCGCCTCCCGGATTCGGGGTCGTCGAAGGAGCGTCGTGGGTGTCAACTCTGATACGGCACCGATGGGGGTCGGCGGACCTGACGCGCAGTCCAAGGGAAGGTGGCAGCGAGGCTCCGTTCGGCCGCCTGACACAGGCAACGAACAGCGACGGGACCTAGGGGTGCTCGCCGCGAAACGCCTCAACGACCTCATGGTTGGTGACGGCCTCGGCTGGGGGCGACAGATGAGCGAGGGGACTCCGGCAGTTTCCAGGCTCCCGCGGCGCTGTCGGCACAAGCTTGGACTCGCATGCTGTTCTATCGGAAGCATTGGCGCGACATGATGAGCCGAAAATGCGACTGGCAAGTTAGACATGCGAGGAGCGCTTCATGAAAAGCTACAGCCCAAGACCAACCATTGAACGGAGCGAGAGTTGAACACGAATCAGGTCCTATTCGAACGCACTGGTCCGATTGCGCGGATCACGCTCAATCGTCCTGAGAAGTTGAACGCTCTCACAGACGAAATGCAGCGGGGGCTTCTGGAGGCACTATCTGAAGTAGAACGAGACCCATCTTTGAAGGTCAGCGTTCTCTCCGGCAGCGGTGATCATTTCTCCTCGGGCTACGACTTGGTCGAACAATCTGCTTATACTCAGATCAAAGCATCGATTCAGCATAATCTCGGAGTCGTCCGAGACATGCGCGCCACTCATCAGGCCATCTGGAACAGCCGTAAACCGATCATCGGCAAGATTCGGGGCTACTGTTTGGCTGGCGGATGCGACTTACAGATGTTGTGTGATGTCTCGGTGGCTTCCAATGAGGCCAAACTGGGCAACCCTGGAGTTTCCATCGGTGGTGTTTCAGCGATGCCGCTCTACGCCTGGACGCTTGGTACTCGGAAGGCAAAGGAACTACTCCTCACCGGTAAACTCATCGACGGTGAGGAAGCGGCCAGAATCGGGCTCGTCAACGAGGCTGTTCCTG
>Ga0247825_10001774_pt1 | contig 14250 bp, 14 predicted proteins | sample 13C_Vanillin_Day_FD_194413 | JGI IMG/M metagenome (GOLD analysis project Ga0247825, IMG submission 194413) | Soil microbial communities from agricultural site in Penn Yan, New York, United States - 13C_Vanillin_Day48 | ecosystem: Environmental > Terrestrial > Soil > Agricultural land | place...
TAACCGTTTATTGGAGGAGTTGATCCTCCCCCCACTGACCAGGAGTGTTCCGCATGAATTTCTCCACGTCCTCGCCCGGCGGCCGCGGCAGAGTGCTCGTGCCCGTCCTCTGCTGGGCTGCCCTCCTGAGCGACGGATACGACCTGTTCGTCTACGGCGCCACCCTGCCCGCCCTGATCGGACACGCCCCCTGGTTCATCACCGCGGGGGCGGCAGGCACCGTGGGCAGCGCCGCCCTGGTCGGCGTCCTCGTCGGCTCGCTGACGGCCGGGACGCTCACCGACATCCTGGGCCGTCGCCGCCTGTTCCTCGCGTGCCTGACGCTCTTCTCGACGGCAACCCTGGTCACCGCGATCGCCCCCACCTTCGAGATCTTCGCCGCCACCCGGTTGGTGGCCGGCCTGGGGATCGGCGGGTTGATGCCCACCGCCATCGCGATGGCGGCGGAGTTCGCATCCCCGGCCTACCGGTCCCGGATCCTCGGCATGGTGCTCACCGGACCGGCGTTCGGCGGCGTCCTCGCGTCGACCGCATCCCTGCTGCTGCTCGAAGAGTTCGGCTTCCGCCCCGTCTACGCGCTCGGTGCGGTTCCGCTGATCACGTTGCTGCCGTTGGCGTTCGCGTTTCTGCCGGAGTCGAGGGCGTTCGTCGCCGGACGATCCTCCGAGGACCGGGCGTCGAAGTCGCCGGTCGCCAAGCTGTTCGGTAACGGGATGGGGCGGGCGACGGTCGGCATCTGGTTCGTCGCAATCTGCAGCATGCTCACCATGTTCGGCGTGACCACCTGGTTGCCGCAGATCATGCGCAATGCCGGCTATCCGATCGGTTCGGCGGTGACGTTCCTCCTCGTCTACAGCGCCGGCGCCATCGTCGGGACGCTGCTCGCCTCCGTGCTGGCCGAACGGTTCGGGCCCAAACCGCTGGTCCTGACCGGGTTCTCCACGGCCGCAGTCTCTCTCGCGCTACTGGGCACGCACCCGCCGACCGCCGTCCTGATGCTGCTGGTGGCGCTGGCCGGATTCGGCGGCCTCGGCACCCAGAACATGCTCAACGATCACATCGCGACGTTCTACCCCGCCCGGTTCAGGGCAACCGGACTCGGATGGGCGCTCGGAATCGGACGGGCGGGCGCGATCGCGGGCCCGACGTACGGCGCGTTCTTCGTCGCCGGTGGCGGTGCCGTCATCGTCAGCTCACTGGCGTTCGCCGTGCCCGCGCTGATCGGCGGAGTCGTCATGGCGACCCTCCCGCGACGCCCCCGCACCACCCCCGCCGATGCGGACAACCACCTCGAAGCGGCCACCCCGCGCAGCACCGAAGTTTCCCGCTAGAACTCGCCACCGAAGGGTGGCGGACGAAAAGGATGAAATAGATGAAGATTGTCGGCTATCGCAAGAAGGATCAGGACGCCGTGACCGTGGGTGTTCTCCGGGACGGCTTCGTTCGACCGCTCGCCTCACTCGAGGAATTCTGGAGCGACGCCGCCGGCTGGGTCGCGCAGGCGGAACACCTCGAGTCGCCCGAGATCGACGTCACGCTCGTGAGCGTGGTGCCGCCGGTGCCCGACTCCGCCCGCGTCATCTGCGTCGGCCTCAACTACAAGGCCCACGCCGTGGAGGGCGGCTTCACCCCGCCGCCCTACCCGACGCTGTTCGGGCGGTGGACCCCGTCGCTGAGCGTCGACGGAGCCCCGACGCCGGTGCCGGCAAACGAGGCGGGCCTGGACTGGGAGGGTGAGGTGGCCGCGTTCATCGGCACCCGGCTCGAAAGCGTCGACGCGGCCACCGGCCAGGCCGGGGTGCTCGGCTACGCCTGCTTCAACGACCTCACCGCCCGCAAGGCGCAGAAGCTGACCGCGCAATGGACGCTCGGCAAGAACGGCGACCGGTCCGGCCCCCTCGGCCCGCTGGTTCCCGCCGGTGAGGTCGGGGATCTGTCCGACGGTCTGCGGGTGCAGACCCGCGTCAACGGAACGGTCGTGCAGGACGGCAACACCCGGGACCTGATCTTCTCGGTCGGCGAGATCATCGCCCTCATCAGCGAGACGTTCACCCTGCACCCCGGCGACATCATCGCCACCGGCACCCCGGAGGGCGTCGGCTACGTGCGCAACCCACCGTGGCTGCTCGGGCCCGGCGATATCGTCGAGGTGGAGATCGACAAGCTCGGCGTCCTGCGGACCCCGATCGTCGATGCCAGCGGAAGGAAGGGCGCATGACCGACGTCGCGTCCGGTGTCGACCGGACACCGGTACTGATCGCCGGCGGCGGGCCGTCCGGGCTCGCGGCCGCGCTCGAACTGGCCCACCACGGGGTGGCAAGCCTGGTCGTCGAACCGAGGGTCGACGTCGACGCCGAACGCCCGCGCGCCAAGACCACCAACGCCCGCACCATGACGCACCTGCGGCGGTGGGGACTGGCCGACGAGGTGCGTGCCGCGTCGCCCCTTCCCGTCGAGTGGGCGCAGGACATCGTGTTCTGCTCGACTCTGCTGGGCCACGAGATCACCCGGTTCGAGAACGGCTTCCAGCTCGACGTCGCCACCCCGACGCTGGCGCCCGAACGCGGCCAGCAGGCACCACAACCTGTCGTGGAGACCGTGCTTCGGGAGGCGGTGCAGCGCAGCGAATTCGCCACCCTGCAACTCGGGGAGCGGGTCACGTCGCTCGAGGAACTCCCCGACGGCACCGTCCGTGCCACGGTGGAGGGTCCGGGGCAGACCCGAACGGTCGTGGCGGACTACGTCCTCGGGTGCGACGGCGGCGCGAGCATCGTGCGCGAGTCCATCGGCGCCCGGTTCGAGGGCACGTCGGGCGAGCGCCCCAACCTCAGCATCCTGTTCCGTGCGCCGGGCCTGGCCGGGCGGGTGCCGTTCGACGGGGCCGTCCACCACTGGGTGATGGCGCCCGGGGCGGCGGGCATCGTGGGCCGGCTCGATCTGTCGGACACCTGGTGGGCGATCGTGCAGGGCGTCGACGTCCGGGACGAGGAGGTCGACGCCACCGCGCTCGTGCACCGCCTCATCGGAGAGCCGGTCCCGGTCGAGATCATCGCCACCGACCCGTGGGTGGCACGAATGTTGCTGTCCGACAGCTACCGCAAGGGCCGGGTGTTCCTCGTCGGCGACGCCGCGCATCTCAATCCGCCGTGGGGCGGGCACGGGTACAACACGTGCATCGGTGACGCCGTCAACATCGCCTGGAAGATCGCGGCGACGCTGCGCGGCTGGGCCGGGCCGCAACTGCTCGACAGTTACGAAGCCGAACGCCGGCCCGTCGCCGCCCGCACCATCGCCGAAGCCGGAGCGCAGGAAAAGGCTCTCGCGCATCATTTCTCCACCGTCGAGATCGGTCAGGACGGTCCGGCAGCGGAGGAGGCGCGCCGCCGCACGGCAGAGGCGCTCGCCGTGAAGAAGAGCGAATTCCATTCACTCGGACTCGTTCTCGGCTACGCCTACACCGACTCGCCCGTCATCGTGCCCGACGGATCGGCGCCGCCGGCGGAAGATCCCGTCGAGTACGTGCCCACCGCGTGCCCCGGAGCGCTACTGCCGCACGCGTGGTTGGGAGACGGCCGTTCGCTCTACGACGTTCTCGGCCCGGAGTACACCCTCGTCGTGCTGGACGACGTGGGATCCTCGCGGCACACCGCCGAACTCGAACCGCTGACGGCGAAGGCCGAGGAACTCGGTGTCCCTGTGACGGTGCTGCGATTGTCCGACACCGGGGGATCTCTGGGCAGTCTCCTCGGCGCCCCCTTCGTCCTCGTCCGACCCGACCAGCACGTGGCGTGGCGGGGCGGCGACCTCGCGAGCGCCGAGAAGGCGATCGACATCGCGGCGGGATGGTGAGAACACCTCCCCTCGCCGGACGCTCCACCTCCACACTCGAGAAGGAAGATTCACGTGTCTGCTCTCCATGAGGCGCCTCAGACGGCGACCAAGCTGCTCGTGACCGCCATGGGTTTGATCGATACGTTCGACCCCCGGCAACGGGCGACCGCGATCATCGACGATTTCGACGACCCGCGGCGGTTGAACTGGGACATCATCCCCAAACCGGACCGCACCGGCATCCCGCTGCACCAGTTGGACCGTCACCAGAAGGTGCTGGTGTGGGATCTGATCCGGTTGGCCGTGCCGCTGCGCACCTTCACGAAGGTGCTCTCGATCCCCCAACTCGAGCACGTCCTCCGGGACTACGAGCAGGATTTCCTCGGACCGGCACTGCAGACCTGGCGCACCTCGGATTCGTACTTCCTGACCTTCTTCGGCCGGCCGGGATTCGAGGACACCTGGACGCTGCGTTTCCTCGGTCACCACGTCTGCCTCAACCTGACGATCGTCGACGAGCGGTGGATCTCCGCCACCCCGGTCGCGTTGGGCGCGCAGCCCACCGAGTACGACGGGGTGCTCAAACCGCTCGCCGACGACGAGGGCCTGGCCTTCGACCTGCTGGCCTCCCTGGACGACGAGCAGCGCGGCCTCGCCGTCATCCACGACGTCGCACCGGCCGACTTCGTGACCCGGCAGGTGCCGCGGATCGGGGCCTACGAATACCCCGACCACTACGACCTCGGCATGCCCGGCTACACCATCACCGACGCCGACCGGGTCGCCCTGAAGTTCGTGCGCGATCGGCCGTCCGGGATCAGCGGCGCGAAGTTGTCCGGTGACCAGCAGCACACGCTGCTCGGGGTCGTGGACTGCTATCTCGAGCGACTGCCCGAGGAGGCCGGCGACCGCCACCGGCAGGCGCTGCGGGAGGGCGGCATCGACCGGGTGTTCTTCGCGTGGGCCGGTGCGCAGAAGCGCGGCGCACCGCACTACTTCCGCGTCCACACCGACCGGTACCTCATCGAGGCGGTCAACGCCGTCGGCGGTGGAAATCACCTGCACACCGTGCTGCGGGACTTCGACAACGACTTCGGACACGACCTGCTCGCACTCCACGCCGGGACCGACTCGAAGTGGGGCGGCGGGCACCTGAGCAGCCGGACGGTGTCCAGCGAACAGTCCGATCCGCACCTCGAACCCTGAGTGCCGCTCGGCCCCGCACAGCGCTGAGCGGGGCCGACTCCGGTCTGCCCGCGGAGTGTGAGACTCGTCAAGTTTGTCCATTTCGGTTTCCCTGTTGCCTGATCAGTGGCGACACTGGTGAAGCTGACATTTAACGTGGACGAAACAATGAGGTGGATTGTGTTGGGGCGCTCGAAGGCAACCGTGGTGTACTCGGTGTCGGGTCGACCGTCCAACCCGTTCGCGCGACCGGTCGATCGGTTCGCGGCCACCCTGAAATCCGTCATCGTCACCCTCGCGGGTGTCGCGATCGTGCTCGCCGCCGTGATCGGCACCTGGGAGTACCACCAGGAGAGTGCGCGGGCCGCGCAACAACGCGCCACCACGACCCTCGTCGAGGCCGTCACCAGCGCCGACGCCCCCATCACCCTGTCGCCGCGCGGCTCGGTCCGGACCACCCCGGTGGTGAAGGCGACGTGGGCCTGGGGCTCCGAGTCTCGCACCGACAGCATCGAGGTCCCCTCGGGGACTCCGGCGGGCACCTCGAAGACCATCGCCGTCGGCGACGACGGAAGCTGGGCCGGCCCGCGGATCACGACCTCCGACGTCGTCAGCGCCGCGGTCGCGGCAGTGCTCATCACCCTCGGCGCGAGCGCGCTGCTCCTGGGTGCGGTGTGGGCGATGTTCTCCCGCGCGGTCGAACGCCGGCGCCAGCAGTACTGGGACGAGAGCATCCGCAGGCTGTTCGCGACCTACAGTCGCTGATCCTCCCGCGGGCCGGTTCGACAGGCCTCGTACCTCACCTCGGACGGATCTGAATCCGCTTCGGACGTCACCCGGTCGCGCTGTCCCGTGTCGGTTTCGGTGGCCTCACTCCGGGCTATTCAGGTGATGCCGAGGAAAGGTGGGAGCCATGTCCGACCGGGATGCTTCTATATTCGAAAGCGAACGCGAGCTCGACGAAGAGTCCGTCCGTAAGGCGCAGCGGACCGTCGCCCACCACTCGATCGATGCCGACGACTGCCGGATGCTGCTCGCTGCCCTCGGCATCCCCCTCGTGCGTGACCTCGAGAACGAATCATTCTCCGGCACGGCCGGCGCCGAATCTCTCTGACCGACGCGTCTCGCGAGACGGCCCCAGGCGACCGCTGCTGGGCGACAGGCGTTCACAGCGACTCCACAGCGAAGCTCGAGGGTGCCCGCACCGGCGACCGCTTGTATGGGATGTAACCGGAACAGCCCATGGAGAGGTCCTCATGACGAACAGCCCGCGTCACCACGCCGACGAAGTGCACGAGCACGATCGCGGCCTCAGCCACGACCTGAAATCGATGTTGTCGCGTCGCCGCGCACTGTTCGTGTTCGGCGCGGCGGGTGCGACCGCGCTCGCGGCGTGCTCGTCGGCGGGATCGACGGCGACGTCGTCCTCGTCGTCGACAGGGGCCGCCGCGACCACGGCGGAGACGGTGAGCGACGGCACGTGCGTGGCGGCGGCGCCGCAGGAAACGGCCGGCCCGTATCCCGGCGACGGGTCCAACGGCCCGAACGTGCTGGTCGAGTCGGGGATCGTCCGGCAGGACATTCGCAGCAGCTTCGGCGCGTACTCCGGGACGGCGGAGGGTGTCGCGACGACCATCGAACTGAACCTGCAGGATCTGACGAAGGACTGCGCGGCCGGCGCGGGAATGGCCGTCTACCTGTGGCACTGCGACCGGGACGGCGAGTACTCGCTCTACGGTCAGGGCATCACCGAGCAGAACTACCTGCGCGGCGTTCAGGTGGCCGACTCCGCCGGCACGGTGTCGTTCACGTCGATCTTCCCGGCCTGCTACTCGGGACGCTGGCCGCACATTCACTTCGAGGTGTTCGACTCACTGGAATCTGCGGTGGCGGGCGAGGGCGCCCGGTTGACGTCGCAGATCGCAGTGCCGCAGGACGCGTGCACCACCGTCTTCGCCTACGACAGCGGGTACGCGAACAGTGTCGGCAACCTGTCGAAGGTCTCCCTGGACTCGGACAACGTGTTCGGGGACGGCTGGGATGCCGAGTTGGCCACCGTGTCGGGAGAACCCGCCACCGGTATGACGATCTCGATCACGATCGGTGTCGCCGAGAAGTCGGCGAACACGCAGTCCGCGCCGAGCGGTCCCGGTGAGGGTGGCGGGCAGCCGCCGAATGGGGCACCCGGCCGGTAGCCGTCGCGGCTCGGTTCCGTCGTCCGTCAGCTGACGTGCCACCCGGGTGGTCGGTCGAGTTCGTTCCATTCGCGGGTGAGCTGAGCCTGCTGGCGGCGGGACGCGACCCAGTGGACGACGAGGAAGAGGAGGCAGTACCCGCCGGTCGCGGTCACCCAGATCCCGCACGCGACGCTCACCGCCGTGGCGGCGTTCTGCGAACCGGTCTCCGGCGCCGGGACGAGATCGCCGTTCGGGTCGAGCCAGACGGTGACGGTCTGGCCGGCCTTCGCGGCCGATTCGGTGGGAACGTCGGCGGTGTGTGTCTGCCCGTTCGCCGACCACTGCACCCGTGCGTGGGCTTGATACTGGGGTGCGGCCGGCAGGGGTTCTCCCGTGGTCCCGGTGCGGGAATCCTCGACGAGCCTGGCGGGTGTCGGGTGCTGGGTGGCGAGTTCGGCCTGCGTCTGCTGGTCGAGCCGTGAGTACGTCTCGGTTCCGTAGGCCGCGGCCAGTGGAATCATCATGAGCACGAAGAACACCCCGATGAGGACCATCGCGGAGCGGAGCCGGTCGCACCCCCGCATGAGCGGGTTGCGGCTCCATGGACCCAGACGCCACAGCCGTGTCGGCGCTGCACACGTTTCGCTCATCGCGCACCTCCGGGTGGTTGCCCACCACCATTGTGCAACCGAAACGCCTGCACGTGTAGGGCCTTCTGGCAGGTGTTCGTGCGCGGCCGGTGTGGCCGCGTCAGACCTGTCGCGAAAGGTCGGGCGACGGGGGAGCTGTCACGCGCCGATTCCGGCGAAGGCTTCGGTCAGTGCCTCGATCCCGGCCCTGACCGTGGGGCGGTCGTTGTCGGCGCGGCGGAGTGCGTAGATCTCGCGTTCGAGTGTGGGACGCACGGGGACGATCGCCACGTTGTCCGGCACCCAGACGCGGGCCAGGCGCGGCACGAGTGCGGCGGCGAGACCGTGCGCGACGAATTCGAGTTGAGCCGCGAATTCGGGCACTTCGTACCTGATATCCGGTTCGACGCCGCGGTTGCGCAACGTCTGCACCAGCCAGGTGTGGTACACCGCGCCCTTCTTCCACGTCGTCCACGGCATGTCCGCGATCTCGTCGAGATCGACGTGATCGCGGGACGCCAGCGGATGGTCCCGGGACAGTGCGACGTCGGCGGAGTCGCGGTGCACCAGGGTGTGCACTGCGTCCTCGGGCAGGTGCAGTGGCATCGTGACCCAGCTGTCGACGACGGCGAGGTCGAGTTCCCGGCGCACGATCGCGGGTATGAGGTCCTCGGTCTCGCCGGCGAAGAAGCTGACCGCGAGCTGCGGGTGACGCCTGCGCAGCGTCGCCACGGCAGTCGGCACGACGACTCTGCCTGCGGAGGAGAAGGACCCGATTCGCAGTTCTCCCACCACGTCGCGGTCGAGGGAGACGACTTCGGATTCGGCCTGCGCCAGAAGCGATATCACTTCCTGCCCGCGACGGGCCAGGAGCCGGCCCGCATCGGTGAGCTGGACGCCGCGGCCCGCGGGCACCAGGAGCCGGACGCCGACCTCCCGTTCGAACTTGCCGAGTTGCTGCGACACCCCGGACGGCGTCACGTGCAGGGCGCGGGCTGCGGCGCCGATCGATCCGTGTTCGGCGACAGCGCACAGCGCGCGAAGGCGATCGACGCTCAACATAGTAGTAATGCTACTGCTTTCATGACACGACTATTCACTTGTTGTAATGGTTGGGGCCTCGGAGAATTCTCGGTGTGACTACCGCCCTCCGTTTGCGTCCCCGTGCCCTCGTCAGCCCCTCCTTCAGCGTCGCGTCCGTGGATCCGCGACTGCTGGTGCTCGCGGGTGCGGTGGCGACTTCGCTGACCGGCAGTCTCATCAAGCTGTCCGGGGTGGAGCCGGCCACGTCGACGTTCTTCCGGTGTGTGCTGGCGCTGCCCATCCTCGGTCTTCTTGCGCTGCAGGAGTTTCGGCGGTACGGCGGGATTCCGCGTCGGGTGATCGGCGCCCAGGTGCTCGGCGGCATGATGCTCGGCGTCGACTTCGCGCTGTGGGCGCGATCGATCCACCTGATCGGCGCCGGAATCTCCACCGTCGTCGTCAACGTGCAAGTCGTCGTCGTGCCACTGCTCGCGTGGGTCTTCTTCCGTGCGCGGGTGCCGGTCCGGTTCGTCGCGGCGGTTCCCTTCCTGTTCGCCGGTGTGGCTCTCGCCGGCGGAATCCTCGGCGGCAGCGGCGACGGCGATCAGCTGTTCCTCGGAACTCTGCTGTCGCTGGCGGCGGGCGTGGCCTACGGGATCTACATCTTCGTCATCGGCCGCGCCGGATCCGCACACCGGGCGTCGTCGCAGGTGTTCGTGTCGACGATCGCCGCGGGCATCGTCGGGACCGCCGTGGGATCGCTGTGGGGAACGGTGGACCTCACACCGGGATGGCCCGCGCTGGGATGGCTGGCGGCGCTGTCGCTCAGCAGCCAGGTGCTCGGCTGGGTCCTCATCGGATTCGCCCTGCCGCGGCTCGCCGCCGAGGTGGGCGCCACGTTGCTGCTGCTCCAGCCGGTGCTGGCGATGCTGTTCTCCATCGCGATCGTGCACGAGCGTCCCAGCATCGGGCAGTTCGCCGGCTGCGCACTCGTCGTCGCAGCGGTGTGGGTGGTCACCCACGTGAAGGCGGCGGACCGGCGTCCGGTGACCGCGCGAATCGCCGAATGACGCAGGGTGCGGCGTCTGCCCAGGTGTTTCACCCCGTCCGCAGTGTGGGTTCGTCGGCGGGCGGTTCGGGTGGGTGCTGTCGCTGCTTCGCCGAGTACAGCTCGCGGTCGGCGGTTCGATAGAGCGCGGTGAGTGGGTCGGCCTCGCCGGTGCACGACGCGCAGCCGAAGCTGAACGGGGTCGGGCTCTGCCGGGCGAGTTGCGCCATCACGCCGGGCAGCTCGGCGTGATGCTCGCCGACCACGCAGGTGACGAACTCGTCGCCGCCCACCCGGGCGAGAAGGGCGCCGCGGGGCATGTGCTCGGCGAGGTAGTTCGCGAGGTCGACGAGAACAGCGTCGCCCGCGGCGTGGCCGTAGTGATCGTTGGTCGACTTGAACTGGTCGACGTCGATGAGGACCAACGTCACGGAGACCTGTCCGGTGCCCGCGCCTTCGAGGGCGTGCCGGAACGCGAGCTCGAAACCGGCGCGGTTGAGCAGGGCCGTCAGTCCGTCGGTGCTGGCCGATTCGATCAGGGTCCGGGTGAGGGACCCGAACATCTCGGCCGCACCGAGTACGCAGGTGACGGCCACGACGAGAACGGCGGCCTTCACGGTTACCGTGTCCACCTCGACCGGCACCAGCGTCAACGCGGTGGGTGCGACGACGACTCCGACCACCATCAACCCGGTGAGGCATCCGACGAGGAGCCGCGACTGCCGCTTCGGGTAGAACACGACGAAATACATCGCCAGGAACATCGCCGCGATCGCGCAGAGGAGTTGGGCCACGGCGAGAACGAGACCGGACATCACGATCGGAGTGGCGAGCAGTGCCGCCGTGGTGCAGACCTGGTAGGCCCGTCGGCTCGGCCTGCGCCCGCCCCGGTGCAGCACGACGAGTGCGAACACTCCGAGAAGAACGCCGGCCGTGCGAGCGGCGACGGTCTCCGGCCGGATCGACAACCCGACCATGGGAGGGAGGACGAACCCCGCCAGATGCAGCGCAGTCGTGATCCACAGGTAGCGGCGCAGGATGCGCGGCTGATAGTCCTGCAGGACCGTGTCGACGGACGAAGCAGCGAGGGGCCTCACCCTCGCAATTATCCAGGACCGGTCCCGGATGGGGCGGGTCTCTCGTGACCGCCCCTTCCGGGAGGGCGGGTCAGCTGGGTGTGGACGCGGGGACCGGCACGGCGTCGTCGTGCCACGGCGGTGTCTGGATGCCCCCGCCGCCGTACATCGGGAGCCGGATCCCGTCGCCGTGCCGGGCGATCTGGTCCCAGGGGCGGTTGAGGCCGAACGTGCCGTACGTGCGGACCCGGGTCACGGCGTCGAGGTCGAGGGTGTCGACGAGCACTTCTTCGCCCGACCCGGCCTGCTGGCGGACGATGCCCTCGGGGTCGACGACGACGCTGGCGCCGACCCCGGCCGGGTCGGCGCCGTTCACGTTGACGACGTAGACCTGGTTGGTCCACGCGTTGGCGCGGGAGCAGACGAGTTCCATCTCGCGGTCACGGGTGGTGGTGAGGGTGGGTTGGATGATCACTTCCGCCCCGAGCCAGGCCAGTTGGCGTGCGGTCTCCGGGAAGGAGCCGTCGTAGCAGATCGCCAGGCCGATCCGGCCGGTGCCGGGGATGTCGAAGACGACGAACTCGCTTCCGGGTGCGGTCTGCTCGTACGGCTGCCAGGGGAAGACCTTGCGGTAGCGGGCCACCACCTCGCCGAGCGGCGACACGGCGATGGCGGTGTTGTAGATCCTGTCGTCGTCGCCGCGCTCGTAGAGGCTTCCGGGCACCAGCCACAGGCCGGTTTCCTCGGCGAGTGCGCAGATCCGGTCGATGTGGGGGCCGGCGAGTGGCAGCGCCACCTGGTCCATCCAGTCGGCGCGGGCCTGCAGGAGAGGCGCCTCCGCGGCCAGCACGAGTTCGGGGACCACGACGAGTTCGACGTGCGGGAAGGTGTCGCGCACGGCGCGGACCTGGTCGGCGAACCGCTGCCAGGTGGCCTCCACGTCGAACGGGACCGGGGCGGTCTGGATGGCGGCGATGGTCAGTGTGCGCATGGGTTCAGTCCTCTGTGACGGTCAGTTCGGTGACGGCGGTGCGGCCGTCTCGGAAGAAGCGGCGGAAACGGGTGCGGACGAGCAGCATCGCCACGGCGCCGACGGCGATCGAGCCCACACCGAGCAGGAACACCCCGCCGATGCCGTGGAACGAGGTCGCCCCGTAGCCCGGGTCGAGCATGTCGTGGGCGCTGCGCGCGAAGGCGGCCAGCATGATCGTGCCCCCGAGCGCGGGCAGGATGCCCCGGAGGAACAGGTCGCGCGGCGAGTCGGTCAGGCGGTGGCGGAAGTACCAGACGCAGGCGAGACCGGTGACGCCGTAGTAGAACGCGATGAGCAGGCCGATCGAGAGGATCGCGTCGCCGAGGAAGTTGCCGGAGACGAGCGTGAGGACGGTCAGCAGGACCGCGGCGGTCGCACCGAAGAACACGGTGGCGAACGCGGGCGTGCGGTAGGTGGGGTGGATTCGGGTGAAGGCGCGGGGCAGTGCGCCGTGGGCGCCCATGGAGAGGGTGGCGCGTGAGCTGCCGATGACACACGTGAGCAGCGCCGAGATCGCCGACACGCAGATGGCGAGTTCGACCACCTTCGACAGGCCCGCGCCGAGTACCGGCGGCCCGAGCGTGGCGAGTACGTCCCCCGCGTTGTCGGGACTGCCCAGGCCCAGCCCGTCGGTGCCGATGCCGGCGAAGCTGATCGCGGCGAATCCGGTGAACAGATACGTGCCCAGCAGGACGAGGGTGGAGATCACCGCGGCCTGACCCGGGATGCGGTCGCTGTCACGGGTTTCCTCGTTGACGGTGATCAGCGCGTCCCATCCCCAGTAGATGAACAGGCACAGCAGCACCGCCTCTGCGAAGGGGCCGAAGCCGCCGAACGCGAACGGGTTCAGCCAGGACAGGCTCGGTGCGGAGGCGCCGGTGCGGGCGAACGCGGCCGCTCCGAAGCCGAACAGGGCGACCAGTTGCAGCCCCAGCAGCACGTACTGCACGGACGCGGCGAGTTGCAGCCCGCGGTAGGCGATGGTGGTGACCGCGGCGACGATCAGGACCGCGGTGACGATCACCGCGACGTTGTCGGACGCCAGCGAATCCAGGCCGAGCAGGGTCAGGAGGTACCCGGCTCCGACTCGGGCGAGTGCCGTCATCGCGATGAGGGTCGCGATCTGCACCACCCAGCCGCCGGAGAGCCATCCCGTGTGCGGACCGAACGCGCGGGTGGTCCAGACGAACGTGGTGCCGCAGTCCGGCATCTCCCGGTTCAGCTCGCGAAAAGCGAACGCGGTCAGAAGGATCGGCACGAAACCGAGGAGCAGGGCGGCGGGGGCGAGGTTGCCGACGACCATCGTCACGAAACCGAGCGTGACCGCGATGCTGTACGCCGGCGCGACCGAGGACAGGCCGAGCGCGACTGCGGCGAGCAGACCCACGGAGCCGCCCCGCAATCCCTTTCCGGTGGGTGCTGGTGGTGGGTCGAGACTCGTCTCGGCGTCGGTGGGATTGGTCGACACGGTGACTCCTGAGATCGGGACGGATTCTTTAAACAGAAATTTAAGAACAGTGTGATCTACGTGTCAATAGCTGGGCAGGTATTGTCTAAATCTCCATATAGAAACCGGAAAGGATGGAGCGAGAGTCGTGGCACGGAAGAAGGATCAGGGGGCCCGCCGGGCCGAACTCGGTGAGGCCGTCCAGCGGGCGGTGCTCGCGCGCGGACTGGAGGGGGTGCGTCTTCGTGACATCGCGGAGCAGGCCGGGGTCACCCCTGCGGCGGTGCTCTACTACGGCGACCTGGACGCGTTGATCTACGAGACGTATCAGCGGGCCATCGAACGGTTCAGTCAGGAGCGCGAGCGCGTCGCCGACCAGTTCCCCGACGCGCGTGACCGCCTCCGGGCCTGCATCGACCACGGCGTCGCGAGCGGACCGGACGACGAACTGGTCAGACTGCTGTTCGAATGCTGGCCGAGATCGCTGCGCGACGCCAAGGCGGCGGCCCTGGACAGTTCGCTGACCGAGCGTCAAATCGCCGTCTACTACGGCATTCTCGTCATCGGTGAGACTCAGGGGCACTTCACGCTCACCGACCCGCCGCGCCTGCTCGCAGCGAACTTCGTGGCCATGGAGGACGGCTACCAGATGGAGGTGCTGGCCGGACGTCGCAGCCGCGCCGAGGTGATCGCCAGTCTCCACTCCTACGCGCGCGCGGCCACCGGCCACGATCTGAACGGCCAGGCCGAGTATGGGGAACTGTGAGTAACAGATAGGTTGGGTGCGCGTCGCCAGGCCCG
>Ga0247825_10001775_pt1 | contig 14245 bp, 8 predicted proteins | sample 13C_Vanillin_Day_FD_194413 | JGI IMG/M metagenome (GOLD analysis project Ga0247825, IMG submission 194413) | Soil microbial communities from agricultural site in Penn Yan, New York, United States - 13C_Vanillin_Day48 | ecosystem: Environmental > Terrestrial > Soil > Agricultural land | place...
GCGGATGTATGCCGTCAGGTCGACCGGCTGCTTGTGCTCGAGCGCGGGCATCGCCGCCCGGATCAGATCGTTGTCGAGCGCCTCCGAGAGCCCATGGTCCTGTTCGATCACACGACGACGGGCGACCGTGTCGGGCAGGTTTGGCTGATGAAACAGCGGCCGGAGGTCGAGCCCTTTGGCCTTCCAGTGATTCACCGCGCCTTCGATGTCGAGACAATCGGCGCGGCCGATCATCTCGTTGACCGTCCGGAACCCGAGCTCCGCCATCAGCTCACGCACTTCCTCGGCGATGAAGCGGAAGAAGTGTTCGACCATCTCCGGCGAGCCATTGAACTTCTTGCGCAGCTCGGGATCCTGTGTAGCGATCCCGACCGGGCAGGTGTTCAGGTGACACACGCGCATCATGATGCAGCCCATGACGACGAGCGGTGCGGTTGCGAAGCCGAACTCTTCGGCACCGAGCAGCGCACCGATCACGACGTCGCGCCCGGTCTTCATCTGTCCGTCAACCTGCACGACGATGCGGTCGCGCAGCTTGTTGAGGACGAGAACCTGTTGCGTTTCCGCCAGGCCGAGTTCCCACGGCAAGCCCGCGTGCTTGAGACTCGTCAGCGGTGACGCGCCGGTGCCGCCGTCGTGACCAGAGATGAGCACGACGTCGGAATGCGCTTTGGCCACACCCGCGGCCACGGTGCCGACGCCACCTTCGGCCACGAGCTTCACCGAGATCCGCGCGCGCGGATTCGAGTTCTTCAAATCGAAGATCAGCTGCGCGAGGTCTTCGATCGAGTAGATGTCGTGGTGCGGTGGCGGCGAGATCAGACCAACGCCCGGCGTGGAGTACCGCACTTTCGCGATCCACGGATAGACCTTGTGCCCGGGAAGCTGACCGCCCTCACCCGGCTTGGCGCCCTGAGCCATCTTGATCTGCAACTCGTCGGCGTTGACCAGATACTCGCTGGTGACACCGAAGCGTCCCGACGCGACCTGCTTGATCGAACTGCGCTTCGAGTCGCCGTTCGCCATGGGCAGGAAGCGCTCGGGATCCTCACCGCCCTCGCCTGTGTTGGAGCGGCCGCCGAGGCGATTCATCGCGATGGCCAGCGTCTCGTGCGCTTCCTTGCTGATCGAGCCATAGGACATCGCGCCCGTCGCGAACCGCTTGACGATCTGCGCGACCGACTCGACCTCGTCAATCGAGACGGGCGGACCTGCCGGCTTGAAACGGAACAGACTTCGCAGCGTCGCGCGTCGCTCATGCTGCGCGTTCACGGCGCGGGTGTATTCCTTGAAGATCTTGTATTGGCCGCTTCGCGTCGCGTGCTGCAGCTTGAAGACGGTCTCGGGGTTGAACAGGTGGTACTCGCCGTCGCGACGCCACTGATACTCGCCGCCCGCGTCGAGTTCTGAGACACCGGCCGGACGCCGGCCGTAGGCGCGCTCGTGACGCAGCCGCACTTCTTCCGCGATGACGTCGATACCCACGCCACTGACACGCGAGGTCGTATGCGTGAAGTACTTGTCGATGTACTCCTGCTTCAGCCCGATGGCCTCGAAGATCTGGGCGCCGCAGTAGCTCGCCAGCGTCGAGATGCCCATCTTGGACATCACTTTGAGGATGCCCTTGTTGAGCGCCTTGATGTACTTCGCCACCGCCGCTTCGCGGGTCGTCCCGATCAGCATGCCCTGGCGGATCATGTCGTCGATCGTCTCGAACGCGAGATACGGGTTGACGACGCCCGCACCGTATCCGAGGAGCAGCGAGACGTGATGCACTTCGCGCGCGTCACCGCACTCGACGACGAGCGCGCACCGCGTGCGCGTCCCCTCGCGAACGAGGTGATGGTGAACGCCAGCCGTCGCCATGAGGCTGGGAATCGGCGCACGGCGCGAGTCATGTGCGCGGTCCGAGAGGATCAGGATGTTGAACCCCTCGGCAACGGCTTCACTCGCCTGCTTGCAGAGTTCATCCATCGCCTGCTCGAGCGACGTGCCGCCCTTCTCCGGGTCGAACACCATCGCGAGCGTCGTGGACCGGAACGGCGAGTCCGGTGCAAGGTGACGCAGCTTCGCCACGTGCTCGTTGTGGATGATCGGGTACTTGATCGTGATCTGTTCGCACGACGCCGGCTCGGGTTTCAGCAGGTTGCGCTCGGGACCGATCGTCGAACCCATCGACGTCACCAGCTCCTCGCGAATCGCGTCGAGCGGCGGATTGGTCACCTGCGCGAAGAGCTGCTTGAAGTAGTCGAAGAGCACGCGCGGCCGCTCGGATAGCACGGCCAGCGACGTATCGGTACCCATCGAGCCAACGGGCTCCTCGCCAGCGGTGGCCATCGGGCCGATCAGGACGCGCAGGTCTTCCTGCGTATACCCAAAGGCGAGCTGTCGCTTCAGGACGGTCTCGTGGTCGGGTTCGACTGCCCGGGCTGCCGGCAGATCGTCGATGTCGACGAGATGCGTGTCGAGCCACTCCTGATACGGATGCTCGGCCGCCAACTCCCTCTTGATCTCCTCATCGTCGACGATCCGGCCCTTGGAGGTGTCGACGAGAAAGATGCGGCCTGGCTGCAGGCGTCCCTTGACGAGGACGTTCTCGGGCGGAACGTCGAGCACGCCGACTTCCGACGCCATGATCACGCGGTCGTCTTTCGTGACGTAGTATCGCGACGGCCGCAGGCCGTTGCGATCGAGTACGGCGCCAATCATCGTGCCGTCGGTGAAGGCGATGGAGGCAGGACCATCCCACGGCTCCATCAACGAGGAGTGGTACTCGTAGAATGCCTTCCGGTCGGCCGACATCTCCTCGTTGCCGCTCCACGGCTCGGGGATCATCATCAGGATGGCGTGCGGCAGCGATCGACCGGCCCGGACGAGAAGCTCCAGGACGTTGTCGAAGGTTGCCGTGTCGCTGCCGCCTTCTCGGATGATCGGCAACAGCTTCTTGAGATCGTCACCGAACAGATCGCTCTCGAGCAGTCCCTGGCGCGCTCGCATCCAGTTGATGTTGCCGCGCAGCGTGTTGATCTCGCCGTTGTGCGCGATGAACCGGTAGGGGTGCGCGAGCGGCCACGACGGGAACGTGTTTGTGCTGAAGCGCTGATGCACCAGGGCCAGTGCGGAGACCAGCGCCGGATCCGCCAGATCCGGGAACATCGGCCTCAGTTGACGCGCCGTGAGCATGCCCTTGTACGTCAGCGTGTTGGCAGACAGGCTGACGATATAGAAGAACCGGCGCGAGAGCGGATTGATCTTGAGCGTATCGACGGCGTGCTCGACTCGCTTCCGAATGACATACAGCTTGCGCTCGAAGCGCGCGCGATCGCGCAAGGCGGCGTCACTGCCCGCAATGAACACGTGCTGGAAGACGGGTTGCGTCGCGCGGGCGCTCGGGCCCACCATCGCGTTGTCCGTCGGCACGTCGCGCCATCCGATCAGGCGCTGTCCTTCTTCGTCGACGATCTGCGCGATCAGATCCTTGATGCGATTGCGGTCCGACTCGTCATGCGGGAGGAACACGAGGCCAGCGCCGTACTCGCCGGCCGCAGGCAGCGTGGCCGGAGCGCATGTGCGCAGAAATGAGTCGGGCATCTGAATGAGGATGCCGGCGCCGTCACCGGTATTCGCCTCGCAGCCGCACGCGCCGCGGTGTTCCAGGTTGACGAGGACCTGCAAGGCGTTCTCGACAATGTCGTGCGAGCGATGTCCCTTGATGTGGACGACAAATCCCACGCCGCACGCATCGTGTTCGGCAGTGGGGTCGTACAAACCCTGAGCGAGAGGTGGATAGGACATTCCCGAATTTGACATGGTCGGCACATTCTGCGGGGGATCTCAGCATAAGGGAAATACAATGATCTGAGCGGCTCAATCTCATATCGACATATAAGATTGTTTTTATCGGGTATGCCAACCAACGCCCTCTCGAGCCCACCCACGGCTCGTATTCGCCAATCCGCTGAAAAGTGGCCTGATTCCCTCAACTGTCCCGTATGATGACCCGACAATCTGGCCAGGAAATCGGGGCCAGTACCTACCCAGAGTCGCGTCCGGAGTCCACAGCAGAGATTGTAGAGGAGCCGCTCAATGCATGCGCCGATGAAGTACGTCGAGAAGGGTCTGTCGATCGCCGCCAATGGAGTGTGGCAGGTGTTCTCGACAGCCAACAAAATCAAGCAGAACCCTTCGTTCATCCCGCGCTGGTCGGACAAGCCCCTGCTCAAGTCGTATCAGAAGACCAAGCCGCCGCTGGGTTGGCCCCGTCAGACCGACTCACTCTGCCCCACCTGCACGCGGGAGGCGCGCCAGGACATCCTCGATGGCAAGAAGGACGTCAGCGTCCTCCTGAATGAGAAGGTCGGCGAGATCAAGGCAACGATCCTCGAACGCGACGGGAAGATCCTGATGGTGAAGGATTGCCCCATTCACGGCCACTTCGAGGACGTGATGGCCATCGATACCGCGTTCTTCAAGCACCTCGAAGACGTGTTCCCCGGCCGCGATATCCGCGCGCACAACGACGAGAAGCTGCACAACCATGGTTCCTCGACCGTCCTGCACGGCCGCGGGTCGGTACTGACCGTCGACCTGACCAATCGCTGCAACATGATGTGCGACCCGTGCTTCATGGACGCCAATCAGGTTGGCTTCGTCCACGAGCTCGGATGGGAGGACATCAAGCAGGTCCTCGACAACGCCATCACCATCAAGCCGCGCCGCCAGATGTCGGTGCAGTTCTCCGGTGGCGAGCCGACGATGTCGCCGTACTTCCTGGATGCCATCCGCTACTCGCGCAAGGTTGGCTACAACAGCGTGCAGGCAGCGACCAACGGTATCGAGTTCGCGAAGAGCCCTGAGTTCGCAAAGGCCGCTGCCGAAGCCGGTCTGCGTTACGCGTACCTGCAGTTCGACGGCATCGGCAACGCGGCGAACTCGCATCGCCGTGTCGGCAACCTGTTCGACGTCAAGCTGCGAGCGATCGAGAACCTGCACAACGCCGGCGTCGACATCGTTCCTGTCATCACGATCGTCAACGGTGTGAACAACGAGCAGGTCGGCCGCGTCATCGAGTTCGCGCTCGACAACCCGAAGCGGATCAACTTCCTCTCCTTCCAGCCGGTGTCGTTCACCGGACGCGACGAAGAGATCACCCCCGAGCGCCGCGCGGCGCAGCGTTACACGCTGTCGCACCTGGCCCACGACGTGAAGAACCAGACCGGCATCGGCGAACCGACGCGCGACTGGTTCCCGATCTCGTTCATGTCGACGTTCACCGACTGGGCGGACGTCGTGCACGGACCCGACCGCGAATGGGGACAGCTCACCTGCGGATGCCATCCGAACTGCGGCATCGGCATGGCGCTGATGATCGACAAGGAAACCAAGGAAGCCGTTCCCGTGACGGCGTTCCTCAAGGCGGATCAACTTGCCAAGGACGTGGCGAAGGTCAACGACGCCGCCCGCGGCAGGTTCCTCTCGGTCGTCGGCATGGCGCTCGCACTGATGCGGAACTACGACCCGTTCAAGGCGCCCACGCACTTCCGGATCGCCGACCTGATGAAGAAGTTCGACAAGACGTTCGGCGCCACCGGCAAGAACTACGGCAAGGTTACGGGCGACCGCACGATGAGCGACATCGAGAAGCGGCGCGCGGATCGCTGGAACTTCCTCTTCATCGCCGGGATGTGGTTCCAGGATCTCTTCAACTACGACTTCCGCCGCACGGAGATGTGCATCATCCCCTACGGCACGCAGCAGGGAGAGATTTCCTTCTGCGCCTACAACACCGGCATCGGCTGGCGGAACATCCTCGAGAAGATGCACATGACGGCCACGCTCACGAAGTGGTACGAAGAGAACGGCCGCCACGAGATCTTCGCCGGCAACAAGAACGTCCCGATGGCGAGCACGGAACACTCACTGCAGCTCAACGCCGAAGCGGTCGCCGCGGGCCGTCAGACCGACCTCGACGAGCTTGGCGTCGCGAAGAACGCGCGTGAAGAGAAGCTCGCCGCACGCAAGAAGTCGCAGATGTCGCCTGAAGAGATTCGTCAGCACATGGAAATGGAGCGGCTCTATCGTCAGCAGGTGCTCAAGGAGCAGCCGACGCTCCAGATCCAGGGGCTGAACGTGGGCGTTAGCAAGAAGCAGAAGGTCCAGGAAGTGACGCACAAGGACGTGAAGTAGATCCTCGGTCCACAGTCTACGGTCCACAGTCCACGGTCTCCGGTCTACGGTCTAGCAAAGGCGGGTTCTTCCGACCCGCCTTTGCTTTGTACGCCGCAAGAAACATCAAGACGCGTCCCCGCCTGCTTCGCTACACTCCGCGCATGATTCGACACATCGTGCTCGCGTGTGCCCTGCTCGTTCCAACAATCGCAACCGCGCAGACCCCAGGCGCCACTGGAGCACCTGTCGTCTTCTTCAGCATCTTTGGTCCTGAGGGCGAGCAGCTTCAGCGCTTCTACGCCGGGCTCTTCGAGTGGACGATCGCGCCGAGTGGCGACCTGATGACGGCCGTCTGGTCGCCGCTGCCGGCCAACATCGGAAAGGGCGAGGCCGAGACGATCGTCTACGTCGGTGTGGACGACATCACGGCGACTCTTGCCAGGGTGAAGGAGAGAGGTGGCACCATCCGATTCCCCCGCTTTGAAGTCCCCGGCCGCGTCGTCCTTGCCGTCTTCAAAGATCCCGCCGGCAACAGCGTCGGACTCGTTGAACTGGAGAATGGCAAGGCTAAGGTCCCACCCGCCCCAAAACCGTAACCCGAGAGCCCAGAGCCCAAGCCTAGAGACGTACTTGACGCCGCTCAAACCTGGGCCGCGGTGTCGATGATAGACTCCACCGCCATGACCCTCGCCGTCGTCGATGACGACGTCGATGTGCGCGCCGCTTTGAACCGGCTTCTTCGCGCGATGGGCCATCAAGTCCGGCTCTTTGCCTCCGCTGAAGAATTTGCCGGCGCCGGCGACGGCCACGGCTTCGACTGCGTCATCCTGGATATCCGGCTGCCAGGTTTGAACGGACTGGAGTTGCGCGAGCAGATGCGCACAGCCGGCCGTCGCCTGCCACTCGTGTTCATCACCGGTGACGGCGATTACTCTCTGGGAGATGACATCCCGGCAGACGTTCCAACACTCCGCAAGCCGTTCGACGAAGACAGCCTCGTCGCCGCCTTGAGCAACGTCGTCGGTTCGCTCAAATGAATCAATGATTGTGGGACTCCCACCCTTCGAACTACTCGGACGCCACCTGATCGAGGGGAGCAGCGATTGCGTCAAGCTCGTCGACCTCGACGGCCGCGTCGTCTACCTGAACTCTGCCGGCATTGAACTGCTCGATTTGAATTGCACCGACGATCTGATCGGCCGGGTCTGGGTGGATCTTTGGGAGGGTGAACACCAGGCGGCCGCACGTGCTGCAGTCGCACGCGCCATGGCCGGCGAACGCACTTCGTTCGAAGGATTCTGCCAGACCGCCCGCGGTGCAGATAAGTGGTGGGACGTCGTCGTCACGCCGATTGCGGACAACGACGGAACGGTCGTGCAACTTCTTGCCATCTCCCGCGACATCACTGAAAAGCGGCAAGCGGCCGACTTCCGCGCCGGGCAGCAACACGTGCTCGAGATGATTGCGACCGGCGCCGCACTCGATGTCATCCTCACGCGCCTCGTGCAACTGGTCGAACGGCACGGCAACGGGATGTGGTGCTCGGTGATCCTCCTCGACGAAGACGGCATGCACCTGCGGCGAGGCGCGGCGCCGAGCTTGCCGGAGGGTTACAACCAGGCGATTGAGGGCGCGGCGATCGGCCCGCGAGCGGGATCCTGCGGGACCGCCATGTACTTCGGCCGTACGATCATTGCCACCGACGTGCTCGTCGATCCCGTCTGGGAGGACTACCGCGAGCTCGCCGTCGCCTATGGCTTCCGCGCCTGTTGGTCGACGCCGATCTTCTCGGCGCAAAAGCGGGTGCTCGGCTCATTTGCGATGTACTACCCCGACCCGAGGCCGCCGCTCGACGAAGAAGCGCGGCTGGTCGAAGTTGCCGCCAACATCGCCGGCATCGCGATCGAGCACCACCGGACGCTGGAAGCATTGCGGCGGAGCGAAGAGCGCAATCGCGCCATTCTGCGCGCGATACCAGACTGGATGTTCATCCTGGACCCCAATGGCGTGTTCGTCGACTACCACGCGAAGAATCCAGCAGATCTCCTGGTCCCACCCGAGGTGTTCCTCGGCAAAGCGATGTGGGACGTGCTGCCACCGGTCATCTCGAGTGCGCTTGCGACCGCAATGGCCGGTGCCCTGGCGTCAGACGAGCCCAAGAAGTTCGAGTACTCGCTCGAATCCGATCAGGCGCAGCACTTCTACGAAGCGTGCGTCGTCCGGTGTGACGCCAACAGGATCCTCAGCATCGTCAGGGACATCAGCGACCGCAAGCGCGCGGAAATGGATGCCCATGCCCAGCGCCGCGAGCTCGCGCACCTCAGTCGCGTAGCCACGCTGGGCGAGCTGTCGGGCGCCATGGCTCACGAGCTGAGCCAACCGATGTCGGCGATCCTGATCAATGCGTATGCAGCGGTGCGATTGTTGTCGCAAGAGCCCGCGGATCTGGCCGAGGCGAAGGCCGCCATTGAAGACATCATCTCCAACGACAAACGCGCGGGTGCGGTCATCGAAAGGCTTCGAACGCTGCTCAAGAAGGGCCACGTCGCCTTCGAGGCACTCGACATGAACGACGTCGCCAGAGACGTCCTCGACCTCACGCGCAGCGATTTCCTCGCCCGACGCATCTCGGTCACAACACACCTTGCCCCGGCACTCCCGCGCATCGATGGGGACCGGGTGCAGTTACAGCAGGTGCTCCTGAATCTGGTGCTCAACGCCTGCGAGTCGATGAACGCGAACGACGTGAACGAACGCCGCCTGACGGTGACGACGACGGCGAATGACGGGTTCGTGCAGCTCGCCGTCTCCGATCGCGGCGTGGGTATTCCGGAAGATCAGCGAGCCGCTGTCTTCGAACCGTTCGTGACGTTTCGAGAGCAGGGACTCGGCCTCGGCCTCGCGATCAGCCGGTCCATCATCCTCACCCACGGCGGACAGATCGTGGCTGAAAATAATCCCGACCGCGGCGCGACATTCACGTGCCTGATTCCGATGAGACCCGTTGCCTCGACAATGTGAGGCGCGAGCAATCCGCTCCGATCACGGCAGCGCGAAGACGGCCAGCGTATCCGTCGCGACAATCGCGACGTATTGCTTGCCGTTTCTCCCCTGGTAAGTGATGGGATTGGCGTTTCCTCTCCGTTCGAGCTTCGTCACCCAAAGCTCGCGCCCCGTCTTTGCGTCCAACCCGCGGAACCGGTCGTCGTCGGTGGCCGCAACGAACAGCAGGCCGCCGGCCGTGACAATCGGCCCGGCAAGCGCCGGGCGCCCGGTTCTTTGTTTCCCCTCCGGCAACTGCTCCGTGATGCCGAGGGGGATCTGCCACGCGATATCGCCGGTCGCCATGTCGATGGCGGTCATGCGTCCCCAGGGCGGCTTCTGGCACGGCCAGTTTGCCTCGCCAATGCGGACGTCGAAGGTCGCGCGCCCGGGCGAGGTCTTCTCGAACGGCGCAGGCGAGCCCTCCTTCGTCCGCTCGATTGAGCCGAGCGCACCCACATCCTGCGTCGTCACGAAGACGTAGCCGGTCTGCGGATCGAAGGCGGTGCCGCCCCAGTTGGCTCCGCCGAGACCACCGGGAAAGACCAGCGTGCTCGGTGACACGCGGCCATCGCCTCGAAAACGCCACGGCGTAAATGGACCCGCATTGACGACGCCCCCGACTCTCTCGACGAGCTCTGCGCACGCCCGAGCATGCTCGGGCGTGGTGTCGGCGGCCGCCACAAGATCGCTCGGCGTGTAGCTCACGCGCGCAATCGGCGCCGGCTTCACTGGGAAGGGTTGAGTGGGAAACGTCGACTCGCCCGGAACGTCACTCGCGGGGACGCCACGTTCCTCGACACCGAAGATCGGCTGACCGGTTTCGCGATTCAGCACATACATGTATCCAGACTTCGTGGTGAGCGCGAGCGCGGGAGTCGTGCGCCCGTTCCGGACGATGTCAAAGAGCGAGGGTGGCGCTGGTGGGTCGGCGTCCCAGAGATCGTGATGGATGGTCTGGAAGTGCCACTTGTAGGCGCCGGTCTCCACATCCACGGCGACCACGGAATTTCCAAACAGATTGGCGCCCTTTCGATCGCCGCCGTAGTTGCCAGGGATTGGCGAGGCGAGAGGCAGATAGAGCAGACCCCGCGCGACGTCGACGGTGAAATAGAACGGCCAGGCATTTGCGCCCAGTCGCCCCTTCCAGCTCCCGCCTTCCCATGTCTCGTTGCCCCTGGTTCCTGGCTGGGCCACGGAGCTGAACTCCCAGAGCTTTGCCCCGGTGCGTGCATCGAAGGCTCGCGGATTGCCGATGCCTCCAGCCGTACCGGGAGGCGTATTCGCGCCAACGACAACGACGTTGCGATGCACGATCGGCACTGAGTTGTACGGCACGCCGAGGTCAACCTCTCCGCTGTTGCCGAAGCCTGCCGATGGCGATCCGGTCTGTGCGTCGAGCGCGAGCAGTCGTCGTCCGGCAGTAACAAGCACGCGAGGCGCGGTCGTGCCCTCTCCGGGCCAATACGCGAGCCCTCGACGAGAGGGAGCGCCACCCACGATGACATGCTCCCAGATGCTCTTGCCGGATACAGGGTCAAGCGCGACCACCCGATTCGCAGCCGGGAGATACATGACGCCGTTCACCACGATGGGTGTCGCCTGTGAGTTTATGCCGCCGGCTCCCCCACCTCTCCCGGCGTTCGGGGCCGCGGACGCCTCGCCCTGGAGCGAATAGGTCCACACTCGGATCAGCGAGGCGACGTTGCCCGCGTTGATCTGTCGCAGTGGTGAATGGCCGGTGCCCGATTCATCGTGTCGGTACGACGGCCAGTCGGTGGCAGTGGCCGCATTTTGTTGTTGGGTGTCGGCCGTCTGTGCGAGGAGCCCGATGAGCGCCGTGCCGACGAGAGACGAGGTTATCCGCCTGGATTGCATACCGAGCGTCCTCCGCTGAGTGACCGACAAGTATATGCGTCGTCACTGTCACAGAGCCTTGGACGAATGAGCCGCCTGATAGAATCGCCGTGTGCTCCTCAAAGGGCGAACAGTCCTCGTCACCGGAGGCGCGTCCGGTCTCGGCGGCGCGACCGTCGACACGATTGTCGCTGCCGGCGGACGAGCGGTCGTCATCGACCTCAGGGACGACGTCGGAAGCAAAAAAGCGGCGCAGCACGGGTCGAGCGTACGGTTCGTCAAAGGCGACGTGACCCGCGAGGACCACGTTCAGGCGGCCGTCGACACAGCCACCAGGGAGTTCGGCCAGCTCGATGGCCTGGTCAATGCCGCGGGCATTCCCGCCGCCGAGCGCGTGCTCGGCAAGGAAGGCATTCAACCGCTCGATCACTTCACGCGCGTCATTCACGTGAATCTTGTCGGCACGTTCAACGCCATCCGGCTGGCTGGAGCGGCGATGGCCACGAACACGCCAAGCGACGGGGGCGAACGGGGCGTGATCGTGAATACGGCTTCGGTCGCGGCCTTCGATGGCCAGATTGGTCAGGCTGCGTATTCAGCTTCGAAGGGCGGCATCGTCGCGCTGACGCTGCCGATCGCACGCGAGTTCGCTCGCATCGGCGTCCGCGTCATGACGATCGCGCCGGGCACATTCGACACGCCGCTACTGGCTGCTTTGCCAGAGGCCGCGCGCGTATCGCTCGCGCAGCAGGTTCCCTTTCCGCCACGTCTCGGCCGACCTGAGGAGTACGCGTCACTCGTCAGGCACATCTTCGAGAACGAGATGTTGAACGGCGAAGTGATCAGGCTGGATGGCGCGATTCGAATGGCGCCCAAGTGATCGACCCGGGGCTCGGGATCCGGGACTCGGGATTCGGGATCCGGGACTCGGGATTCGGGGTTCGGGATTCGGGTTCGGGGGTTCGGGATTCGGATTGGGCAGTGGAAATGGGAGTTAACGGATGCTGATCCTCGTGACCGGCGCGCTTGCCGGCCTGTTCCACGTGCTCTCCGGACCCGATCATCTGGCCGCAGTCGCACCGCTGGCAGTCGATGGGCGCCGCAAGGGTTGGATTGCTGGATGGACGTGGGGGCTGGGTCACGCCTCGGGCGTCGTCGTCGTCGCGCTACTCGGCGTCCTCCTGCGCGAGCTTCTGCCGCCGATCGAAATCCTCTCGACATGGAGCGAGCGTGTCGTTGGAGCGGCGCTCATTGGCATCGGCCTGTGGGCCCTGAGTCGTTGCCTCCACGTTGGCCGAGCGCCGCACCAGCACGACGAACGCACTCACGACCACCTTCACGTGCAAGCTGGCCCCGCATGGATCCGCCGGCTGGGACACGCCCACGCCTCATTCTGCATGGGCGTGTTACACGGCGTCGCAGGGAGCTCCCACTTCTTCGGCGTGCTACCTGCACTCGCCTTGCCGACGACGACAGCTGCGGTCCTCTATATCGCGGCCTTCGGCGTGGGCACCGTCGCCGCAATGACGATGTTCGCAGCGGCGGTCGGAACGATTGCGATTCGCGGCATACACGGCCCACGCGCGTACCGCGCGATGATGACCGCCGCTGCGCTTCTGGCGATTGTGGTTGGAGGCGTGTGGCTGGCAGCGTAGAAGTGTGAAGGGGTCAGACCCCTTCATAGATTTGCACAGGCGAGTCTTCAGACCATCCTTACGGAGCGGCTATAACGACGGGCGCGGCCATCGCTCCATCGAACATGACGAGCGCCTTCTGCGCATTCGCCAGTCGATCCCCGGCGAACGCAGGATCCAATCCCTGCCTGACAGCTCGCGTGGCGCTCAGCAGCAACTGATGCTGTCCGGCCTCTGACGGCGGCACGTTGATCCCAGTCAGCGACGCTTCGAGCGCCGCGAATGTCTGATCGAGCGCCGCGTAGACGTCGGTCGATCCTGACTGCGCAGCGGACAACAGGAACGGACGCACCTCGCGGATGCGCTGGTGGATCGGCTCGATCGCCTGGCGATACCGCTCTTCCACTGCCTGCGCCGCTGTGCTCTGTTTTGCGGGCACACTTGCGGCCTGGTTTGGCGTCGAGGCCGCTCCTCGATCGCCCTCTTGAATGACCGTCATGGGCTTCGGCGCGCGCGCGTTTTCTCCGTCGAGCGGCCATGCCAGGTCGACATATACGCGGCGCCCTTCGGTTCGCACGTTGGCCTTCGCAAACTCCGGCAACGCGAGTCGCGCACGCACGTAGTTCAATCCGCCCTGAGCAGACAGCGATTCAATCGATACGGTATGAAGCAGATGAACGCCCTCCGGCGCACTCCACTGCTGGGGCTGCGCTGGAGTGGACATCGGGCCCGCCTCGATCTGGACCGTCGTGCCATCCGGCCGTGACGAACTCACCTGACGCGGCTCAGACTGCATCTCGAACACGAGGGACACGCGATCGGGCGCGCCGAGGAGCAGTATTCCCGGGTTGGCCGCTGACGTATCGACGATGGGCTGCTCGCCGCGAGGCGCAGTGCGCAGCGACTCGTCAACGAAGATCCGCGCGGCCCGAAATCCCAGGCTTCCGAGATTCCGCTGCGCCTTCTCGGCTTCGTCGAGTGATGCGAACGGACCCACCATTGCCTGGTACACCTGGTCCTTGCCAGGAGAGCGACGCGTGAATGCGGGCAACCCGAGAGCGCGGACACGCGACGCCGCGACGTTCGCGCCATCGGCTCGGTCAACCGAGGCAATCGTCACGCTGAAGCTGGCGCCGGTGTAGAGCGCCGGGATCGCTGCGGGCTTCGACCAATCGAACATCGATGCCATCGCAGGCTCTGGCACGAAGACCCAGGCGAGGCCGCCGGCGACGAGCACGAGCAGCAGGATGACTGCCGCAGTGGTTCGCTGCTTGAGTTTCTCGTAGCGCGAGTACGCGTCCTGCGCCAGGAAACGCGAATTCACCTGACGCATCGCCGGCCGCTTCATCAGCTGACTGAGCTGGTCCTCGTTTACCAGGACGACGGCGTATTGCTGCCCGGAGACCTCGGGCTTTTGCGCGCGGGAGCTCAGCACACCCGCTCCCTCAGATCGTCCACCGACAGCCCGACGCGTTCACCGCTGCTGTTCACGAGATACAGGCGATCGCCCAGGTCCACCGGACGCTCGCGCAGGCTGCCGGCCG
>Ga0247825_10001776_pt1 | contig 14244 bp, 20 predicted proteins | sample 13C_Vanillin_Day_FD_194413 | JGI IMG/M metagenome (GOLD analysis project Ga0247825, IMG submission 194413) | Soil microbial communities from agricultural site in Penn Yan, New York, United States - 13C_Vanillin_Day48 | ecosystem: Environmental > Terrestrial > Soil > Agricultural land | place...
AGGGTGGGCAAAGGCGCGAAGCGCCGTGCCCACCTGATGCAAATCGAGGAAAGACGTGGGCACGCTTCGCTTTGCCCACCTACAGAGCGCAAACGAGTTGGCGGCTCATGCCGCGGGCTTTTCCTCCACCAGGTTCCCGTCGTCGTCCACGCTGAGCCCGGTCTTCCTCGCCTCCTCGATCACGCTCGGATGCCAGTCCACCTTGCCGGCGTCCGGGCCGCCGATGATCGCCATCATCAGCGCATCGGGCCGGTCGGTGAGGCTGCGAAATCCGCGGTAGATGCCGATCGGCACGTTGACCACGTCGCCCTCGTCGAGGTCGAGCGTGCGTTCCTCGTCGCCTTCCAGCCAGAACACCTGCCAGCGCCCCTTCACCGGGATGAACACCTCCTCGGTCGCGTGGCGGTGCAGCGCCGCGCCCTTGCCGGTTTTGGCGCGGATGTAGGTGACCGAGAAGCCCGCCGCGCCGTTGCCGACATTGGGCTTGAGCCTGGCGTTCTCGGTCACGCCCATGCCGACCATGTTGATGATATCGCGCTCGTAGCGCGCAATGCGCTGGTCGAGGAATGCCAGGTCCAGCGCCTTGACGTCGGCGGCGCGGCCGACGCATTCGCGCTCCATCGTTTCCTTCGAGATGCGGGGCACGGGCTTCCCCGCGATCCTCGGATCGACCACCGGCATGGCATCCTCCCTTGTTGCGTTGGGCCGCGGGCTCCGGCCGTTGGCGGAACCGAAGCAAGCCTAGCGCGGAACCGTCCGGCGCGGAAAGTTCCCCCCGGCCGCTGACGATCGCGTGACGATTATGTGCGCTACCGCACTTTTCTTTGAACCTTGGTCCACGCTACGCATTCACCATCAGTTACTCATTTGACGGAGACGGTGATGGGACAGGCGACACCCTTCAAACCGATCGCACTGGTGGTCGAGGACGACGCCTTGCAGCGCGAGCTGGTGGTCATCCTGCTCGAGGAGAGCGACATGGGCGTGGTCCAGTGCGACAGCGCGGAGGCCGCGCTGGGCGTGCTCGACCGCATGGGCGGCTGCCTGTCGCTGATGTTCACCGACGTCAACCTGGCCGGCGCGATGGACGGCCTCGCTCTGGCGCATTTCGTCAGGGAGCGGTTCCCCAACATGCACGTCATCGTCACCTCGGGAACCCCGCGCACCGGCCTGCCCGAGGGCGCGAAATTCCTGGCGAAGCCCTGGCGGCCGCTCGATGTGCTGCGCGAGGCCGAGCGGACGCACGCGAGCAAGCCGCATTAGGGGCTTCTGTTCCGCCTGGTTATTCCGGTTGAGCTACTCCGTCTGGCCATGCCCGGCCATGCAGTTCCGGAACATGTATCCCTGCTGGACGCCCCAGGTGTACTGCTTCATCCCCTCGGCTTTGGCGCTGCAATCGCGAAGAGCCTGCTCGCGGTCGCCGCGTGTCGTCGCTCCGCTGACGTCACTGCCGACCGCCTGGGCACGCGCGTCGTGACCGGCATTGTTTGCCCGTTTTGCCGCCAACGCCGGCGAAGCCGCCGCCACCGCGAGCGCCACAGCCAGGATTGCCGCGCCTTTTCCAAAATCGATCATGGTCATTCTCCGTGTCCACAGGGGTTGTCCCTTGTCCGGAGAAATGGAATCGCGACGCAAGCGCACCACTTGCTGCCGCGCAGTATGGCCCTGCGCGCAACGCATCGTTCCAACACTTGAATGTCGCAACCGCCATATCCGTGACGGCACGCGCTCGTCACGAATTCGTGACAACCATGCTGGCGCATGAAGACGCGCGTGAACGCGCTAATGGCGCATGAAGACGCGCGTGAACGCGCTGACGGCGCGTCAAGACGCACGTAAACGCGCTGATGGCGCGTCAGCGCGACGCGTTCACTCCACGGTTCCCGCGGCGCCGGCCTGCACGACCATCTTGCCCCAGGCCTTCACCTCGCTCTCGACGAACTTCGCAAGCTCGGCGGGCTTGGTCGGCGCGCCCGGCACCAAGCCCATGTCGGTGAGCTTCTTCCGGCCGTCCGGCGTCGCGATGTAGGCGACGATCTCCTTGTGCAGCTTGTCGACCACCGGCGCGGGCGTGCCGTGCGGCGCCATCAGCATCTGCCACGGCGCGGTGTCGAAGCCTTTCAGGCTGTCGTTGATCGGCGCAATCTCCGGCGCAACCGCGATGCGCGTTGCCGTGCTGACGCCGAGCGCCCGCGCCTTGCCGGCCTTCACCTGCGGCAGCGCCGGCGGCGAATCGGCAAACAGCACCTGGATGTGGCCCGCGATCAGGTCGTTGAGCGCCGGCACCGTGCCCTTGTAGGGCACATGCGTCATCTTGATTCCGGCCATGCTGCCGAACAGCTCGCCGTAGAGATGATGCGACGCGCCGACGCCGCCCGAGCCGTAGCTGAGCTTGCCCGGGTTCGCCTTCGCATATGCGATCAGCTCGGCCATGCTGTTGATCGGCAGCGCCGGATTCACCAGCAGGATGAACGGCAGGTGCGCGACCATCGCGATCGGCGCGAGGTCCTTCACCGGGTCGTAGCCGAGCTTCTTGTAGAGCGTCGGGTTGACGCCAATCGCCGAGCTGGTCGCCATCAGCAGCGTGTAGCCGTCGGGCGTGGCCTTGACGACCGCGTTGACGCCGATCTGCTGGCCCGCGCCGGGGCGGTTCTCGACCAGGAAGGTCTTGCCGAGCTTTTGTTCGAGCACCTGCGCGCACATCCGCGCCAGGATGTCGGTGGAGCCCGCCGGCGTGAACGGCACAACGATCGTGGCGCCGCGCGCCGGATAGTCGTCGGCGGCGGCCGGATGACCGCCCGACAGGAACGCGATGAGGGCCAGGACTGGAACGAGCAGCCAACGAGGAGTCATTGCGCATCTCCCGATGAACGGCTTCCGCGTCCAGCATGCGCCGATGCGCCGGCCGGGCGCAAGGCAAATGGCGGCGGCGCAGGGGGCTGCGGCAGAATGCGCGTGTATTCCCCCGCCATCACCGGTCGAGCCGGTCGACCTCCTCCGCGCTCCGCCCGATCCGCGCCCGGTACACCGGCAGGGACCATCCGTAGCGCAGCGCGAGCGCCCGGATCGTGAAGCAGGTGGCAAATCCGGCGGCCGCGGCGGCCGCCGCGGGCACACCGAACCCCACCAGCCCGACATACGCGAATGCGCCGGCCAGCGCCGCGGTGACGTAGATTTCCTTGCGCAGGATCAGCGGACTCTCGCCGCCCAGCACGTCGCGGATCGCGCCGCCGAGCGTCGCGCTCGCCACACCCATCGCCACCGCGATGAAGCCGCCTGCCCCCGCCTCGAGCGCCCGCTCCGCCCCCACCACGCAGAACAACGAAAGCCCGGCCGCGTCGAGCCACAGCAGCGCGCGATAGCGCGACTCCGGAATATGCGCGAGGAAGAACGTCGCCGCGCCGGCCACGATGCAGATGCCGAGATAGACCGGCTCCTTCACCCAGAGCACCGGCAACGCACCGAGCATGACGTCGCGCACACTGCCGCCGCCGATGCCGGCCGCGGCCGCCAGCAGCATGAATCCCGTGATGTCCATCCGCTTGCGCGAGGCGACCAGCGCGCCGGTCACCGCGAACACCGCGGTGCCGAACCAGTCCAGCGCGAGAAGAAATGTGCCGATCATGGTTGCCGGGTGCGGCGAGGCGCGCGCCTATGCGAGCCCCGGGATCTCCACCAGCAGATAGAAGCCGTTGATCGTCAAGAGCACGCCGGCAAGGCCGATCGCGCCGCCGAAAAACGCCAGCCACGTCAGGTTGGCGATGATCGCGACCGAGATCAGCACGATCGCGATCTGCAGCAGCGCCTCGGCATAGTCGAAATACGGGTCCTGCTTCAGCGCGTGGTCGCGCAGCTTCTCATGCTCGCGCGCCCGGACCAGCAGCTCTTTCTTGCCTTCGCGGGTCTCCGGCTCGGTTTCGTAGCGCGCGATGGTCTTGCGGTATTCGTCGAGCTTGGCCTGCATCGCGGTTTTGGGGGCGTCCGGCATGCCCGGCATCTGCAGCCAGCCGTATTGCAATTCGTCGGCGGCCAGCTCCGTCGCGGTCTGCCGCATGTTCTTCGCCTGGAAGAAATTGAAATGGTTGGCGGCCAGGATGTTGTTGTTCACCGCCTCCTTGCCGGCATTCGATCCGCCGAGCCCGCAGATCGCCAGCACCATGGCGAAAATGGCGATGGCGACGGCGGCGCGCTGCTTGAAGGTGTCGCGCTCGGTGTCTTTGTCCATCATCTCGGCGGCTTCGTCGGCTTTCATGGATGTCCCCAGCTATTTCACAACCCGGCTTCAAAACCCGGCTTCACAATCCGACTTGGCCGGCCGTGGCTTTATCGCGTCCGGCCGGACACATTTCAATTCCGCAAAACCTGTCATGCGCCGGCTGCCGCAATCCTATTCCGGCATCTTGAACGCGAACGGCTTTGCCGAAATGCGATGCGTCTTCGGGCACGACGGAACGCCCCCGCCGCCGCAATAGCCGCCGTGCAGCCAGAAGCGGATCCGCTTCCCGCCTTTGCCCGGGAGGATGTCGTAACCGCGCACGAGGTCGCTGAACACGGTCCGGTGCCCGCCCTCCTTCAGCGCCACAATGATCTTGAATTCGCAGCCGCCGGTGCCGCAATACACGAACTCCCGGCCGTGGCATCGCACATTACGCAGGCTGACGAAGTAGTCGTCGCGGCCGTCGCCGGTGAGGTCGAGTTTGCGGACGGTGTCGGGCGCGAATGTGACCCGCTCGCCTTCCGCCTTGGCACATTCGTCACGCGCGGATTGCAGCGACTTCCGCACCTCGGGCGGAAAGGCGCTTTCGTCGAACGTCGCGGGCTTCGCCGCATCCTTTGCGGCGACAGGAGCTGCGACGGTCATCGCGGCAACAAGCAGCAGCCACGTCTTCATTCCCAGCCCCCATTTCCGGCCCCAATTTCCAGCCCATGCCGCGCCGTCACACCTTCATCACCGGGCGGCCACCCTTTTCCTGCGACGGCACCTTCACCAGCGCCTCGCCTTCCAGCACCACCTCGCCCGCGACGGTGCAGACGCAGGCAAGCCGCGCCCGCGATTTTTCCGGCATCAGCTCCGCCACCGTCACGGTGACCGTCACGGTGTCGTCGATCCTCACCGGCGCGCGAAAGTTCAGGCTCTGGGAGATGTAGATCGCGCCCGGTCCCGGCAGCCGCGTGCCGAGCACCGCGGATATCAGGCTGGCGGTGTAAAGCCCGTGCGCGATCCGCGTTTTGAACGTCGTGCGCGCGGCGAAGTGCTCCGACAGATGGATCGGATTGCGGTCGCCGGTCAGTTGCGCGAAGCCGACGACGTCGGAGGCCGAGACGGTCTTCTCCAGCGTCTCGGCCATCCCGACCGACAGGTCCTCGAAGAACAGGGTTCGCAGCGGCGGCAGGTTCATGCCCGCCAGCATAGCCGCCGCGAGGCCAGGCCGTCAGACCCAGCGCGACGCTTCTTCGTCGGTCGGCAGCCGGCCGTTCGGCGTCAGTTGGTCAATCGCGCCCGGCAGCTCGCGGCTGAGGCCCGCGAGAAGCTCGTTGCGCGACAGCCCGGTGTGGCTCGCCAGCGCTTCGATGTCCTCGCTGCCGATGGACCGGGCGAGATCGCTTTCGGAAATGTCCTGGTTCGGCCCCTTGCCGACCCAGGACGCCGCGGCCTGGCCCTGCCCGTTCTGCTGGAATTGCTCGAGCAGGCTGCCGAGCCCGCCGTTCAGGATGCTGCCGGCCGCACCGCCCGCGAGCGCGCCGCCGAGCAGGCCACCAAGACCGCCACCGGGACCACCGGGATTCCGCGACGGCGCCTGCTGACCGCCGCCCAGGAGCCCACCAAGGAGATCGCCGAGCCCGCCGCCCGTCCCTCCGGCATTCGCATCCATAGTGCGGCCGTCGGGGATCCGCGACGGCGCAGGCGCTGACGGCGCATGCTGCTGTCCGCCGGTCACGTGCTTGATGCCCTTGTAGGCAAGCAGCGCCAGGATCGCCATCGTGATCGGCGACATGCCACCCTTCGCATTGGGATCCTGCTGGCCGCGCGGGCCGTTCTGCATGCCATTGAGAACGTCGAGCAAACCCATCTGCGCCTCCTCACGTGTATTGGCCGGAACCAAATGATCGCACCTGCATTGCGACGGGAGCGTGGCGCGCGAGAGGACCGTTGGGCCAATTGCGAACCGCTGCGCGCAGACCTGCCGTCGGCCGGCTGCTTGGGACACTGCCGCCCGCGATACTGGCGTGCGTTCGCAGAATGGAGGCGGAAATGCTCTGGATTCTCCTCGTCGGCCTGATCGCAGGCTTTCTCGCGCGTCTGGTCGTGCCCGGTCCCAACACGGTGACGGGATTCATCTTGACCATCGTGCTCGGCGTCGCCGGCGCCTTCCTGGCCACCTTCGTCGGCCAGACCATCGGCTGGTACCGCGCCGACCAGGGCGCGGGCTTCATCGCGGCGACCATCGGCGCGATCGCCGTGCTGTTCATCTGGAACCGGCTGGTCGCCTCGGGCCGGATCGGCGATCCCGGCGTCGGTCCTCGCGCTTAACCCAGCGCGCTACTTCGCGCCGAGTTCCTTGTCCTTCGCTTCGGCGCGCTGCGCTGCCGGACGCGCGGCAATCCGCTCCGAGTAGGCCGCGAATTCCGGCCGCGGCGGAACAAGCTTGAACATGGTGCCCCAGCGCACGTTGCTACCGATCACCACGTCGGCCGCGGTGAACTGATCGCCGAGGATCCACGGCCCCTTCTCCACCGCCTTCGCGACCACGTTCATGGTGGTCTCGAAATCGCCGTAGCCCAGCATCGCGCGACGCGCCTCCTCCTTGCGCGGAGCTGCGCGATCGACCACCGCCGGCTCGAAGCAGCTCGGCCCGAAGAACAGCCATTTGAGATACGGGCCGCGGCGCGGATCGCCGACCGGCACGTTGAGCTTCTTTTGCGGAAACGCGTCGGCCAGATAGGTGCAGATCGCCGCGGCCTCGGTGATCACCACGCCGTTGTGCTTGAGCGTCGGCACCTTGCCCATCGGGTTGACGGCGAGATAGTCGGGCTTCAGCTGATCGCCCTCGGACAGCTGCAGGAGCTTGATGTCGTAGGGCTCGCCCAGCTCCTCCAGCATCCAGAGCGTGACGGACGAGCGCGAGGGCGAGGCGTGATAGAGCGTGAGATCGGCCATGGGCACCTTCCGGTTTGGCGACGTCTTGGACCCTGAATTTGGATGCTGACTGCGCACCTGGATCACGGGCCGGGATTATGAACCTTTTGCGACCGCAGGACGACCAATCCCTTCAGTCCCGGATTTTCCGGGCATATTATATTTGAAGGAATTGCACGATGCTCGCCGTTGCCCTGAGCCCTTTCTTCGCGGTTCGCCGCTGGGTGCGCGATCGCAGGAACATGCAGGCCCTCGACAAGCTCGATGACCGCATGCTGCGCGACATCGGCTTGACCCGCACCGCTCTCGAGAACGTGGTGTGGAACAACGCGCGCTGACTTCGCCGGATTACTTCACCGGTAATTTGTCGGCGATCTCCTGCGCCTGACGCACCAGATCGGCAAAGCCCTTCTCGCGCGGCGCGCGCTCGGCAAAGCAGCGCAGGAACGCGGTATGATCGCGCTCCTCGCGCTTTGGATTCCCTTGCGATTTCTTGTTCGCCTGGTCCCACTGCGCCTTGCAGGACGGAAACGGGCCGATCTTTGCGCTGCTCTTGACGCGGACGACGTAAAGCTTTCCGCCCTGCAAGAGCGCGACCGTCACGTCTTCGGCCTCCCACGGGCCGATATCCTGCGCGCTGGTGCCGAGCATGGCGAAGGCGAGGCTTGCCGCCGCGGGTTTTCGGATCGGCAGTTCCACGTATTTGAACGCCGCCGCGTCCGTGCTCACCGCCTGGGTGTAGAATGACATGTGGCGCAGTGCGTTCGCCGGGTCCTGCGGCACATTGTTGTCGCGCCACCATTTGCGGTGCTCGCGCAGCCAGACCTTGAACAGCCCTTCGGTGGTCACCACCGCCCATGTCTTGTGGTCCTCGGATGCATAGCGGAGCCCGTCGAGCATCCCGAAGCCCTGATCACCCTCGGTCAGGGTGTCGTTGTTGATCTTGCCCTCCGCGGGCAGGCCCGGCAGCTCAAGCTTCGACGGCCCGACGACACGCCTGAGCTGGTTCTGCAGCTCGGCCACAGCCTGATCGTGCGCCTTCAGCACCTGTTCGCTGCCCGGATCCGGCTTGCTGAGCGCCGCCAGTCTGCGGATCTGCACGTTGCGGGCAGCCAGATAGTCTTGCTCGGGCGACGCGGCATCCGCTCCCGCAGGAATGAGCGCCACCAATCCGATCCAGAGAAACTTCGCGATCCGGCTCGCAATCCTGCCATGGGACTTATAAGTGTGGGTCCTGTCTGTCATCCTGCCATCGATCATGACTTGCATGCCCGCTGAAATCCGCAACAACAAAGACCTGCGACGCTTCGAAACCGACGCCGGCGGCGACGTCGCGGTGGCCTACTATAACCTGTCGCCCGGGACCATGACCTTCACTCATACGGAGGTGCCCTACGCGCTGCAGGGCCAGGGTATCGCCTCGCGGCTTATTCGCGGCGCGCTGGAAGCGGCCCGCGCCGAGGGACTGAAGGTTGTGCCGCGCTGCTCGTTCGTTTCGAACTATATTGCGAGGCATCAGGAGTTCGGCGATTTGTTGGCCTGATGGGCCGGTTGTGGCGGAGTGAGCATGGCGGAAGACCTTTACGCGCGTTTCCGGATCGAGCCCGGAAAACCATCGAAGCTCGATCAGCGCGCGCCCGGCGACCTCAAGCTCTTTCCCGATCGCGAGGTCGCGGAAAAACAGAGCCTTGAGCACACCAAGGAAATCAACACGCTTCAGGACAGGCTCTACGCCGAAGGCAGGCGGGCATTGCTGGTGGTGCTGCAAGGTACCGACACCGCGGGCAAGGACGGCACCATCCGCCATGTGTTCAAGGAGACCAGTCCGCTTGGCGTCGTGGTCACGCCATTCCGCAAGCCGAGCGAAGAAGAGCTGGCGCACGATTTCCTCTGGCGGACCCACCTCGCGGCGCCGCGCCGGGGCTTCATCGGCGTATTCAACCGCTCGCATTATGAGGACGTGCTGATCGGCCGCGTGCGGAAATTCGCGCCGAAGGACGAGATCGAGGCGCGCTACGACCAGATCAACGCTTTCGAGAAGATGCTCTCCGAGAACGGCACGACCATTCTCAAGTTCATGCTCCACATCTCGAAAAAGGAGCAAGGCGAGCGGCTGCAGGAGCGTCTCGACGAAGCCAAGAGCCGCTGGAAGTTCAACCCGTCCGACCTCGACGACCGCAAGCTCTGGGACGACTATCAGGCCGCCTACGAGATCATGCTGGACCGCTGCTCGACGGCCTGGGCGCCGTGGTTCGTCATCCCCGCCGACCGCAAATGGGCGCGCAACGCCGCGATCGCCGCGATCGTCCGCGCCACGCTGGAAAAGATGGACCCGCGCTATCCCAAGCCGCCTTGGGATCCAAAAAGCTTCAATATCGACTGACGCACGTCAGACCGCAGGCACGGCGCCGCTCGTTGCATCGTGGCCGAAAATCCACTCGCGCGGCAGCGGCGGCGGCGCCGGTACCTTTCGGTTGTTCTGAAACTGCTCGCGCGCCTGCAATACCACGCGCGAGGCGCGCGGCCGGCGCTCGGCCTCGTAAGCCGCAAGGCCGCGCAACGGCTCGTCATGGCCCGAAAGATTGCGCGCCAGCGCAAATCCATCCTCGATGGATTGCGCCGCGCCCTGCGCCAGCGTCGGCATCATCGGATGCGCCGCGTCGCCGAGCAGCGTGATCGCGCCTTCGGTCCAGCGCGGCAGCGGGTCGCGGTCGCGGATGCCCCATTTGAAGCATTCGCGCACCTGACCGAGCATCTCGAGCAGCGCCGGATTCCAGCCGCGGTATCCCGCCAGAAGCTCGTCGATCCCGCTCGGCACCGCCCAGGATTCCTCGACCCATTGATCGGTGACGTGGCCGGCGAAGATGTTGTAGAGCGCGCCGCCGCGGATCGGATAGCAGATCACGTGCCCGTCCGGTCCGATCCAGCCGACATACTCATCGCGGCCCACTTCGACCGAACCGCCCGGCCCGACCCGCGTCGGAACGCATTCGATGGGGACGATGCAACGCCACGCCATCTGCTGGGTGAAGCGCACCGGCTGGACGCCGAACAGGCATTCCCGAACGGTCGAATTGATGCCGTCGGCGCCGACGACGACATCGGCCTCGATCGCCGATCCATCGGCGAATTGGGCAACCGCGCGCCCGTCCCGGTTGGCCACGCCGACGCAGCGCGCATCGAGCCGCACGGCGTTGCCGGGGAGCCCTTCGCATAACAGCCGGTGCAGGTCGGCGCGGTGCGCCATCAGGTACGGCGCGCCGTATTGCGCCGCGTACGGCCCCTTCATCGGCTCGCGAAAACGCAAGCGCGCATCGTCCCAGGCGAGCGAAGCGAAACTCGAGGGTTCGCTGCTGACCGCCCGCAACCCGGCTTCGAGGCCGAGCGCGCGCAGGACCTTCACGGCATTGGGCGCGAGCTGGATGCCCGCACCGACCTCGCCCAGTTGCCCCGCGCGCTCGTAGACGGCCACCTCGATGCCGTGCTGCCGCAGCGCACAGGCCGCGGCCAGGCCGCCCAGCCCCGCTCCGATCACCGCGACACGGATTTTACGCGCCACCGAACGTCCTCCAACTTCTTTATGCGAGCCGATGCGGTATAGTGTCCATATGAAAAAGCCCGTCCGGATATTCGCCGCCGCGCTGATTGCGCTTTCCGTTCCCTCCGCAGCCCTCGCGCAGTTTCCCGAGCGGACGGTGAAGATCGTCGTGCCGTTCGATGCCGGCGGCACCATCGACACGGTGGCCCGGGCGCTCGCGCAAAAGCTCAACGAAAAGTGGAACGTGCCGGTGATCGTCGAGAACCGGCCGGGCGCCGGCAACACCATCGGCGCGGGCGCCGTCGCCAAGGCCGCGCCCGACGGCTATTCGCTCCTGTTCGCCAACACCAGCGTCTCGGTGAACCCCAGCCTGTTCAAGTCGCTGCCCTACGACACGCTGCGGGAGCTTGCGCCGGTCGTGTATCTGTCGCCGTCGCCGAACGTGCTGCTGGCGCAGCGCACCGTCGGCGTCAAATCGCTCAAGGAGCTTCTGGCGCTGGCGAAATCGCGCGAGGCCAATCCGCTGAGCTTTGCCTCGGTCGGCAAGGGCAGCGCGCATCATTTCTGCATGGAACTGCTCAAGAGCGAAGCCGGCGTCAACCTTTTGCACGTGCCGTACCGGGGCGTGACGCCGGCGCTGGCCGCGGTGAACCGCGGCGAGGTCGATCTGTATTGCAGCGACGTGCCCGGCACGCTCAACCTGCTGCAGGGCGACAAGGTCGTGCCGCTCGGCATCACCAGCGCCCGGCGCTCGCCGTCGCTGCCGAACATTGCGCCGTTCGCCACAGAAGGCCTGCCGAACTACGACCTCGCCGGCTATCTCGGCATCATGGCGACCGGCGGCACACCGGAATCAGCGATCCGAAGGCTCAACGCCTCGATCAACGAGGTGATCAAGGAGCCGGAATTCGTCAAGCGCATGGCGACGCTCGGTCAGGAAATGATCGGCGGCACACCTGAGGAATTCGCCAGATTCCTGCGCGACGATATCGCGCGTTATCAGCGGCTGGCGCAGGCCGCGGGTCTTACGCCCGAATAACCCCTGCCGCGGGTCCACGCCGCGGACCGAAGCGTTGCCGCACGAGGTCGAGCCCGACCACGATCAGGCCCGCCGCCAGCACCAGCCAGCCCGGCCGGATCATGCTGAGATCGTCGAAGTCGAAGGCTGTGCCGAGCACCCGCAGCGGCGACACGTTGAACACCAGACCGATACCGATTGCCTCGACCGCAAAGGTCAAGACGGCGATCACGACCGTCAGCGCCAGGAGCTTCCAGGCCGGAAGCTCCCCCCGCGCCGTTTTGAACTTGATGAGAATGCGATAGCCGATCATCCATCCGAACAGTGAAGCAACGAACGTCGGGAGACTCACATCGGCCTTGGTCTGCTGGAAGAAATGGATCAGCGCCAGGAGACCGATCGCATAGGTCACGTTGTGCAGGCGCTGCCAGGTCCTGCCGCCAAGCCTCCGCACCATGCCGTCGGTCGAGGTCACGGCCAAGGCCGTGAGACCCAGCAGCGCGACAAAGCCGATGGTCAGGTAGAGCCGCAGCACGATCTCGCTTGCAACCTTCCGGAGATCGAACATCTGGTCGGCGACATAGAGCAGGATATGCGCACCCGCATAGACGAAGGCGCCGACGCCGATCATGCGGCGCACGTCGAGCAGCGCGCCGAAGCGGCCGATTCGCCGCAACGGCGTGATCGCCAGCGACACCATCAGGAAGATCAGCGCCCAGTAGCCGGTGCGATGGATCACGTTGTTGAGCGGGCGCGCGCCATAGCCCTCGGTGTTGAAATCATAGACCGCGACCATAACCGGCACGGTCAGGAATAGCAGCGAAACGATCCGCAGCGCCGACAGCCGTCCGGACGCGTCGCGCCAGACCTGCCACGGCGCCTTGAGCCGTGATTTCGGCGCTGCATTGGACTTGGCAGGGGATTTGACAGGAGGCTTGGCAGGCCCGGATTTCGGCGCCGCAACTTCGATCGATGTGGCCGCATCGCTCATGGCATGCGGTTAGCACGGGGCCCGCGCCCACGCCAATAACGCCTTGCTATGGATTGCATAGCCCGAAATGACGGCTTCGTGATCGGCCGCGCGCAAAAACGGAGACCGGTTTCCACGGCTTCCGGGACTCACGGGCCGGTGGTAACCTTGCCGCGTAAATAACAAACCTTTCGGGAGGATTCGATGCGTGCCTTTCGCCCGGGCTTTCGCTTGGGAATCCCGCTTGCGGTTGCGCTCGGCCTTGCACTTGGCTCTGTCTGCGCGCCGCCCGCGAACGCCCAGCCGGTGAAGATCAAGGTCGGCTGGATCACGGCGCCCGCCTCGATGGTGCCGCTGATCTTCCTCGCGCCCGGCGCCGCCAAACACCACGGCAAGTCCTACACCTTCGAGCCCATTCATTTCGGCTCCTCGACCTTGCAGATCACCGCCATCAGCCAGGGCGAGATCGACATAGCGGGCTTCGGCTACACCAGCTTTCCGCTGGCGATCCAGAACGGCGGCCTCACCGACTTGCGCATCATCGCCGACGAGATCGTCGACGGCGCACCCGGCTATTATTCGACGCCTTATTTCGTGCGCAAGGATTCCGGCATCGACAAGATCGCCGACATGAAGGGCAAGGTTGCCGCGACCAACGGGCTCGGCAGCGGCGTCGATATCGCGATGCGGTCCGCGCTCAACAAGCACGGGCTTACCGTGACGCGCGACTACACCATGATCGAGGCGCCCTTCCCCGCACACAAGGCGATCCTGAAAGAGAAGAAGGCCGACCTCGTGGTCGGCGTGCTGCCGTTCTCCTACGATCCGGAATTGAACGAATTCGCCAAGCCCCTGTTCACCACGCAGACCGGACTCGGCAGCATCGCGCTGTCGTTCTGGGCGGCGCGCAAGGGCTTCATCGACAAGAACCGCGCCGCGCTGGTCGACCTGATGGAGGACTACAGCCGCGCGCTCCGCTGGTATTACGATCCGGCGAACCACAAGGAAGCCGTCGCGGTCACCGCACGCTATCTCAAGCGCCAGCCGGCGGCGTTCGATGGCTGGCTGTTCACCAAGCGCGACTTCTATCGCGACCTCGATGCCAAACCCGATCTGAAGGTCGTGCAATCGAGCATCGACAAGGTGAAGGAGCTGGGTTTCATCAAGGAAACGGTCGAGGTGGCGAAATTCGCCGATCTCAGCCTGGTCGAAGAGGCGGCCAAGCGCCGCCAGTAGCGGGTGAGTGACGGAACCAAAAGGCCGGTTCCGGGTTGCAGTGCTTAATGTGGGTCGCGGCGCCGGGGGCCGGCGGCCGGCTTTCTTGCCCCCTGCCTGCCGACGTCGCGGCTGTTTCTCTCAAACCGAGGAGACGCGGCAATGGCACAGTCACATATCCTGGTGGGCGCGAACGAGCACGCGGCCGATCCCGCCATCCGGACCGTCGCACCTGCGGACCTCGTCGATGCGCTGAAAAAGGGCTGGGACGACTTCAGCGCCATGCCAAGCCACGCCGTGTTTCTGTGCATCATCTACCCCGCGATCGGCATTCTCGTCGCGGGGTAGATGATGCACAGAAACAC
>Ga0247825_10001777_pt1 | contig 14241 bp, 11 predicted proteins | sample 13C_Vanillin_Day_FD_194413 | JGI IMG/M metagenome (GOLD analysis project Ga0247825, IMG submission 194413) | Soil microbial communities from agricultural site in Penn Yan, New York, United States - 13C_Vanillin_Day48 | ecosystem: Environmental > Terrestrial > Soil > Agricultural land | place...
GCCGGGAGGGGCGGGTTGTCAGGTTTTTCATGGCGCGGACCTTATTTCTTTTGCGGGAGATTCCGCAACACCCCGGCAACGGGGTTGAAGCGCCCGTGCTCGCGGCCCTGGGGCGCCGCGAAAGTGAATAGGCTTGTGTCCCGGGCGCAGCGCAGCACGTAGTGATGCGCTGCAGACCCGGGACCGTAACGAACACCGCCTTCGGAACGGTCCCGGATCAGCGGTGCACCACTCGCCATAGCGCGTCGAAGGCCGCGTGAACGCGCTTATGGCTCGCGCTGCACCGCATTCGGGACAAGGGATTCGCCAAACAGCATGCCGCAGACGCAGACCGGCGCCCGATGGCGATCCCGGGCGCCGGTCCTCCGACATTGCCCCTCAGCAAATTCTATGCGGCTGGCGATCTGGCCGGCTGGCCGTCGACCGGCAGGCGCACCACCACGGTCGTGCCCGAGCCCGGCACCGAACGGATGCGCATCGCGCCGCCGTGCAGTTCGATCAGCGACTGGGCGATGGCGAGGCCCAGCCCCGAGCCGTGCTGCGTCTTGGTTAGCTGGCTTTCCACCTGCTCGAACGGCCGGCCGAGCTTCTTCAGCGCGTCGCGGTGGATGCCGATGCCGGAATCCTGGATGCCGATCACCACCGCGCCGCGCGATAGCCTGCCGCGCACCGTGATGCGGCCGTTCTCCGGCGTGAATTTCACCGCGTTGGACAGCAGATTGAGCGCGATCTGCTTCAGCGCGCGGCGGTCGGCCTTGAGCCCGAGGCCCGGCGCGATCTTCGAGGTGACGGTCAGGTGCTTGGCCTCGGCGCGCGTCGTGATGACGCGGAGCGCGTCGTCCAGCTCGCGCCCAAGCTCGACCTGTTCGAGGTCGAGCTTGAGCCTGCCGGCCTCGATCTTCGACATGTCGAGCACGTCGTTGATGACGTCGAGCAGGTATTCGCCGCTGCCGTGAATGTCGCGGCAGTATTCGTAGTATTTGTCGGAGCCGAGCGCACCGAACATGCCGGACGCCATGATCTCGGAAAAGCCGATGATGGCGTTGAGCGGCGTCCGCAATTCGTGGCTCATGTTGGCGAGGAACTTGGACTTGGCCTGGTTGGCGTCCTCGGCGCGGGTCTTTTCCTCGGAGTATTTCTGCGCCAGGTCGGTGAGCTGCTTGGCCTGGACCTCCAGCTTGTGCTGGCTGCGGCGCAGGTCGTTGACGGTCGCCAGCAGCCGCTGCTCGCTTTCGACCAGCTTGGTCTCGTGCACCTTGAGCGGCGTGATGTCGGTGCCGACCGAGACGTAGCCGCCGTCCTTGGTGCGGCGCTCGCTGATCTGCAGCCAGTGGCCGTCGTCGAGCTGCGCCTCGAAGGTGCGGGCCCCGGGTATGGCCGGGTCCTCGCTCGCAAGCTTGGAGCGGATGACGTGCTTGCGTCCCGCGGTCACCACGTCCTCGTAGGGGGAGCCCGGCGCAATCGCGTTGTCGGGCAGGTTGTGCAGGTTCTGGAAGTTGGAATTGCACAGCACCAGCCGGTTTTCGTGGTCCCACAGCACGAAGGCTTCCGGGATGGTCTCGATCGCGTCGCGCAGGCGGATGTCGGCCGCGGCGGTGCGCTCGACCAGCGTCTTCTGCTCGGTGATGTCGACCGCGATGCCGATCAGGTGCACGCCCGGATCGCCGGGCTGCTGCACCAGCTCGCAGCGGGCGCGCAGCCAGACCCATTTGCCGCTGGCGTGCAGCATGCGGAACTCGTGGTCGATCGCCCGGGCCTTGGCGTCGGCGAGCTGCGCCGCGACCTCGTAGAGCCTGATGTCGTCGGGATGCACCAGGCGGCTCACTTCGCCGAACGTCATCAGGTCGTCGCGCGGCGCGACGCCCAAAATCGCGAACATCGAATGTGACCAGAAGATGCGGCCGCGGGCGAGGTCCCAGTCCCACAGCCCGCAGCGGCCGCGGTTGAGCGCGGTGTCGATGCGGCTTCGCACGGTGTCGTAGATCGCGTCGGCCTCGCGCGCGCGCGCGGCCTGCCAGTGAAACGCGAAGCCCAGGATCAGCAGCACGAAGCCGGTGGTCGCGGTCAGCGTGACGGTCAGCGTGGTGTCGGCGCGCCACGGCGCGAGCGCATCGCCGCGCAGCTGGAACGCGGTCAGCTGGCCGGAGCCGGCGAGGTTGCGCACCGTCGCGAAGGCGCGCCTGCCGTCGGTCATCTCGATTTCCAGCACGCCGGCGCTGGCGCCGAGGATGGTGAGCGGCTGCGCGTCGCCCAGCACGTCGGTCAGGCGCGAGCCGACCGGCCCGCCGGAGGGCACCGTCGCGGTGATGACGCCCTCGGCATTGCTGAGTATGAGGCGGCGGCCGGCCGAGGTGGCCCGCGTCGACAGCGCGCGTTCCAGCAGGTCGCGCCGAGTCGCGTCGCCGTTCTCGGCGCTGGCCAGGCGGTCGAACCGCTCGGTGACGAAGTCGGCCACGTTGTCGAGATCGTGCATCGCCTCGGCGATGGACTGGCGGTGGTGGTCGAGCACCTGCACCACGGCGCCGACGCCGATGGTGAGCAGGAAGGCGACGATCAGGGCAGGGACAGCGCGGCGCAGCGCCGGCTCGGCGACCAGCAGCCGGCGGTAGGCCGGATTGGCGATCGACTGCGCCAGGCCTTTGATTGAATCCGCGCGTGCGGACGCATTCGCCACTGCGGCGCGCGCCATACCGGCCCCCGATTGGATGATCCCCTCAAGACACGCGTCCGAAGCAATATGCCGCATCGCTTCGAATCACCCGCTATTCGAATCGATGCCGGGACTCTTGTCGAGAGTCCGGGTCAATCTTTTTGGTTAACGTCTCCACAGATTTCATGAGCGAGTCTTGCCGGCAACATTTTGGGAATCCGGAGTCTGCTCAATACGTTGAGTCGAGCGCGGATCAAAATGGTACCGCTCGCGGGCCCGTCGCTAGGCTTTCGGCTTTGCGTAGAGTTGCTCGCGGATGTGGGTTGCGAGCGAATTCAATTTTGCGCCCGACAAGGTGTCCAGGCTTCGCGGCCGCGACAGGTCGACCGGCAGGATCTGTGCGACGCTGCCGGGCCGCGCCGTCATGATGACGATCCGGTCCGCCAGCAGCAGCGCCTCCGGGATGGAATGGGTGATGAACACGACCGTCTTGGGTCGCTCCTGCCAGATCCGTAACAGCTCGAATCCCAGTTCCTCGCGCGTGAGCGCGTCGAGTGCGGAAAACGGCTCGTCCATCAAAAGGATGTCGGGATCGAGCAGGAGTGCCCGGGCGATCGACACACGCTGCTGCATGCCGCCGGACAATTCGTCGATACGTTTTCTGGAAAACTCCGACAAACCGACCAGGCGCAGCAGGTCGGCGGCGCGGTCCTTTTCTTCGGACGTGACGCGCCCGTACTTGTGGCGGAACGGAAACGTCACGTTGTTGAGCACGTCGAACCACGGCAGCAGCGTCGGCTTCTGGAAGAGGATACTGATGTCGTCGCGCGGCTCGGTGACCGCTGTGCCGAAGATTTCGAGCCTGCCCGAGGTCGGCTTGATCAGCCCGGAGATCAGCCGGAGCAGCGTCGACTTGCCGCAGCCCGAAGGTCCGAGGACCGCGACGAATTCGCGGAGATTGATGTCGAACGTGACGTCGCGCAGCGCATGGATGAAGTTGCCGGAGCCCTGTCCGAACCGATGATTGATCCCGGAAAACCGTATGGCGAGAGGTGCGACTGACAATCGGACCTCGCGCTACACGCGGATGTCGTATTCAAATCCGAAGCGCGACCCGAGCATCGTGGATTGGTGATCGACCTGATTGGTGTCGGCGAGCTCGAGGTTGAGAAAGCGCGCCGTCTCGCCGACGAAATACGGGCCGGCATGCCACGTTCCGCGGTGCATCTTGACGGCAACGTCGCCGGGAATCCGGAAGCCGCGCACCATGCCGATGTTCGGCTCCGCCGACGGATCGTTCAGGCCGTCAGGCGGGGCGACCACGATGAACCATTCCTTGCCGCCGGCGGATGCGAGGCATTGGGTGACGGCGCGGTGCCGCGTGAGCAGCCGGACCTGCAACGCCCGCCTTGGCAACTCCATGATGTACAGCCGCGGGGTGCCGGCGGTGAGGGCGAGCTGCGCTTCGCTCGGGCCGAACAACTGGCCGTCCGCAATGGCCTCGATCAGCGTGCCGTAGGGAGCGAACGCCTGGGCCGAAATCGGTTCGGCCGTCAGTTCGACGGTCCGGACTTCGCCCTGCGGAGGATCGGTTGCCATCGGACTATCGCGCAGCCGTGAAGTCGAACTGGATCAGGCATTCGCCGGGCAATTCGGCGACGCCGGCGCAGGAGCGCGCGGCGAGCGCACCGTTGCCGAACGATGCCCGGTAAACCCGGTCCATGCGCTCATAGTCGCGGGCGAGGTTCGAAAGGCCGATGCTGACGGTCAGCAGGCGGTCCTCGGTCAGCGCCATCTGCTTCAGCAGCGCCTTGGCATGGCTCAGCACAAGCGCGGTCTGCTGCTCGATGCCTTCGGGCACCCGTGCGCGCGGATTGTCATAGCGGATCGGCAGCAGCCCGCGCGCAAAGATGAGGCCATTGACCTCGGTCGCGGCCGGAATCGGGCTGTCGCCGCCGGGGAAGGGGACGCGCTGGATCGGCTGCATCATGCGTACAACTCCTCGGCGCGGAGCGTCCGCACCCGCCGCTCGATCTCGCGTGAGCGGTCGGCGTAGGGCAGGTCCTGGGTCTCGACGAGCATCTGTGCGACGGCGCGGCCGAACCGGTGCAGCGCCTGATCTTCGTCGCCGTTGTGGCGCGGGATCGCGGCAACGATTTCCGCCACGTAGGTGGGAACCACCCGATCCGCCGGATAGATTCGCGGCATCGGCAACGCCTCACCGTTGGACGCGTTGCGGATCGAGCGTGCGAGCTGACGGCGAAGCATCGTCACGCCCGCATCGTGGGCCACCAGCGTTTCGTTGGCGTGGATGGTGATCCCGCCGCCCTGCGACATCTGCACGTCCCAGTCGCCTGGATTTCGCTGCCGTTCGCGGTAGGGCCGGTCGCCGGTCTGACCGAAGCCGTCGGTCTTCATCGCGCCGATCAGGTCGCGCTTTCCTTCCTTGAAGGGGTCGATCGCACTGTTGAAGTGGCGGATGCCGAACGTCCAGTTGTTCTCGTCGTCGATCGGCACCACCCAGCGGGTAATGCCGGCGCAGACCGCGTATTTCTCTTCCTCACCGCGGACGAACGGCGTGCCGAACTGGGCGATGTTCGGAAGGATGACGTCGTTGGCCCGGCAATAGAGGTTGTCACCCCACCGGCGCGTGGCGAGCGACAGGAAGCCGAGCGGGGTTTCGACATTGTCGACGACCGGGATGGCCCCGAACATGCGCGTGAACTGCACCTCGCTCATCAGAGCGTGCACGAACGGCACATGCATCGGGTCGGCGCCGTTCTCATGGACCTGCAGCCAGTTGCACGGGAAGTGCAGCTTGTAGGCAGCCATTTCGTTGTCGGCCGGCGCCGTGAACGCGTCATAGACCGGAAACGGCGGCATGGGCTCGGGCGGGCCCATATAGGCGAACACCAGCCCGGCATATTCGATCGTCGGATATGCGCCCTGACAGAGCCGCCCTTTGATCTTGTTGTTGGACGGCAGGCTCGGCGTATCGATCAGGGTTCCATCGACGTCATACTGGAAGCCGTGATAGCTGCATCGGATGCCTCGCTCGGTGACGATCCCATATTCGAGCGACGCGCCGCGGTGGCTGCAGTGGCGGTGCATCAGGCCGAGCCGTCCGCTGCCGTCGCGGAACAGGACGAGCTTCTCGCCCATGATCTTCAGCGGGACCGGAAGGTCGCCGACATCGGACACCAGCGCCACCGGCTGCCAGAAGCGGCGCAGATAATCGCCGGCCGGCGTGCCCCGGCCTGTTCGCGTCAGCTCGCGGTTGTCCTCGGCGGAGGGGACCCGGTTCCATCCCTGGTAGCTGCCGGCCGGAACATCCGGGAACGGGCCCGCCTGCGTCGAAGTGCGTGTATCCATGTTTCCCACCCTGGCAGTCAGCACGCGAGGTGCTGCCGGCGTTGCATGAATCAGGCCAATGCGATGACGGCGACCGGACCGCCGCCGCTCGGACCCTGGTGTTCCGCGCCGCCGGATACGTAGATCGCGCCGCATCCCGAAAGGCTCCCGATCACCCCGCCGACCGCTGCGCGGGCATGACGTGTGGCGCTGATGTCGGTGTCGTCGAGCATGGTATGGCGGAAGCTGCGCACCATGCCGTCGGGAGAAGGCTCGGCCTTGGCGAAGACGTTGACGACCCGGCCGGTGTCGATCTGCAAAGTACCTTGCTTGACCACGCCGGCATTCGTGAACGCCTTCAGTACGCCTTCGAGATCGATCGCATCGCGCATGACCGAATGCGCGATCCGGTACTGGCTTTGCGAGGTCGGCGAGTTGCCGAGCACCACAACCACGTTGTGTAGAAGCTCGATCCCGGCCGACGTCGAAGCGACCGACGAATAAAGCGAGAAGTCCTCCAGGATCATGTCGTCGGACAGCGGAGTCGTCACTTCGCCGAGTGCGCGTGCGACGCCGAGCGCCGATGCGCCCCGTGAATAGGCCATCGAGCCATAGGAGTCGTCGGTGATCGTCGCATGGCCTCGGCTCTTCGCGGACTGAACGCGCTCCGCCGTCAGCAGCGGGCACTTGATCTGCACGAAGTGGACGTCGTCGGGATGCTCGATCTCGGCGTCCTGCATGGCGGCCTTGACGGCGCGCGCGGTCTCTTCGATCTGCACCGCGGTACCAAGCTCCTCGGGCAGGAAGTCCCGTGTCAAGGCGAGGCCGACCGCGAGCCGCTTGCCCTTGCTTCCGTTGGTTGCCGCGGGCGCGCGACAGAACACGGTGGCATGCGGGCTGAGGATTCCCTCGGTGCCGCCCGACATGACGAGCGCGACGCTCGTCTCGACCTCGGCCGGCGTGCTGCCGAGGTGCGAGGCCAGGGTCGACGCGAAGGTCCGGCTCGCATATTCGCGGGTGAAGTCGTTGACGCCGCCGTTGCCTTCGGTCTTGCCGAAGATCGCTACGATGTGCTCGGGATTGATCTTCTTCTCGGTGATGAGCCGATCGAGGCCCGACATGTCGCCGGGGCTCTGCATGGCGATCCGATGCACTTCGACGGTCTTCGGTGTCATCGTCGGCGCTGCCCGGGTTTATCGTGAGTTCGCCGGCGACGATATGCGGCGGTCCGATGCCCGAATAGGCCAAAATATCGTTCAGACCGATGCCGAATTTCGTTCGCTTGAATGTCCGGTCGAACCGCGGCATTCGCTGCGCGGCGTGACGTGCCGGCATCGACGGTTCGCGGGCGGCAGGAGCACCGAACATGCGGCAGCGGCGCGGCGTATGGCCTCGAACTCCGCGGCCGTCGGCTGATTGCGGTCGCGGACAGTCAGCGGGGCCGCATCTCGGCCGCGATGGCCGTCATCGGGTCGATCTTGTCCACGGGGATGTTGCCGGCCTTGGCGACCCATTCCCATGTCTTGCGCACCCGCGTGGCCTCGAACACGCCGATGCCGTCCTTGGCCGTGTGCTCGTTGACCATGAGCGCAACCGCCGCGGCGATCTGCGCGCGGACATCGTCGTAGTTGGCCTGCGGCACCGCGGCCTTCACCGCATCGGCTGCTGCGGCCTGATCCTTCGCCGTCATGTCGATTGCGAGCCGCATGACTTTGACAAAACGGCGGACCGCATCCGGCTTTTCCTTCAGCGTCTTGGCGGAGACGGCGAGCGACTGCGAATAACCCTCGAAGCCGTATTCCGACCAGGGAAGGACGGTGACGCTCTTTCCGCCCTCGCTCAGCATGCGGGACGCAACGGCGGCTGCGGGAAGCCAGTTGATCATGGCGTCGATCCGGCCGGTCGCGAGCATCGGCGTGAGCGTGTTGGCGTCGACCTTCAGGAGCTTGACGCTGTCCAGTTCGATGCCGTTTGCGGCGAGAACGACAGGCCACATGAGGTTCGATGAAGTGAACATCGAACTGCCGACCGTGCGACCCTTCACATCCTTCAGCGTCTTGATGCCTGACGTCGATGTGGTGATGAGCGCGTCGGGCTGCTTGCTGTAGAACGGCATCAGGCCCACCACCAGCGTGTTGCCGGCGGCCGTCCGATTGAGCAGCGCGTCGAACGAGACCTCTCCCACCTCGTACACGTCGGTGGCGAGTTTGGTCAGGACGTCCTCGGACCCGCGGCCGGATGCAACCGTGACCTCCAGGTTCTCCGCCGCGAACAAGCCCTTCTGGATGGCGAGATAGACCGGGGCCTTGTCGCCGCCCGGGAGCCAGCCGAGTTGGTAGCTGAGCTTGTCTGCCGCCTCGACATTCGCTGCGGCCGACCACGAAAGCAGAAGTACGAATGCCGTCAAGATCGTCCGGCGCATCAGAAAGGCCCCACGAAACGAGAAGCCCGGCGATCGCACGCTAGACGCATCGGGTCGGCGCGCACTAGGCCAAAAATTGGTCCGCACCGATGCTAAAATTAGCGTGGACGCGCAGCCCCGAACGATGGCTCAAATCCTGGCCGGACGCGCCGTTTTGCGACATCGGACAGGCCGAAAAAATGACCAATTATCAGATCACCGGCGCGCAGATCATTCCGCTGGACGACGGCGCGGAGATTCTCGAAGGCTTCGACCTGTGGCTGCGCGACGGCCGCATCGAGGCGCTGACCAGGTCCGGCGGCCCGCCGCCGTCGGCGGAACGCTACGAAGTCTGCGCCTTCAGGAACGCAGTGGCCATTCCGGGCCTGATCAACGCTCATTCCCACTCGGCGTCGTCGTTGCAACGCGGACGGATCAGCGGCGCGCCGCTCGATATCTTCATCATGGACGCGATGGCGCGGCGGTCGAAGATTACGTCCGAGCAGGTTCGCATCGCCGCTCAGCTGCATGCCCTCGAAATGCTGAAGCACGGCATTACCGGGGTCGTCGACCATTTGAGAAACGGCGCGATCCCGAGCGTCGAAGGCATGAACGCCGCGATGAGCGCCTATCGGGACATCGGCATCAGGGCGGTCGTGGCGCCGATGTTCGAGGATCTGCGCTACATCGACTCGGTTCCGATCGACCAGGCCCGGCTGCCGCAGGCGGTGCGCGAGCGCTGGCTTGGAATGAAGCCGCCGGCCGCGGAAGACTACTTCGCGATGATGCGTGAAGTCATCGCCGACGCCCGGCGCTATCCGCTGGTGGACATCACGCTCGGCGTCGACGGGCCGCAGCGGTGCTCCAGGAGGCTCCTGGAATTGGCCGGCGAGTTCGCGGCCGAGTTCGATTGCGGCTTGCACACCCATCTCCTTGAGGCCAAGACCCAGGCCGTTCTGGCTCCCGGGCGATATGGCGGCAGCTTCGTTGCTCACCTCGCCGAATTCGGACTGGTCGGACCGAAGGCCACTTTTGCGCATTTCGTCTGGTGCACCGGGCGCGATATCGAGTTGGCCGCGGAGCTTGGGGCGAACGTTGTGCACAATCCGGTGTCCAATCTTGTTCTCGGCAGCGGACTTCAGCCGACCGTCAGGTTGCGCGCGGCGGGAGTGAACGTGGCGCTCGGCACCGACGGCGGCAGCAGCAACGCGGTGAGCATTCTCGAGCAGGCCAAGATGTCGATGCTGCTGAGCCGGATCGGCGAGATCGACTGCGACCGGTGGATCACCGCGCCGCAGGCGCTGCAGATGGCCTGCGCCGGCGGCGCGCGGGTGATGGCAAGAGGCGGTGAAACCGGCGTCATTCGCGTCGGCGCCCGCGCCGACATTGCCATCGTCGACCTCGACAATCCCAACCACATGCCGCTTTCGAACATCTGGAACCATCTGGTGATGTATGAGAACGGGCTCGCCGCCCACACGGTTTTCGTGAATGGCGAGCGCGTCATTGCCGCGGGACGCAGCACCAGGGTGGATGAAGCCGAGATTTACGCGAAGGCGAGCACGCTTGCGGCACGCGACGATGCCGCCAACGAAAGCTTTCTTGCGGTCGCGCGGGCGGAGCGGAGCGTCTTTCAGCCGCTCATTACCGAGGTGCTTCGCCAGCCGCTCGACATCGAACGCTTTGCCGCCCTGCGGTGACGGTCATCGTTCGGCGAGCGGCAGGGACCAGGGCAGCAGCCGCTTCTGCGCATAGGCGCAGAGCCGGAAGAAAACGAGGCTGAGAGTGACGAGGGCGATCAGCGCGGCGAAGGCGTGCGGGACCTTGAAGAACGAGGTCGAATAGAGGATCAGGTAGCCGAGCCCCCGTTCGGCAGCGACGAACTCGGCGACGACCGCGCCGATGATCGACAGCGTCGTCGCGATCTTGAGCGCGCTGAAGATGTAAGGGACCGCAAACGGCAGCCGTATCTGCAGCATCTCGCGGTGACGGCCCCCTTTGAGCGACCGCGACAGCTCGATCAGCTCGTCGGGCGCGGCCATCAGGCCGGTCACGCTGGAGACGACGATCGGAAAGAAGGTGATCAGGAAGGTGATGACGATGCGCGGCAGATCGGACGCGCCGAGCACCACGACGATGATCGGCGCAATGGCGACCACCGGCGTCGACTGGACGACGACAAGCATTGGATAGAGCGTTCGCGTCAGAAACCGCGAGTTGGTCAGGGCCATCGCCAGTGGAATCGAAACGACGATCGCCAGCGCATAGCCCATCAGCGCGACGCGCGCGGTGGCCCAGATGTGCTCGAGCCAGGTGCTGATAGGGATGTCGCGGGCCTGCAGCACGATTTCGCTCGGCGCGGGCAGCAGAAACGAAGGGATGCCGAATTGCCGGCAGGACAGTTCCCACGCGGCGACCACCACCAGAAACGTCAAAGGCAGGGCAAACCGGTCGAGCCACGCATAGAGACGGGCGAGGCCGCCCGGTTCCGCCGGGAAATCTTCGGGCAAGGATTGGTCTGGCGTGGGCTGTTCAGGCACAGAAAAGGGCCGTTGTGGTCTCGAGCCGTGCGGCCGGACGACGATAGGCACCCGTCCTTGCTGCGCCTAGGCCCAAAAAATCGTGCGGACTGATGCTGAATTTCGTTCGCTGGACTGTCGGACAAGACGCCGGTGCCTTGCGGGGATATGGCCGGCGAAGGCTCAACGCGCGGCCATGTCGCGAAAAGCAAGCCTCGCCGATTCGACAAAAGCCGCCGCGGCGACCGGCAGCACGCGTTCCCGCCGCGTGGCGACGATGAGTTCGGCGCTTTGCAACGCCCGGTCACCCAGGGGGATCGCGACCATTTCGCCCGACGCCAGTTCGCCCCGGCATCCGATCTCGAACTGAAAGCAGATCGCCTGGCACAGGCGGGCGTATGCCTTCATGGTCGCCACCGAATTGGATGTGAGGGCCGGTTGGAAGCGAAACGAGCCGGTGGCCATGGCCTGCTCGATCAGCGAGCGTCCGGCCAGCGAGTTGTCCGCAAGTGCGATCGGATAGCCGGCGCATTCGCGAAGCTGAAGGCGCTTTCTCGAAGCAAGCGGATGGTCCTTGGCCAGCAAGGCGCAAAACGACTGCGGCGCGCGCGCGACCACGGAAATGTCCTTGTGAAGTACGGTCTCATGAGTGATGAGCGCGTCCGCTGAATCGTTGAGCAGGGCCGTCGCCAGGGCATCCGGCGTTCCCACCGTGACACTGAAGTCCACGCCCGGATGCTCGCGCTGAAACTCGCCGATCAGGCGCGGCAGGAATTCTCCGGCAGCCGACTCCACGGTCGCGATCTTGACCTTTCCCCGGACCAGCCCGCGAAGCGACTCGATCTGCGATCCCACGGCTTCAAGGTCCGCGAGCGTTTGCCGCACATAGTTGGCAAACGTCTCACCGGCGGCGGTCAGGCGCACACCGCGCGGCAGGCGTTCCAGAAGCTCGCAGCCGATCTCGCTTTCCAGAAGCAGGATCTGCCGGTTCACGGCCGAGGACGCGATGCGCAGGGCTTCGGCTGCTTTGCGAATGGAACCGCAGCGGACGACCGTATCGAAATAGAGGAAAATCCGGGGCGGACGGATCGACGGGCCTCTCTTGGCGGAGGCCCGCTTTGGCGCGTTCGGCTGAACGGCTGGCGCGCGCTTCATGGATACTGGCTATGCCTCCCGGCACGTGGCGGTTGTCAAGCTATCGTCGCATGGCGGTGGAGTCCACGAAGGAGCGCGCGCTCGTTCGGGCATGGGTAGCGTTCCGACATGTTGACAATCGGCGCTCTATCACCCGCCGGCGAATGCATCGCAAGATTGTACCCGGCGACAGTGATTTCAGCCAAGTGTCCGCCAGCGCCCGCGGCACGATATCGCCGACGTCACGGCCGACGCTCGTCAGCCAATTCGCAAATATCGGCGTCAAGGCGGCTGCACGGCGCAATACGCTTCGCTGTTGCGCCCTGCGCGCTGAACCGCGCGCCGATCATTCGAACGAAGCGGCCGCGGCTTCGCGACGGGTCTCGGGTGCCGTGGTTCGCCGCACGATGCGGGTTCGCCGGTCACCGCAATCTCCCGCGGTGACCCCGAGCTGGACGTGACCATAGTCCGAATTGCACCAGCGCCCGCCTTCGAACAGGCCATGCGAGGAGGCAATCTGCGCCAGCGCCCGGCGCGGCGGCAGATGGCAACGCGGGTCGACCACGCCGCGACGCATCTGACACACATCCAGTGCCTTTCCGCATGGATGCATGCCGGACGACGAACAGCGTCCCGGACGCGTGCCGCCCATGAAGAGAATGCGGGCGCCGTGGTTGTTTTCCAGGTCGTCGATATAGGCCTGGAACCGCGCCGCGTGAGCAATGCCGACACGGGCGCGCGCGCCTGTTTTGCGTGACACGACGATGCCCGGCGGGTTGCTCTTGGCGATGCGTGCCGGCTTGCGATGCGGTTCGGCGGCGGGCGCAGGCTGGTGATCCGGATCGTCGCTGTGCACGCGGCCGACGGTCGGAGTTTCCTCGGGGGTGCTGGTCGCAGGCGGGACGTTCGCAAACGCGTCGCTGCACGAATCGCTGTCGCAGGCCGGAACTGCCGTCTGGTGCTCGTCGCGATTTTCGCTGTAGAGCGACGCCAGTGCGAAAAACGCGACAATTCCGACGGCCAATAAAATGGCTCTGGCGTTTTCGCTCTCATACAACATGCGCATGCGACGGCGCAGATCGTTTGACGAGCTCTGCAGAGGTATCGGATCAGAGGGTCCGGCCATTTGGTCCATGGCGGGAAATGTCCGCGCCATGGATGAAAACGCCAGCAGTTCTGGCGGGTAACGTTAAATGGTGTGCTGAACGGCGCGCAAAATTGATCCGCATTGCGTCCAACTTTGACCCATTTCGCGACGAAGGTGGCGTTGTACCATTTGTCGGCATGCACCACCTCCCAGCCCGTAGGGCGGATGAGCGAAGCGAAATCCGCCAATTCGCAAAACGTCTGCGGTGAGGCGGATGCACGGCGCAATACGCTTCGCTATTGCGCTCTACGCGCTCCCGCGACGTCCGCTTCTGCGCCGCTGTTGGGGGCTAAGCGGACATCAGCCCGCGAGTTGCGCTATTCCGATCTATGAGTACACGCCCTAAGGTGTATGGGCCGAGGGAAAACGGAACCCGGCCCGTGAAACACTCGATGGCAAAGCGACGATTTCAACTCATTCTGATCAAGCCATCGCACTATGACGATGATGGCTATGTCATCCAGTGGCTGATCTCGGCCATGCCATCAAACTCGCTGGCAGCTCTGTATGGGCTGGCGCAGCAGGCCGAGTCCCGGGGCGTTCTCGGACCCGACGTGGCAATCGATATCAAAGCGATTGATGAAACGAACACGCGGGTTCGGCCGAACAAGCTGAACGCGCTGATTGCTCGCCATGATGGTTTCGGCATGGTTTGTCTGGTCGGTGTCCAGTCGAACCAATACCCTCGCGCGCTTGACCTGGCCCGCCAATTCCGCGAGGCGGGGGTCGCGGTTGTGATCGGCGGGTTCCATGTGTCTGGTTGCCTCTCCATGCTTCCGAAGATGCCGTCGGATCTTGTCGCAGCACTCGACATTGGCGTCACGCTGTTTGCCGGAGAAGCAGAAAATCGGTTTGACAGCCTGCTGCGAGATGCAGCCTCCGGACGGCTGAAGCCGGTCTACAATTACATGACTGATCTACCTTCCCTCCAGGCGGCGGCGACACCGATGATGCCTCGGGCACGAGTGGACCGCACGATCGGACATTGGACGACCTTTGATGCGGGACGAGGGTGTCCTTTTCAATGCTCGTTCTGCAC
>Ga0247825_10001778_pt1 | contig 14239 bp, 16 predicted proteins | sample 13C_Vanillin_Day_FD_194413 | JGI IMG/M metagenome (GOLD analysis project Ga0247825, IMG submission 194413) | Soil microbial communities from agricultural site in Penn Yan, New York, United States - 13C_Vanillin_Day48 | ecosystem: Environmental > Terrestrial > Soil > Agricultural land | place...
AGGTTCTATTGAAGGCCGTTGTCATCGGCGCCGGCCACATGGGGCGCTACCACGCCGGCAAGCTCGCGGCCTGCAAGGGGGTCGAGCTCGCGGGCGTGGTCGACGCCGACCCCGCGCGCGCCGCCGAGCTTGCACGCCAGCATGGATGTCCTTCCTATATTGACTACAAGGACATACTGGATAAAGCAGCTGCCGCGATCATCGCCGTGCCCACCGATCGCCACCACGAGGTGGGCATGGCCTGCCTCGAGCGCGGCATGCACGTGCTGGTCGAGAAGCCCATCGCTACGACCGCCGAGCAGGCCGACGAGCTGATCGCGATGGCCGAGCGCCAGCGCGTGGTGCTGCAGGTGGGCCACGTCGAGCGCTACAGCAAGGCGTTCAGCGCCCTCGCCGCGCGCATGGACCGGCCGGTGTTCATCGAGGCCGAGCGCCTCTCGGGCTTCAAGCAGCGCGGCGCCGAGGTCGACGTGGTGCTCGACCTCATGATCCACGACCTCGACCTCGCCGCGGCGCTCTCGCGCGCGGAAGTGCTCGAGGTGAGCGCGTGCGGCTTCCGGGTGCTGACCGGCGACATCGACATCGCCAACGCGCGCATCGAGTTCGCGAACGGCTGCGTCGCCAACCTCTCCGCAAGCCGCGTCAGCCAGTCGGCGGTGCGCAAGCTGCGCGTCTTCCAGAGCGACCTGTACGTCTCGGCCGACCTGCAGGCGGGCACGCTGCGCTACGTGCGCCAGTCCGCCGGCACGATCGAGCAGACCGAGGAGCGCTATGAAGGCGGCGACGCGCTGGCGGCGCAGGCGGCGGCGTTCGTCGCCGCGGTGCGCGGCGAGGCGCCGGTGCGCCTCGACGGGCGCGAGGGCCGGCGCGCGCTCAAGCTCGCGCTCGACGTCGGCCGCCTGGTGCGCGAGCGATTGAGGCGCTTCGAATGACGCAGACCCCCATCCCGATGATCGACCCGGCGGCGGAATACCGCTCGCTGAAATCCGAGATCGACGCCGCCGTCGGCCGCGTCCTCGCCTCCGGGCGCTACGTGCTCGGCCCCGAGGGCGAGGCGCTCGAGCGCGAGCTCGCCGCCTACACCGGCGCGGCGCACGCGATCGGCGTTAACTCGGGCACCGACGCCCTGCACCTCGCCCTCGTCGCCTGCGGCGTCGGCCCCGGCGACGAAGTGATCGTGCCGGCCTTCACCTTCTTCGCCAGCGCCGAGGCCGTCTCCTACACCGGCGCGACGCCGGTCTTCGCCGACGTCGATGCGGCGACCTTCAACATCGATCCGAAGTCCTTGCAGAAATCCATTACGAAGAAAACCAAGGCCGTGATCGCCGTCCACCTCTTCGGCCAGTGCGCGGCGCTGGACGACATTTCGCGCATCTGCAAGGAGAGGAAGCTCGTCCTCGTCGAGGACGTGGCCCAGGCGCTCGGCGCCGACTACGACGGCCGGCGCGCGGGAAGCTGGGGCGACTTCGGCTGCTTCTCGTTCTACCCGACCAAGAACCTGGCAGCCGCCGGGGATGCGGGATTGATCACAACATCGAATTCCGAGTTTGATCAAACGCTGCGCATGCTCCGCCACCACGGCAGCCGCAAGACCTATCTCCACGAGCGCGTGGGCTGGAACAGCCGGCTCGACGAGCTGCAGGCGGCGGTGCTGCGCGTGAAGCTCGCGCACCTCGATCGCTTCAACAAGGCACGGCGCGCCGTCGCAGCACTTTATCGAAAACGGCTTGACGGGAAAGATTTCGTGCTGCCAGCCGAGCATGGGCGCGGCACGCACGTCTACCACCAGTTCACCATCCGCAGCAGCAAGCGCGACGCGCTGCGCGAGGCGCTCGCGCGGGAGTCGATCGCCGCGTCGGTCTTCTACCCGATTCCGCTGCACCGGCAGCCGGCGTACGAGGCGGCGAACCGCGCCCTGAGCCTCCCCGTGTCCGAGAGGATCTCCTCCGAGGTGCTCTCGCTGCCGATCAACCCGCTCATCGACGCGGCGTCGGTCGATCGAATCTGCCAGGTCCTCGCCGGGTGAAGCTCGCCTTCACCAAGATGCAGGGCGCCGGAAACGACTTCGTGGTGCTGGATTGCACCGATGAGCCGTTCAATCTGAGTTCATCTCAGATGAAAAAAATCGCGGATCGCCATTTCGGCATCGGCTGCGACCAGGTGCTGGTCGTCGAGCGGCCGACCGGTGCCGGGGCGGACTTCCGCTACCGCATCTTCAATGCCGACGGCGGCGAGGTGGAGCAGTGCGGCAACGGCGCGCGCTGCTTCGTCAAGTTCGTGCACGCGCGCGGCCTGACGACGAAGCGCGAGATCCGGGTCGAGACGCTCGGCGGGACGATCGTGCCGCGCCTGGAGGCCGACGGCGAGGTGAGCGTCGACATGGGCCGGCCGGCATTCGAGGGGGTGGAGAAGATCGAGCTCGACGGCAAGGCCGTGGAGCTGGCCATCCTCTCGATGGGCAATCCCCATGCGGTGCAGATCGTGCCCGATGTCGCCGCAGCGCCCGTGACCACGCAGGGGCCGCGCATCGAGAACCATCGCCGCTTCCCGAACCGGGTGAACGCCGGCTACCTGCAGGTGCTCGAGCGCAGCCGCATCGCGCTGCGGGTGTGGGAGCGCGGCGCCGGCGAGACGCTCGCCTGCGGCACCGGCGCCTGCGCCGCCGCGGCCTACGGCATCAGGAGCGGCCGGCTCGACTCGCCGGTGCGCGTCGAGACGCGCGGCGGAGCGTTGACCATCAGTTGGGCCGGCGGCGACAATGCGGTGTGGATGAAGGGCCCGGCGCAGACGGTGTTCGACGGAACCGTGGAGATATGAAGAAGAAAAACCATGAATGAAGACGACGTCGCCACCTACCTCCGCCTGAACCCGCAGTTCTTCGACCAGCATCCCGAGCTCCTCGAGAAGATCCACGTGCCGCATCCCTACGGCGGGCGCGCCATCCCGCTCGCCGAGCGCCAGACCGTGGCGCTGCGCGAGAAGGCGAAGCTGCTCGAGGGCAAGCTCGGCGAGCTGATCCAGTTCGGCGAGGAGAACGACGTCATCAGCGAGAAGGTGCACCGCCTCGCGGTGGCTATCGCCGGCGCGCGCGACTTCCCGGCGCTCGCGCAATCGCTGTACTTCCACCTGCGCGAGGATTTCGCCGTGCCGCACGTCGCCATGCGCGTCTGGGGCAAGAGCGTGCCGGTCGACTTCGAGGAGGCCGCGGCGGTCGGCGAGGCAGAGCGGCGCCAGGCCGCGACCATGGCCGTGCCGCAGTGCGGGCCGGCGGCGGGCAGCGGCTTCGCCGCCTGGTTCGGCGAGGCCGCGGAGCACGTGCGCTCGCTCGCCCTGGTGCCGCTCGGCCAGACCGCGGTGTTCGGCCTGCTCCTCCTGGGCAGCGAGGACCCGCAGCGCTTCTACCCCGAGATGGGGACGCTGTACCTGCGACGCATCGGCGAGCTATGCGCGGCCGGAGTGACGGCGCGGCTGTAGCCCGCGACTACCTCGAAGCGTTGCAGCACCAGCGCCGGCTCTCGCCGGCGACCCTCGAGAATTACGCGCACGCGCTGCAGCTGCTTCTGGGTTTTCTCCATGGAAAGTCTCTGCAGGACCTGGAGCCGGCCGACATCCGCCGCTTCCTTGCCGTGCTGCACTCGAAGGGGCTCGCGCCGCGCACGCTCGCGCTGACGCTGTCCGCCTGGCGCGGCTGCTTCCGCTGGCTGGTGAAGCATCGCGGCTGGCGCGCGAACCCGGTGCTCGGCATCCGCGCGCCGAAGGCGGCGCGTACGCTGCCCAAGGCGCTTTCGGTGGAGGCGGCGCAGCGGCTGTTCGACGAGGCGCCCGGGGACGATCCGCTGCTCGTGCAGGACCGGGCGATGTTCGAGCTGCTGTACTCCTCCGGGCTGCGGCTCGCGGAGCTCATCGCGCTCGATGTCGGCGACGGGCGCCTCGACCTGCGCCAGGGCGAGGTGACGGTGACCGGCAAGGGCTCGAAGTCGCGCACGGTGCCGGTGGGCGAGAGGGCGCGGCAGGCCTTGCATGCCTGGCTTTCCATTCGCGCCCAGCTTGCAGCAACCGACGAAAAAGCCCTGTTCGTCGGGGCGCGCGGGCGGCGCATCGCGCCCTCGGTGGTGGCCGGCCGGCTCGCGGCCTGGGCGCGCCGCCGCGGCCTCGCGCAGCGCGTGCACCCGCACATGCTGCGCCACTCGTTCGCCTCCCACGTGCTGCAGTCCTCGCAGGACCTGCGCGCGGTGCAGGAAATGCTCGGGCACGCGAGCATCTCCACCACGCAGATCTACACGCACCTCGACTTCCAGGCGCTCGCCAAGGTCTACGATGCCGCGCACCCGCGCGCCAAGAAGCGCTGAGCCGACGCTCGTCCTGAAGCCCGGGCGCGAGCGCTCGCTCAGGCGCCGCCATCCCTGGGTGTTCTCCGGCGCGGTCGAGCGCGTGCTGGGCGCCCCGCAGCCGGGCGACACGGTCAGGATCCAGGACGCCCCGGGCAACGTGGTCGCGCTCGCCGCCTACAGCCCCACCTCGCAGATCCGCGCGCGGGTATGGACCTTCGATGCCAGGGAAGTCATTGGCGAACCGTTCTTCAGGGCAAGACTTGAGCGCGCGCTACGCCTGCGGGGCACGCTGGAGGCCGCAAGACACACCAACGCGCTGCGGCTCGTGCACGGCGAGTCCGACGGCATGCCCGGCCTGGTGGTCGATCGCTACGCCGACGTGCTGGTCGCGCAATTCCTCGCTACCGGCGTGGAGCGCTGGCGCGAAGCGATCCTCGACCTGCTGGTCGAGCTCACCGGCTGCGAGGCGGTGTACGAGCGCTCGGACGCCGAGGTAAGGAACCTGGAAGGTTTGCAACCAAAGGTTGGATTTGCCAAAGGAAACAAGAGCGCTTCCCGCTGCCCGATCAGCGAGTACGGCCTCAATTTCCGCGTCGACGTCGAGCAGGGGCAGAAGACCGGCTTCTTCCTCGACCAGCGCGAGAACCGGCAGCGCGTGCGCGCGCTCGCCGCCGGCCGCGAGATGCTCGACGGCTTCGCCTACACCGGCGGCTTCTCCATCGCCGCGCTAGCCGGGGGCGCGGCGCGGATCACCGCCATCGAGTCCTCCGCCGATGCCATCCAGATCGCCCGCGAGAACCTGGCCGCCAATCCGCTCGACGCTTCGCACATCGAGTTCGTGCAGGCCGACGTGTTCTCGGAGCTGCGGCTGCTCAGGGACCGCGGCGCGCACTTCGGCATGATCGTGCTCGATCCGCCGAAGTTCGCGCCGACCGCGGCGCAGGCGAAGAACGCGGCGCGCGCCTACAAGGACATCAATCTGCTCGCGCTCAAGCTGCTCGCCCCCGGCGGGCTGCTCGCCACCTTCTCCTGCTCCGGCGGCGTCGGCGCCGAGCTCTTCCAGTCGATCGTCGCCGGCGCCGCCGCCGATGCCGGCGCCGAGGCAAAGATCCTCGAGCGCTTCGGCGCCGCCGCCGACCACCCCGTGGCGCTCGAGTTTCCCGAAGGCGAGTACCTGAAGGGGCTGCTGGTCCTCAAGGCCTGACCAGGGACAGACCCGGGACGGACGCGGACCTGACCCGGGACGGACCGGGGACAGACCTCATCCCGACGTCAACGCGACGCGTACGTTCGCCGTTGAGCCTGTCATGCCTAGATATGCCCGCCTGGTTGTGCCGGGCTTGCCGATGCATCTCATTCAGCGGGGCAACAATCGCGCTGCGTGCTTTCATGCCGATGCCGACCGCAGCTTTTATCTTTTCTGCTTGGGCCGCGCGCTGGACCGCTTCGATTGCGAGCTCCATGCGTACTGCCTCATGCCCAATCACGTTCACTTGCTGTTGACGCCGTCGACGCCCGAAGGCTGCGGCGGCCTCATGAAGTACGTCGCCCAGCTCCAGTCCCAGTACATGAACCGCACGTACAAGCGCACGGGCGCGCTTTGGGAAGGCCGCTACCGCTCGTGCATCGTGCAGTCGGAGACCTACCTGCTCACCTGCTACCGGTACATCGAGTTGAATCCGGTGCGTGCCGGCCTCGTGGAGCATCCGCGCGAACACCACTGGTCCAGTTATCGGACAAACGCGCTGAACGCGCCCTCAGGTGCAATAACGCCCCACGATGAGTACGTCCGCCTCGGCCAAACAGAAGTCGAGCGCAAGCAGGCTTACGGGCAGCTCGTGGCGAGCGGAATCGACGATGGCGCGCTGAATGACATCAGGCTGTCTACGTGCAGCGGCCACCCTCTCGGAGATCGCGCGTTCCAGCGAGGTCTGTCCCGGGTACGTCCCGGGTCTGTCCCTGATCGGGTTTAGAATCCGGGGCTTCCCGGGAGCTCCAATGCAAGAAGCGAACATGGTGCCGGTGACCATCCTCACCGGCTTCCTCGGCAGCGGCAAGACGACCCTTCTCAACCGCATCCTCAAGGAGGAGCACGGGCAGAAGATCGCCGTGATCGAGAACGAGTTCGGCGAAGTCGGGGTGGACAACGAGATCATCGAGACCGGCGACGAGCAGATCGTCGAGATGAACAACGGCTGCATCTGCTGCACGGTGCGCGGCGACCTGATCCGCATCCTCGGCACGCTCAAGGAGAAGCGCGACCGGGGCGCGCTCAAGTTCGACCGCGTCGTGATCGAGACCACCGGCATGGCCGACCCGGGGCCGGTGGCGCAGACCTTCTTCACCGACGAGGAGATCGGCAACTACTACCTGCTCGACTCGATCATCACGCTGGTGGATGCAAAGCACGCGCCGAAGCAGCTCGACGAGTTCCACGAGGCGCAGGAGCAGGTCGGGTTCGCCGACCGCATCCTGCTGTCCAAGACGGATCTTGTCTCGGATCAGGAAGCCGAGCAGCTTTCCCGCCGTCTAAAAACAATGAATCCGCGGGCGCCGATCAAGAAGGTGCACTTCGGCAATGCGCCGATCGCCGAGGTGCTCGACATCCGCGGCTTCAACCTGAACGCCATCCTCGAGCTCGACCCGCAGTTCCTCACCGACGTGCAGCACGAGCACCACGACGAGGTCGAGTCGTTCGTGTTCCGCTCCGACAAGCCGTTCAACGGCGACAAGCTCGAGCAGTTCCTCTCCGGCATGATCCAGATGTACGGGCCGGAGCTGCTGCGCTACAAGGGCGTGCTGTGGATGAAGGGCAACCCGCGGCGCGTGGTGTTCCAGGGCGTGCACATGATGATGGGCGGCGACCTCGGCAAGCCCTGGGCGAAAGGCGAGAAGAAAAGCTCGCTGCTGGTGTTCATCGGCAAGAAGCTGCCGAAGGACCTCTTCATCGCCGGCCTCGAGGAGTGCCTCGCGAAGTAGGTCTCATCCTTGCTTCTTCACCGGTAGATCCCCATGGAACAGCAGCTTCACGGCACGACCATTCTTTCGGTGCGCCGCGGCGCGTCGGTCGCCCTCGGCGGCGACGGGCAGGTGACGCTCGGACAGGTGGTGCTGAAGGGCGGCGCGAAGAAGGTGCGGCGCCTGTACCAGGACCGCATCCTCGCCGGCTTTGCCGGCGGCACCGCGGACGCCTTCACGCTCTTCGAGCGCTTCGAGGCGAAGCTCGACAAGCACCAGGGCAACCTGATGCGCTCCGCGGTCGAGCTCGCCAAGGACTGGCGCACCGACCGCATCCTGCGGCGCCTGGAGGCGATGCTCGCGGTCGCCGACCGCGAGCGCTCGCTCATCATCACCGGCATGGGCGACGTGGTCGAGCCCGAGCTCGGCATCGTCGCCATCGGCTCGGGCGGGCCCTACGCGCAGGCCGCCGCGCGGGCGCTTCTCGAGAATACGGAAATGGGCGTGAGAGAGATCGTGGAGCGCTCGCTGTCGATTGCCGCCGACATTTGCATCTATACCAATCACCAGCGCACGATCGAGGTGCTCGAGTGAGCGGCATGGACGGCATGACGCCGCAGGAAATCGTCCACGAGCTCGACAAGTTCATCGTCGGGCAGGCAAGAGCGAAGCGCGCCGTGGCGATTGCCTTGCGCAACCGCTGGCGCCGCCTGCAGGTCGCCGAGCCGCTGCGCCAGGAGATCACGCCGAAGAACATCCTCATGATCGGCCCGACCGGCGTGGGCAAGACCGAGATCGCGCGGCGCCTGGCGCGCCTCGCGGACGCGCCCTTCATCAAGGTCGAGGCGACCAAGTTCACCGAGGTCGGCTACGTCGGCCGCGACGTCGACAGCATCGTGCGCGATCTCGTCGAGATCAGCATCAAGCAGACGCGCGAGCAGGCGATGCGCCGCGTGCGCGCGCGCGCCCAGGACGCCGCCGAAGAGCGGGTCCTGGACGTGCTGCTGCCGGCCCCCCGGGGGGTCGAAGCCGAGGAAACCGCGACCCGGCAGAAGTTCCGCAAGAAGCTGCGCGAAGGGGAGCTCGACGACAAGGAGATCGACATCGAGGTGGCGGCGAGCTCGCCGCAGATGGAGATCCTCGCGCCCCCCGGGATGGAGGAGCTCACCTCGCAGATCCAGGGCATGCTCTCCAATCTCGGCGGCGGCCGCCGGCGCCTGCGGCGCATGAAGATCCGCGAGGCGACGCAGCTTCTCGTCGAGGAGGAGGCGGCGCGCCTGGTGAACGACGACGAGCTCAAGGCGCGCGCGATCTCGAACGCCGAGCAGAACGGCATCGTCTTCCTCGACGAGATCGACAAGATCACGAGCCGCGCCGAGATGGCGGGCGCCGACGTCTCGCGCCAGGGCGTCCAGCGCGACCTGCTGCCCCTCGTGGAGGGCACCACGGTGTCGACGCGCTACGGCATGGTGAAGACCGACCACGTGCTGTTCATCGCCTCGGGCGCGTTCCACCTCGCCAAGCCCGCCGACCTGATCCCGGAGCTGCAGGGGCGCTTCCCGATCCGCGTCGAGCTCGACTCGCTCTCGGTCGAGGACTTCGAGCGCATCCTGGTCGGGACCGACGCGAGCCAGGTGAAGCAGTACCAGGCGCTGCTCGCCACCGAGGGGCTGCAGGTCGAGTTCCGGCCGGAAGCGATCCGCCGCCTCGCCGAGATCGCCTTCCAGGTGAACGAGAAGACCGAGAACATCGGCGCGCGGCGCCTCTACACGGTGCTGGAGAAGCTCCTCGAGGAGATCTCCTTCGACGCCGGCAAGCGCGGCCCGGGAAGCGTGCTGATCGACGCGGCTTACGTCGACGCGCGCTTGGGCGAGCTCGCTAGGAACGAGGACCTGGCGCGCTACGTTCTTTGAGTTCTGCTTGCCTGTCGACTTCCAACTGCAGGCAGGCGCGGCACAGGCAGCCGCGGCCGGGTACCGGGGTCAGCGCCGGCAGATCGACGCACCAGCAACGATCTTCGCCCTTGCCGCAGTGAAAGGCGGCGCCGCACGCGGCGCAGCGCTCAGAGGTTTCCTGATTCAAGCTTTCTTACTGCCCTGCGGAGAAATTCCATCTGCCGCTTGAAGTTCCTGCAGCCGTTGCAGATCGCGAGGTGCGCGCGCAGCCGCAGCCGCTCGCCGAGGCCGAGCTCGCGGTCGAGGCCCTGGGAGACGAGATGCGAGACTTCCTTGCAGGAGGGGAAGATCATTTCTGGAACCAGTTGGTCTGCAGGCACTCGCGCAGCGCCGCGCGCGCGCGGTAAAGCAGTACCCAGCAGTGGGTCGGCGTGACGCCGAGTTCCTTACAGATGTCGCCCGTCTCGAACCCCAGGTGCTCGCGCATGAGGAAGGCCTGCGCGGTCTTCGCCGGCAGGCGCGCGAGGCAGCGCTCGAGCGCGGCGAAGAACTGGCTCTGCTCGAGGGACGCGTCCGGGTCGGGCCACGCCGAAGGCGGCTCGACCCAATGGCCGCTCGCGTCGAACAACGCCGAGTCCGGGTCGGAAGCGTCGGGATCGCTCGCCGGTGCCTCCCGGCCCGCGCGCCGGATCGCGTCGATGATCTTGTGCTTGAGGATGCCGGTGAGCCAGGTGCGCAGGTTGGAGCGCCCGGCGAACGCCGCCTCGCCGGCGAGGGCGGCGAGCAGCGCCTCCTGCACGGCGTCCTCGGCCGCATGCCGGTCGCGGAGCTGCCGGCCGGCATAGCGCAGCAGGTAAGGCCGCTCGGCTTCGACGCGGGACCGGAAATCCTCCATCCAGGGAATTGTAGAGGGGGTCTTGAAACCGCGCGGCCGAGCCCCTACCTGCCAGGTACAGCCTCAGGAAAGGAGAATGCAATGGCACAACTGACCCGATTCGACCCGTTCAACGACCTGGTCGACGATCTCTTCAAGGGCTTCTTCGTCCGCCCGGTGGCCTATGAAGGCCGCGGCGACGTGGCCGCCCCGCGCATGAAGGTGGACGTGGCCGAGAAGAACGGCAACTACACCGTCACGGCCGAGCTGCCCGGCGTCAAGAAAGAGGACATCCAGGTGACGATCGACGGCGCGCAGGTGACCCTGGCCGCCGAAGTGAAGCGCGAGAAGGAAGTGACGCAGGACGAGCGCGTGCTGCACACCGAGCGCGTGTTCGGCAAGGCGACGCGCAGCTTCACGCTGCCGCAGGAGGTCGACGAAGCCAGGGCGGAAGCCAAGTTCCGCGACGGCGTGCTCGAGCTGACGCTGCCCAAGAAGGCGGCCGCGGCGCGCAAGCAGATTTCGATCCAGTAAGCGGTTTTTCCGTAGAATCCGGGGGCGCCCATGAACGCCCCCCATCTTCACAATCCCCTGGCTGCGGAGAAGGCCCGCATCCTGGCGGAGGCGCTGCCCTACATCCAGCGCTTCCACGGCAAGACCATCGTCGTCAAGTTCGGCGGCAACGCCATGACCGACGAAGTCCTGAAGGGCGGCTTCGCGCACGACGTGGTGCTGCTGAAGCTCGTGGGCATGAACCCGGTGGTGGTGCACGGCGGCGGCCCGCAGATCGAGCAGCTGCTCGCGCGCCTGGGCAAGAAGGGCGAGTTCGTCCAGGGTATGCGCGTCACCGACGCCGAGACCATGGACATCGTCGAGATGGTGCTCGGCGGCACGGTCAACAAGGAAGTGGTCGAGCTCATCAACCAGGCCGGCGGCAAGGCGGTCGGCCTCACCGGGCAGGACGGCGCCTTCATCCGCGCGCGCAAGCTGCAGCTCCCGCCGAAGCAGAACGGCGGCGGCGTCGACCTCGGGCAGGTCGGCGAGGTCGAGTCGATCGACCCCTCGGTGATCAAGGCGCTCGAGGCCGGCGGCTTCATCCCGGTGGTGGCGCCGATCGGCACCGGCGCCGACGGCACCACCTACAACATCAACGCCGACCTCGTGGCGGGAAAGCTGGCCGAGGTGCTCTCTGCCGAGAAGCTGGTGGTCCTCACCAACACCCCGGGCGTGCTCGACAAGGACGGCAAGCTCCTTACCGGCCTGACGCCGCGCAAGATCGACCAGCTGGTCGAGAAGGGCGTCATCTCGGGCGGCATGCTGCCCAAGATCGGCTCGGCGCTCGACGCGGCGCGCAACGGCGTGAAGAGCGTGCACATCATCGACGGCCGCGTGCCGCACGCGCTGCTGCTCGAAGTGCTGACCGACCAGGGCGTCGGCACCCTCATCCGCAGCAAGTAGCCCTTGAGAATCGCGGCAGTGCCGCCGTCGCGGCGGGTGTGGATCTTCGATCTCGACAACACCCTGCACGACGCGCGCTCGCGCATCTTCCCGTCGATGCACGAGCAGATCAACGCCTACCTGCGGCGCAACTTCGGCGTCGACGAGGCAGGCGCGAACGCGATGCGGCAGGATTTCTGGCGGCGCTACGGCACGACGCTGCGCGGGCTGATGCGCCATCACGGCACCGACCCCCGCCACTTCCTCGCCGAGACGCACGTCTTCCCCGAGCTTGCCGACATGGTGGTGCGCGAGAACGCCCTCAAGCACGCGCTGGCGCGCCTGCCCGGGCGCAAGCTCGTCTTCTCCAACGCGCCCCGCGCCTACGTCGAGGGCGTGCTGCGCGCGCTCAGGCTGGGGCGCTTCTTCGACGCCGTGTACACCATCGAGGACACCGGCTACCGCGGCAAGCCTTCGCTGCACGGTTTCCACGTGCTGCTGCGCAACCACGACCTCGACCCGCACCGCTGCGCCTTCATCGACGACATGCTGGAGAACCTGCGCGCGGCGCACCGCCTCGGCATGTCCACGGTCTGGGTCAGCGCCACCCGGCGACGCGTGCCGTACGTCGACCTGCGGGTCCGCTCGATCACGGAACTGCCGCGTCTGGTCTTCCGTTATCGGGAAGCTTAGACTTACTTCCCATGCCGCGCCCCAAAGGGGAACGCAAGCTCGAGATCCTGAAAGCCCTCGCGCAGATGCTCGAGGCGCCGAAATGGGAGCGCATCACCACCGCCGCCCTGGCGGGCAAGCTGGACGTCTCCGAGGCCGCCCTCTACCGCCATTTCGCCTCCAAGGCGCAGATGTACGAAGGGCTGATCGAGTTCATCGAGAGCTCGGTCTTCACCCTCGCCAATCGCATCACCGAGGACGAGGCCGACGGCCGGCGCCAGGCGGAGAAGCTGGTCGAGATGCTGCTCGCCTTCTCGGAGAAGAATCCGGGCATGGTGCGCGTCATGACCGGCGACGCGCTGGTCGGCGAGCACGAACGGCTGCAGGCGCGGATGAACCAGTTCTTCGACCGCTTCGAGGCGACCCTAAAGCAGTCGCTGCGCAGCGCCGCCGACGGCGATGCCGCAGCCCGCGCCGCGGCGCTCCTGCGCTACTCGATCGGGTGCCTGCACCAGTACGCCAAGAGCGGCTTCTCCAGGAAGCCGGCCGAGAGCTTCTCGGTGCAGCGGCAGTACCTGCTGGGCTAGATCAGCCGCACACGCGGCAGCCCGGATCCTTCGCCACTTTCACGGAGCGCCACTCGGCGCTCTTCGCCTCGAAGACGACCAGCTTTCCGTTCAGCGATTCGCCGATGCCGGCGAGGAGCTTGATCGCCTCCATCGCCTGCATGGCGCCGATCACGCCGGTGAGCGGCGCGAACACGCCCATCTGCGAGCACTGCACTTCCTCGACTTCGCCCTCCTCCGGGAAGAGGCAGGCATAGCAGGGCGAATCCGGGCTTCTCAGGTCGAAGACCGCGAGCTGCGCGTCGAAGCGGATGGCGGCGCCGGAGACGAGCGGCTTGCGCGCCATGACGCAGGCGCGGTTGATCGCCTTGCGCGTGGCGAAGTTGTCCGTGCAGTCGAGGACTACGTCGGCTTTCGCGGCCAGCGCAGAAAAATCCTCCACGCGCTTGTGCAGCGCCACCACCTCGATGTCCGGGTTGATGGCGTTCAGCGCGCTGCGCGCAGCGTCGACCTTGGGCATGCCGACCGAGTCGGTGCGGTAGAGGATCTGGCGCTGCAGGTTGGTGAGGTCGACCTCGTCGGGGTCGGCGAGGGTCAGGCGCCCGACGCCCGCGGCGGCGAGGTAGAGCGCGGCGGGGCAGCCGAGCCCGCCTGCGCCGACGACGAGCGCGCTCGCCGCGCGCAGCCGCTCCTGCCCCTCGATCCCGATCTCGGGGAGCAGTATGTGGCGGCTGTACCGGAGAAGCTGCTGGTCGTTCAGTTAGGTTTGGTTTGCGCGACCGTGGGCGACTGGGTCTTCACCGGCTCGCCCTTGAGGAAGGCGAGCGCCTGCGAGAGCTGGAAGTCGTCCTTGGAGCCGAGCTCGACCGGCTTCTGGTCGGCCGGCGGGGTAGCGGCAGGCTTCGCGCGCTGCACCGCGGAGTCCTTCTTCTCTTCCGCGGCGGCCCTGCCGTTCTCGAGGTGGCGCTGCAGGTCGGCCTCGCGCACGCGCGTGGCGGTGTCGCTCGGATCCTCGACGATGATGTCCGGGGTGATGCCGAGCGCCTGGATCGAGCGCCCGCCGGGCGTGTAGTAGCGCGCCGTGGTGAGCTTGATCGCGGTGTTGTTGCCGAGCGGCATGATGGTCTGCACCGAGCCCTTGCCGAAGGTCTGCGTGCCGATCACCTTGGCGCGCTTGTGGTCCTGCAGCGCGCCGGCGACGATCTCGGAGGCGGAGGCCGAGCCGCCGTTCACCAGCACCACCATCGGCACGGTCTTCGCCGCCGCCGGCAGGTTCCTCAGCACGTCGTCGCCGCGGCGCGCGTAGTCCTCGGGGCTGGCGAGGAACTTCTTGCGCGCGTCCTCGGCGCGGCCGTCGGTCGACACCACCAGCACCTTCGAGGGCAGGAAGGCCGCCGAGATGGCGACCGCGCCGTGCAGCAGGCCGCCGGGGTCGTTGCGCAGGTCGAGCACCAGGCCCTTCACCGCGCCCTGCTTGAACATGCTGTCCAGGTGCTTCACCAGGTG
>Ga0247825_10001779_pt1 | contig 14239 bp, 15 predicted proteins | sample 13C_Vanillin_Day_FD_194413 | JGI IMG/M metagenome (GOLD analysis project Ga0247825, IMG submission 194413) | Soil microbial communities from agricultural site in Penn Yan, New York, United States - 13C_Vanillin_Day48 | ecosystem: Environmental > Terrestrial > Soil > Agricultural land | place...
GGCAAGTACGCTGCGGCACCACCATCCGGGACCTGGACGAGCTGAAATCCCGATTCGGAAAGGTAATCGTGGCGGTCGGTCCGCACCAGCTGAAGACGCTGCTCCCCGAAGCGGTGGCGGATTTCACCTATCAGCCGATCTACACCTGCTACCTGCAGTATGCGCAGAGCACTCGCCTGCCCTTTCCCATGCTCGGCATGTCCGACGGCCTGGTGCAGTGGGTCTTCGACCGCGGCGCTCTGCTCGGCGAGCGCGGCCGGCTCGCGTGCGTCATCAGCGCGCAGGGCGACCACCAGCAGATGACGCAGGACGAGGTCGCCGACCAATGTCACCGGGAGTTGCTCAATGCGCGGCTAGTCCATGAGAAGCCTTCGTGGAGCCAGGTGATCGCGGAAAAGCGCGCGACCATTTCCTGCACGCCGGGACTGGCGCGGCCGGATGTGAAACGCGAAGGCGTGATCCTCGCGGGTGATTACACTGATTCCGGATACCCACCCACACTGGAAGCTGCACTGCGCAGCGGCGTGCGGGCGGCGCAAATGATCATCCAGGAGACCTGATGGAATACAGGCGACTCGGCGGCTCGGGTTTCATGGTGCCCGCGCTCACCCTGGGCACCGGCACGTTCGGCGGCGGCAACGAGTTCTTCAAGGCATGGGGCGCGACCGACGTCGCCGAGGCGACGCGGCTGGTCGACATCTGCCTCGACGCCGGCGTCTCGATGTTCGACTCCGCCGACGGCTACTCCAACGGCCTGGCGGAGGAGATCCTCGGCCAGGCGATCAAGGGCCGGCGCGACAAGGTGCTGATCTCCACCAAGGGCACCTTCCGCCGCGGTCCGGGCGCGAACGACATCGGCTCGTCGCGCCATGCGCTGATCCGCGCCGTGGACGCGAGCCTGCGCCGCCTCGCCACCGACTACGTCGATCTCTACCAGCTGCACTCGTTCGACGCGTTCACGCCGGTCGAGGAAGCGGTCGGCACGCTCGACGACCTGGTGCGCGCCGGCAAGATCCGCTACGTCGGCTGCTCGAACTTCTCCGGCTGGCACCTGATGAAATCGCTTGCCTACTCGGAGAAGCACGGCCTCGCGCGCTATGTCGCGCACCAGGCGTATTACTCGCTTATCGGCCGCGACTACGAGTGGGAATTGATGCCGCTCGCGCTCGACCAGAAAGTGGGCGCGGTGGTGTGGAGCCCGCTCGGCTGGGGACGCCTCACCGGCAAGATCCGCCGCGGCCAGCCGCTGCCGAAGGGCAGCCGGCTGCAAAGCCCGGCCATGACCGGCCGCGGCCCGCAGGTGCCGGATGAATACCTGTACCGCGTGGTGGATGCGCTCGACGCCGTGGCCAAGGAAACCGGCAAGACGGTGCCGCAGGTTGCGCTCAACTGGCTGCTCGGACGGCCTTCGGTGTCGAGCGTGATCGTCGGTGCGCGGAACGAGGAACAGCTGCGGCAGAACCTCGGCGCGGTCGGCTGGAAGCTGAGCGCCGAGCAAGTGCAGAAACTCGACGCGGCCAGCGCGGTGCAGCCTTCATACCCGTGTTGGCACCAGCGCAGCACGTTCCCGGATAGGAATCCGCCGCCAGTGTGAGGGCGCGACTACTCCGGTAATACGGTTTTCGTTTCTTAGTTACGATCCCGGCAGTGATGGGAATCGTGACCGGCACAATTCTGCTGCGCAATGCACGCGTGCCGACGATGGCGCTGCAAGTCGGCGCCATCGCCGATACCGGGACCGTTCACCTCTGCATTCCGGAGAAGATCCGCGATCGCCTGCAGCTCGAGCCGGTCGCCGAGCGCGAGCTCACGCTCACCGACGGCACGAAGAAAGTCGTGCCCTACGTCGGACCGGTCGAGATCCGCTTCAAGACCCGCGTGTGCTTCGTGGGCGCGCTGGTGACCGGCGACAAGGTGCTGCTCGGCTCGATCCCGATGGAGGACATGGACCTGATCGTGCTGCCGCGCGCGCGCCGGCTGGACGTGCAGAAACCTTAGAGCTCGCGCAACAGCTTTACCGCCTGATCGATGCGCTCGACCGAGAGTACCTCGACGCCGGCGATCTTTGCCCTGGGCGCGTTCGCCTTCGGCACGATGACCTTTTCGAAGCCGAGCTTGGCCGCCTCCCTGAGGCGCTCCTGGCCGCGCGTCGCCGGCCGCACCTCGCCCGCGAGGCCGATCTCGCCGAACGCGGCCACCTTGGACGGGATCGCCTTGTCGGTGAACGACGAAACCACCGCGAGCGACACCGCGAGGTCGGCCGCCGGCTCGCCGATGCGCACGCCGCCGACCGCGTTCACGAACACGTCCTGCTCCCAGGTGGCGATGCTTGCGTGCCGGTGCAGCACCGCGAGCAGCATGGCAAGGCGGTTGGCTTCCAGGCCGACCGACAGCCGGCGCGCGTTGGGCGTATGCGCGGGATCGACCAGCGCCTGGATCTCGACCAGCAGCGGGCGCGTGCCTTCGAGCGTGGCGAGGACGCACGAGCCGGGCACCGCCCGGGGATGTTGTGAAAGAAACAACGCCGATGGATTCGAGACGCCGCGCAGGCCCTTCTCCGTCATCGCGAACACGCCGAGCTCGTTCACCGCGCCGAAGCGGTTCTTGACCGCGCGAATCAGACGGAAGGACGAATGCGGGTCGCCCTCGAAGTAGAGCACGGTGTCGACGATGTGCTCGAGCACGCGCGGACCGGCGATGGCGCCTTCCTTGGTGACGTGACCGACCAGGAACAGCGCGCTGCCCGAGCGCTTGGCGAAGCGCGTGAGCTGCGCCGCGCACTCGCGCACCTGCGCGACCGAGCCCGGCGCCGACTGCAGCGTCTCCGACCACAGGGTCTGGATCGAGTCGACCACCGCTATGTTCGGCCGCGCGGCCTCGAGCGCGCCGAGCACGCGCTCGAGCTGGGTTTCCGCGGCGATGCGCACGCCCCTGGTCTCGAGCCCGAGCCGGCGCGCGCGCAGCGCGACCTGGTCGACCGATTCTTCGCCGGTCAGATAAAGCACCGAAGAATCCGCCATCGTGCTCAGCGCCTGCAGCAGCAGCGTGGACTTGCCGATTCCCGGATCGCCGCCGAGCAGCGCCACCTGCCCCGTCACCAGCCCGCCGCCGAGCGCGCGGTCGAGCTCGCCGATCCCCGTCGGCAGCCGGTCCAGGTCCTTCGGTTGAACTTCAGCCAGGGAGACGGAGGAAACGCCAACGGAGCGAGTTCCACTGCGAGGAGAGCTGCGCTCGGTCGATGTCTCGGTCAAGGTGCCGGCCGCGCCGCAGGACGGACAGGTGCCGAACCACTGCAGCGCGGTGGCGCCGCACTCGGAGCAGACGTACGCGGTCTTCGGCTTGGCCATCAGGCGACTTCGGCCACTGGAACGCGCGCGGTCAGCTTGGTCAGCATTTCGTAGCTCAGCGTGCCCGAGGCGGCGCCGACTTCGTCGGCGGACAGGCCGTCACCCCAGAGGGTCACCGGCGAGCCGATGTAGGCGCCGGGGATGTGGGAGATGTCGACGCTGATCATGTCCATCGATACGCGTCCAACGATGCGCGTGCGCTGGCCGTTGACCAGCACCGGCGTGCCGCTGGGCGCGTGGCGCGGGTAGCCGTCGGCGTAGCCGCAGGCGACGATGCCGATGGTCATCGCGCCCACCGCTTCGTAGCCGAAGCCGTAGCCGACGCGCTCCCCGGCCTGCAGCTGCTGCGTGGCGATCAGCTCCGAGGTGAGCGTCATCACCGGCTTCAGGCCGAGCTGCGCGGCGCTCTGGTCGGCGAACGGCGAGCAGCCGTAGAGCATGATGCCCGGGCGCACCCAGTCGCCGCGCGCCTCCGGAAAGCGCAGCAGCGCGGCAGAGTTCGCGAGCGAGCGTGGCTGCGCCTCGAACGGCTTGACGAGCTCGGTGAACCAGTCGAGCTGCGCCCGGATGCCGCTCGGCCCGTCGGCGTCGGCGAAATGGGTCATCATCGTCAGGTTCTTGACCTGGGGATGCATGCGCAGCGCGTTGTAGGCCGGGCGCAAGCCGTCGGCGGTGAAGCCCAGACGGTTCATGCCGCTGTTCACCTTGAGGTAGGCGTCGATCTCGCCGTCGAGCTTGCCGTGCTTGAGGATCTCGAGCTGCTCCGGGTTGTGGATCACCGGCGTCAGGCGGTATTTATTCAATGGTCCGAGGTCGATCGCCTTGAAGAAGCCTTCCAGCATCAGGATCGGCTTGGTCACCCCGGCGACGCGCAGCCGCGCCGCCTCCTGGAAGTCGAGCACCGCGAAGCCGTCGGCATCGGCGAGCGCGCGCGCCGCGCGCTCCACGCCGTGACCGTACGCGTTGGCCTTGATCACCGCCCAGACTTTCGCGCCGGCGGCATGGCGCTTGGCTACTGTCAAATTATGTGCGAGTGCCCCAGCGGAGATGGTGGCGCGGATCGGCCGGGGCATGGCGGGCTATTGTGCTATAAAGCGCCGCGGCGCAAAACGACAAGAGACCTGCGGGGAGACAAGGCTCTCGATTGAACTACGGCTTCTACATCATCATGGCGGCGCAGTTCTTTTCGTCGCTCGCCGACAACGCGCTGCTGGTCGCCGCCATCGCGCTGCTGATCCAGGCCGAAGCGCCGTCCTGGCTCACGCCCTACCTCAAGTTCTTCTTCGTCATCTCCTACGTGGCGCTGGCGCCGTTCGTCGGCGCGTTCGCCGACCGCCTGCCGAAAGGCCAGGTGATGCTGGCGTCCAACACCATCAAGATCGTCGGCTGCCTGGCGATGCTGTTCGGCCTCGATCCGCTGTTCGCCTACGCGATCGTCGGCCTGGGCGCGGCGGCCTATTCGCCGGCGAAGTACGGCATCCTCACCGAGTACCTGCCGCACCGCCAGCTGGTGGTGGCGAACGGCTGGATCGAGGGGCTGACGGTGGCCTCGATCATCCTCGGCACCATGCTCGGCGGCCTGCTGATCCACGTGCGCGTTTCGGGCGTGCTGCTGCACTTCGACATGCCGGTGATCGAGACCTCGATCGACACCGCGGCCGAGGCGGCGATCGCGGTGATCGTGGTGGTCTATGCCATCGCCGCCTTGTTCAATCTCGAGGTGCCGCAGACCGGCGTGGCGCTGAAGAAGCTGCCCTCCGACCCGATGGAGACGCTGAAGGACTTCAGCCGCTGCGTCGGCCACCTGTGGCGCGACCGCCTCGGCCAGATCTCGCTCGCGGTCACCACGCTGTTCTGGGGCGCGGGCGCGACGCTGCAGTTCATCCTGATCGAATGGGCGCGCGTCGCGCTCGGCTTCGACCTTTCCAAGGCCGCGATCCTGCAGGGCGTGAGCGCCTTCGGCATCGCGCTCGGCGCGGTGATCGCCTCGATGGTGGTCGCGCTCGACCGCTCGGTGCGCGTGATCCCGCTCGGCATCCTGATGGGCGTGGTGGTGCTCGCCATGATCTTCGTCACCCAGACCTGGATCGCGATGATCCTGATGGTGGTGATCGGCGGCCTGGCCGGCTTCTTCGTGGTGCCGATGAACGCGCTGCTGCAGCACCGCGGCCACCACCTGGTCGGCGCCGGGCGCTCGATCGCGGTGCAGAACTTCAACGAAAACACCTCGATCCTGCTGATGATCGCGCTCTACTCCCTGCTGCTCAACGTCGGCTTCTCCATCTATACCGTGATCACCGTGTTCGGATTGTTCGTCGCCGGCACCATGACCGTGGTGCAGCTCTGGTACTGGGGCAACCGCCGGCGCCACGGCGAAGAGATCGACCGCCTGCTCGCCTTCGCGCGCGCCGAGGATCCGCACAAGCCGCGGGAATAGCGCCGGCCCGAAGGTGTTCTCTCCCGCAAGGAGGAGTCACCCATGAGGCAGATCCTGTTTTTCGTCCTGGCCGCCTGCACGCTCGCGGTGCAGGCGCAACAACGCCCGCTGTACCAGACCACCAAGGTCGAAGGCACCGACGGCGTCTACGTCTTCCGCTACGGCGGCCACCAGTCGATGTTCGTCGTCACCAACGACGGCGTGATCGCCACCGACCCGATCTCCTACGGGCGTCCCGAGGCGGCGGTGACCTACATCGAGGAGATCAAGAAGGTCAGCGACAAGCCGATCAAGTACCTGATCTACAGCCACCACCACTACGACCACATCGCCGGCGGCAAGCCGTTCAAGGACGCCGGCGCGAAGATCATCGCCCACAAGCGCGCCAAGGAGCGCCTGGAGCAGATCAAGGATCCGCATACGCCGCTGCCCGACGAGACCTTCGAGAAGAGCCGCACCCTCAAGCTCGGCGGCACTACGCTCGAGCTGCATTACATGGGCCTCAACCATTCCGACAGCAACCTGGTCATGCGCCTGCCGAAGGAGAAGCTGGTGTTCATCGTCGACACCATTCCGGTCGGCGCCTTCCCCGGCCGCGGCTTCATCGACGTCTACCCGCTCGAGACCGAGCAGTTCATGGAACGCGTGCTGAAGATGGACTGGGAACGGATGATTCCGGGTCACCCGGGGCAGCCCGGCGACCGCCTCGGCACCAAGAAGGACGTCGAGGATCAGCTCGCGCTCATCCGCCACGCCTCCGAAACTGTCCAGAAGTGGGCGCGCGAGGGCAAATGCTGGGAGCCGGCGGAAAAAGAGGTGAAGCTGGAGAAGTACGAAAGCTGGCCGGGGTACCAGGCCGGGCTGCCGCTGGTGGTGCGCCGCTACTGCGGGCTTTGGGGACGCGGGACCTAGAGGGTTTGCATCGTCTTCTTCGCGAAGACGAGGTCCTCCCAGGCTTTTGCTTTGTCTTCGAGCGTGCGCAGCAGGTAAGCCGGGTGATACGTCACGATTAGCGGCAGGCCGGCATACCGGTGCACGCGGCCGCGCAGGCTCGAGATCGAAGCACTGGTCTCGAGCAACGTCTGCGCGGCGAAGCGCCCCATCGCGACGATCAGCTTAGGCTGGATCAGCTCGATCTGCTGCAGGAGGTGCGGGCTGCATTGCGCCACTTCCTCCGGCGTCGGATTGCGGTTTCCCGGCGGCCGGCATTTGAGCACGTTCGCGATGTAGACGTTGGCGCGGCGCGAAAGGCCGATCGCCGCCAGCATGTTGTCGAGCAGCTTGCCGGCCTGGCCGACGAACGGGTCGCCGAGGCGGTCCTCCTCCGCGCCCGGCGCCTCGCCGATCAGCATCCAGTCGGCGTTCTCGTCGCCGACGCCGAACACGGTCTGCGTGCGCGTCTTGTGCAGGCCGCACTTCACGCAGCCCGAGACTGCCGCTTTCAACGGTATCCAGCCGCGCGCTGGAACTTCCATTGAAATTTTTTTGGTTCGCAACCTCCAGACCGGCGAGATGCCCATCTCCGCCAGCACCTCGGCGCGCCGGCTCATGCGAGCTGCAGCGTCAGGACCAGAGCATCCTCGCGCCCCTGGAGCGCGGGATAGTAGGCGCGGCGCACCGCGATCTTGCGGAAGCCGAAGCGCGTGTAGAGCGCCTGAGCGCCGCGGTTGCTCGGCCGCACCTCGAGGAACAGGCTGCGCGCGCCGAGGCTGCGCGCATGCTCCGCGGCTTCGCGCAGCAGCAGGCTGCCGTAGCCCGCGCGCTGGCGCGACGCGGCGATCGAGAGGTTGAGCAGGTGCGCTTCGCCCGCCGCCACCATCAGCACGAAGTAGCCGATCAGCTCCGGCCCGAGCCTGAGCACGCAGCACTGGTACCCGGCGCGCAGCGAGTCGGTGAAATTTCCGCGCGTCCACGGATGCGTGTAGATGGTTTCCTCGATCGCCATCACCTCGTCGAGCTCCTGCTCGCGCATGCGCGCGAGATCGGGCAGATCTTTCAGTACTGCGCTCATCGCCTGCCGAGCTCCTCCTGGGTGAGCGCGACCTTGTCGCGCAGGTAGACCGGCGCCGCTTCTGCCGCGTCCACGCCCTCGCCCGCGGCGAGGCGCGGCGCGGCGAGCTGCGCCACCGACAGCGCGGTCGGATGAACCGCCGATCTCACCATGGACACTTTGCCCGCCAATTCTCCAGGGTAGGCCTCGAAGCCGCTGCCCACGCCGATCCAGCCGTCGCCCGGCGGCGTCGGCGCCGACCTCGGGGCGCTGCATTGCGCGGCGACGATCTCGTGCCAGCGGCCGGCGCGTTTTTCCAGCGCCGCATAATACACTTCGCGCATCCGCGCATCGATGCAGGCCACTACGCGCGTTGCGCCCGACTCCTGCGCCAGCGCCTCGAGGCTGGAGACGCCGATCACCGGCAGGCCGCGGCCGAACGCGAGGCCCTGCGCGAGGCCGCAGGCGATGCGCAGCCCGGTGAACGCGCCCGGCCCCGCGCCGAACGCGACCGCGTGCAGCTCGTTCTTTCCCAGAAGTTTTTCCAGCATCGGCAGCGCCAGCTCGGAATGCCGGTTGCCGGCGCGGCGCTCGGCCGCGGCGATCTCGCCGTCGCTCCAGACCGCGACCGAGCACCAGTCGGTCGAGGTTTCGATCGCCGCGAATCGCATGCCCGACTATATACTGCGCGCACTATGAAAGAGCACACCATTGCCGTGATCCCGGGCGACGGGATTGGCCGCGAAGTCATCCCCGAAGGCGTGCGCGTCCTCGAAGCCGTGGGCGCGAAGCACGGCCTGCGCTTCAAGTGGCAGGAATTTCCCTGGAGCTGCGACTGGTACAAGGCGCACGGCAAGATGTGCCCCGACGACGCGCCCGACATCCTGCGCAAGTTCGATGCGATCTACTTCGGCGCGGTCGGCAACCCGTCGATCGTCGCCGACCACATTTCCGCGTGGGGACTGCTGATCAACTTCCGGCGCTGGTTCGACCTCTACGTGAACCTGCGGCCGGTGCGCCTGTTCGAGGGCCTGCCCTGCCCGCTCGCCGGCCGCAAGCCCGGCGACATCGACTACATGGTGATCCGCGAAAACACCGAGGGCGAGTACGGCAACGTCGGCGGCCGCATGTACGAAGGCACCGAGCGCGAGGTCGTCACCCAGCTCGCGAGCTTCTCGCGCAAGGGCGTGGACCGCATCCTCAAGTACGCGTTCGAGCTCGCCAAGTCGCGCAAGAAGCACGTCACCTCCTGCACCAAGTCGAACGGCATCTCGATCACCATGCCGTACTGGGATGAACGGTTCGCCGCGATGAAAAAGAACTATCCCGGCTTCAAGACCGACCAGTACCACGTCGACGGCCTCACCATCCAGCTGGTGCTCAACCCGGACCGCTTCGACGTGATCGTGGCGAGCAACCTGTTCGGCGACATCCTCTCCGACCTCGGCCCCGCCACCGCCGGCACCATCGGCATCGCGGCGTCCGGCAACATCAATCCGGAGCGCACCGCGCCGTCGATCTTCGAGCCGGTGCACGGCTCGGCGCCGGACATCGCCGGCAGGAAGATCGCCAACCCGATCGCCACCATCTGGTCGGGCGCGCTGATGCTCGAGCACCTCGGCCATCCCGAGGCGGCGGCGGACGTGGTGCGCGCCATCGAGCGCGTGATCATCGACGGGCCGCATACGCCCGACATGAAAGGCAAGGCGAGCACCTCGGAAGTCGGCGCCGCGGTCGCGGAAGCCGTGCGCGCGCAGTCCAAAGTTGCGGCGTGAAGACGTACCGCATCGCGTCGATCCCCGGCGACGGGATCGGCAACGAGGTCATTCCGGCCGGCATCGAGGTGCTGCAAACCCTGGCCACGGACTTCCGCCTGGAGTTCAAGCACTTTGACTGGAGCTCGAAGCGCTTCAAGGCCACCGGCGCCTACATTCCCGACGGCGGCCTGGACGAGCTGAGGAAGTTCGACGCCATCTTCTTCGGGGCGGTCGGCGCACCCGACGTGCCCGACCACCTGTCGCTGTGGGGCCTGCGCCTGCCGATCTGCCAGGGCTTCGACCAGTACGCCAATGTGCGGCCTTCGCGGCTGCTGCCCGGCATCACCTCGCCCATGACCAACGCGAAGAACATCGACTGGGTCATCGTCCGGGAGAACACCGAAGGCGAATACTCCGGCGCCGGCGGCCGCGTGCATCCCGGGCTGTCGAATGAAGTGGCGATGGAAATCTCGACGTTTACCAGAAGCGGGGTGGAGCGAGTGCACCGCTTCGCCTTCGCGCTGGCGAACAAGCGGCCACGCAAGCACCTCACGCTGGTCACCAAGTCGAACGCGCAGCGCCACGGCATGGTGCTGTGGGACGAAATCTTCTACCAGGTGGCGAAGGATTTCCCGGCGGTGAAGACCGACCGCATCCTGGTCGACGCCGCGACCACGCGCATGGTGCTGAAGCCGGAAGCGATCGACGTGATGGTGGCCTCCAACCTGCACGCCGACATCCTGTCGGACCTGGCCGCGGCGCTGTCGGGCTCGCTCGGCATCGCGCCCACCGCCAACCTCAACCCGGAGCGGCGTTTTCCCTCGATGTTCGAGCCGATCCACGGCTCGGCCTTCGACATCACCGGCAAGGGCGTCGCCAACCCGATCGCCACCTTCTGGACCGCCTCGATGATGCTCGAGCACCTCGGGGAGGAGAAGGCCGCGGCGCGTCTGATGAAAGCGGTCGAGGCGGTCTGCGCGAAGAAAGTCTTCACCCCCGACCTCGGCGGCAACGCGCGCACGCGCGATGTCACCGCCGCGGTGATCGGCGCTCTCGGATGAAGAGCGAAGCCCTGGTCGGCGCCTGTCTCGAGCGCATCGCCGAGCGCGAGCGCGAAGTGCACGCGTGGGCGTATCTCGACACCGAGCGCGCGCTCGCCGAAGCCCGCGCGCGCGACCGCGAGGCGCCGCGCAGCGCGCTGCACGGCGTGCCGGTCGGCATCAAGGACGTGATCGACACCGCCGACATGCCGACCGAGTACAACTCGCCGATCTACCGCGGCCACCGACCGAAGTGGGACGCGGCCTGCGTCGCGCTGCTGCGCCGCGCCGGCTGCGTGATCCTCGGCAAGACCGCCACCACCGAGTTCGCCAACAACCACCCGGCGCAGACGCGCAACCCGCACAACCTCGGCCACACGCCGGGCGGCTCGTCGAGCGGCTCGGCGGCCGCGGTCGCCGACCGCATGGTGCCGCTCGCGCTCGGCACCCAGACCGGCGGCTCGGTGATCCGCCCCGGCGCCTACTGCGGCGTCGCCGCCTGCAAGCCGAGCTTCGGCAGCATCAACCGCGCGGGATTGAAGTTTGTTTCCGAATCGCTCGACACGATTGGCGTCTTTGCCCGCACCACCCAGGAACTCGCGCCCCTGCTGCACTTGCTGACGGGGAGGCCAATCTCCCAGGATCGGGTTGCAAAACCGCGCGTCGGGTTCTGCAGCACCCCGCGCTGGCGCGACGCCGACGGCGAGACGCAGGCCAATCTTCAGCACGCCGCCGAGCAGCTCGGCAAGGCCGGCGCCAGGGTGGTCGACTTCGAGCTGCCGAAGGGCAGCGACGCGATGTTCGATCGCCATTCCTCGGTAATGGGCTACGAATCGGCGCGCGCGCTGGCCTACGAGTACACGAATTTCCCGCAGCAGATCAGCGACGACCTGCGGCCGCGGCTCGAAAAAGGCTGGAAGGTCACCCGCCAGGACTACGACGAGGTGCGCGGCATCGCGCGCAACTGCCGCCGGGCGCTGGCCGACCAGCTGCGCGAGTTCGACTTCCTTCTCACACCGTCGGCGCCCGGCGCGGCGCCGGCCTCGCTCGCCTCCACCGGCGACCCGGTGTTCAACCGCGCCTGGACGCTGTTCGGCGTGCCGTGCGTGACCGTGCCGTTCGGCAAGGCGGCCAATGGGCTGCCGCTCGCGGTGCAGCTGGTCGGTGCGATGGACCAGGATATGAAGCTGGTGGCCTGGGCTCATTGGCTGGAATGCCAACTGCGCTGATCACCGGCGTCTCGCGCGGCCTGGGCAAGGAGCTCGCGCGGCAATACGCGGCCGACGGCTGGAAGGTGATCGGCACCGAGCGCCGCGACATGGACATGACCGACGTCGCCCAGATCCGGCGCTTCGCCGCCAAGCTGAAGGGCGAGCCGATCGACCTCCTGTTCTGCAACGCCGGCATCAGCGGCAAGCGCGGCATGGCGCCCGGCAGCTTCGACTTCGACTCGTGGCAGGAAGTGCTGCGCGTCAACCTGCTCGGCCCGGCGGCGCTCGCCGAAGCGCTGCTCGACAACGTGGCCGCCAGCGGCGAGAAGAAGATCGCGATGATGTCGAGCCGGCTCGGCTCGATCAGCGAGTCGAGCGGCATGACGCTGCCTTACTCGACCAGCAAGGCGGCGCTCAACATGCTGGTCAAGGGGCTGTCCGCGACGCTCGCTGCGCGCCGCATCGTGGTCGTCGCGCTCAGCCCGGGCTGGGTGCGCACCGACATGGGCGGCGACGGCGCGCCGCTTTCCCCCGAGGCCTCGGTACGCGGGCTGCGCAAGGTCATCGGCGATCTGAAAAGTGCAGACTCCGGAAAATTCCTTTCGCACGACGGCGCGGAGATTCCCTGGTGAAGAACCTGGTGGCGAAGCTCGAGGTGATCGGCCTGCGTCCCGACGGCGAGCGGCTGCCGCTGCGCGTCGAGATCGGCCGCCCGCAGGAGGAGCGCGACGGGCGCTGGGCGTGCGAGATCGCGGTCGCGCCGCTCAACGCGAAGCTCGACGCGGTGCGCGGCGCCGACTCGTTCCACGCGGTGTGGCTCGCGTGCTCGCTCGCGCTCAAGCTGCTCGAGAACCTCACGGCCGAGGGCTGGACGCTCGAGAACCGCGACGGCAGCCCCTTTCCGCTCGACGCCTACCGCTCGGGCCTCGACGCCGGCGCGCAGTAGCCTTGCTGCACGCCGACAGCGCGCGCAACCGGCTGACCGGTATCGGCCTGGTGTCGCTCACCTATCTGGTGTTCGCGCTGCTCGACGGCAGCGCCAAGTGGCTGGTGGGCAGCATGCCGGTGATCATGGTGGTGTGGCTGCGCTTCGCGATCCACGTGGTGGTCGCGGGCGCGGTGCTGTTCCCGGTCAAGGGGCGGGCGCTGGTCAGGACCAGCCACTGGCGCTGGCACGGGGTGCGCGCGCTGATGTTCATGGCGATGACCGGGATCAACTTCTGGGCGCTGCAGTACCTGCAGCTCACCGTCACCTCCTCGATCTTCTTCTCGGTGCCGCTGATCATCGCGCTCGCCAGCGCCTCGTTCTTCGGCGAGAGGCTAGACGCCGGCAAGTGGATCGCGATCGTCGCCGGCTTCGCCGGCGTGCTGGTGATCGTGCGACCGTGGGGCGCCGAGTTCCATCCCGCGATGCTGGCCTCGGTGGTGAACGCGCTGCTCTATGCGGTGTTCATGATGATGACGCGCAGGCTCGCGGCCTACGACTCGCCCGAGACCATCCAGTACCTGCCGGCGGTCGGCGCCGCCATCGGTCTCGCGCCCTTCGCGCTCGCCGCCTGGGAGACGCCGGAGGGCTGGCTGGAATGGAGCGTCGCCTGCCTGACCGGCGTGCTCGGCGGCCTCGGGCATTACCTGCTCGCGCTCGCGCACCGCTATGCTCCCGCCTCGGTGATCGCCCCGTTCCTCTACCAGCAGGTGATCTACATGGCGCTGTTCGGCTACCTGGTGTTCGGCGACGTACCGAGCGCGTGGGTGTGGCTCGGCGCCGCGGTGGTGGTCGGCAGCGGCCTGTACCTGTTCGCCCGGGAACGGAAAGGGAAATGAGGCGGCCTTGACCGACGCCGTCGCCGTGCCGCTATGGCTCGTGCTGCTGGCGGGGCTGCTCGCGCTGTGGGCGTTCTACGAGCACGTGCTGATCCCGGCGCTGCGCTGGATGGTGACGCAGCCCGCCAACCGCGTGATCGACAAGGTGTCGACGCACCTGCGCATCGGCATCCGCCCGTTCCAGCGCACGCGGCGCCAGGCGCTGATCCATCGCCTGCTCACCGACCCGAAGGTGCAGGAAGCGGCCGAGCAGTTTTCCCGCGACCAGCGCCAGCCATTGCCGCGCGCGCTGAAGCTGGCCGAAACCTACGCCCGCGAGATCGTGCCGGCGTTCAACGCCTACCTGTACTTCCGCATCGGTTACTGGATCGGGCGCGGCGTGGCGCGGCTGCTGTACCGCGTGCGCATCGGCTACGTCGATTCCGCCGGCCTCGAGCGCATCGATCCCAACGCCACGGTGGTTTGCGTGATGAACCACCGTTCCAACATGGACTACGTGCTCGCCGGCTTCCTCGCCGCCGACCAGGCCGCGCTCTCCTACGCGGTGGGCGAATGGGCGCGCATCTGGCCTTTGTCGGCGCTGATCCGCGCGATGGGCGCGTACTTCGTGCGCCGCAACTCGCGCGACGAGCT
>Ga0247825_10001780_pt1 | contig 14234 bp, 11 predicted proteins | sample 13C_Vanillin_Day_FD_194413 | JGI IMG/M metagenome (GOLD analysis project Ga0247825, IMG submission 194413) | Soil microbial communities from agricultural site in Penn Yan, New York, United States - 13C_Vanillin_Day48 | ecosystem: Environmental > Terrestrial > Soil > Agricultural land | place...
ATCCAGCAGATAGAGGTAGGCATCCGCGGTGGAGGTCAGCTTGAAGGTGACGGTCGCCGTCGCGCCCTCGTGGGTCACCAGGAACAGGCGATTGCTGGGGCTCGAGGGGTTCTGGCCGCCAGAGCCCTGCCAGTAGCCATAGACCGTGTTGCCATTGAAGCCCGGGTTGCGCAGCGCCTGGCGCGCCGAGCCCGTCGTCTTGCCGTCGTCCACGATCTGGTCCAGCTCATCGGTTGGACCACAGCCCGTGACGGCCAGGGAAGTCAGCGCAAGCGCCGCGCAGAGAGAACCCAACTGCTTGATCACCATGGAGGCTCCTGAGATTGGTCCGGGCCTTCTAGATAATCCTGCTTGGCGAGAGAAGCTCATTGATCAGGACTCTTCTCCCATGCTGACCGCCGCAGCGCTCCAAATGCGGGAGGCACATGTCATGAAGCTGGCGCTCGTAGCCGCGAATTCGCTGGTGGTGCTCGTGTTGTCAGGCTGTCTCTCCGGACCCGAAGGGGAGTTCGACTCTTCAGAGCTCCTTGGCTCGGAGCAGCAGCTGAGCGCGTTCGAGATGAATGGCTACGTGACGGGGGGCAACGTCCTCGGCCCCTTCAACTCCAGGCTGGCGGCGTTCGGCTCGTGGGACGACCACATCCAGAGCAATGGGTGGCTCTACGTCAGCAACACGACCACTCCATCGGCGAGCACGGCCTGGAGCTTCCTGGACTACGTCGCGGCGTCCGACGGCTCCTTCAGCGGTACGTTCCGCGAGTACCAGAACGTCTCGTTCATCACTGAGTGCGGGACGGGAGACATCTATCTGGTGGGGACGAACAACAAGGACTTCACGGGGCCGCTGGACTCCGGGCAGGACTACGCGGATCTCTTCAAGGTGACGTGGAATGCCACTGAGGCGGCGGTCAAGCTGACGCTGATGTCCGCGCGCAACATGCATGAGGGCAGCGGCGGCTATTGCACGTTCCGCGCGGCGGCCAACCTCCACGTCGATAAGAACGGCAAGCTCATCCTGTACTGCCACACGCACCACTCCAACACGGACATCTTCGGCAACCCGGACAGCAAGCTCAAGCTGGCGGAGTATGCGCAGCCCTAGCTGAACCCCGCCCCAAGGCCGCGGCGGTATCACTCCAGCCAGGAGAGCTACGGCGTGGGGAGCCGGAGGAGATCTCCCTGCACAGGAGTCCCTTCCGCGATGGGCTGGCCGTTGGCGACATAGTCCACGAAGGTGACGGGCAGGCCGTGGCCCTGGAAGGGGACGGGCCCGTCCTGCAGGTGGAAGTGCAGATGAGCCTCCGAGGAGTTGCCGGAGTTGCCGCACACGCCGAGCAGATCGCCAGCCTTGACCTGCTGGCCCTCACTCACCTGGACGCTGTCTTTTCGCAGGTGGGCGAACAGGCCGTGCTCCCCATTGCCGAAGTCGAGGAGGACGTGGTTGCCCGCGGGCACCACCGGGTTCAACACCCCCGGGCAGTTGTCGAAGACTCCGTCCTTCACGGAGACGACTGTCGCGTCAGCAGGGGCGATGACGGGCCGATCCCAGCAGAAGTACTGATCGTTACTGCTCCCATCGCCCGTGTGAGTTCTGCCCTCCGCGTCTACCCTCACCAGATCATAGGCATGGCGCTGATCCGGAGCGACGACATGGTAGTTCAGCGCCCGGGAAGTGCCTCCCCCTCCCCAGAAGACGATCCAGGTGTCGGCGGCGGCAAAAGGCAGACGCAAGCGTGTCTGGAGGCTGTAGTTGGCATGGGGATCGGGGGGAAGCCGCTGCTGGGGTGTCATCTGCAGCAAGGCGATCTTACCCTCCGGAGCGAACCCAAAGACGAGGGTGACATCCTGCTCCTGGGTCCAGCTGTAGTCCGCCTGGAAGAATGTCAGGAGCTGCCCGCCCGTGCTCAAGGACGCCACCATCTCCCCCAGCGGCTCGCCCAGGGGAGTGCTGGCGAAGGACTCCTGCATGACCTGGCGGAGCTCCTCCTCGGAGAGGGTCTGGGCCAACTCAGGGGAGAAGCGGGCATAGAGCGCGGCTGCGTCCTGCTGGCGGACGAGCGCAACAGCCTCCCGTCCCTGGCCCAGGGCCTGCTCGCGGGCCGCTCCAAAGAGGAAGCCGATGCTCTGCTTGGGAGGCGTACAGCTCTGCGGCTCGAGCTCCTTCTCGCTCGCGCATCCGGCCTGGCTGCCCGCGATCTGGCCCAGCATGAGCCAGAGGGCCACCTTCCGCATGATCAAGAGTTCCATGTGCCCTCCTATCGGTCCCCGCTGCTCCGGGGCCTGCTTGAGCACACACCATGGATGACCTGAATGCATGGGGCAAGGGCAGGAGCCCGTCTGGTGAGACCGAATCAGCGACGCTTGCCGGCCTTCTTCGCGGACCAGGCGAAGCTGTACTCGCGCTCCTCGCGCTCCTCGCGTTCCTGGCCTCCGATCCGCAGCTGCGTCACCTGCACGAGGCGGGCGCTATAGGGACGCAGCGTGGCGGCGTCCGTCACGACCTCCGCGTTGGAGACGCGGCTCGCCGACTCGAGCATCGTCTCGAAGTCCGGCGCCTTCCCCTCAGGGGCGGCGGACTGCAGCATCTGGGAGAGCATCCCCACCATGGCCTTACGGAAGGGCTCACCCTCGAGCACCGTCTCCATCTCCAGGCGCACCGCGCCCTTGTGGCTTACGTCCGGCCCGCGGTGGCGCATCGTCAACTTGCTGTCCACGGCCCCCGAGGGAAGCTGCATCGGCACCGTGGCCGAGCGCTCCTCTCCAGCGGCCAGGTCCGTGCCCACCCATGCTCCCACCCAGGCGTTCCAGAAGTCGCCCGCCTTCTGCTTCATCGCCTGTTCCATTCCTGGCTGAGCGAGCATCGCGCGCACCTGGTCACGCATGCCCTTCTCCTCGGGCACCAGCGTGAGGACACGCTGCATGGCCTCCTCCATCCCCACCACGTCCTCGACCTGGCCGTCGGACGCGATCACCAGCGTGGGGATCGCGCTGGACAACGCCATGGCGGCCTTCAACGCCGGAGGCTGAGGGCCCTTCGTGACGTCACGCCCCTCCATCTCCAAGAACTGGAACTTGTCGAGCTTCAGCTCATACCCACCGCCCTGACGCGCCGACAGCGCCGCGTCGTAGCGCACCACCGCGCGCTTTCCCTTCTTGAGGATGCGCTCGGTGACCGTCACCCGCGACGGCGTGGGCCAGGCAAAGCGCAGCTCCGGCCCTGAAGCGGGAGGCTCCGCCTTCGGGGAGGCGGCCGTGGGGTCCTCAGCGAGGGCCGGAACGGCCGTGAACAGAAGCGCGGCCAGGGGAAGCACGAAGCGCATGGGGAATTCCTTGAGCAGGTGTTGGATGGGTCGCGTATACCACCGGCTCAACGGCGCCGACGTCCACACGCTGCCAGTGCGAGCAGCGCGGCCACGGACCACGCCGCGCCACTGCTGCTTCCCGCAGCCGCGCAACCACCTTCGTCCACCTCGGCACAGGGCAGCCACAACCGGCACGCCTCGCCCGCCTTCACGCACTGCCGATCTCCATCAGGCCCGGTGCAAGCCGCGCCAAAGCGGCCGGCCTCGAGGCCCGCCACCGCGCAGCTCTTCCCTCCCTCGGGCCGGGTGACACATGCCATCCCGAGGGGGCAGTCCGCATGGCCCTGGCACCGCGCAGTGCATACATCGACCTCCAGGTCGAGCTGCGGCCGTGCAGGCGGCGCTCGAGCGACTTCGTCGAGGATCGACCGAAGGAAAGCCGCGTGCACGTCGACGCGCGTGTTGGTCCCCCTCGTGCAGGCAAGATCGCCGAACGAGGTGACACCGATGAGGCGCTCGGTGCCGTCGACCTCGAGGAACGATGGACCACCGCTATCCCCCCCGCAGGTCATCCCTGGCGCGGCCTCCATGGAGAAGGTCCCCGTCTCGACCGCTGTCACCCGCGCTGTGCCACTGCGCCTGGTGCCGGTTCTCCCCTGGTCGTCCATGCCAAAGCCCACCACCCGCGTGGTCCGCCCCACGATGTCCGCTGGCAGCGCGGACCCGTCCAACGGCACCGGCATGACGGGCGCATCCTCGGCGAGGATCAGCACACCGATGTCGTTCTCTCCAGCGCGCCAGGCCGGGTGCAGCCGCCCCTCGATGGTGCGCACGCGCGCGGAGGCAGGCGCCCGTGCCGGCTCGGACGCGAACACCACCGAGAGCACCTGCGGGGCGTCGGCGTTCTCCACGCAATGCGCCGCGGTCAGGACGACCCGGGGCGCTACCAGCGTGCCCGTGCACATCACCGGAGAGGCCTCGGCCGGCTCGCCACACGTCGGCGCCACCGGGAGGATCGCCCCCACGGCCGGAGAGCCCGGCTCGAGCACGCCGCCGACCACGGCCTGCCGCTCCACCGAGAGCCCGGGCTCGGCTGGCACGCCACACGCGCACGCCGCCATGAAGAGCAGCACCAGGAAAGGCCCCTGCAAGGGATGGCGCACGGGCTCAGTCCCTCGCGAAGTCACCCTGCGGACTGGCGGATGGCTTGCCGTCGATCTCCCAGTACTTCCATTCACCGGCCTTCTGGCCATTCGCGTAGTGGCCCTGCACGGCCAGCGTCCCGTTCTGGTGCCATTCCGAGTAAAGGCCCTGCGCCCGGTGCTCGAGCAGGGTCCCCTCTGCCCACTTCTTCCCGTCGGAGCGCCACGCGGTCCACTGCACCTCGCGCGCGCCAGCGTCGTGGACCTCCTCGCGGTTCTTCTGTCCTTCTTCGTAGTACAGCGTCCACAGGCCGTGCTTGAGACCGCCCCGGTACTCGCCCTCCTGCTGCTTCACGCCGGTGTCGAAGGAGCTCACCCAACGGCCCTCCATCTTGCCGTCGACGTAAGCCCCTTCCGTCTTCACCTTGCCATTGGAGTGCCACTCCACCCAGCGGCCATGCTTCTGACCGTCAGGCTTCGCGCACCACTGCAGTGTCCCCTCTGGCGGCGCTCGGCCATGGAGCCGAGCGCCTTCGGGGCACACGCCAGGGGTTCGGCTGCATGCGAGCACCGCGCCCACGACGAGCGTGAGCGCGGCCAGGGGGCTACGAGAGGATCCTAGTAGCAGGAGCCGACCCCGCTGCAGCTGCAGTTGTTCCCCGCGAACGTGTAGTCATCCGAGGCCGCCGAGAAGCTCCCGAGGCCGTAGTCATGCTTGGCGCAGTCCTGGGTATACGCCGTCGTGCCCACGCACGCGGGAGTGCTGTTGATGCCGCAGCCCTGGCCGCAGCGGCCCTTGCAGCCGTTGCCACCACCCCCATTGCAGCCGCAGCCCCGGCCGGCCTGACGGTAGTATCCAGAGCCGATGTACTGATTGCCGCAGGTGCAGGAGATGTGCACCCAGCCCCGCTCGGAGACGTACTGGTACGGCGTGAGCAGCTCGCCCACCGGGACGATCTGCAGGAAGCTCGTCTGGCGTACCGCCACATCCTCGACGCGCGTGCGCTGGGTATCCTCCTGCGGCACGGCCTTCGAGAGTCCCTCGAGCAGCGGGTCAATCAGCCGGGCCTGAGCCGCATCGAGCGCCTTGCCGCTCGGCATGAACTGCCCCACGCCCTGGTTGTAGTCGACGCGGAAGCCGATGACCGGATCGCCGAAGTCGTACGTCACCTCCACGATGTTGGGGGCGACCTCGGTCACCAGCGCGCGCACGGACTCGCCGCCCGAGCGGTACGTCGCTTCGAGAGTGGCCGCATCGTGCTGGAGCAACGCGAAGCCTTCCGCCTCGCCCCCCTGTCCCGCCGGCTCGTTCGAGCAGCCCACCACCATGGTCATCGCTACCGCGACTGCGCACAGGACATGCGTCTTCATCTCGTTCTCGATTCCGCTGGTCAGGTAAACCCTGAAGTCTGAGATAATTGGAAACCACATCAGCCCAGGTCAACCAGAAAAACCTGACGCGGTGTGCCACTGAGCCCGAATCAGAGCTGATGAGCAGATCGAAGCGTGCGTCCTCCGGCACCTTCTGCGTCTCGATGACCCCCTCGAGGATGTAGTGGACCGAGGAGGAATCTGGAGGAGGATCCTTCACCTCCCGCGCTGGCGGAGACGAGGGCTGGAGGTTCTGGGCAGTATCAATGCCTCAACCTGTCATCGCCACGGCCAGCGCTGCGAGCCCCAACAAGACACCACCTGTGGCGCGCTGAAGCCCGGCGTCGCGGAAGCGGGCTCCAAGCCGAGGCAGCAGGACCAGCGCCAGGACTACTGCGCCTCCCACGGAGAGCGGTGACAACGCAGGGCTGGCCATGATCCATGCACGAGGGTCTAACAACCCGAGCGGCGTGGCGAGGAGCCGGAGCACCGTGAGCCAATGCTCGGAGCGGAGAACCTCCCAGAAGACCACCAGATTCGGGAGCTGCCCCGCAGCCAGGACGCAGGCGGCGAGCACGCCGACCCTGACTGCGCTCACCTTCTGCGCGCAAATCCACGCGACGGTTCCCAGCAAGAGCGAGCTCGCGAAGGCAAGCACCAGGGGCAGCCCCTGGGTGCGCGAGAGGTCCCCCAGCTCCCGCACATAGGGCCACCAGGCGAGACCGAACCCGGCGATCGCCAGAACGCACCGGCTCTTCAGGGTATGGCCGCCGAGCACGACCCGGAGTGTCGCGCCGAGTGCCGTCCAGGACATGCGCAGTTCGCGCGCGCGGGCAGGCAGGAGAACAGTCCCGGAGCCGACCCCCGCCCCGAGCGTTCCGGCGATGAGCAGTCCGGAGCCGAGCAGCCCTGCGGCGCCGCAGAGCCACCCAACCACGGGCCACCGCGCCGCGGCGACCACCGCGGGCACAAGTGTCGCGGCCGCCGCGGCCACGCTGAGGGGGAGGCCGGACGACCACCAGAACCGCCGGGCCTGCCGGGCGGTGAACTCCCTCACAAACGAAATGATGCGCACCGGATCGCGCGCAAGCCGCTCAGCGCCTTCAGGGATCTGAGCCTCATCCGACAGGATCACCAGTGCCCGATCCGGGGAGCGCGCGACCCGGGAACACCAGGCGGCCGGAGTGGCTCGATCCAGAATCACCACACGCGCCGCCAGCGCTCTCTCATCCGAGCTGCTCATCACACTTGCGCCCAACGTCCGGCTGAGCTTGGCCATCACCGGGTCGAGAGGCTCGTCGGTGGCAAGGGCCACCTCGAAGCGAACGGGCTCCAGCGGCAGGGCGGTGGGCGATGGCAGCCGGCCGCTGCTGATGGGTGCCTTGCCGGCGCGGGGCGCGGGCAGCGCGGCACGCAGCGACGCGTACTGTTTCTCGAGGATGTAGCGCGGATGTGAATAGAAAAGCGTAGGCACGACCTCTTCGGGGAGGTCTCCCTCGAAAACCACCGGGATGAAGCGCGAGAACTGAAGGTCTCGGAACAAGAGGCTCCGGATCAGCTTGCCTTCGAAGAGGACGCCTCGGCCGCCCTCTTCGTCCAACATCCCGTCGAACCGGCGCCGCCAGGAACGCGTGCAGACCAGGATAACGGCATCCGCGCGCTCGAGCTGTTGCTCCATCCACCGGGGCCAGCCTGCGTCCGCCGCGGAGTCCGTCTGGTCGAAGAGCACCTCGAAGCCGTCGCCCCTGAGCCGGTCCGCCAGTTGGCGAACCCGTTCGGGCTGGGACTCGTGATGGTGCGAATAGCTGATGAAGATGCGCGCGGGCCCAGGCGCCTGTGGGGCCTCGCTTGCCACTGCGCCAACGGCCGGCCCACCGGCCGCGGGGCTCATTGCGAACGCTTCCGTTTCTTGCCACCACACGTGGAGGGATCGAAGTCCACCGTGAGGTTGCCTAGGGTGACAGCGAGGGCCTTGTAGAATGGCTCAGACTCGCGTTCCCAGAACCGGAACATGTCATCCGTGGCCGCGACCAGCTCCATCAGGTTGGAGCCGGGCCCGCTGCCCGTCGCGGATGGGGAGAGTTGCTGCACAAGCGAGTCCACCGCGCCCATGCGCATGGCCCAGTCGCCGTGGGTTCCTCGCACGGCCGGGAGCGCGGAGCCCTCCTTGGCGGAGACGACGGCGCACGCGAGCTTCCGGGCGTGCTGCTTCAGGAACTCGTCACTGGGGGGAAGGGAGATCTCGTCCACCCACAGACAGCGCGTCGCCTCGTCCACGCAGAGGAAGGTGGCCCTCAGCGTGTTGGTATGCGCCGCGCGGACCCAGTCCCTCGCATCTGGGGCATTCTTCTGCGCAGAGCGCTCGATCAGCGCCGAGGTGATCGTGCTTGCGAAGGCGTCCGCAGCCTTCTCGTTCTTCAGCGAAGCCCCGTTCTCGGTGATGGTCTTACGCAGCGCCTGCATCCGCGCCGACGCATCGCCGCTCGCAGACAGGCCCAAGGAGGTGGCTACTGTCTCATGTCCGAGCGCGATGTGGCCGAGTTCGTGCGCCAGGACAAAGATCAACGACGCTGGAGGCCCCTCCAGCGAGCTGTATCGAGGTGTCGAGGCACCGGGGCGAAACGCTCCGCCACACACCTTCGGCTGATCCCCGGTGCTGATAGCGAGCAGAGTCTCGATACCCTCCATCGAGCAGACCGTCCTCGACTCCGTGACATGGCAGAGGGTGGGCTCCAGAGGGCCGGGCTGGGGACGGCAGGCATCGCCAAGGCGGAAGATGCTGGGCCGCTTCGGCTCGAGCTGAATGTACCAGGTGCGCGGCTCGGCGCCCGTGCCGACAGCGACACGGTCAAAGGGAACCTTGAGCCCCGACAGCTGCGCTTGCTCGAGGACCTTCTGCCCTGCGGTGGCGACAAAGGGCGTGACGCTGTCCAGGCGCGAAGGCGGCTTCGCGGCGGCGGCGAGCGGAAGCAGAACGGCAATGAGTACCCCCCAGGGGTGCTGGCCACGCGGCATCACCACAACTCCTTGGGGAGGAACGTCAGGATCAGGTCTGTCCCGCATGCCTCCCCATAGGCGGGGCGTTGCTTGTAGGCGTAGCGCAGCATCGCCGTGGTGTCTTGCAGGGCCAGGACCGTGGCCGCCTCGTGAGCGGAGACTCCCGCCCACTTCGGGAAGCGGCGCATACTGGCCGGGGTCTTGGGTCCGCGCTTGTCGAGCTCAGGCTTTCCGTCCCCGCAGTCATTCGGAGAGACCATCGCATTGTAGTCCGAGCGCAGCCGGTTCGGCTCTGGGAGCACGTCCTCGGTCCAGATCCGGGCTGTGGAAGCGAGAGCGGTCTCGCCATCCTCCTCGCGGTCAGCGAGCAACTCGACATAGTTCGAGTAGGCGTAGAAGGTGTGAAGAGCGGCCACGGCTTCGCCCAGCGCCTGCGTCGCCAGGTCATGGCGGTTGTCATCCATGGCCTTCTCGAACGCGTGCAGGCGGCCCTGGAGATAGGCCCGGCTCTGTCCCAACCTGCAGTTCCGGAAGGTCTTGTCCGCGTCGGCGGACGTGGCGCGGATCGCGGTGAGCTGGGCGCGTAGGAGGTTGTCCGAACACTTCCGGACCTTTGCGGGCAGCGAGTCCCAGAGCTCCCGCGTCACGCTGGGCGCGAAGTCCGGCCCTCTGCCTGAGAGCCGGGCCTGCTTCAACAGCCCGGGAGAACTCTTCACCAACTCCTGGAGCTTGGGCAGCTTCTCCGGTTTCGGAGCTGCCCCCGCCAGGAGAACGGCGAAGGACACGGTGATGAAGGCACCCGCCAGCTTCGCCCATGAGTACGAGTTCCGTGCTCCAGCCATCTGCCCCCCTAAGAGATGACCGCGTATATGCACCACCGGCCCGGCTGTCAGCAAGGACGGGGCATTCCGGTTGGCCCCTCAGGGCCACAGACAGGGGCAGGTCGATGGACCGCCACCCTCTACCTGCGGCCAGCCGTCCTGCCAGACGATCCGGTCGAGCAGCATCACGTTTCGTGAGTGCTCTCCGATAGTGTGTGCCCTGGCGAGATAGGGCGCGGCCTGCACCGGTACGGGTACGTGGGCCGGGACTTCACACGATACCTGGAGTGCAGAGTATTGCCGCACAGCGGGTGCACCGGCGCGGAGAAGGCCCAGTGCACCCGCCAGCGGGAGCTTCTCTCAGTTCTGAATGGTGACGGGAACCTCCGCCGTCACCGTCATGTTGCCCGCGGTGTCGAAGATGCGAGCAGTGAGGGTGTAGTGACCGTTGATGTAGTTCAGGCTGTTGAAGTTGATGGAGTACGGCGGGGTGCCATCCCAGGTGATGTAGTGAGTTCCGATGTAGAAAGTCACCCGGTCCACGCCCAGATCGTCCAATGCATTGACGCTGATGTTGACCGTGCCGCTCAGCACGGCGCCAGAGCCCGGGGCGGTGATGCTACCCGTAGGTGGCAGATCATTGTGGACGGTCACCTGCACTTGAGCCTCGCTCACATGACCGGCCGCATCGTAGGCCTTGGCGGTGAGGAGATGGGTGCCATTGGCAATGCCAATCGTGTTCCAGTCCAGCGCGTATGGCTGGCTGTCGTCCGAGCCCACCACCGTGCCATCCGCGAGGAACTCCACGCGCACCACATCATTGGCGTCGCTGGCCGAGGCCGTGAGGGTGCTCACACCCGAGAGCAGCGCTCCCGCCGAGGGCGCGGTGAAGGCCACGGACGGAGCGGTGTTATCCACGACGAAGGTGATGGGAGCGGAGGTGGTCGTCTGGCCCGCGCTGTCCACGGCTCGAGCCGTGAGGGTGTAGGTGCCATCAATGTAGAGGGTCGAGTTCCAGTTGAGCGCGTAGGGCGCCGTCGGATCGTAGCCAAGGTATTGCGAGCCCGCGTAGAAGAGGACGCGGTCCACCCCGAGGTCGTCCGAGGCACTGGCCGAGAGCCTCACCGTGCCACCCGCAACCGGGCTCTCAACGCTGAGGCTCACCGCAGGCGGTGCATCTCCCAGCCGGAACACCAGATCATCCCGGTCCGTGTAGTTAGCGGCAACGCAAGGGCCGGCGGAAGAGGTGTAACGAAACACGGCCCGGATGGCCTGAAGAGCCTCGCCCTCGGACAGAGTGAAGCCCGCAGAGAGGACGTGGGCGCCAGCCTGCGTGGCCTGGATCGAGGCCAGCTGCGTCCACTGGGGAGCGTTGGCGTCCGTGGCGTAGTAGAGATCGAACGTGTCGTTGGCATAGAGGTGGTAAGCCCAGACGGTCGCCTCGACGGTGACCTGTTTTCCAGGGAGGAAGGGGCCTCCGTCCTGCGTATAGATGCGCACGCGGTCCACTGACTCGTCGAGGTGATATGTGCCGGCAGGGCCGTCAACGCACGAGGAGAAGAGAGTGTTGGGGGCATTGCTCTCTGGGCCGCGAGGGCCGCGGCCGTCAACCAATGTTCCGGTGTCGCAGGAGGAGCCGAAGCCCAGGCAGGCGGGAGCCATGAACGTGGTGTCATAGACTGCCATGTTCTCGGTGCTCACTGCTTGAGTAGCCACCTCCAACGAGGGCAGGGACTCCTCGGCTGGAGGCGCAAGCCCGGGCTCGTAGTCCACTCCGCAGCCGGCGAACATGAGGCCGGCCACCACGCTGATGAGCTGTCTCGAACGAGTGAAATTCATAAGGGTTCCTGTTCTTGGGGTACACATTCACTTCCACAAATTGCTGTCATTTGAAGACGGCAACGCTTCACGAATTCCTCGTTTGTAGCGGATCCCTCTGACATTGATTTGCGACCTGGGAACGGTCCAGCGGCGCCACTACAAGGGGGGGCCTGACTTCTGAGATAGTGGGACATCCACTGCTGTTGGCCTCTTTCCCAGGTGGACCTTCCCCATGACCCTCTTCTCTCCTCGCTCCTCGCAGTTCCGTCTCTCTGCTCTCGCGCTGGTTGGATTGGTCGCCAGCAGCCTCCTCCTGGCCTGTGAGGGTCCACGAGGCCCCGCGGGCCCGGCAGGTCCTCCCGGTGACTCAGGTGATCAAGGGCCCGCGGGCCAGGACGGCGTCCCCAGGCCGGTGCGCCTGCTGGACGACAAGATCGGCCGCTGGCTGCCCGAGAACCGCACCCGGCTCAATGAGCTGATTCAGAGCCTCGGCATCGCCAACCCGACGTTCGATCCGAAGAACCGTCCCGTGGCGGTGTTCGACTGGGACAACACCGTCGTGAAGAACGATCTGGGCGACGCCACGATCTTCTGGATGATCCAGCACGAGAAGATCCTCCAGCCCCCGGACAGGGACTGGGGCACCACCAGCCGCCACCTGACCGCCGCGGCGAAGGCGGCCCTCAACGCCGCCTGTGACTCCGCGGGCAACCCAGGCCAGCCCCTGCAGACCCTCGACTCCCCCGCCTGCGCGGACGAGATCGTCAGCATCTACGACGCAGGCACGACCAAGGCCGGCCAGGCGGCATGGAATGGCCGCATCACCCTGACGATCAATACCTCGTACGCATGGGTGGCCCAGCTCCAGGCTGGCTACACACCCGAGGAGATCCGCGTGTTCGCTCGAAGCGCCTACGCGGAGAACGCCTTCAACCCGCCGGGCACGCGGCAGACGGTGGGAACCACCGCCGGGCTCAACTACCACGTCCAGGTCTACGAGGAGATGGTCGATCTCGTCGAGACGATGCAGGACAACGGCTTCGACGTGTGGGTCTCCACAGCCTCGCCCCAGTTCGTCATCGACGCGGTCTCCGAGGAGCTGGTCGGCATCAAGGCCAACCGGGTGATTGGCATCCGCTCGATGACGGACAGCCAGGGCCGCATCACGCCCCACTTTCAGGGCTGCGGAACCGTGGCCGACAACGAGGACACGCTGATCACGTACGATCAGGGCAAGCGCTGCTGGCTCAACAAGATCGTCTTCCGCGTGCCAGCGGACCAGCAGTTGACCCGCCAGGCGGATGCGAGCAAGCGCCCGGTCTTCGCGGCTGGAGACTCGGACACTGACCTCGCCTTCGTGCAGGACGCCACGCACCTGAAGCTCGCCATCAACCGCGCCCGCGTGCAGCTCATGTGCAACGCCTACGCGAACTACCAGAGCAAGTGGCTGGTGCAGCCGATGTTTGTCCTGCCTCGCGCCAAGGCCTCCAACTACCCCTGCACCACGTCGCTGGATGCGGCCGGGCAGCCCATCGTCGATGAGGCGGGCAATCGCTTCACCCAGGACTACGAGGACCGTATCTACGCGCTGCCGTAGCGCGGCATCTTCGGCACCGGCGTCCACACGCCGACAGGGCGATCAGCGCGGCGATGGTCCACGCCGCGCCACCGCTGCTTCCCGCAGCCGCGCAGCCGCCTTCGTCCACCTCGGCACAGGGCAGCCACAACCGGCACTCCTCGCCCGCCTTCACGCACAGCCGATCTCCGTCCGGCCCGGTGCAAGCCGCGCCGAAGCGACCGGCCTCGAGGCCCGCCACCGCGCAGCTCTTCACGCCCTCGGGCTGGGTGACGCATGCCATCCCAAGGGGACAGTCAGCATGGCCCTGGCACCGCGCGGTGCATGCATCCACCTTCAGGTCGAGCTGTGGCCGTGCAGGCGGCGCCTGAGCGACTTCGTCGAGGATCGTCCGAAGGAAAGCCGCGTGCACATCGACGCGGGTGTTGGTTCCGCGCGTGCAGGCAAGATCACCGAATGAGGTGACACCGGCGAGGCGCTCGGCGCCGTCGACCTCGAGGAACGCTGGACCACCGCTATCACCCCCGCAGGTCATCCCTGGCGCGGCCTCCATGGAGAAAGTCCCCGCCTCGACCGCCGTCACCCGCGCCGTGCCACTGCGCCTGCTGCCGGTCCGGCCCTCATCGTCCATGCCAAAGCCCACCACCCTCGTGGTCCGCCCCACGATGTCCGCGGGCAGCGCGGAGCCGTCCAACGGCACAGGAACGACGGGCGCATCCTCGGCGAGGATCAGCACACCGATGTCGTTCTCTCCAGCGCGCCAGGCAGGATGCAACCGCCCCTCGATGGTGCGCACGCGCTCGGAGGCAGACGCCCGCGCAGGCTCGGACGCGAACACCACCGAGAGCACCTGCGGGGCGTCGGCGTTCTCCACGCAATGCGCGGCAGTCAGGACGGCCCGGGGCGCCACCAGCGTGCCCGTACACGTCACCGGCGAGGCCTCGGCCGGCTCGCCACAGGTGGGCGCTACCGGAAGGATCGCCCCCACGGCCGGAGAGCCCGGCTCGAGCACGCCGCCGACCACGGCTTGCCGCTCCACCGAGAGTCCGGGTTCGGCTGGCGCGCCACACGCACCCATCGCCATGAGCAGCAGCACCCAGAAAGGCCCTCGCAAGGGATGGCGCACGGGCTCAGTCCCTCGCGAAGTCACCCTGCGGACTGGCTGATGGCTTGCCGTCGATCTCCCAGTACTTCCACTCACCGG
>Ga0247825_10001781_pt1 | contig 14232 bp, 9 predicted proteins | sample 13C_Vanillin_Day_FD_194413 | JGI IMG/M metagenome (GOLD analysis project Ga0247825, IMG submission 194413) | Soil microbial communities from agricultural site in Penn Yan, New York, United States - 13C_Vanillin_Day48 | ecosystem: Environmental > Terrestrial > Soil > Agricultural land | place...
GGTACTGACACCGCGCCGCTGATGGCGTTCTACAACGCGGGGAGCGCGAAGGGCGGATTCGAAGCCGGCGTCCGCGACGCCCTGAGCGCGATTCTCGCCAGCCCGCATTTCCTGTATCGCGTGGAGACCGGTGGTGCGACCGGCGTGGCACGCTCGCTGACCGACATCGAGCTCGCCTCGCGGCTGTCGTTCTTCCTCTGGGGCAGCATTCCGGACGACGAGCTGCTGACGGTTGCGTCGGCATCGCGTTTGAGCCGGCCCGACGTGCTCGCCGCGCAGGTCACGCGCATGCTCGCCGACCCGCGCGCCAGGTCGCTCAGCGACGACTTCGCGTATCAGTGGCTCAACATCGCCAAGATCGACGAGATCACGCCGGACCGCGGCCAGTTCCCCTTCGCCAGCGGCCTGCTCGATGCTCGCAGTCTGCTGAAGCAGGAGCTGAAGCTGTTCGTCGACAGCATCCTGCGCAGCGATCGCAGCGTGAAGGATCTGCTCACCGCGGATCACACGTTCCTCAACGAACGCCTGGCGATGATCTACGGCATCGAGTCAGTGAAGGGCCCGAGCTTCCGCCGCGTCACGCTCGAGGACAAGCAGCGCTCGGGTCTCCTGGGCAAGGGCGCGGTCCTGATGGTGACGGCGTATCCGAATCGCACGTCGCCGGTACTGCGCGGCGCCTGGATTCTGGACCGTCTGCTCGGCACGCCGCCCGCCGATCCGCCGCTCGACGTTCCGTCCCTGCCGGAAAACGGACGCGGCCAGCCGGCCCGAACGCTGCGCGCGCGTCTCGAGCAGCACCGCGAGAAGGCCACGTGCTTCGCCTGCCACGGTGTGATGGATCCGCTGGGGCTCGCGCTGGAGAACTTCAACGCGATCGGGCAGTACCGATCGCACGACCCCGATACGAAGGCGCTCATCGACGCGGGTGGCCAGCTGCCGGACGGCACGAAGATCGCCGGACCTGACAGCCTGCGCCGCGCGCTCGTCGATCGGCCCGACAACCAGTTCGTGCAGGCGCTCACCGAGAACCTGATGACCTACGCGCTCGGTCGAGCGCTCGATTACCGCGACATGCCCACGGTTCGTCGTATCGTCCGCCAGGCGACTGCGGACGACTTCCGCTTTAAATCGATCGTCCTTGGCGTCATAACGAGCGACGCCTTCCGTAAAAGAGAAGGCGACGGAGGAATCTAATGTTTCTCTTCAAGAAGCATCTGTCCCGGCGGCAAGTTCTGAAAGGCGCAGGAGCGACCATCGCGCTCCCGCTGCTCGACGCCATGGTTCCAGCAGGAACAGCGCTGGCGCAGACGGCCGCGGCACAGGGGCCGCGCCTGGGCTTCGTGTACTTCCCGCACGGTGCGCTCGAAGAAGACTGGACACCGAAGCAGACAGGAAAGGGCTTCGACTTCCAGTACATCCTCAAGCCGCTCGAAGAGCACCGCGACTACGTCACCGTCGTCAGCGGCCTGCGCAATCGAGGCGGTGAAAGCTCGAGCCCGCACGGCATCGTCGAGGAGACGTGGTTGACGGCTGTCGCCCCGCGTCAGCGGAACGCGAAGACCAGCGTCGGGATGTCGGTGGATCAGATCGCCGCCCGCCATCTGGGACAGGGGACGCCGCTGCCATCGTTGGAACTGTGCGGTGAGCCGGGCGGCATGATCTCCTTCCGCACGCCGACGCAGGCGCTGCCGATGGAGAGCAATCCGCGCAAGGCCTTCTACGCCATGTTCGGTCAGGGCGACACGAAGGAGGAGCGCGAGGCGATTCTCAATACGACGGGCAGCCTGCTCGACTACGTGCTGCAATCGACGGCGACGTTGAACAGCAAGCTCGATGCGAGCGACCGCGCCAAGGTGAACGAGTACCTGGATTCCGTCCGCGAGATCGAGAAGCGCGTCCAGAAGCTTGAAGAGAACGCGAAGTCACTTGGCGAGTTGCCAGGCGCGCCGCTGGGCCCGCCGGAGGACTTCGGCGAGCTGCTCGACATTCAGTTCGAGATGGTGGCGCTCTCGTTCCAGACCAATCGCACGCGCGTTGCGACGCTCAAGATGGTCGAGGAAGCGAGCATGCGGACGTATCCGAACCTGGACGTCCATGAAGCGTTCCACCCGACGTCGCACTGGGGCGGGTTCCCGGACCGCATCGCGAACCTGCGGAAGATCCAGAACTATCACACCGCCGTCTTCGCGAAGTTCATCAAGCGGCTCCATGACATGCGCGAGGGCAACGGCAACATCCTCGACAACTCGCTGATCCTGTTCGGCAGCAACATGGCGAACAGCGACGCGCACAACAACGATCCGCTGCCGCAGGCGCTGATTGGCAAGGGCGGCGGCATCAAGGGCAACCAGCACCTGCACTTCGCGGCGAGCACGCCGCACGCCAACATTCTGGTGACGATGCTGCAGCGCGCGGGCGTGCCGACGAAGGACTACGAGAAGTTCGCCGACAACACCGGCGTCATCGTGGAGGCGTGATGAGCCTGTCTCGCCGTAGCCGCCTGGCGAAGGCGGACCGTCTCATTCTGGCGATCCTCGTCGCATCGCTGGCAGCGGGCACAACTGCGGCTGCACAGTCGAAGCCCGCTCAGGGGACAAGAGCCCCGCAGGGATCGGCTGTGGGGCAGGTTCCGGCGAGTGGTCAGGTGCGTCGAGCAGGACCTGCCAAAGAAGACGTCAACCGGCGGGAACCCGACGGCAGCACGCCGCTGCAGTGGGCGGTCTTTCGGAACGACGTCGCCGAGGTGAAGCGCCTTCTGCGCGCCGGCGCCAACCTGAAGCTGGCGAACAACTACGGCGTCACGCCGATGACGCTCGCCGCCGAAGTCGGCAACACCGAGATCCTGAAGGTGCTCGTTGAAGCCGGAGCCGATCCCGACTCGCCGAATCCCGAAGGCATGACCGCGCTGCTGGCCGTCGCACGGACCGGCATCGTGGAAGCGGCGCAGGTGCTGGTGAAGGCCGGCGCCAAGGTCGATGCCCGTGAGAACTTCGGCGGCCAGACCGCCCTGATGTGGGCGTCGGCGCGCCGTCATCCGGAGATGATGCAGTTCCTGATTTCGAGCGGGGCGGACGTCAACGCCCGATCGAAGGATCGTGACTATCAGCGTCACGTGACGGCGGAAGGGCGTCCGAAGAGCCTCGACAGCGGTGGCCTGACACCGCTGCTCTATGCCGCGCGCGAGAACTGCCACGCCTGCGTGGACGTGCTGATCAAGAACAAGGCGGACATCAACCTGCCCGATCCCGACGGCGTGTCGCCGCTCCTCGTGGCGATCATGAACGCCAACTGGGACCTCGCGCTGCAACTGCTCGACGCGGGGGCCGACGTCAACCAGTGGGACATCTTCGGCGAGACGCCGCTGTTCACGGCGATCAACGGACGCAACCGGGCCGATGGCGGGCGCGGCACGTCGATTGACCCGATGAACAAGACCACCGGCACGCAGATCGTCCATCTCCTCCTCGATCGCGGCGCCAACCCCAACACGCAGCTGTTCTTCCCGCCGGCGAACCTCACCGGCAACACCAACACGCGCGGCGCGAATCCGCTCATCCGCGCCGCCAACAACGGCGACGTCGAGATGGTGAAGCTGCTGCTGGAGAAGGGCGCTGACGCGACGATCATGACGGCGGACCGTCAGACCGCGATCCATGCCGTCATCGCCGGTCGCTCGCAGGAGAAGCAGGCGATTGAGTTGATTGGCCTTCTCCACAAGGCCGGCGCGGACGTCAACGTCGTTGCGCTGATCAACCACCCGCAGGAGATCCGCGGCGGCACCGCCCTGCACTACGCGGTGCGCAAGCGCCAGCGGGAGCTGATCAAGTTCCTGGCGTCGCTCAAGATCGACATGGACGCCGTGGATCAGGACGGTCTCACGGCGCTCGACTACACGCAGTCGCGCGGCTTCATGCCGTTCATGGCGCTGCAGACGCCGATCTTCAAGGAGGAGGCGCAGCTCCTCCGCGACCTCGGCGCGACGAAGATGATGGCGCGCAGTCCCCTATGGCCCGTGCTCGGGCCGCCTCAGGGTATCTGGGAAGACATCTACCCGCTCGGTGAAGTGCGCGTTCATGAACCTGTTTACAGGCACTCGACAGCCACGAGCGGGCCGTAGGAGTCGTTCGGATCGTTTGTCGTTCACAACACGGGTACACGGGCAGGCATCCTTGGACATTCTTAGGGCGCCCCTTCAGGGGCGCCGCCTCTCACGTCGATCCTTTCTCCAGTCGAGCGCCGCCGTATTAGGTAGCGCCCTGCTGCCCGCCTTCGCCAAGGCTACGGCGGGCGAGCCCGTTCTTGCGTTCGCGCAGAACGCGCGCATCACGACCACCGATCTCGGTGGCGCGTGGCTTTTCCAGGGAGCCGGTGGCAACGTCGTCGCGCTGCCGGGACCCGAAGGCGCACTCCTGGTTGATGGCGGCCGGGCGGCCAACGCGGAGGCGCTGCTTGCCGCCGTGAGAACTGCTACCGGTGCCAGCCGCATCCATACGTTGATCAACACGCACTGGCATCCCGACCAGACCGGCGCCAACGACGCCGTCGGCCGCGCCGGCGGCGTCATCGTCGCGCACGAAAAGACGAAGCTGCTCCTCAGCAACACCGTCTACAACGCGATCGGCATCAAGGAACGGGTGGCCGCTCTGCCAGCAGCCGCGCGGCCGGCGAAGACCGTGCGCCTGAACGGCTCGATCGAGTTCCCGGGCCAGCAGATCGACTACGGCTACATGCCCGCCGCGCACACGGATGGCGACGTGTACGTGCATATCCCGAAGCTGAATCTGCTGGTTGTCGGCGGGGTGCTGTCAGCGGAGGAGTGGCCGCTGCTCGACTACAAGAACGGCGCCTGGTTCGGTGGCCGCGTCCGCGCGGCGGAGGCGCTTGCCGATCTGGTCAGGCCCGACACACGCGTTGTCCCTGCCGTCGGCCGCATGATGACCGGCAAGGAAGTCGTTCGCCAACGCGACATCTATCAGAAGCTGTTCACGACGATGATCGGCTACCTGAACAAGGGCTTCGGGCCGGAAGACGCCGCACGCGAGAACCCGCTGAAGGAATACGAAAAGGAATTCGGCGACGCGACGCAGTTCGAGTACGACGCCCTGCGGAGCATGATGATCGCCTACGTGCCCGACTGAGAATCAGCGCGACTCGACGCTCTCGATCGACCAGTCCTGACCACTCTGCGCGAGGCGGAACGTCCAGTGCCTCGATTCCGTCCGTTCCCGGCGGTTTCCCACCTTCGGTGTATATCGTGCGCTGCCGCTGCATTGCGCGAGCGCGCGCGGCGGCAGCACCATGATGTCGCAGGAGCCCAGATTGAACTCCTGCTCTTCGAGGTTCCCGAACGCTCTCTCGAGATTCCGCTGATTGACGCTCGGCCAGACGGCTTTCGCACCCTGCGCGTCGAGCGAGCTGAACGCGCTGGCGTAGCGGCCAAGTACCGATTCCACGGCGGCACGCGGCGCGATCCCACGAGCGACGGGAGGAGGCGGTACCGCTGGTGGAGTCGGGGTCGCGGGCGCGGTGACTGCAGGGGTGGGCAATGGAGCCGCTGCTGCGACAGCGTTGCCGAGAGTGCTGACTACCGGCGGCGGCGCGGGCGAGGGAGCTTCACCACGCGCTTCAGCTGCAGGCGTGAACCCGGTCGTTGGTGCAGATTCCAGCTCGGTCGGTGTCGATGTTCTTCTTGCGACTTGTGAAGCCACAGACCGGGGAGATTCCCTGATGCTCGACGCCGCCGGAACTTGGCGTGCCTGCCTGACGTCGGCCGGCCGTGGCTTCTGCGTATCAATCGCCTTCGCCGTGCCTGGGTTGAAGCTGGTCATCCCCCCAAAGCGCCCGGCCTGTTCGCGACGTCCACTGGTTGAGGACACATCGAGCTCTTGATCTGCGACCCGGATGTGAGCCGGCGTATCGGCGGGCCGTGCGATGGAATCGGCGGCCCAGTTCAACGCAGTAACGGTGATCAGAGCGACCGCAACGCCGGCGAGGAAGCGCACGAAGCGTTCGGGTCGTTCGGATCGTTCGGGTCGTTCGGATCGTTCGAGTCGTTCGGATCGTTCGAAACGTTTCCACTCTATGGGAACGAATTCGAAACGTTTCGCAGTTGCTGTTTGAACTCGACGGGGCGGCTCGACGGCGAAGGCGTCGATCGGACTGCGATCGTCGGACCCACTCGTGTCGATGATCTCGAACTTCGAGCGTTCAGGGCCCTTGCCAGGCTGGAACTCGTCTAGCGGGTTGCGGTCCGGGATACGCACAGCTACCAACCGAAGAAGTATTCCACCGCGACGTACGGGGTCGTTGATGACGTCAGGCCGGCCGACGTGAGCGAACGCAGCAGGCTTCCGGAGATGAGCCATGTGTCGGCGACGTTCCACTTGATGCTGCCGACGGCGATCGTGCGATTCGTAGCCTCGGGCACGCCCGTGAGCCGGATGGTCTCAACGCCCGCAAGTCGCGGATGGGGTGCGACCGTCTGGATGACGCGGCCCCCCGACGCGAGGCGCCTGCCCAGCATCTCGGCAATGAAGGAGACGCGCCCGGCTGCGGTCACGGCGACCGCGCCCGAATAGTCCAGTTCGTCAGTCAGTCCGCTGATGGCATACCCAAGCTCCGCATAGGCGGACAGCGGGCCGTATTCCGCCGATCCGATCAAGCGGGGTTTGACCGACACTTCGCCGGCACCGAGCAGGTTCTCTTCCGCGCCGGTCGGCAGGCGCGTTTCGACGCCGACGGCGAGCCCGGTGCCGCCGCGGCGAAACGCGTTGTACTTTGCCCGCACGAGCAGATCGCCGATGCCGGAGGCATCGACGCTGGCCGTTGCCTGCACGAACGGCGTTCCGCGCAGCGTGTCGACGCGCTGACCGCTCATCGTCAGACGGACGAGGGGGAGAGCGGCCGACACGTCCAGGCGATCGGTGACGCCCACGGTCGCCGACAAGGTCACCGTTCGCGTCCGGAGCCGCAGGGCAACTGTTTCGACATCGAACGGCGCGGTCTGCCCGGTCAATCGCGCCGCCGTGGCCACCAGACTGCCGTCTGACAGCGATCGTCCATCAACCTTGTTGAACCGGTTTTCGTGGTACGCGGCGCCAACCGTGGCGCGCATGGCACCGATGGTCAGGGAGCGATCCACGAAGACCGGACCAAAACTCTCGCTGGAGCGGACGACCGTTCCTCCGAGATCACGATCCATCCGGTAGACAAACCCGGTGGACGAGGAGATGGTCGGGAGCGTCGCCAGTTCCAGCAGCAGGAGTCTGGAGATGGTGTCGCGCGTGGCGGCTGCCGCCGCTTCGTCCTGCGCCGGGTCGCCCGTGGCTATCGAGCGATTGGTCAGCAGGAACGAGAGCACGTCCGTGACGGATCGCTGCGCCGCTGCTGGCGTGGCGCTGCTCAGGAGGATCAGCCCGCTCATCACGGTGGCCCAAACATGATGTGTCATGGCAGCACCGCCGCTTGATTGATCGTCAATGTCGCTCCACCGATGGCCATGGTGCCGGTTCGTGCGCCGGCAACGTTTGGTATGACCGCGTACGCCACGGTTCCGTTGCCCGACCCGTTGTTGCTGCCGACGATCGAGACCCAGCTGAGACTCTCGACCGCCTGCCAGTCGCACCCGATCTGAGTGCTGACCGAGACGCTGAACGTACCGCCGAGCGCCGTGACCTGCTGCGTTTGCGGGCTGAGCGTAGCCAGGCAGTCAACCTGCGTGACCGTGAACGTCAGTCCGGCGATCGTCATCGTTCCGGTGCGCTGGGAGCCTTTCAGGTCGGAGGTTTTGTACGTGACCGTGGCGCTTCCGCTTCCCGACTTGGCGCTCGTGATGTCCAGCCATCCCACGTCCGCCTTGGCGGTCCACGCGCACCCGTTGCCTGCGGTGAGGGCGATGGTCAGGCCCGAGACGCCCCTGTCGCCGACGGTGACGGACGTCGGATTGATGGAGTAGGCGCACGCCGGCGCTGCTCCCGCCGCCTGGTTCACGGTGAATGTCTGACCAGCGACCGTCAACGTTCCGGCTCGCGCGGCACCTGTGTTGGCGCCGACCGTGTAGCTGACGTTGCCGCTGCCGCTGCCGCTGGCGCCTGATGTGATCGTCAGCCACGGGGCATTGGTGGACGCGGTCCACTGACAACCGGCGTTCGTCGAGACGCCAATCGTTCCCGGGCCGCCTGCGGCAGGCGCCGCGGCCGACGGCTGCTGCAGCGTCACAACGCAAGCAGTCGGCTGGGGACTTGGAGCAGGCGGATTCGGACCCGGTATGGGGGGAGCCGGTGTCGGTGTCGGCGTCGGCGTCGGTGCCGGTACGGGCGTCGCAGCCTTCTGTTGAACGATGGCGCGCTGCCCGTTGATGGTGACGGCAGACTCCCGCGCCGTTGTGCTGGGATTCGACGCTGCCAGGAACTGAACCTGACCGTTGCCCTGACCCTGCGTCGGGGTCACCCCGGTGATCCAGGAGGCCTCAGCGGACGCTGTCCATTCGCACTCGGGTTGGGTGCTCACGACGACCGTTCCCGCGTCGCCGCTCGCACTGATCGGATCGGCCGGTGCCGTCAGCGTTACCGAGCACTTGGGTCCGCCAGGGCCCACTAACGATTCTGTCGATGTCGCGCCGCAGGCAGCCACGCAGGCGGCGATCAGAGTGACCCAGATTGATGGATGGTGGAAACCGGCGGAATGCGCGCGACCCATGGGAAGCGGCGAACATTGAGCAAGCTTCGCGCCATCAGCGAGATCTTTTGAAAGCGATGGAGCGCGTGCGAATTGCTTATGTGCGCGGTCTCATAGGTGTTGGGAAGCGCAGCATCTGGGTAAAGGAATCCATACGCTTATCTGTTCAGCTTGTGTGTTCGAGGAGCCTTCAGCAATAGCCGTCGGCTCGTTTGAATAGCCAACGGTCGATTGAAAACACCGTACATTTCCATGACAAACCTCACAAGGGGGGTGCGCCTACAATACCGGCCGTGAGTCCCGCTGATCGAAGGCGACGCCTGCGGCGGATTGCACTCCTGCTGTCCGCCATCCTGATCCCCACGGCCGTGGGGATCTTGCTTGTCGTCCGTGTCGTGCGGCAGGAGAACGAGCTGTCCGAGCGGCGCGCCACCGAGCAGCGCCGCGAAGCGCTGGATCAACTTCGTCGGGAACTGTCTGCCCGGCTGCAGGCGCTTCGTCTGGGTGAGGTCAACCGGCTGATTGGCGACCCGGCTGGGCGCCTCCCGTCCGACTCGCCGATCGTTTTCGTCGCGCCGATGGTCCGGGACCGCGGCCACGACCGCATCGTTCCGCCATGGGAACAGGGAGCCGCTGTGGCGCCCCTGAAGGGGCAACCTCGACAAGGGCGCTCTGCGAACACGCCGCCGCCATTCGGTGTGGAGTTCGCGCGGGCGCAGCACGAAGGCGAGATACAGGAATTTCAGCACGACGATCCGGTTGCGGCGGCTGCCGCCTACCGTCACGCCATGGAGGTTGCCCGCTCACCGTCGGAGGTGTGTGCCGCGCGTCTCTGGCTTGGCCGGAGCTACGTGAAGGCAGGCCAGACCGCGGATGCCGAGCGCAACGATCTCGCGGCGTTGGAACGCTGCGGCGCGGTGGTGGACGAGGACGGCGTCCCGTTTGCCCTCTACGCGGCTGAGCGGCTGCTCGAGGATGGACGAAGCAGCGGCCCGGCTACGTACTCGCTGCTGCAGCGTGCCAGGGCCACACCGCCGCCCTGGCGCTCGCCCAACGAAGCGCTCCTTCTGCAATCACTGCTGCGCAGGCTGAAGACTCCCGCGTCTGTGGATGCCCTGCGAGTCATCGATGCGGAGATTCGCACGGGCCAGCAGATCTCGGCGCTGATCGACGACACCCGTGATCCGCTGGCCAAGCTGCAGCAGGCGGCGCGGTCGGCGCCCGGCGATCTCGCGTGGATGGGCTACGGTGATGAACCGTGGCTGCTGACGCTGGTGTCTCCCCAGTCGTTTGCGGCTCCGCTGGTGATGGCCGTGTCGGCCCGGCAGATCGTTCCGCGCGACGTCACGCTGCACGCCAGGCCGTCTCCGGGGACCGTGCCATTCGGCGACGGTTTCGTTGATCTGCATGTGGCCTGGCTGCCCGGCCGGTTCGCCGATCGGCCCGAAGGACATGGGCGGACGTACGGGTTGACGCTGTTTGTGGTGCTGGGAGCCGGGTTGCTGGCGGGGTCTCTGCTTATTCGCGACGTGCACCGCGAAGCGGAGACCGCCACACTGCGCTCCCACTTCGTCGCCAGCGTCTCGCATGAACTGAAGACTCCGCTGACGTCGATCCGCGCCCACGCCGAAACGCTGTTGATGGGCCGCGCGCCCACGTCGGAAACGACCTCCGACTATCTGCGAACCATTGTCAGCGAGACCGAACGCCTCACCCGGCTCGTGGACAGCGTGCTCGACTTCTCGCGCATCGATCAGGGTCGCAAGTCCTATCACTTGCAGGACGCGCCGCTCGACGACGTCGTTCAGGCGGCTGCGAGAGCGATGGAGTATCCGCTCGCGCAGCTTGGCTTCACGCTGACGATTGCCAGCGACGGCACTGAGCCAATTGTTCGCGCGGACCCTGAGGCCCTGACGCAGGCGATTCTCAATCTCCTCGGCAACGCGATCAAGTATTCGGGCGACTCGCGTCATATCGAGATACGCACTGGTACTCGCAACGCCGAGGCCTTCGTGGACGTCGTCGATCACGGGATCGGCATTGCGGCGGACGATCAGGCGCGGATCTTCGAGCGCTTCCATCGCGTCCAGTCACGGGAAACGACCGGCATCGCCGGAACCGGGCTCGGCCTCACGCTCGCGCTGCACGTCGTCGAAGCGCACCGGGGGCGCATCGCGGTCGTCAGTCAGCCTGGTCACGGCAGTACGTTTACGGTCTGCATCCCCTTAGAGGCACACGCATGACGAAAGTGCTCGTCGTCGAAGACGATCCCGGCATTCTGCGGACGGTCGCGGACAACCTGCGATTCGAGCAGTACGAGGTGGTCACCGCGACCGAAGGTGAGACGGCGTACGGGTTGTGCCGGAAGGAGCAGCCCGATCTGATCGTTCTGGACCTGATGCTGCCGCGCATGAGTGGGCTCGAATTGTGCCGGCGACTGCGCAAGGAACACGTCCAGGTGCCCGTGCTGATGCTGACGGCGCGAAGCGAAGAAGCGGATCGCGTGCGTGGCCTCGATCTGGGAGGGGACGACTACGTCACCAAGCCGTTCTCGGTGCCGGAGCTCATGGCCCGGGTCCGCGCGTTGCTGCGACGTGCCGCGCCGGCGCCTGGCGCTCCCGATACGCTCAAGTTCGGCCGATCGGAGGTGGACTTCGGGCTCTACGTAGCCTGTCACCGTGGCAAGCCCGTTGAGTTGACCCGCAAGGAGTTCGCGCTGCTCCGGTTCATGGCCTCGCGCAGTAACGCGGTCGTCACGCGTGATGAAATCCTGAACAAAGTGTGGGGCTTCGATTCCTATCCCGTGACGAGAACGGTCGACAACCACATTGCGAGTCTCCGCGGGAAGCTCGAAACGAATCCCGCGCAGCCGGCCCACATCCAGACGGTGCACGGCGTCGGCTACAGGTTCGTCCCGTGAGAAAGCCGCTCGTGCTCGGTCTGTCGCTGGCAATGGTGGTATCGATCGCGCTGGCGGCCCAGAGTGCGCAAGAGCTCTACGAGCGGGGGCTCGTGCAGGAGCATGCGAGAGGCGACTTGAAGCAGGCGATCGTCCTCTACGCACAAGCGGCAGAGGCGGCAGGCACGAATCGCGCGCTGGCGGCGAAGGCGCTGATTCGGATCGCCGGCTTGCACGAGAAACTCGGAGCGAACCGGGATGCAGAGAGGACGTATGCGGAGCTGCTGCGCACGTACCCCGAGCAGACATCGGAGGTTGCCGCCGCTCAGGAGCGGCTGAAGGTGTGGCGTCGAACGACCGCCGACGCCCGGGATCAATCACTCGATCGCGCGACGGATTCCGAGGTGGCCGCACGGCTGGCAGCGTTCATCTGGCGTGATGTGCCCGATGCGCCTCTGCTGCAGGCGGCACAACGCGGCGAGCTTGGCGATCTGAATGGAATCACCCGGCAGGTTGCCCGCATGCTCCGCGACAAGCGGTCTGCCGCGCTGCTCGACAACTTCTTCGCCACGTGGCTGTCCCTGGACAGGCTGAAGAGAGCGAGACCGGATCCGGTGCTGTTCCCGCAGGTGGACGCTGAGCTGCTGGACGCAATGGGCACGGAAACCCGCCTCTTCGTGCAGAGTCAGGTGCGCGGGGATCACGACGCCGTGGAGCTGTGGACCGCGCCGTACACATTCGTCAACGAGCGTCTGGCGCGGCACTACGGTATCTCCGGCGTCAGCGGCAAGGACTTCAGGCGTGTTCGGTGGCCGAACGGGAACCGCGCCGGCCTCCTCGGCCAGGCCGGGATGCTGACGGCGCTCTCGACGGAGAAGCGCACGTCGCCGACCCTGCGCGGTACGTACGTGATGAGCCGGTTCTTCGGGATGGAGGTGCCGGAACCACCCGCGAACATCCCGCCGCTTGCGGAGCCGCAACCGCGAGAGGAGCCGCCCGGGACGATGCGCGGGCGATTGCTGGTGCATCGAACGAACCCTCAGTGCGCAAGCTGTCACGCGATGTTCGACCCGATGGGGCTGGCGCTCGAGAACTTCGACGCCGTCGGCCGCTGGCGGACGACTGACAGCGGCGCACCGATTGACGCGTCCGGTGCCTTCACGGACGGGACCCGTTTCAACGGTCCCATCGAAATGCGTGCCGGCCTGCTCAGATATCGCGACGCGTACTACACGAGCGTCACGCGCCAGCTCCTGGCCTACGCGCTGAATCGGAAGGGCAGGCCCGGTCGCGTCTACGAATTCGAGATGCCCTCGGTGCGGCAGGTTGTGCGCACCGCCTCGGCGCAGGGATATCGGTGGTCGGCCATCATCGGTGGCATTGCCGCCAGCGCGCCGTTCCAGGCGAGGGAAGTCATTCCCTGATCGCACAAAGGACAAACTCTTTACATCCTCCGGACAACCCCGTGAAACCTCGGGCCAGCTCGCCGCGGTATGGTCGCGTTCATGCGCATCGCACCACTCGCGGCAATCGTGATCGTTGTCCTTGCAGGCGTGTCCGCGTTCCCTGCGGCTCAAGAGCGACCTGCAACCCAGGTCATCTCGACGTACTGCGCCGGCTGCCATAACGGCGTGATGCGTTCCCCGTCGGGAGCGCTGCTGGACCAGTTCGACCCCGCGCGGATCGCTGAAGACCCGGACGCGTGGACGCGGGCCTATCGCCAGCTCCAGGCGGGGACGATGCCGCCGGCGGGTGCGCCGCGTCCCGGCAGGGCAACGTACGACGCGCTGCTGAAGACGATCGAGGCAGGTCTGGGAGCAGATGTGGCGCCCACGACAGGTGCCACGAGCGCCGAAATTGCCGACCGGCTCGCGAGGCTCCTGTGGAACGGCGCGCCTGATGCGCCGCTGCTCGAGGACGCGCAGCGCAACCGCCTGACGAACCAGGTGACGCTCGAGCGTCACGTCGTGCGCATGCTGAACGACGACCGCGCGCGCGCCTTCGTGTCGCGCTTCTTCTCCCCGTGGCTGGCCCTCGACCAGCTCGCAAAGGCGGAGCCGGACAAGGCGTCGTTTCCTGACTACGACGTGTCGCTGCGCGATGCGCTGGCGAGGGAGACCGAACTCTTTCTCCTCAGTCAATTGCGCGAGGACCGCGATCCCGTCGAGCTCTGGAGCGCGAACTACACGTTCCTGAACGAGCGGCTCGGACGTCACTACGGCGTACCCGGTGTCACCGGCGCCGAGTTCCGTCGCGTCGTGTCCTCACCGGAGAGGGCAGGGCTGCTTGGGCACGGGAGCGTTCTGATGGTGACCTCCAGGCACAATCACGGCACCGACGCCGCATACACCTCGCCCGCATCGCGGGCGTTGTGGGTGCGTCTGCGGTTCCTGGGGGCAGCCGCGCCGCGCGCATTTCCGAATGCGGCGCCCGTGAAACCCGAACTGCCGATCACTCCTCAGACGCGCGCGTTGCCCGCCGAGCCGTGCGTCAACTGTCATCGCAATTTCTTTCCGCTTGGCTACGCGCTGGAGAACTTCGATCCGATCGGCCGCTGGCGGGAGCGCGATCAGGCCGGTCCAGTGGACGCCTCTGGAACATTCGTCGATGGCACGCCGACGAACGGCGTCCTCCAGCTGCGGGACGTACTGCTGCAG
>Ga0247825_10001782_pt1 | contig 14229 bp, 10 predicted proteins | sample 13C_Vanillin_Day_FD_194413 | JGI IMG/M metagenome (GOLD analysis project Ga0247825, IMG submission 194413) | Soil microbial communities from agricultural site in Penn Yan, New York, United States - 13C_Vanillin_Day48 | ecosystem: Environmental > Terrestrial > Soil > Agricultural land | place...
CAGCGCGGATTCGGTCTACTACGACTTCGTCGATCGTTTCGACATGCTCGGCGTCGGCCGGGATGTGCCGCTGGCCACGGGTAACCTGTCGGAAGGGCTGCTCGCGCTGGTGGACGGCAAGATCATGACGGTCCGCGTGCCGTACCCGATGGGCTTCTTCGCGAAGGGGATCGACGGCCGGATCGACAACCCGAACGGCGGCTGGAAGGGGAAGGGTGTCTTCACGACGATTGCCACGCGTGCGCCGTTCCACCAGGAAGGCGGCAAGGGCGAGGTCAGCAAGTTGATCAAATTCCAGATGCGTCCGGATCCATTGGCGAAGTGAAGACGCGGCACCTCATCATCCTGACGGTGCTGGTGTGGCTGGGTGGCGCGAGTATTCGCGCCGCCCAGGGTACCGCCGCCGCATCCCTCAAGAATCCAATCGCCCCGTCCGCAGAGTCGGCCGCCTCCGGTAAGCAGGTCTACACGCGAAGTTGCGCACCGTGCCACGGCACCAGCGGTGAAGGCGGTCCCGGCAACGATTTGATCCCGGCAGCGCCCGATCTCACCGACGCCATGTGGGATCACGGGTCGACCGATGGCGAGATCTTTACCAGCATCAAGGATGGGGTCGCGCCCGAGTTCAACATGACGCCGTTCAAGGATCGCCTCAAGGACGAGGAGATCTGGAACGTCGTCAACTACCTCCGCTCGATTGCGAAGAAGTAGATCGCATCCACTCCGGGTGCATGCAGGGACGCGTTTCGGCAAGATCATCCACTCACGCATCGCGCATGCTCTGCCGGATTCGTTGATGGAATCAGTGACTGCTGGAACGCTGAGCTTGGCAGCGTTGATGCTCATGCATGCAGCCTCTGCCGGTCGGCCTCTCGCGTAGTACTAAACCATTACGCTCCCACTAGAATACGGCCCTCTACAAATGGAGGAGTCGTGAACGAGCAATCTGTGCGATTGTCGGGTCCACAACGGCGGACCTGGCTGCGCAGCGCGATGCTGCTGACCGCGCTGGCAGTCGTTCCACACGTCGCCGCGGCCCAATCGATCGCCGGGGTCGTGCGTGACACGTCGGGGTCGGTACTGCCCGGCGTGACCGTCGAGGCCGCAAGTCCGGCCTTGATTGAAAAAGTCCGAAGCACCCTGACGGATGGTGCGGGACTGTACCGGCTGGAGAACCTCGCACCCGGGGTGTACACCGTGACCTATTCGCTGCCCGGGTTCAGCAACCTGCAGCGCAGTGGAGTCGAACTGCAGACCGGTGTCACGGTCACCATCAACATGGATCTGAAGGTCGGTGCGGTGCAGGAAACCGTCACGGTCACCGGCCAGACGCCTGTCGTGGACGTGCAGAACAGCACCCGCGTCCAGCGCGTTATCGATTCGGCAGTCGTCGCGGCGCTGCCGGCTTCACGCGGATACGGCAACCTGCTCGTGACGGTGCCGGGCATTCAGGCTACCGGCCTGTCCAACACGGGCACCAGCCCGACGATGAACTTCTTCACGTCACGGGGCGGCCGCAGCAACGAGGGCACGGTCCAGATCGACGGTATGAATGTCGGCTCGGCGTTCAACGGTGGTGGTGTGTCGAGCTACGGTTACGACACCGGCAACGCGCAGGAAGTTCAGATCACCGTTGCGGGCGGGCTCGGCGAAGCCGACCGCGGCGGTCCGCAGTTCAACATCGTGCCGAAGACCGGTGGCAACGTCTTCAGCGGCACCTATTTCGGCAGCATCGCCGGCGAATGGTCGCAGGGCAACAATCTCGACGATCAGCTGCGCTCGTATGGGCTGACGGCGCCGCCGGCGATCGTGAGCAGCTGGGACACGAGCTTCGCGCTCGGCGGACCGATCAAGAAGGATCGGGTCTGGTTCTACGGCGTTGTCCGGACGATGGGTGCGTCGAACGTGGTCGCCGGTGTCTTCGAGAACCAGAATGCGGGTGATGCCAATCGCTGGGACTACGTGGCGAATCGCGACGTCGAGGAGCGCCTGGTGGACAGCAAGCGCATCACCGGCGGCCGGGTCACGGCCCAGGTCACGCAGAAGAACAAGGTCGGGTTCTATTACGACTACCAGAAGGTCTGCCAGGGCGGATCGCAGCAGCCGGACAGCAGCCAGTGCCGCAGTCGCGGCGACGACTGGGTGCCGACCGGAGCATTCGGGACGTTCGCGCCAGAGGCGTCGCACGTGTGGGACAACCGCGAGAAGATCCTGCAGGCGAGCTATACCGCGCCGATGACCAATCGCCTGCTGCTCGAAGCGGGCTACTCGCAGTATCTGAGCCGCTGGGGAGGCATGACGCCCGAAGGCGCGCTCGACACGGCGCCGTTCATCCCAGTGTCCGAGCAGAACATCTCCGCCGGCGTCCCCGTGGCGAACTTCCTCTATCACGGCTTCGCCGGTCTCGGGAACAACTACCAGTCGCACAACGTGTGGAAGGCGTCGGCGACGTACGTTACCGGGTCTCACAGCCTGAAGGTCGGCTACCAGGCGGCGTACGAAGTGACCGACCTGTTCGGGAACTACCCGCTCCATGGCCTGCAGTACCGCTTCGCGAGTGGTGTGCCCAACCAGCTCACGCAGCGGATCACGCCGTGGCAGCAAGGCAACCGGACGCGCTACGACGGGTTCTACGCCCAGGATCAGTGGACCGCGGGCCGGCTCACGCTGCAGGGTGCGCTGCGGTACGAGCATGCCTGGAGCTGGTTCCCCGAGGGGAAGAGCGGGCTGATGGCGGACAGCGCCTTTGGCGGCAAGGCGTACACGCTTCCGGAGGCGAAGGGCGTTCTCGGCTACAACGACATCGCCCCGCGCTTGGGCGTGGCGTACGACGTGTTCGGCAACGGCAAGACCGCGGTCAAGGTCAACCTGGCGAAGTACTGGCAGACCGCCAGCAACGACGGCAACTACCAGACGGCAAACCCGGCGTCGACGTTTGCGCAGACGACGACGCGGGCGTGGGTCGACGGCAACCGGAACTTCGTGCCGGACTGCAACCTGCTCGACCGCAACCGACAGGATAACCAAGCGTCGGGCGGCGACCTGTGCGGCGCCTGGGACAACCAGAACTTCGGGTCGATCGTCACGGCCACGACGTTGAACCCGGACGTGCTGCAGGGTTGGAACGTGCGTCCCTTCGACTGGCAGTTCAGCGCCGGCGTGCAGCAGGAGCTGGTGCCGCGCGTGTCGGCCGAGGTGATGTTCAGCCGCCGGTGGTGGGGGAACTTCTTCTTTACCGACAACCGGGCGATCGGTCCGGCGGACTACGACGTGCTGACGTTCGTACCGCCGTCGAATCCGAATCTCCCGGACAACGGGCAGCCGCGAGACTACATGCTGCTCAAGGAGAGCGGCTTCGGCAAGAGCGACAACTACTACACGTTCGCCAAGGATTACGGCGACGTGGACTATCACTGGCAGGGTGTCGACTTCAGCGTCAACGCGCGGGCGGCGAAGGGGCTGAATCTCCAGGGCGGCTTCAACGTGGGCGCCGGGTACAAGGACATCTGCGAGGTCACGGCGAAGCTGCCGGAGTTGCTCGGCTCGCAGCAAATCGAGTCGTGCAAGGTCGCGGAGCCGTGGTTGTGGAACTGGCGCGGACTGGCGACGTACGTCGTGCCGAAGATCGATGTGCAGGTGAGCACCATCCTGCGCTTCCAGGCGAATACGGCGCCCGGCAACGATCCCGGATCGAACGGGTCCTCGCTTGCCGCCAACTACAACATCACCACGCAGCAGGTGCAGGGCATCCTCGGACGCCCGCTCGCCGGCAGCGCGCAGAACACCTCGATCAACCTGGTATTGCCGGCGCAGCTGTACCCGGATCGGATCAACACCGTCGACATGCGCTTCGCGAAGATCCTGCGCTTCGGCCGGACGCGCAGCTCCATCGGCATCGACCTGTACAACCTGTTCAACTCGAACACCGGCACGGCGTTCAATCAGGCCTACGGTACGGACGGCAGCACGTGGCTGCGCGAGACCGCGATCCTGAACGCACGCTTCGTCCGGTTCAACGCCACCGTGGACTTCTAGAGCACGGTGCGGTCAGACACGCGGGGCGGGCTCTCGAGCCTGCCCCGTGCCGATCGCCAGCTGGTCAGACCTCATCCAGTTCTTTGTACGCGGGTATCGCGGTTGCACGCGACGCCCGGGGAGGCAGCCATGGCATCCAAAAAAGACGACCGGTCCGGTCACGAGCAGAGCAAGCGTGACACCTCGAATCGTCGAGACGCCGAAGTGAAGGGATCGACGGAATTACCGGCGGATCAATCGCAGAGCGGCCCGCCGGCCTCGCGCGAGCAGATGCGCGGCTCCGAAACACAGCGGCCCCAGCGGCAGCCGGGCCGGCTGCCGTTGCCTGATTGAGATCGCACGATCGGGTGTCGTGAAACCCCCGGCGCGGGCCTGCGGATCAGTCACATCCTCGAACCCGTCGGTACCGCGCCGGCTCCTTCGTCAGCGGCCGAGCTGTCGCCGCATCGCCGCCAGCTGTTTCTCGCGTTCCGGTGTCACCGTCGGCATTTTCAGCTTCAGGTCACGGATCGTGCGGGTCAGAATCCCGGCGACCAGCACCCGCGCCACCCACTTGTGATCCGCCGGGATCACGTACCACGGCGCCCACTTCGTGCTCGTGTGCCGGAAGGTTTCCTCGAACGCATGCTGGTAATCGTCCCAGTACTGCCGTTCGTTGATGTCGGCGTCAGATACCTTCCAATGCTTCTCGGGGTTCGTCAGCCGTTCCATGAATCGCTTGCGTTGTTCATCCTTTGAAAGGTGAAGGAAGAACTTGACGACCACCGTGCCGTTCCGTGTGAGGTGGCGCTCGAACTGGTTGATGTCGTCGAAGCGCTGTTTCCAGAACTTGTCGCCGCGCTTCCCTTTCGGCAGCTTCTGGCCCTCGAGGATCTGGGGATGCACGCGGACGACGAGCACGTCTTCGTAATACGAGCGGTTGAAGATGCCGATGCGCCCGCGCTCGGGGAGGGCTTTCGTGTACCGCCACAGGAACGTGTGGTCGAGTTCCTCGTCGGACGGTTTCTTGAACGAGAACACCTGGCATCCCTGCGGGTTCACGCCGGACATCACGTGCTTGATCGTGCCGTCCTTGCCGGCGGCGTCCATGGCCTGCAGGACCACCAGCACGGAGAGCCGATCGGTGGCGTACAGCACGTGCTGTGCGGCCGCCAGTTCGGACAGGTTTTCTGTCAGGTACGCCTGTGCGCGTTCCTTCAATTCGTCTTTCGACAGGTCGCGGAAGTAGTCGCCGCCGGCCCACCCGGTGTCGCGGTCTTTGAGCCGAAATCGGCCATTGCTGGGTACGCGAAACAGTTTGTCGACGCCCTTGGCTGTGAGCTGGCTTGGCATTCCGCGGCCGTGAGCAAGATGCCGGCCGCTCTCCGAACGACCCGTAAACGCTCGTATTCCGTGATCTTCGGATGGTCTGGGATACGGCCTGCTGTAAAGCGGATGACGAATCGCCGTGAGTGCCGCTAGGGGTTCCAGGCGACGCGGACCTCGGGTCTATACGAGCAGAACGTGCCCGTGTTGATCGAGTTCTCGAGATGGCGGCCGAGGCGCGGGTGGACGCCGGCTACCTTGCGGATGGCGCTGCGAATCCGCCAGGTGACCGCCGAGCGGGCCCGTTCGGCACCGCTCCCGATCGTGCGCGTGCGACCACGCAGGCCGAGGGCACCTGCCAGCGTCTCCGCGATCTGATCCAGCTCCGTGCGGGCCTGTTCCGCGCGCGCATCCTGCCCGGCCGCGATCGCCTCGTCGATCTCCTGCTGCAGCTCGCGAACCCGCTGCTGAATGTCGCGGCGGGCGCGCTCATCGAGCACGGGACTGCCATCCTCGCGCGGCCGTTCGGCGAGTTCCAGGCAGTGAATCTCGTTGCCCGGACGGGCGAGGAGGCGGGCGAGGTCGTGAAACCCTTTCTGATCCGTCAGCTGCACCATGACGCCGTCGAAGGCCAGCGTCCAGAAGGTACCGTCGCGCCGGAAGATCGCCGCCGCACCAGCCGCCGCCGGACGGGCGCGGGCCTCGACGCGCGCGTCGTCCGGATCCACTTCGAGGCCTGCCGCCCGCACGCCCGCGGTCAGCCGCTGCACGTCCTCCTCCCGGCGGAACGGGTTGACGTGGAGCACCCATCGCAGCGGCTCTCCCGGATCCGGCTGCCGGCCGAACGTGATGCGATCGACGAACATCGAGAGGAACCGGTCGATGTAGCGGCGCGCCCGCGCGAGGTTGCCGGCGTGCGCATCGGCGGCCGCAATCCACGCTGGGAGATCGACCATGGCGGCCGGCGTGCCGATGGCCGCCTCCGCCGCCTCGGCGTAGCGTTCGAGCATGAACAGTGCGCCGGCTTCGATCGCCAGGTACCACGACGGGGGGTTCGGAGTCACGCGACGCGCCTTGCGGGTCAGGGCGAGCGCGCGCCCCGGCTCGCCGAGGAACGCCAGGCACATCGCCGAGTGCACCAGGACGTCCGGATCGTTCGAGTTCAGCGCCAGCGCGCGTTCGACGTGATGGGCGCCCTCCTCGAACCGTCGCCGGTAGATCAGGACACGCGCCAGCACCACCTGCACCGTGGCGTCGTCTTCGTCCAGTTCGGCGGCGCGCGAGGCGTAGTGGTAGGCGAGCCGCTCCCGTTCGTCCCATCGCTCCCAGGCCTGGCAGCTCCACTGGTTGAAGTGCGTCAGCGACAGTCCGGTGTAGGCGCGGGCGTACCCCGGATCGATGCTCAGCGCGCGTTCGAAGAACCCGCGGGCCTCCGTGTCCGCTTCGACCGAGCCCCTCTGCAGGCTGTCGAAACCGCGCAGCCAGCAGTCGTACGCCTCGAGGCTTGCCAGCGGGGTTCGCCGCGCCAGCGCAAGGCGGGCGCCGTCCACCTGCACGGCGAGGGCGCCGGCGATCCGTGACGCAATCTCGTCCTGCATTGTCATAATCTCTGCAGCGGTTGCGTCGTAGCGGTGAGCCCAGACCTGGCGTCCCGAGCGCGAGTCTACGAGCTGCACGCCCACGCGGAGGACGTCACCGGCCCGGCGTACGCTGCCGCGGAGGACATGCGTACCGTCCGGCAGCCCCTGCGCTTCTCCCTTGAGGAACAGTTCGACGGCTCTCGGGTAGAGAACCTCGAAAACGCCGAACCTCGACAATTCGGTGGCGAGGTCGTCGACGAACCCGCGCGCCAGGTAGTCCTGGTCCAGGTTGCCGGACAGGTTCTCAAACGGCGCAAGGGCGATCGTGACTGTGGAAGGCATGTGCCTGAAGAATTCCCTCCCTCACAACGTGAGGCCTGAACTCACGCCTGGAAGGGTGAGAGCAGCGAAGGAGTACCACCGATGGCGGCGAATTTTAGTCTAACGATAGTTGTAGCCGGACTCCTGGGGTTTTCGGCGGTTGCAGCGTCCGCGCAACCGGCCACCGGCCATGCCGGTCATACGTCCCTGGCACCCGGTGCCCTGGCGCCCAGGCTGAGCGGGCTCGGGACCCTCGAATACCGCGCCACGACAACCGTTCCGGCGGCGCAGGAGTTCTTCAACCAGGGGCTCCGGCTGCTGTACGCCTTCAACCATCCGGAGGCGCTGCGCGCGTTCCGTGAGGCCGCACGGCTCGATCCGAACTTCGCGATGGCCTACTGGGGACAGGCGATGACGCTCGGTCCCAACCTGAACGCGCCGATGCCGGCGGAAAACGTCCAGCCCGCTTACGCGGCGATTCGCCGGGCACAGGCGGCCGCCGCGGCGGCGACGCCGCGCGAGCGCGAGTTCATCGCGGCGCTTGCCGCTCGCTACTCGAGCGCCCGGGTCACCGATCGCAAGCCGCTCGATCGGAAGTACGCCCTGGCGATGACCGAACTCGCTCGGCGGTACCAGGACGATCCCGAGCTCCAGGTGGTGTACGTCGATGCCGTGATGAACACGATCCCGTGGAATTACTGGCAGGCTGACGGGACGTTCAAGCCGGAGGCGACTCCGCTCGTCGAGACGCTGGAGCGGGTCATCGCACAGCATCCCGAGCACCCGGGCGCGCACCACTACTACATCCACCTCGTGGAAGGGTCGAAAACCCCGGAGCGTGCCGAGAAGAGTGCCGACCGCCTGGGCGCGCTGATGCCGGCGGCCGGACACATGGTCCACATGCCGGCGCATATCTACCTGCGCGTGGGTCGCTACGCCGATGCGGCCGAGGCCAACGAGCGGGCGATCCGCGCCGACGAGGATTACCTCGCGCAGTGCCAGGCACAGGGGCTGTATCCGGTCAGCTACTACCCGCACAACCTGCACTTCCTCTGGGCGGCAGCCACGTTCGAGGGACGCAGCGCGGTCGCGCTCGACGCGGCACGTCGCGTTGCCGACAAGGTGCCGCACCATCACGCCGGCGCCCTCGCGTGGACGGCGGACTTCCCCGAGACGCCGCTGCTCGCGATGGTGCGTTTCGGCCGCTGGACGGACGTGCTGACGACGCCGATCCCGCCGGAGCGCGAGCCGTACGCCATCGGCATCTGGCGTTACGCCCGGGCGATGGCGTTCATCGCCACCGACCGTCTCGATCGCGCCGACGCCGAACTGGTCGAACTGCGCCGCGTCATGACGCACCAGGCGTTCAAGACGACGTTGAAGGATCTGCCGCTGCTCACGAACCTGCAGATCGCATCGCGAATCGTGTCCGGTGAGCTGTCGGCCCGGCGGGGGAGCTGGGCCGAGGCGATCCGCGCGCTCGAAGAAGCGGTTTCACTCGAGGATGCGATTCCGTACAACGAGCCGCCGGTGTGGCATCAGCCGCCGCGACAGGTGCTGGGCGCCGTGCTGCTCGAGTCCGGTCGCGCGGCGGATGCGGAGCGCGTCTACCGTGCGGACCTCGAACGGTTCCGCGAGAACGGATGGTCGCTGTTCGGCCTGATGAAGAGTCTCGAGGCGCAGGGTCGAGCCGGCGAGGCCGCCGGCGTCAGGCAGCGGTTCGACCGGGCCTGGGCCCGAGCCGACATCACGCTCACGTCGTCACGGATTGCGAAATGAAATCGCCTGATTCCTAGGTTGTGTATATGAACCCGCGCATGCTGATGCCCGGCCACTGGAAGCCTTCGTTGAACGTGCGGACGTTCCCCTCGGTCCCGGCGATGCCGAGCGTGTAGAGCAGCGGCAGGAAATGGTCGTAGGACGGATGCGCCTGCGACGCGAGCGTTCCCAGCGAGAGGAAATTCACGGCCTGTGCGTGGTCTCCGTTCGTCACTGCCTTCGCCATTCGCTGGTCGAACTCGATCGCCCAATCGCGTGGGCGTTCGGTGACGCCGGTACCGCCCCGCTCGCCGAGGTTGTGGACCACGTTGCCGGAGCCGAGGATGAGAATCCCCTTCGAACGCAGTCCGCGGAGCCGCTTGGCCAGCTCGTAGTGGAACGCGGGTGGACGGCTGAAGTCGATGCTCAATTGCAGCACGGGGATGTCGGCGGCCGGATACATGTATTTCAACACCAGCCAGGTGCCGTGGTCGAAGCCCCACTCCGTATCGCCGAACACGGGGATGCCGTCCTTCAACGCCTCGGCGATCTCGCGTGCGACCGCCGGATTGCCTGGGGCTGGATACCGGTATTCGTAGATCGGCTGGGGAAAGCCGCGGATGTCGTAGTTCATCGGCGGCATTGCCGACGCCGTGACCAGCGATGCACCGCGAGTCAGCCAGTGCGCCGAGATCGACAGGATGGCCTTGGGACGCGGCAGACTGCGCCCGACCTCTCCCCATTGCGCTGTCCAGACGTTCGGATCGATCGCGCTGAGCGGCGTGCCATGGCCGACGAACACGATCGGCATCGGGTCCGCGTCGGGAAGCGCTTCCAGTGCGTCGAGCGCGGTGGAGAGAGGCGCCGGCTGATTGAGCGCGACGCCGGCCGCACCCAGCCCGAGCGCGCCGAGCGCCGTGAGAATTGTTCGTCGTCCGTAGAGGTTGTTCGCCATGGCCTGTAGGGCGGGCTTTTCCCCGCCATTGGTGCGTAGGGTGGGCCTTCAGGCCCCGCCACCCGGAAAGTATATCGGGCTCTCCTACCAATCCGGGTGATGTCCGGCGCCGAACCAACAGCTACGCTCGGCTATGCCCTCGGCACTTCCTCTTCCCGACTCCGACCATTCGCTGCTCGACGCCTACTCCCAGGCGGTGACCGGCGCCGTCGAGCAGGTGGGACCGGCCGTCGTCCGCGTGGAACTCAAGGGTGGCGGCGGCTCGGGCGTCCTGTTCACGCCGGATGGCTTTCTCCTCACCAACAGCCACGTCGTCGGCCGCGGCGGCGACGTCCGCGTGACGTTGCCCGACGGCCGCTCGAGGGCCGCGCAAATCATCGGGACCGATGCGATCACCGACGTCGCGGTCCTGCGGATCGGTGGCGACGAACTGCCGTGGGCCCGGCTGGCGGACTCCAAGCTCGTCCGCGTCGGCCAGGTCGCGATTGCCATCGGCAACCCGTTCGGATTCCATCACTCTGTCACCAGCGGCGTCGTCAGCGCGCTTGGGCGATCGCTCCGGTCGCGGTCAGGCCGGCTGATGGAGGACATCATCCAGACGGACGCCTCCCTGAACCCGGGCAACTCTGGCGGTCCGCTCGTGGCCACGACCGGAGAAATCATCGGACTGAACACCGCGACCATCATGTCCGCGCAGGGACTCTGCTTCGCCATCGCCAGCAATACCGTCCGCTTCGTCGCATCGCGGCTGATGCGGGACGGCCGGCTGCGGCGCAGCTTCATCGGGTTGGCGGGGCAGCAGACGCCGGTGCCGCGCTTTCTCGCGCGCTCGGCGGGCATCGCGGCAGACTCCGGTGTGCTCGTGGCGTCGCTCGAGGATCAGGGTCCGGCCTCGGCGGCGGGCGTGCGCGAGGGTGATGTCGTGGTGCGGTTCGACGGCCAGATGGTCGCCGGGATCGACGATCTCCTGCGGCTGCTCACCGAAGAACGCATCGATCGCCCGGTGACGGTCGCCGTGCTGCGCAGGGGCCGGCAAGTGGAATTGACGATTACGCCGCGGGAACTGGCAAAAAGCGGGTCGTCGTAGCATCGCAGGGCGGGCCTTAGGACCGCCACCGGTGGATCTGAAGGTCCCGCCCTACAGCGTGACGAGCCCGCGACGCACCGCGCGCCGTACCGCGTCGGTCCGATTCGCCGCGCCAAGCTTTCCCTGGATCGAACTCGCGTGGAACTTCACCGTCTGGTCCGAGATACCCAGCCGAATGGCGATCGCCTTGTTCGACAGCCCTTCCGCGATCAGTTCGAGCACCTCGAGCTCGCGGGCGGTCAAATGTTCGAGTGAGGGTTCGCGCAGGTCGTCCGAGAGATCGTCATCGGTCACTGCTTCGAGGATCGCTTCGGCGGGCACCGCCGCGTCGCGTGCCTCGGCTCTCGAGCCGAACTCCGCGACGATGTCGAGCGGCGAGTGCTCGAGCGTCTCGCGGAACTGCCGGCGCTCGAGCGCGTTGCCGATGAGGATCACTCGCACGTGTTCATGACCGTTCCGCGGGCGTGATCTGGACGCTGGCCGGCGAACCGCCACGCAGTACCTGCAATGTGACGGCTTTGCCCACGCGATCGCCGACCAGCAGATCGATCAAGTCCTCTGGCGATGCCAGCGCGACATCGTCCAGCGCCAGGAGCAGATCGCCGACCAGCAGTCCGGCCTCAGCGGCCGGGCTCGCGTCCTTGATGCCCACCACCAGCAGCGCGTCGGCTCGCGCGGTGTCACCCCGCTGTCTTTCTGGGACGCGTACCGGCTGAGCCGCGATCCCGAGATAGCCTCGCCGGGCGCTGCCGCGCTCCAGCATGCCCCGTGCGGCCTCCCACGCGATGCCTGCGGGAATCACCACGGTCAGCCCGCGGATGGCGGCCGCCGTCGCCACGCCGATGAGGGATCCGTCCGCGCCGACGACCGCCCCGCCGGCAAAGCCGGTGTGCATCGGCGCCGAGATCCGGATGACCTGGTCAAGCTGGCGGCGCGGACCCGTTGGCAGCGGACCGCCGATGACCGAGACGAGGCCTGCGGTTGCCGTGACGTAATTGCTCAACGATCGCCCGATGGCGAGAGCGATGCTCCCGACGCGCGGCAAGGTCTCGCTTGTGGGCCGGGTTTCGCGAACCGGACCCGGCACCGGCGGCGCCGTGAGCTCCGGCACCTTGAGGAGCGCCAGACGGCTGGCCGGGTCCCATCCTGCAAGTTCAGCGGTGAACGTGCGTCCGTCGGACGTGCGGACCTCCGGGTGTTCATCGCGGCCGATGACCCGGCCGGTCGTCAGCACCAGGTTCGCCTGATACACGAGGCCGCTGGCGGCACGTCCGCCTGCGCGCACCTGAACGACCGATGGAGCGATGGCGTCGACCACGTCCGCAAGTTGAGAAGAGGTGTCTGTCAGCATGTCCGCATCGTGACAGCTCCCGTGCGGTGAGGGATCACCCATTCGGGCAGGCACGCTGTTCCGCTTGCACTTCCGCAACCTCCCGCCGTAATCTCCGCGCCGCGTCGCGATTGCATCCACTCAGCTGGAGGGCTCATGAGGATCTTGCGCATTCTCTGCGTTGCCTGTGTCGCGCTCGTGTGTTCCACGTCCGTGTTTGCCCAGTTCGATTCAGCCGCCGTGTCTGGCGCGATCCGCGATGCCAGCGGGGCGATCCTTCCCGGCGTCACGGTCACGTTGACCAACGTCGGCAGCGGCCTGTCGCGTGATGCCGTCACCAATGAATCGGGCATCTACACCTTTCCAAACGTGCTGGTCGGCGACTATCGCCTGACCGCCGCGCTCGCCGGCTTCAAGACGATCACGCAGGATGCCGTGCGCGTCAGCAGCAGCCAGAACATCCGCGTGGACATCCAGATGGAACTCGGGGCGGTCAGCGAGGAGATCACCGTCCAGGCGGCGACGACGATGGTCGACACGTCCGTGCTGGCGCGGACCGTTCGCTCGGAGCAGATCGCCGAGACGCCGCTGAGCGGCCGTCGCCCGACGCAGGTGGCGCAGATGGTGCCGGGCGCCGTGGGCGGCAACCTGGGGAACTTTCCGACCGCGACGGCGACGTTCGCCACCGGCGTGACGTCGATCAACGGAGGCCGGGCGGACGAGTTCATGGCGACGGTCGACGGCGCTCCGTCGATTCGCGTCCGGGCCGCGGGGGGATTCACGATGGGCATGCAGAACATGGACACCGTCGAAGAGGTCCAGGTGCTCACGACGAACTACCAGGCGGAGTTCGGACGGTCGTCCGCTGGCCAGCTGCGCATCGTGACCAAGAGCGGCGGGCAGGCGTTCCGCGGCAACGCGTTCTGGAACGGGCAGAACGACGCGCTCGACGCGAACACGTGGGCCCGCAAGCGTGCCGGCCTGCCGAAGACACCGCACGAGTGGAACTCGTACGGGTTCACGCTTGGCGGTCCCATCTACATCCCGGGCCACTTCAACGACACGAAGCAGAAGCTGTTCTTCTTCCTCGGCGAGGAGTGGATCCGCGATCGCTCCGTGGAAAACCAGACCGGCATCGTGCCGACCGCAGCGATGCGCAATGGCGACTTCAGCGCGCTGCTGCCCACCCGTGTCATCCGCGATCCGCTGACCGGGCTGCCGTTTCAGAACAACCAGATCCCGCAGGATCGGATCAGCCCGAACGGCCGTGCGCTGCTGAACGCCTTTCCGCTGCCGATTGCCGGATTCCAGCAGGGCGCCAACAACTGGATCGGCGCGCCGTCGTTCTTCAACAACCAGCGCAAGGACAGCATCAAGATCGACTTCGTCCCGGTCCCGAATCACCGTATCTCCGTCCGTCACACCTGGGCCCCGAACATCTGGAACGATCCCGAACCGCTCGCGACGTTTGCCACCGTGTGGGACTATCCGGGCCGGACACTGGCGGCAACGCTCTCGAGCACGTTCGGCAGCACGCTGATCAACGAATTCACCTTCTCGTGGGGATCCACCAAGCCGGCCAGCTTCTACGGGCAGCGGAACTGCTCGAAGTGCCCGACGAACCAGGCGGTCGACTACCCGACGAACTCCCAGATCGGCCTGACCTACCCATACCTCTTCCCAGGCACGAAGCTTGATCCCGAGAAGATTCCGAACATCTCGTTGCAGGGGTTCACGGCGATCAACAACAACGCGTACCCGGGCGCGTGGAACGACTTCGTGTTCGTCTATTCGGACAGCGTCACGAAGATCAAGGGGAACCACACCCTCAAGGCCGGCATGAGCGTCGAGCGCTCGG